>LNAP01000185.1_pt1 | contig 77873 bp, 68 predicted proteins | sample 602601 | NCBI WGS metagenome assembly LNAP01 (sample SAMN02440304, study PRJNA202911) | soil metagenome | biome: Subtropical and temperate rainforests or woodlands; isolation source: soil samples (1 kg each in a 20% v/v slurry with milli Q water) were... ...
GAGCTGATAAAATTTCATGCAGTTATACGTCATAGGCGTGAACCACACGACCGCCCCCATCCAGATCCGTGAACATGTCGCTTTTGATAGCGAACATCTTGGCAGCGCCTTGCATGAGCTGACGCTGAACGGCGCATCCGAAGCAGCGATTTTATCGACCTGTAACCGCACCGAGCTATACTGCAGCACAGACGACCCACAAAAAGCACTCGACTGGCTGTCGCAATATCACCATCTGGAAAAAGACGCGATTGCACCGTATATCTACACGCTGCCTAATGACGAAGCAGTCAAGCACGCATTCAGGGTGGCATCTGGTTTGGATAGCATGGTGTTGGGCGAGCCGCAGATACTCGGACAATTCAAGCAGTCAGTTAAAATCGCGCAAGATGCAGGCACACTGGGCACATTACTGCACAAGCTGTTCCAGCGCACATTTGAAGTAGCGAAAGAAGTCCGCACCAACACCGATATCGGCGCCAACTCAATTTCGATGGCAGCTGCAGCCGTGAAGCTGGCACAACGTATATTCGGTGATATCAGCGAACAGAAAGTACTGTTTATCGGTGCCGGTGAGATGATAGAACTATGCGCAGACCACTTTGCTGCACAAAAACCAAAAAGCATGACCATTGCCAACCGCACGATCGAGCGTGGCTCGAATCTGGCGCAAAAAATTAACGGACATGCCATCCTGCTGAATGATCTGCCGGCACATTTTGCTGATTTCGACATTGTCGTCACCTCAACCGCCAGCCAGTTACCGATTATCGGCTTAGGCATGGTAGAAACCGCTATCAAAGCGCGTCGTCACCGCCCGATTTTCATGGTGGACCTGGCAGTACCGCGCGACATCGAACATGAAGTTGCTGAACTGGATGATGTATTTTTGTATACCGTGGACGATCTGTCACAAGTTGTGTCAGACGGCATTGAAAACCGCCAGCTTGCTGCGGTAGAAGCAGAAACCATCGTCGCAAACCGCGTTGAAAACTTTATGCAGTGGTTCAAAAAACGCGATGCAGTACCCACGATCAAGGCACTGCGTGATCAGGTCGAAGCCATGCGCAAGACTGAAATTGAGAAAGCACTCAAACAGCTGCAAAAAGGTGAAAACGTGGAAAAAACCCTGGAAGCATTAAGCATTGCCCTGACCAATAAGTTTTTACATGCGCCCAGCCACGCACTCAACCAGTCGCACGGCGAAGAACACGCAAAACTTGAAGACACCTTGAAACAGCTTTACCAAATTAAAAGTTAAAGAAGCACCCTATGAAACCTAGCATGATTACCAAGCTCGCCAACTTGAGCGAGCGCCTCGATGAAGTAAACCGCCTGTTAAGTAGCGAAGATGCCACTGCCAGCATGGACAACTACCGCAAGCTCACACGCGAGCACGCTGAAATCACGCCTATCGTTGAGCAGTACCGCACCTTTGTACAAACCGAAGCTGACATCGCAGAAGCGCAGAAAATGCTCAGCGACCCGGATATGAAAGAATTTGCGCAGGAAGAAATCGATAGCGGCAAGGAAAAGCTTATCGCCGTTGAAACAGAACTGCAAAAACTGCTACTGCCTAAAGACCCGAATGACGATAAAAATATCTTTCTGGAAATTCGTGCCGGTACCGGCGGTGATGAGTCTGGCCTGTTTGCCGGCGATTTATTCCGCATGTATTCACGCTACGCCGAACGTCAGGGCTGGAAAGTTGAAGTCATGTCTGCCAATGAATCTGAAATCGGCGGCTACAAGGAAATTATTGCCAAGGTGGTGGGCCAAGGTGCCTACTCCAAACTTAAATTTGAGTCCGGTGGCCACCGTGTTCAGCGCGTGCCGGATACCGAGACCCAAGGCCGTATCCACACTAGCGCCTGTACGGTAGCGGTATTACCGGAAGCAGATGAAGTTTCTGACGTAGTGATTAATCCGGCGGATATTCGCATCGACACTTACCGTGCCAGCGGTGCCGGTGGTCAGCATATTAATAAAACCGACTCCGCCGTGCGTATTACCCACGCACCTACCGGCATTGTGGTGGAATGTCAGGAAGGCCGCAGCCAGCATGCCAATAAGGCACAGGCCATGGCAGTATTGGCAGCGCGCATTAAAGCCAAACAAGTGGATGAGCAGCAATCAAAAATTGCCAGTGAGCGTAAGAGCCTGATTGGCAGCGGCGACCGCAGTGAGCGCATTCGCACCTACAATTACCCGCAAGGCCGCATTACCGATCACCGTATCAACCTGACGCTATACAAAATTGATGCAATTACTGAAGGTGATATGGATGAACTGATCGGCGCACTCTCTGCAGAACATCAGGCTGACTTGCTAGCAAGTCTGGGTGAAGACAATTAATCATAGCCGCGTTGACTAGCGTAACCGATGACTTCAATCCGCGCAGCCCTGCTGCAAGCGCAGGCACAATTAAACAATGCACCTCTGCTTGATGCCATTGATGCCCGATACGAATCTCAGTTATTGCTGCAGCACGTGCTCAAAGTTAACCGCGCTTGGCTGATTGCCCATGAAAATGGTGATCTAGCCGCAGACATTCAACGTGAGTTCGACACCTTAATCCAGCGCCGCATTGGCGGAGAACCGATTGCCTACATATTAGGCAGCCGTGAGTTTTACGGCTTAAATCTAGCGGTGACGCCTGCCACATTGATTCCACGACCAGATACTGAAATTCTGGTAGATATCGCTTTGGAAAAAATTCCGGCCAATCAAACCGCTCAGATTCTGGATTTGGGTACCGGCACCGGCGCAATTGCATTAGCTATTGCACAGCAACGTCCACAAGCGCAAGTCACTGGTGTAGATGCCTCTAAAACTGCTTTAGAGGTTGCCACCAGCAACAGTCAGCGACTGCATATTGCCAATAGTCACTTCATATTAAGCGACTGGTTTAATAATCTGAACGACACTCGCTTTGATGTCATTGCCAGCAACCCGCCTTATATTGAAGAAGCCGACGCGCATCTTAAACAAGGTGACCTGCGCTTTGAACCGATTTCAGCTTTAGCTTCCGGCGCAGACGGGCTTGACGACATACGGCGGATTATTGATGGTTGCCTAATTCATCTCAAACCGCAGGGCTGGCTGATGTTTGAACACGGCTACAATCAGGCTGAATCAGTCAGAGAACTCATGGCGGAGACGGGGCTGATTGCCATTGAAACATTCAAGGACTTGGGCGATAATGACCGCGTTACCATAGGCAAGAACCCGCTCATTGTCAGCACGCACTGGGACTAGGCTTACGCCTCACTAACCAACCTGATACTGATCTTTCAAAAGCACATAATTGCTGGCTGAATACATGAAATGTGCGATTTCATCTGGCGTTAAAGCGCGCACTTTTTTTGCCGGCCTACCTATATACAGGTAGCCGCTTTCAAGCACTTTTCCTTCCGGCACCAGACTGCCGGCCGCCAGCAACACATGCTTTTGTACTACAGCTTTATCCATCACAATACTGCCCATGCCGATAAGCACTTCATCTTCAATTGTGCAGCCATGCAATATGACAGAATGACCTATTGTCACATTGTTGCCAATTACAAGTGGCGATCCGGCAGGGTCCAGGCTCGATCGATGATTGACATGCAGCATGCTCAAATCCTGTACATTGGTATTATTGCCAATGCGAATAAAGTTAACATCGCCGCGAATCACCGCACCCGGCCATACCGAACTGTCTTGACCTATAATGACGTCACCAATAATGGTTGCCGCCGAATGTACATAAACGCTTTCTGCAATCTGAGGTAAGTAATTAGCAAGGCTCTGGATATTTTGCGCAGGTATTTTCGACATAAATCTCTTTCTAATTCACAGCTTTATGTATAAAGGGCACTTCTATAAATGCAGAGTTTGGGATGCAGTACAAGGCGCACGGAACGCAGAAGCCGAGATAGTATGCAATATACAGCGAGGTTGCGAGTACCGCGCAACGCAGTAATGTGCCCAAAAAATGTATTTATAGAAGTGCTCTAAACTTGTTTCTGATTGCCATAGTATAATCATACTATGTCTGAAAATAACTCTGTCGGCATTGTTGCCCCACAAACTGCACACTTTAACGTGCCGCTTATACTCAAAAGCGGCCAGGTGCTGCCACAATATGATCTGGTTTATGAGACCTATGGGACTCTGAACACTGATAAATCTAATGCAGTACTGATCTGCCATGCGCTGTCGGGTAATCACCATGTTGCCGGCAAATATAGCGAAGACGACAGATACCCGGGCTGGTGGGATAACCTGATTGGCCCCGGCAAACCGCTGGATACCAACAAGTTTTTTGTGATTGGCTTGAACAATCTTGGCGGCTGTCATGGCTCGTCTGGCCCATCCAGCATTAACCCTGAAACTGGAAAACAATGGGGTTCTTTATTCCCCGTTCTCACAGTCGAAGACTGGGTTAACTCACAAGCGCGCTTACTGGATCATCTTGGCATCACACAACTGGCAGCTGTAATCGGCGGCAGCTTGGGCGGCATGCAAGCCCTGCAGTGGACCATCGCTTATGCTGACCGCGTACGCCACGCATTGATTATTGCGTCTGCGCCAAATCTGACGGCGCAGAATATGGCGTTTAACGAAGTTGCACGCCAGGCCATTATTACCGACCCTGAGTTCCATAATGGCGATTATTACGAGCATGGCGTAGTACCAAGACGCGGCCTGCGCATTGCACGCATGCTAGGTCATATTACCTACTTGAGTGACGACGTGATGGGCGAAAAATTTGGCCGCAAGATTAAAGATACGATCAAATACAGTTTTGATGTTGAGTTTGAAATGGAGTCGTACCTGCGTTATCAGGGCGACAAGTTTGCAGGCAGCTTTGACGCAAATACCTACCTGCGCATGACACGCGCACTGGATTACTACGATCCGGCGCTCGCTTTCGACGGTGACTTGAGTAAGGCATTAAGCAAGGCTAAAGCCGAGTTTCTGGTTTTATCTTTCACCAGTGACTGGCGTTTTTCACCGGCACGCTCGCGTGAAATTGTCAAGGCGCTGCTCGATAACGAAAGCACCGTCAGTTATGCGGAAGTTACCGCTGCGCATGGGCATGACGCATTTCTGATGCCAGACGCACATTACCACGCTATTTTGCGCAGTTATTTAAGCAAAATTCAAACTGATAGTAATCAGATTGGCAGTAATCATGCAAAATAATGTAAGTATTACAGATTTCAGACAAGATTTTGCAATAATTGCAAATTGGGTTAAATTTGGCTCCAAAGTGCTGGATTTAGGTTGCGGCGATGGCCAGCTATTGCAATTTCTGCGCAGCTCACTTGAAATAAAAGGCTACGGCGTAGAAAAAGACGATGCCAATTTGCTTGCATGCATCCAAAATGGCACCAATGTAATTCAGATGGATCTGGAAGAGGGTCTATCTGGCTTTGAGGATCAGTCCTTTGATACCGTAGTTCTGTCACAGACACTACAAGCCATGCACAACACCGAAAAAATCGTGTTGGAAATGCTGCGCGTAGGCCAGGAAATTATTGTGACATTCCCGAATTTCGGCTACTGGAGAAATCGCTGGCAAATCACCGCCGGGCGTATGCCTGTGTCGAAAACGCTGCCCTATCAATGGTACGACACACCCAATGTACACTTATGTACCATCCATGATTTTGATGCATTCTGCCATAACCACCAGATAGAAATCATCGAGCGCAAGGTAATTACTGATGGCAAAGAAGTCAGCTTCATGCCAAATATGCTCGGCAATCTGGCGATGTATCGACTAAAAGCACGTTAACATCATAGCCTGCAATAAATTGCAGGCTATGACAGCGGATTATGCACTCGACTCACGCCTGCTGATTTTATCTACCGATGACCTCATCCATGCCAGCATCAGCAGCCCCGGCAGCGCAACCAGTGCCGAAAACAGGAAAAAGCTCTGCCAGCCGATAGTTTCCGCCAGCACACCAGAAACCGGACTGACATAAATACGCCCGACAGAAGCCAGCGCTGACAATAATGCATAATGCGTAGCACTGAACTGATTGCTGCACAAAGCCATCAGCAACGCCACAAATGCAGCGGTGCCCATACCGCCAGTAATATTTTCAAGTGCAATTGCCGCCAGTAGCAGCGTATCTATCTGCGTAGGCTCTGCAATCGATACAAATCCAAGATCAAACGGCTGCAGAACAAAACCTCCCCACGCGCCTTTGCCCAGCATGGCAAGTGCATAAAACCCGAAATTGGATAGCAGTTGCAGAATACCAAAACTCATCAGCGCCTGAAACAGGCTCAATCGGATCATGAGCAGACCAGCAACAAATGCCCCGATGATTGTCAGCCAGATACCCATCACTTTGTTGATAATGCCCACTTCAACCTGACTGAACAACATGCCCTTCAGCAAAAATGGCGTCAGCAGACTGCCGGCAAATGCATCACCCAGCTTGTATAGAATAATTAAAATCAGAAAAGCCCAGGCACTTTTCTGGCTGAAATAACTTGCGAGTGATTGATTCAGTGTCGCAAAGCCGACAGCTCTGGCGGCCATCAGACCCAGCGGCAAGGCCACTGCAATACTGGTTAAAATATAAGCAAGCTGATGCCATTTATTTGAACTGTCGACATCAAACCCGCCAAAAATAAACAGTTGTCGCACCAGGTAAGCACTCACAAACACACCAACAACAAGTGCAACAAACCCCAACAGCTCTCGCTTAGGGTCTGAGGCCAGCGGCTTGATCTCACTTTTTACCGCAGGCAGGAACAATAACGAAAATATGGCAGCTGCCAGCATGATCATGGCCATCACTGCATAGACACGACCCCAGCTTTGCCATTGATCTGCCCAGATCAGTGCCACACCGCCCGATAGAATCATACCCATGCGGTAACCCAGCACCGACATTGATGCACCGATGCCGCGCTCATTCTCGACCAGCAGATCAGTCCGGTAAGCATCTATGACAATATCCTGTGATGCAGACAAAAAAGCCAGCAGCAATGCACAAAGTGCGAACAGTTGCGGACTATCGGCAAACACGAGTGTAGACAAGTAATAAATTACCGCAGCAAGCAATAACTGCGTAATCACCAGCCAACCACGGCGTCTACCAAATAACGGCGGTTCAAACCGATCCATCAGCGGCGCCCATAGAAACTTGAAGGTATAAGGCATGCCGACCAGCGCCAGAAAGCCTATTGTTGCAATTGCAACGCCATCCATCGCCAGCCACGCCTGCATGGCCTGCCCGGTTAACGCAAGCGGCAGACCCGAGACAAAGCCGAGAAATAATATTGCAACGAGGCGCTGTAAACGTTTTATTTGATCTAGTTTCATCTGATTGTAATTAGCCTATGAGCCTGCATTGGCATAATCTATAATCAGCGGCGCATGATCGCTGAATCGCTCATCTTTATACACACTGGTAGCCACTGCTTTTTCTGCAAATTCCGGTGTCGCAATCTGATAATCAATACGCCAGCCTACGTTCTTTGCCCAGGCCTGGCCGCGATTGCTCCACCAGGTATAACATTCGTCTGTAGTATTTGGATGCAATTTGCGATAAACATCTACCCAGCCTAGCTCATCAAATAATGTCGTGAGCCATGCACGCTCTTCCGGCAGAAAACCTGAATTCTTTTTATTGCCCTTCCAGTTTTTTAAATCAGCCTCTTTGTGTGCAATATTCCAGTCACCGCAAATCACCACATCACGCCCGCTTGCTTTGAGTACTTTTAATTGCGGCAGAAAGCGCTCCATCACGCTGAATTTGAAAGCCTGCCGCTCTTCGCCACTGGAACCAGACGGTAAATACAGCGAAACTACACTTAAATTACCGAATCTTGCTTCGATATAGCGACCTTCGCTGTCTATGTCCGTCATGCAATTAGTATCACCCAAGTTGCAATTACCCAAACCCTCAATCACTGCATCCGGCTGTTTTTTAGAATAAATACCAACACCGCTATAGCCTTTTTTCTCTGCATAATGAAAATAACCAAAATAACCTTCCGGATTCAGCATTTCGGTTGTCATGTCAGTCACCTGTGCCTTGAGTTCCTGCATGCAGATAACATCAGCATCCTGCTTTTTTAACCATGCATAAAGACCTTTATTTGTAGCAGAGCGGATGCCGTTTAAATTTAACGATATAATCTTCAAAAATATATTCCTGATAACAGTAGATAGAAAACATGACCCCACAGGCAGATCAATTCAGACAAGAGTTTATCGCATTTGCGATTAAAAAAGAGGTTTTACGCTTCGGAGAATTTAAAACCAAGGCTGGCCGCTTAAGCCCATATTTCTTTAATGCCGGCTTATTCAATGACGGCGAGAGCCTGATGAAACTCGGTGAATTTTATGCTGAAGCAATTCAGAATTCCGGGATTGAATTTGACATGCTATTTGGCCCTGCCTACAAAGGCATCACATTAGCGGCAAGTATTGCCATAGCTTTTGCCAAAAATGGTCGCAATTTACCTTATGCTTACAACCGCAAAGAGGCCAAAGATCATGGTGAAGGCGGAATGATCGTAGGTAGCCCGCTTAAAGGCAGAGTTCTCATCATTGATGACGTAATTTCGGCAGGCACCTCGGTGCGCGAATCGGTAGAACTCATCAACGCCAATGGCGCCAAAGCCTGTGGCGTCGCCATTGCGATCGATAGGCAAGAGAAAGGACTGGGCGAGCTTTCAGCGGTGCAGGAAGTTGTAAAAAACAACCAGATTCCCGTATGTGCGATCGCAAATCTGGACGATTTACTAAGCTATTTAAAGAGCCATCAGGATTTGGTGCAAAACTTGCTTGCGGTTGAGGCATATCGCCAGAAATATGGCGTCATTTAAATTAACCTGAACTGTTACCCCAAGCGTCAGTTCTATGTACAAGCTAAAAGGTGTTTCGTATCATCATGTCGCAACTACTGAGATTAATGCTAAAAAAACTGGAGCACATTATTTTGGTGCGATCGGCTATAGCGACTTTATTACTTTCAGCGCTATGCGTCATGCAGTATGCCCACGCAGAGGGATCTGGCCGCATCGTCAAGTGGAAAGATGAAAAAGGCATCACGCATTACGGCGACTCAATTCCACCTCAGTATGCGGATCGCGATAACTCCCTGATGAACAAACAAGGCATTACCATTCAGCATAACAAAGCAAATGCCCCACATCAGAGTAAAGAAGAGGAATTAGCGCAATTAGAGCAGGATAAGAAAGATCGAGCATTACTTGGCACATTCACCAATGCAGATGAGATAGACCTGACTCGCGATCGCAACCTGGAACCTGAACTGCTTGCGCTTAAAAATCTGCAGCAGGATAGAGCAATCGCCCAGAAAAAAGTGAATAAATCAAAAGCAACAGCAAACACTTTCAGCAAATCAAAGAAACCTGTGCCAGCAACTGTAAGCGCCGAACTTAAAGCAAACAACGATGGACTGGCAAAAATTGACCAGCGCATCAGCGAACGTCAGCAGGCAATAGACAACATACGCAAACGTTTCGAAGATGACAAAAAGCGCTATCTCACACTAAGAGGCCAAAGCCCGGCTACTCCAGCTGGCATGCCAAATAAATAAGGGCCGACAAATCTCTGCCGACCCTTTTAATCACTTTCACTTTAACCAGCAAAATATTCTGGCCTGAATTACCGGCCTAGTGACACAAACCAAAAAAAGCGCTAAATAATTATGCGCCTAGTTTTTTCTTGAGCATATCATTCACTTGCGCAGGATTCGCCTTGCCTTTTGACGCTTTCATGGCCTGACCTACCAGCGCATTAAATGCTTTTTCTTTACCGGCCTTGAATTCCTCTACCATAGCAGCATTGGCAGCCAGCACTTCATCAATAATCGCTTCAATCGCACCAGTGTCAGAAACCTGTTTCAGACCTTTTGCCTCAATGATGGCATCTACTTCTCCTTCACCTGCCCACATCGCTTCAAATACCTGTTTTGCAGCATTATTTGAAATGGTGTTGTCAGCAATACGTTTAAGCAAGCTTGCCAATTGCACAGCATTTAGCGGTGATTCAGTAATGGCTTTTTCTTCGGCATTCAATTTTGCAGAAATTGCACCCATGACCCAGTTCGCAGCAGGTTTTGCATCTGCGCCAGCCTTAACGGTAGCCACAAAGTAATTTGCCACATCACGGCTGGAAGTAAGCGCAGCTGCATCGTAGCTGGTCAAGCCGTATTCTGATTCAAAACGTGCTTTCATCGCTTCCGGCAGCTCCGGCATCAGCGCTCTAACGCGCGCCTTATCGGCTTCGGTAACTTCCAGCGGCAACAAGTCTGGATCAGGGAAATAACGATAATCGTTGGCTTCTTCTTTACTGCGCATCGCACGGGTTTCGCCCGTATCCGGATTAAACAGTACAGTTGCCTGATGAATAGTACCGCCGTCTTCCAGCGTTTCAATCTGCCAGCGTGTTTCAAACTCAATCGCCTGCTGCATGAACTTGAATGAATTCAGGTTCTTGATCTCGCGACGCGTACCGAGCTTGTCAGTCCCTTTCGGACGCACAGATACGTTGACGTCACAGCGGAAGCTACCTTCCTGCATATTACCGTCACAGATACCAATCCACTGTACCAGTTCATGCAGTTTTTTAGCGTAGGCTACAGCTTCAGCTGCTGAACGCATATCAGGCTCAGTGACGATCTCCAGTAACGGTGTGCCGGCACGATTCAAATCAATGCCGCTCATGCCTTCTACTGCGCCATGCACAGACTTGCCCGCATCTTCTTCCAGATGCGCACGTGTGATGTTGACTACTTTTTCATAAGCCGCATTTTTGCCGACTGCCGGTACTTGAATCGTTACCGCGCCTTTGCCGACAACCGGCAACTCGTACTGGCTGATCTGATAACCTTTAGGTAAATCCGGATAAAAATAGTTTTTACGTGCAAACACCGAGCGCGGCGTAATCTCAGCATTAACTGCCAAACCGAATTTAATCGCACAATTGACGGCCTCTTTATTCAATACCGGCAGCACGCCAGGCAAGGCAATACTCACTTCGCAGGCTTGCGTATTAGGTTCTGAGCCAAACGCCGTAGATGCACCTGAAAAGATTTTTGTTTTTGTTTGCAACTGAGCGTGAGTTTCCAGCCCGATAACGACTTCCCATTCCATATTATTTAGTTCCTTGCGGCGTTGGCAGGTCTGGCATTGTTGTATGCCAGTCTGTTACTTGTTGATATTGGTGCGCCACATTCAGCATGCGTGCTTCATCAAAATAATTGCCGATAATCTGCAAACCCACCGGCAAAGCCTTACCATCTTCACCGGCACTGAAACCTGCCGGTATGCTCATACCAGGCAAGCCCGCCAGATTGGTCGAAATGGTATAGATATCCTGCAGATACATCGCGACCGGATCATCCACTTTTTCACCGGCTTTAAATGCAGTAGACGGCGCGGCTGGGCCCATGATCACATCACAATGCCTGAAAGCTTCTTCAAAGTCCTGCGCGATCAGGCGGCGAATCTGCTGTGCTTTCAGATAATACGCATCATAGTAACCGGCACTAAGCACATAAGTACCGATCAGAATACGACGCTTCACTTCCGCACCAAAGCCTTCAGCACGACTCTTGCAGTACATATCCATCAGGTCGGTATATTCCGCAGCGCGATGGCCATAGCGCACGCCATCATAACGTGACAGATTACTTGAGGCCTCCGCCGGCGCCAGCACGTAATACACAGGAATAGACAGCCCGGTGTTCGGCAGCGAAATCTCAACGATTTCTGCACCCAGTTTTTTGTATTCGGCAATTGCAGCGTCAATCACTTTGCCAACATTGGCATCCAAGCCCTCGGCAAAAAACTCTTTCGGCAAACCAACGCGCAAACCCTGCAACGGCTTATTCAGATCACGCATGTAATCTTCTTTTTCACGATTAAGGCTGGTGGAGTCACGCTCATCAAAACCTGCCATCACATTCATCATGAGCGCGCAGTCTTCGGCCGACTTAGCCATTGGTCCGGCTTGGTCAAGACTTGATGCAAAAGCAATCATGCCGTAACGCGATACTACGCCATAGGTCGGTTTCAATCCGGTTAAGCCGCATAACGATGCTGGCTGGCGAATTGAGCCGCCAGTATCAGTGCCGGTTGCTGCTGCACAAAGTCGCGCTGCAACTGCTGCGGCACTGCCGCCGCTACTGCCGCCCGGTACGCGCGTAAAATCCCAGGGGTTTTTAACGCCGCCGAAATAGCTGGTCTCGTTAGATGAACCCATCGCAAATTCATCCATATTGGTTTTACCCAGATTCACGGCACCGGCTGCATCAAACTGCGTGATGACCTGCGCATCATACGGCGCAACAAAATTCGCCAGCATTTTAGAGCCGCAGGTAGTTTTCCAGCCATTGGCACAGAAAATATCCTTCTGCGCGATAGGAATGCCGGTCAATGGCGCGGCATTGCCAGCAGCAATGCGCACATCGGCTGCTTTTGCCTGTGCCAAAGTTTTATCCTGATCCAGCGCAATATAAGCGTTGATTTCCGGATTATATGTATTGATGCGATTAAGGAATGTCTGCGTCAGTTCAACGCTCGAAACTTCTTTTTTAGCCAGCATCTGGCTTAATGTTTTTAAGCTACTGTTAATCATGTGCTGTTACTCGATTACTTTAGGTACAAGATAAAGACCGCCATCAACGGCGCGTTCAGCTGAGCCATTACCAAGTGCTGGCGCAATTTTCTGGAATGCTTCACGCTGGTTGGTTTTGGTCACCACATCTTCACGTAGACGCTGCACTACATCCTGCGAGTGTGACATCGGGACGATACCTTCAGTATTCACGGCCTGCATTTGTTCGATCAGACCCAAAATTCCAGTAAGTTTGGTGAGCGTCGCAGCGGCCTCACCCTCACTGACTTCGATGCGCGCAAGATGCGCTATTTTTTTGATATCTTCAATACTTAGTGCCATGCTTCAATAATCCGAAATGATAGTGGGAGCAATTTGATGACATCTTAATCAAATCATTCATTTTAAAAAGTTTTGTTGTTAACCATGATGTTGAAATTAAGTTGGATTTTCAGCCTAATTTTTCCAATGCATCTTAATTTTCAACAAGATATGCGGTATTATACCCTGATTTCAGGTACGCCTTAATCGTGCAAACCGATTAAGCTCGCAACCAGCTATTATAAAAGCACTAACCTTCAGGAAAAACACAATGTTCGGCTCTATTCGCAGTTATTTTTCAAATGACCTTGCTATCGATTTAGGTACAGCAAACACCCTTATTTACGCACGCGGCAAAGGTATCGTTCTAGACGAACCTTCAGTGGTTGCAATCCGCCTTGAGGGTGGCCCGAACGGTAAAAAAATTCTACTCGCAGTTGGCGCAGAAGCTAAAGGCATGCTCGGCCGTTCACCAGCAAACATTCAGGCGATTCGCCCAATGAAAGACGGCGTGATCGCCGACTTCACCATTACCGAGCAAATGCTCAAATACTTCATCCGTCGTGTGCACGATTCACGCTGGTTCGCACCAAGCCCACGCATCATTATCTGCGTTCCGGTTGGTTCTACCCAGGTTGAACGCCGTGCGATTAAAGAATCTGCCGAACGCGCAGGTGCCAAACAGGTATTCCTGATTGAAGAACCAATGGCTGCTGCGATTGGTGCCGGCATGCCGGTTGCTGAAGCTACCGGCTCCATGGTGGTAGATATCGGCGGCGGCACGACCGAAGTTGGTGTGATTTCATTAGGCGGTATTGTTTACGCTAAATCTGAACGTGTTGGCGGTGACAAATTTGATCAGGCCATCATTGATTACATCCGCCGCAATTACGGCATGCAGATTTCAGAACCTACCGCTGAAGCCATTAAGAAAAAAATCGGCTCCGCATTCCCAGGCTCTACCGTTTTGGAAATGGAAGTGACTGGCCGTAACTTGGCAGAAGGTCTGCCACGCAAGTTTACAATTTCAAGCAATGAAATCCTGGAAGCACTGACCGAACCATTGAATGCAATCGTAGGTGCAGTAAAATCAGCACTGGAGCAGACACCACCAGAGCTAGGTGCCGACATTGCCGAAAAAGGCATGGTACTGACCGGCGGCGGCGCATTACTGCGTGATCTGGACCGATTGCTGATTGAAGAAACCGGCCTGCCGGTAATCGTTGCAGAAGACCCGCTCACCTGTGTTGCACGCGGCTGTGGACGTGCGCTGGATGAAATGGATAAATTAGGCAGCGTATTTGCATACGAGTAATTAAAGCTGCTAATACATTAATCAGCTTTTTATCATTTGATCGTTAAACTTTAGGCCGTATGCATGCGGCCTAAAGTTTATACACTTATCAACAACAAAAACGAGAGCCTATATATTCACCAATGATGCGCGGTATTCATCAAAACTTTGATCAGCAGCAAGCCCCGGCTTTTTTTGCCAGAGGGCCCAGTCCACTCGCTCGACTAACGTTTTTCACCGCACTATCATTGGCGCTAATGGCCACCGACTCACGCCTGCAATATCTGGCAAACGTGCGTGAAAACCTGATGACGCTGCTGCACCCGTTACAGGTCATCGCCAACGCACCATTGCAACTGTATCAGAATACTGATGAATATTTCTCAACGCATCATCATCTGCTTGCCGATAATGCACGCTTGAAAAAACAGGCGCTCATGCAGGGCATCGCTTTACAGCGCCTGAATCTTCTCAATCTTGAGAATGCCAATTTGCGCAGCATGCTGGATGCAAAACAGTCGCTGGCTGAAACCAGCACCCTGGCAGAAATCATACATGTGGGACGTGACTCTTTTACTAAAAAAATCATCGTTAATCGCGGCAAAAATCATCATGTTGTTACTGGTGCTGCTGCCGTTGATGCAAAAGGCGTCATCGGCCAAGTCACGCGCACCTATCCATCCAGCAGTGAAATTACACTGATTACCGATAAATCGCTGGCAATACCGGTGCAGATAGAGCGTAACGGCTTACGTGCAATCGCGTTTGGACATGGCCGCGACAATACGCTGGATTTGCCTTATTTACCGGCTAACGTCGATATTAAACGTGGTGACAAACTGGTCACCTCCGGGATTGATGGCGTTTACCCGGCCGGGTTAGCCGTAGCAACCGTAATAGAAATGAGAACCACGCAGGACTCTCCATTTGCACATATTATCTGTGCGCCAACCGGCGGTGTTGAAAATGACAGGCAAGTCTTGCTCGTAAGCATTCCAAAAATCGAGCTAGAAACCTTAATAGAAACTCCTGCCAGCGAGAAAAGCAACCCAGCCCCGGCTACCATACCTGCTGCAGCAAACACCCCCGTAGCCGCCAGTGCAGCTACACAGACGACACAGACCGTACAGGCAGCAAAACCAGCTACTGCATCATCTGTAAACAACCCTGCACAAAAACCTTTAGCTAATGTTGAGAGCCGTCCACATGCGCGACAATAAGCTCAGATCAATTTATCTATCCCTGTTTGCAGCGTTTATCTGCATATTATTTCCATGGTCTGGCATTGCCCTGACGCTACGCCCGGACTTCATGCTGCTGGTGATTATCTTCTGGCTGCTACGTGCGCCTAATCAATGCAGTGTCGGTACAGCCTGGTTTATGGGCTTATGGGTAGATTTGGCCACCGGCGGTATTTTTGGGCAATATGCACTGGCCTATACCATCACGACTTTTTTTGCCGTCATCTATCAGCGCCGCTTAGTTCTGTTTAGCAGCACACAGCAACTGGTTTATGTTTTTTCATTGCTTTTCCTGTCGCAGCTTATCTTGCTCATACTTAAAGCCTTTGCCGGTCATGAGTTTGCAGGTTGGTCATATTTTCTGCCTAGCGTTACCGGCATTCTGCTATGGCAAATTGCGGTGAGCCTCGGCCTGAACACCGGCAGACACTCTCACGGCAACTGATTACAACATGGGTTCAGAATTAAAAAATTACCTGCATGAGCAGCATTATTTCAGACTCCGGCTAGGCATTGCTGCACTTATCGTATTTGGCCTGTTTGCCTTACTGGCTTTCAGGTTCTCTTATCTGCAGCTCAAGCAGTACAACCATTATCAGACACTTGCTGAAAATAACCGCATTTCACTGGTACCGATCATTCCCAACCGCGGCCTGATTCTGGATAAAAACGGCGTGGTACTTGCACACAACTTTTTTGCATACACGCTGGAAATCACACCAGCTAAAGTAAAAAATGTAGAAGAAACCATTGCCGACATAGGCAAACTGGTAGAAGTCAGCTCACTTGATCGTAAGCGTTTTAAAAAATTTCGTGAGCAAAGTCACAGCTTTGAAAGCATACCGATACGCACACATCTTAATGAAATAGAAGCCGCTAAATTTGCGGTAAATCATTACCGTTTTCCTGGTGTGGAAATCAAATCACGGCTATTCAGGCATTACCCGTTGGGTAAACTTGGCTCGCACATGGTGGGTTATATTGGCCGCATTAACGACAAAGATCTGAAAAATCTGGAAGAATCCGGCGACCTATCTAACTACAAAGGCTCTGACCATATTGGCAAAAGCGGGCTGGAACAGTTCTATGAAAAATATCTGCACGGCACCACTGGTTTCCAGCAGGTTGAGATTGATGCAGACGGCCATGCGGTACGCGTACTTTCAAGCACCCCGCCGATTCCGGGTGATAATATTATTTTAGCAGCCGACAGCAAGTTACAGGAGATTGCCGAAACTGCATTTGGCGCACACCGCGGCGCGCTGGTAGCGATTAACCCTAAGACTGGTGAAGTATTGAGTTATGTCAGCCAACCCACATTCGACCCCAACTTATTTGTAGATGGCATTGATAGTGAAAACTGGAAAGCACTTAATGAGTCATTGGATAAACCGCTGATTAACCGGCCATTACGCGGTGTCTATCCACCCGGTTCAACCTTCAAGCCATTTGTTGCACTGGCCGGTCTCGAAGCTGGCAAGCGCGCGCCGCCATTCTCGATTCAAGATCCTGGTTTCTTTACCCTACCGGGCAAAAGACATCGTTATCGCGACTGGAAACCAAGCGGACATGGCACCGTTGATATCCAGAAAGCGATTACTATCTCTTGCGATACTTTTTTTTACGGATTAGCGATGGAGATGGGGATAGAAAACCTGACTTCATTCGTACGCCATTTTGGCTTCGGCAGAAAATCCGGCATCGACATTGATAATGTCAATGGCAAAAGCGAGAACGGCGGACTGCTGCCTACACCTGAATGGAAGCAACGCCGCTTTAAACAGCCTTGGTATCCTGGCGAAACGGTCATTGTCGGCATCGGGCAGGGCTATACTTTGGTGACCCCATTGCAGCTGGCACAAGCTACGGCAATTCTGGCGAACAACGGCGTTGCCATGAAACCACGTTTAGTCAGCCACATCGAAGACGCGCAATCCGGTAAGAAAGAAATTATTGCGCCAGTTATCCAGGATCGGGTCGAACTCAATCCGAATAATGTAGAAATCGTTAAACGCGGCATGATTGACGTTACTTTACCGGGCGGCACAGCTGCCAGTGTAGGTGCCAATGCAGGTTATTCAATTGCAGCAAAAACTGGTACCGCGCAAGTGATTGGCATCAAGCAAAACGAAAAATATAATGAAAGCACCATCAATGAGCGCCATCTTGATCACGCATTGTTTATTGCCTATGCACCTGCAGAAGACCCTACTATCGCATTGGCAGTGATTGTTGAAAATGGCCGCCACGGTGGCTCCACTGCGGGCCCCATTGCCAGAAAAGTTATGGATTATTACTTATTAGGCAAAGTACCTGTTAGCGAAGCCGCAAAAGAAAATAAAGCATTAACCGGTACTACTGCCGCAACAACCCCTGTTCCAGAGGAAGAGCTACATGATTAGCAAACTACTCCAGCTTTTATTCAAGCATATCGATGCCTTTCTGATGACATGCCTGTTTTTTGCCTTATTAACCAGCCTGTCCGTGCTGTATAGCGCATCGGGGCAGAGCCTTGACCGCGTATATGCGCAAGCCGTCAATATGATGGTGGCATTAAGCGTGCTGTGGGTAGTTGCCAACATTTCTCCGCAGAAACTTGAGCGCGTGGCTTTAGCACTCTATGTGCTAGGGGTTCTGCTACTGGTTGCAGTTGCATTATTTGGCTCAATCAGCCATGGTGCGCGGCGCTGGCTGAACATTGGCTTTACACAGATTCAGCCGTCAGAGCTGATGCGTATTGCCATGCCGATGATGCTGGCATGGTATTTTGCCTCTCGTGAAGGCAAGCCGAGTGCAGTAAACTTTATCATTGCCGGCTTTTTACTGGCCGTACCTGTTGCGCTTATTATGAAACAGCCGGATCTGGGCACATCATTACTCATTGCATCATCAGGATTTTATGTACTGTTTCTAGCTGGATTAAGCTGGAAATTCTTGGTGGGTGCTTCGGTGTCTCTGCTCGGACTCATGCCGATTTTCTGGTCTATGCTGCATGACTATCAGAGAAAACGCATTGAAATTCTATTCGACCCAACGCAAGATCCGCTTGGTGCTGGCTACCACACGATTCAGGCCATCATTGCAATTGGTTCTGGCGGAGCAACCGGCAAAGGCTGGCTCAACGGTACGCAGACACAACTGGATTTTTTACCGGAACGCACTACCGATTTCATTTTTGCAGTATTCAGTGAAGAGTTCGGCTTTCTAGGCAACATGCTGCTACTAAGCCTGTTCAGCCTGATTATCATACGCGGACTTATGATTGCATCGCAGGCGCAGAGCACCTTCTCCAGACTGCTAGCTGGCGCTATCACATTGAATTTCTTTTCTTATGCTTTTGTTAACATGGGCATGGTAAGCGGCATTTTACCGGTAGTAGGTGTACCATTGCCTTTAATCAGTTATGGCGGCACCTCTATGGTGACGCTATGCTTAGGTTTTGGTATTTTAATGAGTATACATACACACAAGAATCTAGTTGCAAGCTAACGGGCACGCCCCTTGCGGGCTTACTGCACCGCAAATTCTATATTTTCAGTAATATTTTTTAGTAGTGCCCAAACCTGTATCAAAGACGTATAAATACTTTATAGAGGTGATTGAATGTTTAACTTTCAACGATTTATTGTCATACTTTGCATCGCCATGGTGACGGCATGTAGCAGCCAGCCATCAATAAAAGAAGGTTCAGATACGCGGGCCTCAAAACAGCCTTCTCAAACGCCTGTGGGCAAGGGCGGCTATTATCTGGATGACGGGCCAGGTGACAATCCGCCAGCAGACATTGATAGTATTCCAGATGCTCAGCTCAAGACTGAAACACCTCTGGTAAGTCCAAATAAGCCTTATACCGCACTCGGTAAAAAATATGTCCCGATGACCAGCTATTCACCCTACTTTCAGCAGGGCATTGCATCCTGGTATGGCAAACGTTACCACGGCAAAAAAACTTCCAGCGGCGAAGTCTATGACATGTATGGGATGACCGGAGCCCACCCGACGCTACCCATCCCCAGCTATGTCAGGGTAACCAATCCGGTAAATAAACGCTCGGTAATCGTACGCATCAATGACCGAGGGCCATTCAAGCATGACAGGCTGATAGACTTATCCTACGCAGCAGCTTATAAATTACGCATCACCTCGCGCGGCAGCGGCCCGGTTGAAGTGGAATGGATTGATACCAGCCCTGAAGCACTGCGAAAAATGAATACCACTCCAGTGGCAACACCAGCCAGCACAGCAGATATTACCGCCGTAGCTTACAAAGAAACTTCTACCGCAGGAATCATCTCACCAGCACCGGCAAACTATATGGAACCTAGAGCCACCAGCTACTACGTGCAGGTAGGTGCATTTAAAAACGAATTGAATGGTGACCTGTTGCAAAAGAAAATTCTGGGGCTGGAACTCGCCGGAGATGCCGCAGTCACTAACGTGTATAATGACGGCATTTACCGCGTGAAGCTCGGCCCTTTCGGTAGTAAAAAAGAAGCCGATGTCTCTGCCAATAAAGTTCGCAAGCAATTAAACCTATCAGCAATCGTTACCAATCAGTAAACATTAATAGACTCAAATGATCAAACACTCCTTATTCGCTCGTAGTATCAGCATTATTTCTGCAACCGCTTTTTTAAGTTTTGGCCAATTAGCACATGCGGAAAGTGCACAGATCGCACCTCCACCTAGCCTGGCAGTAAAAGCTTATTTGCTTAAAGATTTCAACAGCGGGCACGTGATTGCCACGCAGAATGCCAGCATGCGCATTGAACCTGCATCGCTGACTAAAATCATGACGGCTTACCTGAGCTTCAAGGCCATTAAAAATGGTCATCTGCAACTCACGCAAACACTGCCTGTCAGCGAAATTGCCTGGAAAGTTGAAGGCTCTAAAATGTTTATCGAGCCAAACAAGCCTGTGACGGTTGATGAGTTGCTGCATGGCATGATTATTGTGTCAGGCAATGATGCTTCCATTACACTGGCAGAAGGTATTGCGAGCTCGGAACAGCTGTTTGCCAGCATGATGAATAAAGAAGCAAAGCGCCTGGGTATGAAAAACACAAACTATGTGAATGCCACCGGCTTGCCTGACCCACAGCACTACACCACTGCCGAAGACTTATCGATTCTGGCCAGCGCCTTGATCCGTGATTTTCCGGAAGACTACAAACGCTTGTATTCGGTTAAAGAATATAGCTACAACAACATCAAACAACCTAACCGCAACCGCCTGTTATGGCTTGATCCTAATGTCGATGGCATGAAAACCGGCCATACCGAATCTGCCGGCTATTGCCTGATTTCTTCTGCCAAACGTGATAATACACGCCGCATTTCTGTAATATTGGGCGCACCTACCGATGCCGCTCGTGCAACAGAAAGCCAGAAGCTACTCAATTATGGCTTCCAGTTCTTTGACTCCACCCTTGTATACAAGCGCGGGCAGACTATTAATCAACTCAAAGTATGGAAGGGTAGCGAAAATGTAGTTGCCTCGACTGTTGCAAACGATTTATACCTGACACTGCCAAAAGGCGAATATGCCAACGTTAAAGCCGTGATTTCAAGCACTCAGCCATTAATCGCTCCGATTAAAAAAGGCCAGGTCATCGGTACTGTGAAATTCATGCTGAATGGCAAAATGGTCGAACAGCGTTCTATCGTGGCAGCAAAAGCAGTCGACACAGCCGGCATTCTTGGCCGCGCGTGGGATTCGATAAAATTGCTATTACAATAATAAGGTAACGTGTATGCGTGAAATAGAACCCCACACCGCACCGCCACTCATTGAGTTCCCCTGTCACTTTGCCATTAAAGTCGTGGGGGAAACACAGGAGGCATTTTCAGCCACCATCGTTGAAGTCATTCAAACCTTGGTGCCTGCATTCACTGCCGAGCATATAGAAATGCGCGCGAGCTCTGGCGGTAAATATATCAGCCTGACCTGCAATGTGTATGTAACATCTCAAGATCAGCTTGATGGTGTTTACCGCTTATTAAGTACGCATCCTCTGGTGAAATTCGCACTTTAATCACCGTAGCCAGCAATGCAGCAGCCCTTAGTCATTCGGCGTTTAGGCCTCACAGAATTCGAGAGTGCGTGTCAGGCCATGCAAAGCTTCAACGCGAATCGCGCAGCTGATACGCCGGATGAACTATGGCTGACTGAACACGCGCCGGTCTATTCACTGGGACTGAATCGCAGGCAAGTAAGACTGCCGCAGCGTGATGATATCCCGACCATACTCACAGACCGCGGCGGTAAAATTACTTACCATGGTCCAGGACAGATTGTTGTCTATGTGCTGGCAGACTTGCAGCGCAGACACTTGAACATACGCACGCTGGTAAGCCTGCTGGAAAATACTGTCATCGAATTACTGGCAGAGCACGGCGTTGATGCGCTAGCAAAAAAAGATGCCCCCGGCGTTTATGTGCAGCTTAATGACGGGCAGGAAGCTAAAATTGCATCATTAGGTTTACGCGTAAAAAACAACTGCTGCTATCATGGCCTGAGTCTCAATGTAGATATGGATCTGAGCCCGTTTGCGGCAATCGACCCGTGTGGCTATGCCGGCTTAAAAATCACGCAAACCAAAGACCTGGGCATTGCTGCAGACATACAAACGCTAAGTGAACAACTGCTGCAAAAACTCAATGCCAATTTTGAACACCTGCAGAACTTAGTAATAACTGATGGCAATGACTGATGGCAATGACTGATGATATGGAAAAGCATGACTGATACATCAAGCAATAAAACACCTAGGCAGAAAATTGCCGGCGTAAAAGAAATCGACGCGGCAAAGACCTCGCGCATCCCGATTAAAATCATCCCGCAGCCTGCACAACGCAAGCCGGAATGGATACGCATGAAAGCACCGGACTCTGCCCGCTATCAGGAAATCAAACGCGTGCTGCGTGATAATAATCTGCATACCGTGTGTGAAGAGGCAAGCTGCCCGAATATCGGTGAATGTTTCAGCGGCGGCACGGCCACTTTCATGATTCTGGGTGATATCTGTACGCGTCGCTGTCCATTCTGCGATGTAGCACACGGTAAACCATTGCCACCGGATGTGAATGAACCTGAAAATCTGGCACGCACCATCGCACAGATGAAACTCAAATATGTAGTCATCACCAGCGTGGACCGCGATGACCTGCTCGATGGCGGCGCACAGCATTTTGTAGATTGCATTAAAGCCGTACGCGCGCAATCGCCTGACATCAAAATTGAAATTCTGGTGCCGGATTTCCGCGGCCGCCTCGATGTTGCGATGAAAATCCTGAGCGAAGCACCGCCGGATGTCATGAACCATAACCTGGAGACTATCCCAAGGCTCTATAAGCAAGCTAGACCCGGTTCTGATTACCAGAACTCACTGACTTTATTAAAAAAATTCGGCGAGCTGTACCCGCATATTCCGACCAAGTCTGGCCTGATGTTAGGGCTGGGTGAAACCGATGAAGAAATTCTTGAAGTCATGCGCGACCTGCGCGCGCATAATGTCACTATGCTGACCCTAGGCCAATATCTGCAACCCAGCGTGCACCATCTGCCGGTCATGCGCTACGTTGAGCCGCATGCATTTGAAACATTAAAACAAAAAGCTGATGCCATGGGCTTTAATAATACTGCCAGCGGCCCCATGGTAAGAAGTAGCTATCATGCTGACCTGCAGGCGCAGCAGGTAGTTTAATTAACACCGCTACATCTATAATATAACCGGTGTAAACACGATACTTTTTTGAAAAAGGCAAATATGGTTCCTCACCTGACAACAGCACTGAACGGCCCTTTGTTAAGTTTAGAAAAAAGCATGCTCGATGCCATGCCAAAAATCGAACACTGGTTCCGTTCGCAATGGCTGGAATATGCCGCGCCGTTTTATGCTTCGGTCGATTTGCGCAATTCAGGCTTTAAACTGGCGCCGGTAGACACTAACCTGTTTCCGGGCGGCTTCAACAACCTCAATTCGGACTTTCTGCACCTGAGTGTGCAGGCGGCCATGGTAGCAGTAGAGAAAGTATGCCCGGAGGCTCATCGCCTGCTGATCATTCCGGAGAACCATACCCGTAACGGCTACTACTTACGCAATGTAGTCGAGCTCGCCAACATCCTGAAACAGGCGGGCATGCATATCCGCGTCGGCTCGATTTCACCGGAAATTACAGTGCCAACCAGATTTGAAACACCGGGAGGTCAAACGCTGCTGCTGGAACCGGTAGTGCGCGTGGGCAATCGCCTCAAATTACCGCAGTCCAACATTGATGGCGTAACACTGGAAGAATTCGATAGCTGTGCCATTTTGCTGAATAATGACCTGTCCGGCGGCATTCCGGAAATTCTGGAAAATCTTGAGCAGGACTTGATTCCACCGCTGTATGCTGGCTGGAGTACACGGCGTAAATCTCAGCATTTTTCGGCCTATAACCGTGTGGCAAGCGAATTCGCACAGCTGATCGGTATAGATGAATGGCTGCTGAACCCATACTTTGATACCTGTGGCGAGATCGACTTTAATGCACGCACCGGTGAAGAGTGCCTTGCCGCTAAAGTTGAGCAACTGCTGGAAAAGATTAAACTGAAATACGCAGAGTACGGCGTAACACAGGAGCCGTTTGTGATCGTGAAAGCGGATGCCGGCACCTATGGCATGGGCATCATGACGGTAAAATCACCGGAAGATGTGCGCGGCCTCAACCGCAAAGCCCGCAATAAAATGTCTGTAGTGAAAGAAGGCCTGGAGGTTTCCGAAGTCATCATTCAGGAAGGCGTATACACCTTCGAGAGCATCAACGATGCCGTCGCTGAGCCTGTCGTATATATGATGGATCACTTTGTAATCGGCGGCTTCTACCGCGTGCATACCGGCCGCGGCGTAGATGAAAACCTAAACGCACCGGGTTCACATTTTGTGCCACTGGCGTTTGAAAAACCCTGTACCCTGCCTGACTGCGCCGGTGCACCGGATGCGCCGCCTAACCGTTTCTATGCTTATGGTGTGGTTGCACGTCTAGCATTGCTGGCCGCGGCAATTGAACTGCAGGAACAGAACCCACTTAATCAATAACAACGGGCTTACCACACCTTATGAAACTCGTATTTATTTTAGATCCGCTGCCAAGCCTGAAAATCTACAAAGATACGAGCATGGCCATGATGCGTGAGGCCAGCCAGCGAGGTCATCAATTATTTGTGAGCATGCAGCATGATCTTTTTCTGCGTGGCAGTCAGGCAAAAATCAGAACTCAGTCGTTTGAATTTACTAGCGACGGCTATGAATTAGGCATCCCCGATGAAAGCATGCCGGCCAACTTCGATGCCATTATCATGCGTAAAGATCCGCCGTTCGATAATGAATACTTATACAGTACCTATCTGCTCGAAATCGCCGCAGATCAAGGCGCTAAGGTGTTTAATAACCCAACTGCCATTCGCGGCTGGAATGAAAAATTATCAGTGACGCGCTTTCCGCAGTTTGCACCGGAATTCCTCGTCACTGCTAACAATTTTCTTATTCGTGACTTCTTGAACACACATCAGGATATTGTCGTAAAGCCACTGGATGGCATGGGCGGCAGCAGTATTTTCAGGCTGACATTGAGCGACCCAAATATCAGCGTGATTCTGGAAACCATCACCGAACATGGTACACGCACCATCATGGCACAACGTTATCTGCCGGAAATACTGCAAGGTGACAAACGTATCATCGTGATTAATGGCGAGCCATTACCTTATGCCTTGGCTCGCATACCGCTTGCAGGCGAAACGCGCGGCAACCTAGCCGCCGGCGGTACCGGCGTAGCTCAGCCGCTTAGCAGCCGTGATTATGAAATTGCGTCTACTGTAGGCAAAACACTCAAGCAGGAAGGACTGTTTCTGGTGGGTCTGGACGTGATCGGTGATCATTTAACCGAGATCAACGTTACCAGCCCAACCGGCATGGTGGAAATTGCCGCACAAACCGACTGCAATCCGGCATGTGTCATGCTGGATGCACTTGAGCAGCATCTGGCAGCATAACGGCTACGACTCTGACGATGCGTAAATGGCGTATCAGCCTGATAGTAATTGCAATGCTGGCTATGGCACTAACCGCCATGCGCATGCTCATGCAAGAGCCGCTTTACCATACACAGAGTTATGTATTTGGCACGTTGGTCGATATCAGTATTTACGGTGAACCCGAAGATCGCGCAAAACTACTGGCCAATCAGGTGTTGCTGAATTTCCAGAATCTGCATAACCAGCTGCATGCATGGAAACCAGTCAGCAGCAATCAACCCAGCGAGCTTGGTGCGCTGAACACAGCCTTTGCTAATGGCAACAAACCTATCACCATCAGTCCGCAACTCGCTGCCATGCTGACCGATGCAACGGATTTATCGGTCAAATCACAAGGTTTATTCAACCCCGCCATCGGCCATTTAGTCAGTCTCTGGGGCTTTCAGCGTGATGAATTCACTGCGGTAAAAATTGATGATGCAAAAATCAAAGCGCAGGTTAAAGCCAACCCGCGCATGTCCGACATTGTGCTAAAAGACAACACTGCCTACAGCACCAACCCGAATGTGAAACTTGATCTGGGCGGCTATGCCAAAGGCTATGCGCTGGATATGGCTGCTGACTATTTACGCAAACAACAGGTTAAAAATGCACTGGTCAACATAGGCGGCAATATCATTGCCCTCGGCCAACATGGGGACAAGCCCTGGCGCGTAGGCATACAGCACCCGCGCAAACCGGCAGCAATTGCGACGCTGGACTTGGCCGATGGCTGGGCAATCGGCACTTCGGGCGATTATCAACGTTACTTTATGCTTGATGGCAAACGTTATTGCCATATTATTGACCCGCGTAGCGGTTATCCAGTGCAGCATACACAGGCAGTTACAGTACTGATTCCACCTCAGAGCAATGCCGGTGTAATGTCAGATGTCGCATCAAAACCTATTTTTATTGCAGTTGCTGAAGATAAAGCCAAAACTGCCGCCATGCTTGGCATACAATATTTCATGGTCATAGATCAGCAATCCAATATTTTGGTGAGTAGCGCATTGTCACATAAACTAGAATGGTTAGATCCGGAAGTTAAAAAGAACAGCCATGTTAAGCTTGTTACGCTCCCCTAAACCAACTTTCAGGCATCTGCTGATCGGTGACTGGCTCACGGTTATTTTCAGTGCGGTCATTATCGTCTACTTGTTCCAGACTTTATGGTCGCATGAGCATGCCTCTAAAGTACAGATCCGTATAGGCGATAAAGTGCATGCAGCCTACGATCTTAATCAGCAGCGTGACATCAAGGTTCACGGCTCCATCGGCGACGCAGTCATTCACATCAGTCAGGGCAAAGTACGCTTTGCCAAATCACCGTGTCATAATCAATACTGCGTCCATCAGGGCTGGCTAACGCACAGCGGACAGGTGGCAATCTGCTTGCCTAATCAGATCAGTCTGGAACTGATTGGCGAGCAAAAACCTTATGACTCATTAAATTATTAAGTGTTTTAATCAAACATGCAGATTCAAACCACTATTGACGACCACCGCATTGCAAAACTGGCAGCTTTTGCCATTGCCCTGCATATGATAGAGGCAGTAATTCCGTCGCCACTACCGGGAGTTAAGCCCGGCATCGCCAATATTGTCACGTTATATGTGCTGTTGCAGTATGACTTTGCAACCGCAGCCTGGGTCAGCATTTTGCGTGTATTCGCCAGCAGTCTGTTACTGGGGCAGTTTATGTCGCCTACATTTGCACTCAGCTTAAGCGGCGCGCTACTTAGCTTGGGGGCGCTATGGGCCGCACAGCACTTACCTAAACGATATTTCAGCGCCATCACTTTAAGTATTCTGGCGGCTTTCGCACATATTGCCGGACAGCTGATCGTGGTACGTTTATGGTTGATTCCACATGCCAGCGTTAGCTATCTGATACCAATTTTCGCAGCGGCTGCGCTATTTTTTGGGCTGATCAACGGCCTCATCACTGCAAAGCTGCTTTACAATAAGGCACAGCTACCAGAACCCGATAAGTCCGAACCTAGCTCACCTTAGCATGCAGCCACAACACACCCTTTCTGAAGCACTTGGCAGCCTGAAATTGCAATTCATGCAACACCAGCGGCTATTGCTTACAATAGTTGGCTCCACACTTCTGCATATTGCGCTTTTCAGTGAATTTTCTATTAATCTGCCGCAAATCGTTGAAGACCATCAAACGCTGGGTATGCGTCTAGTTCAACAACAAGCCAAGCAGGAAAATATACAAGCGCTCGGTAAAAAAAATGAAATAGTAACTAAGCGCAAAGCCCCTGCAGCTAAATCCACACCCAAACCGACGCATGAAGAAACCATAGGAGCGCCAGAAGTTGTTAACTCCACTGAAAATATACCAATTAATCCATCTACCAATATCGATCAATCTAAAAATGCAGATCTATCTGAAACTGAATTAGCAAATACCGTAACTGACATTAATGAAACTGTAGAAAATAACTTAACGCAATCAGAGCCTGAAAAAACTGTATATAGCCATGTAGAAACAGAGTTTGAGGTCATGCGCGGAGTCAATACATCGGCTGCAGGTGTCACAAAAATTGTTTTTAATATTGATAAAAATGAACACTATTCAATTATCAGCACTACAGAAGCTAAAGGCTTGGTATCTCTATTCTTCGGCAGCCTCACTCAAAAGAGTGAAGGTACCGTCACAGAAAACGGCCTAAAACCATACTTTTACTCGTATCAATATGGTAACGACGCCAAGAAATCGCAAACTGCAGACTTCGCATGGGATGACAATCTAGTTCACATGCATAGCTCGAAAGGTGACACCACTGCGAATCTGGTTGCCGGTACACAGGATTTTTTAAGCTTTATGTATCAGTTTATGTTCATGCCACCACTCGATAGCATGCAAATCACCATAACCAATGGCAAGCGACTGCGTAGCTACAGCTATAGTTTTGAAGGTGAAGAAACGATTGTTACTAAGCTGGGTGAATTAAGAACCATTCACCTGCTAAAAGGCAGCAGTGATGAAGATAAAACTGAAATCTGGCTTGCGATTGACTATCAATACTTACCGGTGAAAATCCGTAAAACGGAAAAAGATGGTACGGTGATTGAGCAAGTGGCGACCAATATTCTAGCTAAGGAACTGAATTAAATTGGCAGTATTGTATTGATGCCTAATGTATTCCGAAGTTTGTTATAGGAGCGTAGTGCCGTCCTCTATTGGTAGTTGTCATTATTCAGAGATTGCATACAGGTGTTAAAGACTGTGTGCTCTCAAAACAAAAAACGGCTCAGAGCCGTTTTTTGCTTTAGATCACCACCAGCTAGCGTCGTTTAATCAACACCTTTGACTTTATGGTATATCCGTTTACGAATCGGATTAACAGCAGGTACTACTTTACCCGGTGAGATCGGTGTACTCGTACCGCCATCATGATCAACTGCACCAATCACAACTGTCACTGGTTTGCCATCAATATAAACATTACCGGTCACCGGAGAAGGTGGCAAACCGCCGCCAACGAAAATAGCAGATCGGTCGCCGCCACAAGTGGTGGCGCTTGAGGCGATGGTGCCGGATGCATTGAACAGATTAACCCAGTAGCCTCTTGCCTCACCAAGCACAGTAGAACAAGTGCCGTCAGCAGGCGGAATTGGTCGGTTCGTACTGAATGCCACTTGCCCGCCAAGAATAATAGCCGAAGTCACGGTTTGCTCACCTTTGCCGTACTGGTTCAGATCCATATACCAGCCTGCCTTTGCAGAGCCTGGCAGAATAGAAGTAGAACTACATCCTGCATCTGCCGTCTTATCTTCCAGATTGTTCAAATCGACAGCATCTCCAGATGTAACTGCCAAGTCGTCCAGATAAACATAAAAACGGTTGGTCACATCATCTTTGTATGGGTAGTGAGATACTAAAGGGTGCTCACGGTCACCTGAACCGATTGCCACATAAACGCGGCCATCCTTAACCAGCGGTAGTAATGCGGGCTGGAACAAAAATTTACGTCCGTCCTTGGCTTCAGCAATCTTGCGTATAGTCCAGGCACTAGGCACTCGAGCAGTATAAGTGGCTACACCGCCAGAAACAGTTCTAGTCACCATGTCAACACGATATATGTTGCCATCGGTATCACCAACATAACCATAATCTGCTTTGTTATCAGCATTCATATCAACCACGGATATCTCTGATGCCACACTATTGCTGGTCGAAAACGATTTAAGCAAAGCGCCACTACCGGCATCCACCACATAGATGTTAGCGCCCTTAGCACCACTGCTGCATGGCGATTTTTCATCTTTATCTTCACAGATGTCATAACCGCCACCAAATAGCGCTACCTTCTCGGTCGTATAACCTTCCACAGGAACAACTACCGGTGCCGACCAGCTCTGTCCCATATTCTCGAACCCACCGCTACAACTGCCGGCGTAACAGCCGTGCTTCCACATAATTGACGGTGCATCCTTATCAGTCACATTTATCGCATAAACCATCTGCCCGCCGCGGCGCATGGTTGGATAAATCCATACCTTGGTATTGCTTTTATCCTGTGCAATACCGATAGAGCCGTCCCAGCCATAACTTTTTGGAATCGGGGTCGGTGTAATGGTCATATCAGTATTAGGGTACTTGATAAGAGGTGCATTGTTGCGCAACCTATCCACAAAATTTGCTTGTGCAAATTCGAACGGCATTAGCGCCCACAGCTCTTTACCCGTCTCTGCATTAATCGCACGGAACATACCGTCATTCGAGCCGTAATAAACTACGCCAGTTCCATCACCATAAGTCACAGGTAATGGCCGCGAGTGCACTACATCGCCATGCAGTGATGCACGGGTCTCAGCACTGGTCACTGTATCGCTATCCTCGTTTTGCGTATCGGCACCACGCGCCCATAAGCGCTGGGTTGCATCCAATTCAACCGAGCTGGATAGTGCAGTTAATCCAGTACCGAATGCAGTATCAGTTGTATAAAGGTTGCGGTTTGGTGCCCAAGTCGGCGTGCCATCAGTCGTCGGCGGATTGTTACCCTTACGAATCACTTCAGCAATCGCGCCCTTTTCAACAATAGGTCCATCCGGCAAATCTGAGTAGACTTTAGTTGCATCTAATCCTGCGCACTTACTGGCCGCACTTGGGCTCACCGGCACATTTGACCAATAATAGCCCTTAGATGGGTCCGCAGCATCTATCAAAGAGTCGGTTGTCCAGTAACTGACCGCACAATCACTGATAAACCCGGTCTGGTTATTCACTGCCACATCACCGTTCTTATCGCCCAGATTCACAGTAACGCCATCCGCTTCAAAAACCAGCTGGTAACGTTTCAGATTGCCATACCAGCGTGGCTTCATACCTGGATCAGGGCGGAACATACCAATGAACACCTGATTTTCATTCTGCGCACGATTGGTAGCGTTCACTGGCAACGAAGCTGAAGCAAAAGTTGAGTTAACCGACTGGATCTCTGCAAAAATCTGCTTCAGTGAATTAAGTACAGCATCCTCGTTGGTAGCAGAAAAATACTTGCCTCCACCCTGATGTGCGGCGCTCATTAAAAGTGCTGTGTGATCATTGTTCTGTTGTGCGTTATAAACATCAATGGTGTACATCGCGGCAGTTTGATTCTCACCACCGGCAACAGGCACACCTTTCTGGTATATGCAGCGCGCCCATTCATCCAGATGCCAAGCACTGCCTTTGCCTGTCGTATCGTAAGTTCCGCTAGGCGTAGCAGAGGTAATGGTAGAATTGCCAAGGATCGTATATTGCGAGGTACCTACCGCACAGGATGATGCCCCGGTACTTGTTGGCGTGCTATAGGAGCAGCCACTACCACTGGCATATTTCGCAAAAGCCGTACATTGCGTCGTATAATCTGTCGAAGCAGCACTATAGGCTGGTGCGCTTGCATAACAGGCACTGGAGTAACCCAAAGAGTTGACTTCAGTTAAAGTTTTAGTTCGAACTATGCTGTAATTATATTTCGCCGAACCACCTGCACAACCTGATGATGATTCGTTAGTACAGGAACAGGAGACGCCCGTGCCGGAACACTCAGCACTATACTGGCTAGCAATTGCGATTGCACATTTAGAAGTGTTCTGCACACAGGATGACAATTTTCCAAGGTCTTTTGTACCTTGTTTATCTGTAGCTAACACCGAGTAAAGCTGAGTGCCAGTAGGGCAGCCACCTGGAGGAACATAGACATCACCACAAGACTTACTAGCATAGGTAGTATCACCCGCAAGCACTCGCGCTGCTTCTACTGCAAGGCTACACGCACTTTGACTGACGTAACATGCAGCTGTAGTTCCCAAATTTGTAGTAGTTGGCGTGCTAACTAAAGTAAAGTTAGGCAAACTGATGTTACTGGCACTACATCCTAAGCTGGTTAGCTCTGTATTATTTGCCGCAGTGTCATCGGATGGGCCACTCGAATTTGGGTTACCGATAAAAATAATATAATTCTTGGCACAGCTATTGGCGCTGGATAGTGGTGTTTTAAAATTGCTGTATTTTGTGTCGTAAGCTCGTTCGTCTACTCTAGGGCTAGGCGGATTTAGACTACTGCTATTACTGCCTACGTTTGCCCCTGAAAAGTAGTTATGCATATCATAAGCCATGTTTCCATATGGGGTGCCAGAGTTACGTTTTTCGTTCGTGCCATTGATATCGCCGAATATTTCATCCATTTCTGCCTTGAGCGCTGCCTTATTGGTAGCATCCATAGGCAATATAGGGAATCGCATGAATCCGCCTATATTGTTGGCATTACCATTGGTCACAAATTCCATCACGCCTACATTAATATCGTTACCGATCGAATCCAGCACATTCTTGATCGAACGTACCTCGGCCTGACCTTGCGTTAGACCTCCTGGCCATTGCTGACTCTGCCGAGCCCAATTTGATGTATTATCCAGCACGATCAGCACATTCGGACGCTCCGCAGTGCCTGCTGAGGCACCGGTAAAAATATCAATGTCTTCCGCCACTGTTCCCAAAGGATTGAGAGCAAAACTCAACGTCATCAGCGCAAATAAGATTCGTTTGTGGATTTTATTCATAGCGAAATTCTCTTTAAGGGCATGTACTTACAGGATTTTTTGCATCGTCAGCCGCAACACGCACACCTACACCGGTAGTCACTGTCGCCTCAGCACCAGTCACATCATCGGTAGCTACGGCATTAATTTCCCACACAGTGTTAGCGCAAAGAGAGTCACCCGTTGCTGCACCTTCTATACCTAGGTTCTGAGCTGCCCCAACGATACAGGCAGCGTCATTAGCGTTACTAACACTCAACTCTGCATTTTTGATAACCTGCGCTTTTTTCACACAAGGCGCCGGACTTAGCGTTACCGTAACATCTTTGGTGCCATCGCCATTGACATCATACGTAGCCTTATTACCAGGCAAAGCTGCACTGGGATTGGTAATGAAAGCAGTTTTAGAGATTACCTCTTCAACCGCCTGATTCGCAGAACTCACGACTTCAGCTTTATGCTGCATGTTACCTGCAATAATAGTGTTCTGGCGTCCCATATTGAAACTGACAATAGCTATCAGCAGCATCATAACCAGCATGATCAGGGCAACTGGCAGTACTATCCCCTGCTGTGAACCAGGTATGGAAAACCGTCTCATTGTCGCCTCCATGAGGGATTCACAAACTGTGCAGTGGTGCTATAAACGTGACGCTTGTATCCATCACCAGGCGCAGCTACTTCCGTATCACCTAGTGTATAAGTACGGCTATCAGTATATCCCGTAGTGCTTGTTGTGTTGCGTGCCAGTAAATGAAGGCGTGCAGACATTGCATTGCGCCAGTCTGTTGTATTGGCAGGTGCCGATGTATACGAATTGGGTACACCGTCATTATCACTATCAACGCCATACTCGACCTGCATATTCTCAATACCATCAACAAGAGGGACGATACTGAACAATCCGGCACCTAACTCCGCCCGTTTCAGCGTAGGAACGCCATCGCCGGACACATTGTTATTAGCTACAAAATAAATATGCACGAGATAACGCTGGATAGCAGCAAAATCTGTAGCAACACAACTGGTTTTATGACGCTTGAAATCGGCTGCGGCAGTACTCAATGCGAAATAATAGGCGGCATAATCAGCATCGCTACTGATGGCATGGGCCAGCTCGCCACCGCTACCATCAGTCGGGGTACAAAGAGATGCCTGAAAATGCGGCGTTCCCTCAACAAATGCAGCGCAACCCGCCGCACCGGCAGCGCAAGTAGCTACCCGCCTCACGACGAGAATATCTGTCCCAGCTTTAACATCAGAAATACATGATGGAATTGTCGCCGCATTATTCACACCTTGCACATGCAGGGGTAATGCCGCCAATAAATTAGCGACTGTTGTCGCGCACGGATCAGGCAACGTAGCTGGCGTTGTAAGTAAAGTAGAATCAAACTCCGCCAAGTAACCTGCCAACTTGAGATTGTCTGCAAGTAATTGCGAGGCATAACGTCCGCTCTCCTGCTGCTGAGTTGATTTCTGCATTTCATTACGGGAACGGGTACTGCTGATAAATATTGCTGACAGCGCTGTGAGCACGAGCAAACTGATGGTAACTGCGATCATTAGTTCAACTAAGGAAAGACCACTCTGCCTGCCACGTGAGGTGAAATTAGGGAGATTCATTATATACACCCCCCAGTACCGGCTGACACTTGAAGTGAAATCGCACGGCGTAGGGTGTCGCCACCGTATATATCAAGATCTTGTGCGCAGGTATTGCTGGGGGCTGCTGTCTTAAACATCCCTTGCCAGGTAACTGTAATTTGGTAAATACCTGGAGCACATGCACCAGAAGTAGTAACCGGTGCCTGTATCTGGGAAATACATCCTCTTGCCCCAATCATCGCTCCGACACTTGTACCACCCAAGGATTCGCCGGCGCCACGAAGCATATTACCCCATTCACATAGATCAAACGCAGCGCCAGCCAAACCACTGCACTCTTCTACATCTCCACCGCCGACAACATCGCCGCCAACATAATTGGCAGCATTCGCACGACTCATCTGAAACCTGCTTACCATATCATTAAGAATAACCATGGCCTGACTTCTTTGGTATGATTCCAGTTCAACTGATCGAGTCTTCATTTGCAGCCCGGCCAGACCAAGCAATCCAAATGCCAGAATCACAATAGTGACCATCACCTCTAGTAAAGTGGTACCCGTTTGAAATTTCCGCCTGATTAATTGCTGGTTTAACATGCTTGATTCTTCACATTCGGCAAGCCACTCAGGCTCAGTGTCACACATCTCTGCGACGATGCAGAGCCGACTGTAGCTTCAATATTAAAAGATACCGAACTGCCTGTTCGGCCTGAGCTATTGTATTTAACACTATCGGGGCCACTTAGACTAATTTCGCCGGATATACTATGATTTTCTAAAATACTATCCGGCGTATTTGATGGATAAATCTGCCAGCCTTTTTTCCACCCTCCAGCATCAGGTGATAAAGTGACATCCATATTACGCTTAACCGCCTCACTCCGTGTCTTAGCCAAAGCCAAATACAAATCCGTAGCAACACTTTTTGACCTTGTATTAGCTGTCATGCTGGCAAATGAAGGAATTGCCACCGCCGCCAATATTCCAACGATGGCTATTGCTACAACCAATTCAAGCAAAGTAAATCCTGCGGATTGACGACAAGACACCCCGACCCCACAATCACTGGTCATCGTATTAAATTTGCACAAAGTAGTAATGTTTACCATTTATCAAAAGGCGTCTTACTACCTGCACTATTGATGGTTAAGGTGGGATCAGTTGCCTGCGCTGACCCTGAAACTGGTGTTGCTGTTGCAGTAAATGAAGGTGGCGCACCATCACCCACAGTTATAGTAATGGTGTAGTAACTTGAGACATCGGTTGGCGTTGTAACGTTTAAGGTAGATAAGTCTGCTGCATAGCTGCGAGCATCAAGTAGATATTGCTGTTGTCGCTGCGCCACATCCATAAGATGTGACTGCGCTGCAGCTCGCCTGCCCTTTTTTACATATTCCAGATAATTTGGAAACGCAATAGAAGCCAAAATGCCGATAATAGCTATAGCCACCATCAGCTCCACTAAAGTAAAGCCACAATGCTTACCCAGTGAGCTCTTAGCAGCACTATATTTGGATTGAAATTTCAATAGACTAACCATTTTATTTTACCCTTTGACCAATATACATCATGCACTTTGCTTTTTTGTGCGTCTACCAGCAACTGACAATCGGTAAGTTTTAACAAACAAGCGGTTATAAAACCATAAATTGCACCGCAATAAAACACCTAAAATAAACGTGGGAATTTTATGGAAAGTGAATATCAACAAAAAATGATAGAATGATCCAGTTGATTTTAACTATAGCTAATTGTTTTATTGAAAATTTACCATAATCATCACCTATGCAAAAACTTACTAAAGAAATTATGCTGTTACTGGCTAGCTGCCTCATTCTCAATGCATGCGGCACAAAAGGTCCGCTGTACATTCCTGAGCAGCAGTATCCGCAGCCAACGCAAACCAGCAAATAATTCAGTCTAACTCTCAATATATTGACAAGCCATTACCGTGAACGCATTTAATTTCAAAGACAACACTCTGCATGCTGAACATGTAGCCCTTAACCAAATCGCAGAAAATTTTGGTACACCTTGTTATGTGTATTCCAAAGCAGCGCTCACTCAGGCCTTTGAGCGCTTTGATGCCGGATTTAAAGGGTCAAATCATCTGGTATGTTTTGCCGTTAAATCCAACCCTAGCCTGGCGATTCTGAATCTGTTTGCAAAACTGGGCGCTGGTTTTGATATTGTATCGGGTGGCGAACTCGCCAGAGTGATTGCCGCTGGCGGCGACCCATCGAAAGTCGTGTTTTCCGGCGTAGGTAAAACTGCCGATGAAATGCGTGCCGCACTGGATGCTGGCATTTTCTGTTTCAACGTAGAATCAGCCAGTGAGCTGGTGCGTCTGAACGACATTGCAGGCTACATGGGAAAAATCGCGCCAGTTTCATTGCGTGTAAACCCGAATGTGGATGCAAAAACACACCCTTACATTTCTACCGGTTTAAAAAATAATAAATTCGGCGTGTCTTACGAAGACGCGCTGGATATCTATCTGCAGGCAGCTGCAATGCCTAACATTGCGATTCACGGCGTAGATTGCCACATTGGTTCGCAGATCACGGAATTATCACCATTTCTGGATGCGTTTGACCGCGTACTGGCATTGGTGGATGCGCTGGAACAGAATAAGATTCATATTCAGCATATTGATCTCGGCGGCGGTATCGGTATTTGCTATAGCGACGAAACACCGCCTGAATTTACCGAATATGCAAAAGCCATGCTCGCAAAATTAGGTAAGCGCGACATTAAACTGGTATTTGAACCCGGCCGCGCACTAGTGGGTAATGCAGGTGTGTTGCTGACTAAAGTTGAGTATCTGAAACACACCGAAACCAAGAATTTTGCGATTGTTGACGCAGCGATGAATGACCTGATGCGCCCGGCACTTTATGATGCATACCATGCAATTGAGGCAGTAAAGCCGCGTGTTGCCAACACACAAAACTATGAGATCGTAGGCCCAGTATGTGAAAGCGGCGACTTTCTGGGGCATGATCGAGATCTGGCGTTAGCTGAAGGTGACTTGCTGGCAATTATGTCTGCCGGAGCTTACGGCATGAGTATGTCCAGCAATTACAACACTCGCCCACGCGCAGCAGAAGTGATGGTTGATGGTGACAAATCCATCGTGATTCGCCAGCGCGAGAAAATTCAGGATTTATTCGCGCTCGAGACTATTATTGAATAGTTACTGACTTAAAGTAACAATAAATACGATGGAAATAAAAGAAGCCCAGCTACAATTCCAATTCAAAAGAATCAAGCAACAACGTGTCACCAATGAAATACATTTGGTAAAAATGAATTTGGAATTAATCAAAAATCACGGTCTTGTTCGCGTATAACAAAATACGGTTCTCAATATGCCAGCGCACCGCTTTTGACAGCACTACGCGCTCCAGGTCGCGGCCTTTCTGAATCAAGTCTTCTACCTGGTCACGATGCGAAATGCGCTCGATGCCCTGTTCGATAATCGGGCCTTCGTCCAGCACTTCCGTGACGTAGTGGCCGGTTGCGCCAATCAGCTTAACGCCGCGCTCAAACGCGCGGTGATATGGACGGGCACCGATAAATGCCGGCAGGAATGAGTGGTGGATGTTAATGATGCGCTGCGGATAACGTGACACAAAATCCGGTGACAGAATCTGCATATAGCGTGCCAGCACTATTAAATCAATATTGTATTCATCAAATAATTTAAACTGGGCGGCTTCTGCTTCAGCCTTATTATCTTTAGTTACCGCAATGTAATGGAAATCGACACCGTAGAACTGCACCAGCTTTTCGGTATCACGATGATTGCTGATCACTAGCGGAATTTCACAGGCAAGCTCTCCACTCTTATGCCGATGCAACAAATCCGCCAGACAATGGTCATACTGCGACACCATGATGGCAACACGCGCTTTGTGCTGGGATAACTTTAATTGCCACTGCATACTGAATTTATCGGCAATCACGGCGAACGCCTGGTTAAAGCTGGCTTCGTCCAGATTAAAACCGGCAAGATCCCACTCTACGCGCATGAGGAATAGATTATTTTCTGCATCCTGATGCTGGTCTGCGTGTAAAATGTTGGCATTGTGCTGATGCAGAAAATCTGCAATTGCCGCCACAATGCCTTTGGCATCCGGGCAGGTAATCAGTAGGGTTGCGGTGTTTTTCATAGTGAGACTTTATTAATCATTAATTAAAACTTGTGAATTAAAATTTTTGCAATTATACCCGATGCGCCTGCTACCTGAAAAATCAGTTAGTTTGAATACACACTATTAAATTTTAAGCAGTTGTTTAATTGACTAAAGATACAGAATAAATGAACAAAGATACAAGCATTGTACTCGCCAACCCACGCGGCTTTTGTGCCGGGGTAGACCGCGCAATTATTATTGTAGAGCAGGCGCTGGAAAAATTCGGCGCACCGATTTATGTGCGCCATGAAGTTGTACACAACAAATTTGTTGTAGACCAGCTACGTGCCAAGGGTGCAATTTTTGTCGAAGAACTGGACGAAATTCCAACCGGCAGCACGGTCATTTTCAGTGCACATGGCGTTTCGAAAGCCGTACGAGCCGAAGCAGATACGCGTGGGTTAACCGCATATGATGCCACTTGTCCGCTGGTAACCAAGGTGCATATTGAAGTCGAAAAAATGCGCAAAACGGGCTTGGAAATCGTGATGATCGGGCACAAGGGACACCCTGAGGTCGAAGGTACGATGGGGCAGATTGAACCCCAGGGGCAAGTAGACGAACAAGAAGATGCCACCGGTATGTATCTGGTTGAAACACCGGAAGATGTAGCCGTCCTGCAAGTGCAGAACCCGGATAAGTTAGCTTACGTCACACAAACCACGCTATCGCTGGATGATGCGGCCCTGGTAGTAGAAGCGCTGCAAAAACGCTTCCCTAATATCAAAGCACCCAGAAGCGATAGCATCTGCTATGCCACGCAAAACCGTCAGGATGCGATCAAGATCATGGCCAAGGATTGTGATCTGGTGATTATCGTCGGCTCACCCAATAGCTCCAACTCAAACCGCCTACGTGAAGTAGCACAAAATCAGGGCATTGAAGCCTATATGATAGATAACGCGAGCTTTCTCAAACCTGAGTGGTTGCTTAATAAGCAAAAAATCGGCGTTTCAGCAGGCGCTTCTGCACCTGAAGTACTAGTACAGGAAGTGATCGCAACACTGCAACAACTCGGCGCTCATCAAGTGCAGGAATTACAGGGCGTGGTAGAAAATGTGGTATTTCAGCTGCCAAAAAATTTAACGAACGCAGTCAAGCAATCCCACTCTAAATAATCAAGTGGTAATCACTTTTGAAACCGTATAAAACTCCGATTTCGGCTCTGGTATTGATTCACACCCCTGATTTGCAGGTGCTGATTATGGAGCGCGCCGATAAACCCGGCTTCTGGCAATCGGTTACCGGCAGTGTGGAAGGCGACGAGACCCCGTTGCAAGCTGCCATTCGCGAGGTATCTGAAGAAACCGGACTGGATGCATTGCAATACGAGCTGCAGGATTGGCAAGTGTCAAATGACTATGAAATTTATCCGCATTGGCGCCATCGCTATGCACCGGGCGTAACAGAAAACCGTGAGCATCTGTTCGGCTTAACATTGCCGGCAACGCTACCAATTAAACTGGCACCAGACGAGCATGTGCGTTATGAATGGGTAGATTGGCGCGAGGCTGCAAAACGCGTTTTTTCCTGGACCAATGTTGATGCCTTGAAAAGATTAGGTGAACGACATCAATTAACGTTATAAAATAAACACCTTTAGCATTTAAGCTCTATTTACACACTGAAAATATATGCAGATTTCACCGATCAAATTTGAGAAGTTCCAAGCTACAGAAGATGCTGACTGTCAGCGCCGTATTATTGCAGCCAAAGAAAAGCTGGGCAAACGTCTGGTGATTCTCGGTCACCATTACCAGCACGAAAGCGTGTACCGTCATGCGGACTTCACCGGCGACTCACTCAAACTGTCACGCTATACCGAAAATCTTGATGCTGAATTCATTGTATTTCTAGGCGTGCATTTCATGGCTGAAGTCGCTGACATCATGAGCCGCCCGGAACAGATCGCGATTCTGCCGGATTTAGCTGCCGGCTGTTCTATGGCGGATATGGCGAACCTGGCTAAAGTTGAGCGCAGCTATCGTGAATTAAACAAAGTGCTCAATTTTGACGAACAAATCACACCGATCACCTACATCAACTCCGCGGCTGATTTAAAAGCATTCTGCGGTGAACATGGTGGCATTGTCTGCACTAGCACCAATGCGACCAAGATTCTGGAGTGGGGCTTTGGGCAGCGTGAAAAAGTACTGTTTTTCCCAGATCAAAATCTGGGGCGCTGGAGTGGCTACAAGATGGGCATCCCTCTAGAGCAGATGCCGGTGTGGGATCCGGACTTGCCTATGGGTGGCCTAACTGAAGAGCAAATCAAAAATGCCAAGATCCTGCTGTGGAAAGGTCATTGTGCTGTGCACCAGATGTTCCGCCTGCAAAACATTACCCAGTTCCGCAGCGAACATCCGGATGGCATTGTGATTTCGCACCCTGAAGCACCGTTTGAGGTATGCCAACACTCAGATTTCGTAGGTTCTACCGAATATATCCTGAAAACCGTGAGTGAAGCCGCACCAAACACTAAATGGCTGGTTGGCACCGAACTGAACCTGGTGACCCGCTTGGCAGAACAGATGAAACCGCAAGGCAAACTGGTCCAGTTCATGAGCCATGTAGTATGTGAATGCTCAACCATGGCACGTATAGACCCGCAACATCTGGCGTGGGTACTGGAAAACTTGGTCGAAGGTAACGTAGTGAACCAGATCAAAGTACCGGCACATGAAGCCAAGCTGGCAAAACTTACCTTAGACCGCATGCTGGCAGCCTCATAATATGACCTGTGCACTTTGCCAGCCCTGCCCGCACCCGATACTGTGGCAGGATCAGTTCTGCCGTGTTGTGCTATTAAATGATGCGGATTACCCGGCTTACTGTCGGGTTGAACTGCTGGCACACATCAAAGAAATGACTGATCTGGTGCCAGCAGAACGTGCACGCATGATGAAAACCGTGTTCGCAGTTGAACTCGCACTAAGAGAAATGTTTAATCCGGATAAAATTAATCTGGCGAGCCTGGGTAATAAAACTCCGCACATTCATTGGCACGTGATTCCGCGCTTTGAAAACGACAAGCACTTTCCTAATTCACATTGGGGTGAGGCGGTGCGAAAGAGTAACCCTGCATCACTTGATACCACAGCTATTGAACTGCTCACACAAAAAATAAACGCGCATATTATATGCGCGCTCAATACAGACTAGTACCAGACTGCTGGCACTAAAACATCACGGCTTAACCGACCACCAGCCGCTCAACAATTTTGCCGTTTTGCAAATGGCTTTCAATGATTTCATCAATGTCTTCATTATCGACAAAGGTATACCAAACCGCCTGCGGATAAATGACTAACAAAGGGCCTTCACCACAGCGGTCAAAACAACCGGCGCGATTTACACGTACTTTACCTTTGCCATTGAGATTGAGTTTTTTCACGCGCGCTTTCATGTGATCGAAAGCAGCCCCGGCACCTTTGTCCATACAGCAGGCGGAACCATCCTCACGCTGATTCAGGCAGAAGAACACGTGATGTTCGAAATAGTTTGTCATAGGATTCTCGCAATAGTCTTTATTAACATAATTCATCAGCTTATTACCTGCGCACGTAGTAAATCTGCGAGCCTATCAAGCTGGATTGCCGCGCTTCGCTCGCAATGACGTCATCGCGAGGCCGCAGGCCGTGGCGATCCAGCACTGCTGGTACCATACTAATAAATCGCACTTAATCAATAATCATTTGAGCGCTGACAATATAATTTTCTCAAAATCTAAATAGTCAAGGCGGCAAGGTGAAGACAGTGCGGATAGTACGGCGAACAGCAGCCAACGCAGGATATTTAGATTTTGAGAAAATTATTCAGTGGCCAGACTATCTTCTTTGGTAAACGTCCAAGTCCTGGTAATACTCAATATATCGACTTCTTTGCGTATATCTTCGGGGAATAGTGCATAAGGCGCTCCTAACTCCACGATATGCTTCGCTGCTGCATCCAGTACTTTATGTCCGGAGCTGCGGTTGATTTCTATTGAATCTACACTGCCATCCGGCTTGATTGACACAGTCATCTGCAATTGACCATACAATTTCAAATCTCTGGCCGCTTCCGGGTAATTCAAATTACCGATCTTTTCTACTTTTTGCCGCCAGGATTCCACGTAGAGCGCATATTTATACTCCTTGGTACGCCCTCCCACAAATTTACGTTTTGGGCGTTTTTGATACTCATCCTGCTGTTTGGAAATAATTGCTTCCAGCTTTTCCATTTCTATTGCAGCTGACGCAATAGCTTCTAAATCAAGCTTCCTGGGTGCTGCCTGATTCCCGGACTGCGCTTCTTTAGCTGCTGCTTTCTGCACCGCCTGCGATTCTACGGCTTTTACAGCATTGATTTGCGTCATGAGTTCCTGCGCATGTTTTTCCAACTCAGCAACACGTTTCTGTTCACGCAACTCATTGGCCGTCTCTAGCGTTGCCTGTGCGGCCTGCTTACTGTTGGCGGTAGGTTTGGGTGTAAATTCAGACTTCTGCGGCTTTAATACCGGCAGCGCCGTTTTCATTTTACGATCTTGCTCGGTATTACCGCCACGATCTAAATTAGCCTGCGCATAAACCTCGGTATTATCGGGTCTGGATTGTGTTTTTGCATTAACCAGCACAACTTCCAGTATCGCCAGGTTATCTTTGAATTTACTGAGTTGCGGCTCGAAATGTATGCTCAGCAACACCACATGAAACAAGACCGAAAACCATAGCGCAATGCTCATACCGCTCATGGATTTAAGCTTGGATATGAGTGAGTTCATATTATTTAACTTGGTCTCAGTACGCACTGTTGTCAAATTTTATACTTTACACAACAGATTTTAATGCGTCGAGCAGCTTTTGATGTATCCCGCCAAAACCGCCATTACTCATTACCAGCACATGGTCACCCGCTTGAGCGGCCTGCACAATGGCAACTACCAGCTGCTCCAGATCATCATATACCTGCGTTTTTGCACTGATCGGCGCCAGCGCTTCTTTAGCATCCCAGCCCAGATTGGCCTGATAGCAGAACACCAGATCAGCATCTTTCAAGCTCGCCGGCAATGCGCTCTTCATAACACCCAATTTCATTGTATTGGAACGTGGTTCCAGCACAGCAAGAATTCTCGCTGTGCCTACTTTGCCACGTAAACCCGCCACTGTGGTTTCAATCGCGGTTGGATGATGCGCAAAATCATCGTAGACGCTGATATTGTTCACTACACCACGCAGTTCCATACGGCGCTTCACGTTGCGGAATTCAGTTAATGCGGCAATACTGATATCAACAGTGACGCCGGCATGGCGTGCAGCTGCGATACTTGCCAGCGCATTCATGCGATTATGCTCACCAAGCAAACCCCATGCGACTCGACCTTGCGGCTTACCTTTATAAACAACATCAAAACTACCATCGCCTTGGGCATTGGCAGCTTGCCAATCGTCATTGGTACCGAACTTCTCTACCGGCGTCCAGCAGCCCTTTCCGATCACGCGTTGCAAACTGTCCTCTTTACCGTTTGCTACCACCAAGCCTTGCTGCGGAACGGTACGCACCAGATGATGGAACTGCTTTTCAATCGCACCTAAATCTTCAAAGATATCGGCGTGGTCAAATTCCAGATTATTCAGCACAGCAGTACGTGGACGATAGTGCACAAACTTGGAGCGCTTATCAAAGAAAGCCGTGTCGTATTCGTCTGCTTCTATTACGAAGAATGGCGATGTGCTTTTTGCATCCTGCACCGGCGTTTGCGGCAACCTTGCCGACACGCCAAAATTCTCCGGTACGCCGCCAATCAGAAAGCCTGGTGCCAAACCTGCATATTCCAGTATCCAAGCTAACATGGAGCTGGTCGTGGTTTTACCATGCGTGCCGGCCACTGCCAGCACCCATTTACCTTGCAGCACGTTCTCCGCCAACCATTGTGGACCTGAGATATAAGGTAGGCCGCGATTGAGGATTTCTTCCATGAGCGGATTGCCGCGTGACACCACATTGCCAATCACGTAAATATCCGGGTTGAGTTTAGTTTGCTCCGGCGCAAAGCCTTCAATCAGCTCGATGCCTTGTGCTTCCAGCTGTGAACTCATCGGCGGATAAACGTTTGCGTCGCAGCCGGTGACCTTGTGCCCGGCCTGCTTTGCCAAAACGGCGATACCGCCCATGAATGTACCGCAGATACCTAAAATATGGATATGCATAATTTTGTAGTTATTATAAAAATAGTATTAGATTAGCTTAAGTAAATTAACTCAAGTTTGGTGCCAGCCAGCGCTCTAAATATTCTTTAGGCAGATTTCTGCGTTTTGCCATATCCAGCAACTGGTCTTCACCAATTTTATCCACACTGAAATATTTAGCCTCTTTATGCGCAAAGTAAAAACCTGACACGGCTGCGGCTGGCTGCATTGCAAATGAGTCCGTCAGCGTCATGCCAATCTCTTCGCATTGCAGCAGCTTGAACATATCCGCTTTTACAGTATGATCCGGGCAAGCCGGATAACCGGGCGCCGGACGTATGCCCTGATATTGCTCCTTGATCAAGGTATCAACATCCAGATGCTCATCAGCGGCGTATCCCCAGAAATCGGTACGAATACGTTCGTGCATATATTCAGCAAAAGCTTCTGCCAGACGGTCTGCCAGTGACTTGAACATAATGGCACTGTAATCATCATGTGCAGCTTCAAACTGCGCCAGGCGTTTTTCCATGCCCATACCGGCGCTCACCGCAAACAGGCCGATGTAATCACCAGCTCCTTTAGGCGCAATAAAATCACTCAAACACTGATTGGGCCGTGCCACGCCATCAATGACCGGTTTCACGGCCTGCTGGCGCATGCCGTACCATGTAAGCGCGACTTCTTTACGCGACTCATCCGTGTAGAGCTCGATATCGTCATCATTCACTGTATTGGCAGGCATCAGCGCGATCACGCCGCTGGCACTCAACCAGCGACCATCAATGATCTTTTTGAGCATGGCCTGTGCTTCTGCAAAAACTTTGGTTGCGGCCTCACCCACTACTTTATCCGTCAGAATAGCAGGATAAGGACCGGCCAGATCCCAGGTCTGGAAGAAAGGCGACCAATCGATATATTGCGCGATCAGGCTCAGATCAATATTCTTGAACACGCGACGCCCGATGAATTTAGGTTTCACCGGTGCGGTATCCCCTGCAAAGCTGAGCTTGGCTTTATTGGCTCTTGCCTCTGCAATCGTGAGTAAAGGCGTACCTTTTTTATTGGCATGCTGCGTGCGTGCTTTTTCGTAATCGGCCTGTACTTCGCTGATATAAGCATCACGGCTCTCAAGGGTGAGTAACGACTGCATCACTGCCACCGAGCGCGAAGCGTCTGGCACATAAATTACCGGGCCATCATACTGCGGTGCGATTTTCACCGCAGTATGCGCACGTGAAGTAGTCGCGCCACCTATCAGCAACGGTGTTTTTAAACCGTGGAAATGCGGGTCACGCTGCATCTCACGCGCAACATAGGCCATTTCTTCCAGCGATGGGGTAATCAATCCAGATAAACCAATAATGTCAGCATTTTCTGCTTTTGCCATCGCCAGAATTTCTGCCGCCGGCACCATCACGCCCATGTTCACCACTTCAAAGTTATTGCACTGTAATACGACAGAAACAATGTTTTTGCCGATGTCATGCACATCACCTTTCACCGTAGCAATCACCACCTTGCCTTTGGGTTTGGCGACAATGCCAGTGCGTTTTTCTTCGAGCGCTTTTTCTTCTTCAATGAACGGAATCAGGTGCGCAACCGCCTGCTTCATAACGCGTGCGGATTTCACCACCTGCGGCAGGAACATCTTACCCTGGCCGAACAAGTCACCGACCACATTCATGCCATCCATGAGCGGGCCTTCAATCACATGAATCGGCCGGCCGCCATTGTTCATGACTTCCTGACGTGCTTCTTCAGTGTCTTCTACAATAAACTCGGTGATGCCATGCACCATGGCATGTGCCAGGCGCTTCTGCACACTGACAGGTTGTTCCGGCGTACCGCGCCATTCCAGCGTCGCTTCCTCTTTTTTACCGCCAGCTTTTAAGGTACCGGCAATCTCGATCATGCGCTCGGTAGCATCTGGCCTGCGGTTCAAAACCACATCTTCCACACGCTCTTTTAGCTCCGGTGCCAGATCATCGTAAACGCCCATCATGCCGGCGTTGACAATACCCATGGTCATGCCTGCCTTGATGGCGTGATAAAGGAATACGGTATGTATCGCTTCGCGCGCGGGGTCATTGCCACGGAAGCTGAAGCTCACATTAGAAACACCACCCGAAATTTTGGCGTGTGGCAGATTTTCCTTGATCCAGCGCGTAGCATTGATAAAGTCCACCGCGTAGTTGTTATGCTCTTCAATACCAGTCGCAATCGCGAAAATATTAGGGTCGAAGATAATATCTTCCGGTGGGAAGCCAATTTCCTGCACCAGCAAATCATAAGCACGTTTACAAATTTCAGTTTTGCGCTCATAAGTATCGGCCTGGCCTTTTTCATCAAACGCCATGACGATTACAGCAGCCCCGTAACGGCGACACAATTTGGCCTGGCGCAGGAATTCGGCTTCGCCTTCTTTCATCGAAATAGAGTTAACAATGGCTTTACCCTGCACGCACTTGAGGCCTGCTTCAATCACCGACCATTTAGATGAGTCGATCATGATCGGCACACGCGCAATATCCGGCTCGGAAGCAATCAGGTTCAGGAAATGCGTCATGGCTTTTACGGCGTCCAGCATGCCTTCATCCATGTTGATGTCAATGACCTGTGCGCCATTCTCTACCTGCTGGCGTGCAACACTGAGCGCCTCTTCGTATTGCTCATTGATAATCATGCGCGCAAACGCTTTGCTGCCGGTTACGTTGGTGCGTTCACCTACGTTCACAAACAGTGAGTTATCATCAATGATGAATGGCTCTAGACCTGATAGCCTGGTGTAAGGCGGCACTTGAGGTACGGTTCTAGGTGGCAAATCTTTAATCGACTCATAAATAGCGTTGATATGTGCCGGTGTTGTGCCGCAGCAGCCGCCAGCAATATTCACAAATCCGCTCATCGCAAATTCTTTCACCAGACTTGAAGTCACATCCGGCGTTTCATCAAAACCGGTGTCACTCATTGGGTTAGGCAAACCAGCATTCGGGTAGATACAGACAAAAGTATCTGCGATTTTTGACAACTCTTCAGCATAAGGACGCATCAGGGTTGCACCTAAAGCGCAATTCAAACCAATGGTGAGTGGCTGGGCATGACGCACAGAATGCCAGAACGCGGTCACGGTTTGGCCCGACAGAATACGTCCGGAAGCATCAGTTACGGTACCTGAAATCATAATCGGCAAGGTGCTGCCATGCTCTTCAAAGAAACTATCTATCGCAAACAGAGCGGCTTTACAGTTGAGCGTATCAAAAATGGTTTCCACCATCAGAATATCGGCACCGCCTGCAACCAGTCCGCGCACCTGCTCCAAGTAGGCACTCACTAACTGGTCAAAACTCACATTGCGCGCTGCAGGGTCATTCACATCCGGTGAAATAGAAGCCGTTTTAGGCGTAGGGCCTAATGCGCCGGCAACGAAGCGTGGTTTATCCAGCGTACTGTATTTGGCACAGGCCGCTTTGGCTAATTTGGCAGCCTCAACGTTCATCTCGTAGACGAGATGCGCCATGTGGTAATCGTCCTGTGCTACACTGGTTGCACCAAAAGTATTGGTTTCAATAATATCGGCACCGGCAGCCAGATATTTCTCATGGATTTCCTGAATGATGTGCGGCTGCGTTAAGGTAAGCAGTTCGTTGTTACCTTTAACAAATATTTCGCGCTCACCCGCTGGCGCCTTGAAATCGGCAAAACGTTCACTGCGGTAATCAGCCTCGCTCAACTTATATTGCTGAATCATGGTGCCCATTGCGCCATCCAATATCAGGATGCGCTTTGCGAGCAATTCTCTAAGCGTGGTTTCAGTGGCGGATATTGTTCTGTTATACATAAATAAAGCTATGGATTTGACTTAAGATGGAATTGTATCACTTGCTTGAGTAGGCATCTCAATATTGCGAGAATACATGGCAGCTATTGTGAGTTAGCTCGCCAGCAAGGCTTGCTATTGCGGCAAGATACAGAGCAGATAAAAATGATAACTACCTGCTGTTGGATGCCGAAAAACCATCAATACCAAAAGTATTATTAAAACAACAGATATTACTAAAACAAGCTTTTTAGCTGATCTGCCGCGCCCCCGGCAGCATCACCAATTGCATTCCCGGCCTGCTGCGCAGCTTTACCCAGTTGATCAAAACTCACAGCTTTTAATAGCTGCTTTTCCATAGCTCCGGCGATTCGCTGCCCCAACTCGCCCGGAGTGATGCCACCTTCGGCTTTGCCAATGTTGCGCTTCGTCAAATGCGGCAATGCCACCGTCACCGTTTCTCCATCCATGAAAGCGGCCGTTGCCTGTGCTGTTGAATTGCGCATTTTAAACTCCACTACAATCAGCTTTTTGCCCGGCGAAGGCTCGCTATCTGAGGGCCCTATATAATCTGCGATATTTTTCTGGATGGCATCAAAGTTAGTCATACGAGTGCCTTTTTCGTAAATTACCTCCGGTGCAATAATGGCGATTTTTCTGACGGTAATTACGTCATCGGCAATGCTGGCTGGATCAAGCGCTAGCGTAAATTCATGAACTTTAAATGCATAGGGTGTTTTGAAACCTTTTGGGTTGCCTACAACAAAATCGCTGATGATACACTCACCATTAACCGCGTCGATTTTGACATTACCGACACTCACTTTGGCCTGCGTCATTTCGCTGCCATATTCAACAATTGCATCACGCACCAGCCCATCCAGGTTATCGCGCAGCCAGAATAAAGCACCTGCAATGATGGCAATGAGGACAAACATGCCTATAACAATTTTCTTCATAAACTGCTTATTCCTTGTTGTGGCTACCCAGCCGAATTGCTTCGACTGTAGCCAAAAAACATAAAAGTAAGCAGTATTATAAAGCAGGAATCAATTTATATATGGGATAAAATCACATATATAAATTGATTTAAAAACAACCTAAAACTCCAGAAACTCCGACAAACCGGCAGGAAATAACTTCTAGATCACCATCAGATACCATGCCTTCTATATTGAATAGCTTCAGCAATATGGGCAGGCTGAATATTGGCGGCTTGACTCAAATCTGCAATGGTGCGCGCTACTTTCAAAATGCGATGATAAGCACGTGCAGACAGATTCAGCTTCGAGATAGCCGCTTTCAATAAAGCGAGTCCGGCATTGTCCGGCTGGCAATACTGCTCGATCTCCGCAGTGCCAAGCATGAAATTCGCTTTGCCTTGTCGCTGCAATTGGATTTCTCGCGCCTGCTCCTCCCTTGCACGAATAGAATCACTGTCTTCTGCTGTATTTGCATTCGTTAGTTCATCTTCTTTCAATGCAGAAACTTCAATATGCAGGTCAATACGATCCAGCAATGGCCCTGAAATTTTAGCTTTATAACGCGTCACCTGATCCGGTGTACAGCGGCACTTATTATTGTAGTGCCCCAAATAACCGCATGGGCAAGGGTTCATCGCGGCAACCAGCTGAAATTGCGCTGGAAAATCGGCCTGGCGCGCGGCACGTGAAATGGTGATCTGACCACTTTCCAAAGGCTCGCGCAAAACCTCCAGCACCTTGCGGTCAAATTCGGGCATTTTGCTTTTTACCGCAATTTATACAAAAAGTTGTCTAAAACTCTTGTGAAACTGAGGTATTCGCAGAATCGCATCGAATTTAATCACTCAGCCTCATCAGATTTACTCAGCTAATTATTTTTTACCTTCAAAGCTGTCGTTTAATTTGATGCGCTTCAGGTTTATGTGTGAATTCAAGGTTATTTCTGGATGTACCTCGATATATATCAAAGCTGAAGTCTCTCATCGATTAATAGACGAAGAAGGAATTTAGTTTAAATGAATTTAACCGTCCACCCAAGACCCGCCAACGTCTCCTGCGCCTATTGGAGTGAGTATTCCACTCAAAAGAGCTACTAATAATTATCTTACTAAGCCAATTATTCAGTGTTCCATAAAATTCTGTCAATGTCGCCTAAGCGGGCACAAAGCTGCCATTTATTTAAATTCAATAATTGTTCAAATTAAATTACAATCAATCCAGTTATTCTGCGTATATATTAATATTTCAATATAGAGCTCCATGGGGCTCTATAATTACTGTTATACCTCTCGTATAGATTTGGAGTATTGCTGTGCATTTGCAGAAAAAAAAGAAACAGCACTTTGTATGGAGAAAATATTTAAGGCCGTGGGCACCTAATGAGAGTATTTTCTGCCTTATGGGTGACAAGATATTCGAATCGGGATTAATGGGTGTTGGGCAAGAGAGACACTTTTATAAGTTAAAGGAGCTATCACAAGAAGAAATACAATTTCTTATAGCTCTTATTGAAAAAGATCAAAGACCTTTGATAAAGCAGCTTAATCAAGGATGGTTAGATTTATTCAATGAAATATTCGTGATTAAAAATAAGATTAAACAAAGGGGAAAATCGGACGCATCTATTGATGAAATATTAGATGTAATGATTTGCAACTTTGAAGAAGATCTTCATTGTATCATTGAATCTGAAGGCGGTATTTTTCTGGATAAACTATACAAAAAAGATGTTTCATTCTATGAAGATGATGATGAGGTAATCTCTTTTATATTTTTCATATGCCAGCAATATTTTAGAACCCAAAAATTAAGCAACAATGTACGAGAGTCTTTGGGCTCATTTAATGGTTTCAATATTGACGCTATGTGGCCTGTTCTTCGCCACATAAGCGCAACGACTGTAGGCTTTAGCCTCTATCAAGATAGAAAAAAATTTCGTCCTATCCTGATAGAGAATACTTCTCAAATCCCTTTTATTACTGGTGATCAACCAATTATTAATACCCATGCAGTTGGATTAGGTCTTGAAGATAGCCCAAAAGAACTTGAATTCTATTATCCTTTAACGCCTTCGCTAGCACTTCTATTAACTGATAATACAAAGTTTCAAGACTATACAATTATTCCTGCTAATAAAGACGACGTTCTTAAATACAATCGGTATATTTACGATCAGTCTGGTAGGCAGATATATGCCGCTCAAAGGGAGCCTTTAGAATTATTAGTAAAGGTATAACAAGTCGTCGCTCAATCTCATAAAATTAATCAGTAACTCTTACGGTTATTAATCATCAGTTGTAAACCACTTACAGCTGACTATCAAATTAAATTGTTTTCGTGCTTTTCTGCATATTTATAAATTGAATTGCCAATATTTTTTTGATGCTAGACACTTTGATTAAAGAATAACAATTTACAGTTTGTAATAATTTTGTCGCTAAATGTAATATCGAAATGGCAAAGGTGGTAAGTCGTTTTGAATTGGACCAGCCGTTAAAATTTCCCCAATCATATCGGCAAATTTAAGAGTTACTGGAACACCATCACTATATATGCATGTGTTGTAATTGAGTTTTGTTAATGAAAACACATCACTCATAACCGTCCTAATGTTAGCTTGCCCATGAACCACCTCGACCGTTAATGGGTTTGGAACTTCTCGACCAGGATATGTTTGCAACCGAGGAATAAAACCTTTAGTCCACACATAACCTTTGGTTGGTGAAATTTCCCACGCCATACCCCGCGGGATATTCATCATCCCACGGCGAAATAACTTTAATGAGAAGTCTTCTTTAATTCTCACACAGACAACATTGCAAGTACTTGGTGCAGCTTCTACAAAGCCTTCCCACTCCTCTTTAGAAAAGTATGTTTTGCCATGAACAAACAATTCTTGAGGATCAACACCATTATGCGATTCGCGATAGGCATGAATGATCATCGCCATCAACTCTTTAGCTTTTTCTTTTGAGAGATGAAACTGTTTATTGTTGGTTGAATACCATGGACCTACTGCCCCTCGGAATACTATCCCGTCACCTGAATCTAGAAACATTTGCGCCCCGCAGCATGCATTACCTGGGTCTGCGCTGGCAGTATCTTTTTTGAAAACCACACCGACATAACAAACACCGGGGCGGGAAGTGCCGAGCTTCCATGGTTGTCCACCTGCTTTAAAAAATGCTGTTGTTGTCAGATTCCACGCAAGAGTGGCTTTATCTTGCAGCAAACGCAGCGGCATACCATTAGCCTTCTCAAAATCTTCAGGCGTAAGAGTCGTTTCGCGAATAACTTGAATGACTACTTTGTGCTGAAGCAACCTAGCTTTAAGCTGATTATGAAAATTCAGATCATAGTTATATATTTCGCTTGCTACATTATCCTCAGCAAATAAAGATGGCTCTCTAAGCAATCTTGTAGCGATCTTCTTATTCATGATGAAGTCTGATTCTTGGCGCTCTGCTTTGCTCACTTTCGAGTTAGGGCGACCCAACCTATAAACGTCCTCAGGAATAACAGCAATCCAGAGATCAATTGAAATTTCACTTTTGTTTCGAAGATACTTTGTTATTTCGTCTGCATAAAATGAAACTGCCTTATGAATCGCTTGATAACGATCCTCCATATGAATAGCACGGTTTAACGCAGTAGCATCAATTTGGAGGCCAACCGTAGGAGTGTTTGGCCACTCAGTTCCAAATACTGCTTGAAAGCCTGGAAAAATTGTGTGATTAGGATCGTTTTCTTTAGCCGGTTTAATAGGCTTAGAAATTTGAGTTACCCAACGTTTATAACGTGTAGCCCCACTAAGAGTGGAAATAAGACCTATACGTAACTTCCCCCCTGACAGGTGATTCTCGTAAGGACCATATAGCATTAAGCCATCTTTGGGATGTTCCATCTTCTGTGCGAAATCAAAAATCAGATTAGGTTCTTCAAGTTGGAAAAGCTGTTTCGAATCAGTCATGCTTCTTCCTCATCATTGAAGGAAACATCATGATTATCAAAAACCAACTCAACACCACTTTCATCCAAATGCACCACCTCATCCGCTGACAACTCTTGTGAATCACTTAAACCACGTGGAGTAGTAAAAGTTAAGGTTGATGCATCTAAGGTTACGAACCTGTTATTACCCACCGGAAGCTGTATAACACTCTTGTTTTTCGAGATGAAAGTTAAAAACGCTTTTAAGAAACTACGCCATTCATCATTCCACCAGTTCTTGCAGAACCCGCGGCGAAGCTTATGCATGCGTTGCAGCGAATCCAGCGGAGCCTTTGTTTCCAAGTCGTTAAATACAATATGAGCAGTAAGCTGAATTCTTCTGGGTTCTACTAAAACAACATGGGCACCTATTGCATAGTGCCAGCTCACTTTATATTTATCACTTTGACCAACTAAATTTTTGCGTCGCATTTTACCGTTAGCATCAGTGAACGTGACTTTATTTTTTTGAAGTAATCCCGATGGCACATACCAAATCAGTCGATTACTTGCTAAAGAGTATGCTTTTAGACCAGCCTGTTCCATCGCTAAATCCCAAGCTTGCCGAATCAAATATTCAACTCTGTATCTAGCATCTTTAGCTGAAATGGGGCTTTCCCCTATGGTTGCACCATGACTCAGAAATCTTTCAGTCTCAAGACCATTGAAAAACTTTAAAGGCACTGTCTCTTTGAAGGAGTTTATCAATTCCCAAGAAGGTGCGAAACCAGATATGTATTCCCCATACTCAAACCACGGAATTACTTGATTTGCTTCTGTAATAGGGATCTTTCTTGTATCACTTAAAATTTTATTTGTCTCAATTGCAGGAGGTAAAGACAGAATTGGTAACCAATTTGACTCTAATGTCTCGGCTCTATCAGTCCAGGTAATTTGATTTTCAATTTCAGATTCGAGCCAGAGTTTGGCTAAGGATGGATCAGAGTTTCCTACCTTCGGCGCTTGAGCTTCTTGTAACGTATCGTGTAGTTGAGCTAGTCCATAATGCCAACCACGGTTGAAATCTATTACATTCTTGCTATGGATAATTATTGGTAGTTTACTAAAATCGAAGCCATCAATTCTGACGGGAATAATAAAGCCCATAATTTGCTTTTCTATAGTGGCTGCTAAACTCCATTCCATTCGAACGCCATCTTTTTCAAATGAATTATTTGAAACAATCGCTATGAATCGAAAAGTCTCATTTCTTATTACATTTTCGATTTTGTTCCAGAAAGAATCGCCACCTTTAAGTCGATCCAAATCGTGCCAAACATGATATCCAGCCAGTGTTAGTTTGGCTGCCAGCCACTTACTGAAATCGTTATCTTCAGGGGTCGCATGGCTAAGAAATATATTTCTTCTGATATCCAATTTTATTTTTTTCTTTTTAATTGAGTATGAATAAATTTAAACATTATTATTGATCGCCCAATTATCAAACGCCGCATCTTCAGACCTCGGTAATGGAGATGCAGTTTGTGCACGAATTATAGTAGGCATTGATATACTTCCCCCAAAAACGACCGCTGTTTGCCTAGCAAGGCCAGCAATACGTTTAACTTCACGTCGATCTGCCCACTCGCTAGCAGCCTGAATCGCTGATAAATCTTTATCAGAGGTCAGTCTAAATGAAATCCAGTTATTGCACTGTGAAAGAACAGTAGGAGAAATCTCGGAAGGACGTTGAGTACTAAGCCATAGCGCTAAACCAAATTTCCGACCTTCCTTAGCTAGCCGTTCATAAGCAAGCGAATTTTCATTTGCCTCCTCCCCAGAACCTATTGGGCGCATGTAATGATGAGCTTCTTCAAGCACCAACAGTGTGGGGATTTTATTTTCCTGCCCCCTACGGAATAATTCGTACGCATATAGCTCTAAAAGTGACCCAAGAACAAACGGGGTAAGATCATGAGATACTCGCCGGAGATTTATCACATGTACTCGCCATGGTTCATTTGGCCCACCGAATATTTTTTCTACTAATTTTGAAGATTCTCCTGACCAGGAGAGTACGGCACCATTCCCAGCCCCTCCATTAACATCTACTACATCAGAGAACATCGGATCTTCCGCAAAACGATGTATTCTAGTAATTAATGGTGAAACATTGGAGTAATTAAAAGCACTCCTTTCAACACCTGCTTGGCCTGCTCGAGTGAAGGGTTGTAGCGAATGGCTTTCTGCAACTAAAGCGCTTAACGCTGCCATAGGCGGCCAGACTTGTACTGATTGAGCTTGTCCATTTCTTATTGCTCTAATACTGGCATCTGCTAAAGCCGCACCGTTAGGCCGACAATCATCAAACAAGGAAGCTTGTTGATCTGTAGATATCCCGGCTCCCTTTTGCTGAGGAAACCATTTCACTTTATTTAAATGCTCTAAAGCAAAAGTTAGTGCAGGACGCTGTGTTTTCTCACTTGGAATAAGTAGTCTGTGCAGACCAAAACGTCCCAAGGCAAAGTATGGGATTTTAAAAGCATTCGCGCCATTTCCTCCAAGCTCAGTAACTTTAACACTTCCTTCAGGCAGATCTGCGAGCTCTAATGCATCTTCATACTCACCGTTAATATCGAATATTACAATTCGTGACTGAGGAAGCCGAACAATTTGTTGAAGAACTGCTGCTGTAAAGCAGCTTTTACCTTGACCTGAACTACCCAAGACTGCGACATGTCGAGATATTAGACTCTCAAGGCCAACTCTTAATTTTCCGCCTCCACGTAAGTCATCGCCAAGTTGAATTGAAGGGCCTTCATTATTCTCACTACCCAATACAGCAGATAGTTCTCCCTGCATTAAAGGAAAAGCCTCAGCACCCAGAGGCGGGGTCGGCAATGAGTCACTAACAAAACTAACTTTTTCATTATCTCTAATAAGACGACCAACTATCACACCTGAAATATTTCTTAATGGCTCACTTTGATGTGTACTAGAACCGACACCGAGACGATGAGCTTCTTTAGGCTCTGCAAAGCTCAATGACAAAACCTTCATAACCAGAACCCTGCTTCCTGCATCCAAAGCAAGCAAGCTGCCGACTTCAGTGACAGGAGAAATGCCCTGAGCATGCCCAGCCAATTGACCTCTATGCATATCCAGAAGATTAAGCGTAACGTCGGGGCCATCAATTTGAACTACGTAACCAACTGGATGACGGCTGCGCATTACAGACCCTCCAGCAAATCGATTGCTGGTCGTTCCTGAGGCATTAACTCTTTTCTAAGTCGACGCATTTCATCGTCGTATAACAGCGGGTCTGGTAAATGGCTGGCCAGTTTGTCGAAATAGGCCTCAGCATTTCCTCCAACCACTGTAACTCTTGGGTTTTGAAGGGCTAAGAGCTTTCTTAGCGCATCTGGAAGACTCGGGTCTAAAACATTTCCATTGAACCCAGGAAAATAGATTACTAACTGTAATGTAGGATTTAATAATGCTGATTTAAGCAATCGATTTATATGTTCGTCGCCAAAGCTGTAGCCCGATATTAAAAGACTTGTCTGCGCTTTGGATAAAAATTCTGCAAATCGACGGAAAAGCTCTCCTAAAACGAATCCCACAGTCTGCATATATTTGGCAGCGCTTGGCATAACCATGAGTCCAAGTTCATCCTGCTCGTTATCTAGAAAACGTTTGATATCTTGTCCAGCTAATTGGGCCGGGATTTCGTAAACTTGATCATTTTCCTCTCTCCAGCTTAGTGACCCATGAAGTTTAGCCAAATATAGGTTATATGCCCCGAACCTCGCTTCGCCACGTGCCTGTATGTTTCTGAAGCCAATATCGAAGCTTTGTGGTGAAAACCTTCTGCTGTGCGTTCCAAGGAATCCATTAGTGACTTGCAAATCAATGGATTCGGCTGCCCATTCAACAGCCAAGTCATAGTTAGTGGTAAAGATCCATGGAGCTGCTTGACCAGGCTGACGAGCAGCAATCAATTTTTGTAAAACAGATCTGTGATCCTTAAGAAGGGTGTGATCTTCTGTATCTGTCAAAGAGCCCCACCATTGTTGTTGAAGTTGCGCAGCACGGACTAATGCTCTGTGAAGGTCTGCTCGAACAGACTCTAGATCTACTACCGCTCCATCTTCCTGACGGCGCCATTCCGCAAGCGCAATCTCTATGAGATCTGCTAACTCTTCTACATTGGGTATGATGCGATCATCACCATCAGACAAGGCTTCTGTAGGGATGAACTTTTGATCCACCAACCATTTAGCTGAATCCTCAGCAGTTTCCAGAAAATCATCCCATAATCCAGCCATTGTTTTACCCCCTGCAGAGACTGATGCTCCTGCCCCTAAGAGTAAACCAATGTTTTCGAGTCTCAATAGAGCCGCCAGATGAGCTTGAAGCTCAACAATGTCGCTAAGTGAAGTTGCCCCTCGTATAACGGTGATCGGCATATCTAAATCCCCTTATTTTATTTTCTGATTATATTAACCGGGTTTTTTTACGTATGTTAAGGTAGATTTTAAAGATGAAACGCTTTAATTTACATGATGATACTAAGCTTATAATAATAACAATAGGAATATAATTTGCATTTTTAGTGTCTGTCGAGGGGATTATTTCTGCCAGATTAGTTTAAATATCAATTAGCTAAAAACTAAACACTCCCTCCCATCCCTTCAACAAACGTATCAATAAAACTCTGAATCTTCTCAGCCACGCGGATCAGGATAGGCTTGCGTTCCAATGCTTTGGGTTTGAATGTTAGAGACTTAATAATTTCCTGGTCACGCGGCATGCGATTGGCGAAGGTATAGTTGTTAATTAGCTTTTCCAGCGCTTCTGGCTGGATATTTTCTTCCTGGCACAACTTGGTGAGGGCTGCATGTTTATTTTGCACCCAGTAGCTTTCAAATTCGCCAATCACGTTATCGTCCAGCTGCAGTTTAGGCAGATTCTCTTCGATGAACTGCTCGATAAGCTGGCGTTTGCTACGTAGCTGTACTTCACCGGCTACCAGGTCAATAATCTCTTTCTGACGTTTCTTGGCTTCTGCAGGGTCTAGCTTATGTAAGGTAATCAGTAAATTGAGGATGTAGGCAACGTTGATCTGGTCGCGGTGGATCAGGCTTAACTCAAAGTCCACGTCATCAAGAATTGAAGCTTTCTCGGTATCGTGGTCTTTTTTAACCTTATCGTGCAGATCCAGGTATTTGCTCTTGTAGTCTTCAAATGTCTGCGCTTCGATATTGAGTTCAGCATCCTTGAAATCGGCAAAGGTGGTGAGTATGTTCTTAATACGCAGCAGCTCTCTGAACTTGGTGGCAAATGCCAGCTGGGCTTCTTCATCTGGCAAGGCATCGACGCTTTGCACCGTCGGCGCAATCGCGAGCAGTTCTTCGGTTGCCTTGTTGAATTTAGCTACGTAATCCTCATACGGATCCAGCAGCACTGTCTCTTTAGCATTCTTGTTCGAGAACAGGGCAATGGCTTCATCGGTCGCGGCTTTCAGGTTTCTGAAGCAGACGATGTTGCCTTGTGACTTCTTGTCATTCAGGATGCGATTGGTGCGTGAAAACGCCTGTACCAATCCATGATATTTCAGGTTCTTGTCCACATACAGCGTATTCAGACGTGGGCTGTCAAAGCCGGTCAGGAACATGTTCACCACCAGCAGAATATCAATTTCACCTGCTCTTACGCGCTTGGCGATGTCCTGATAGTAGTTGTAGAACGACTGGCTGTCGCTTGTGCTGTATTTGGTTCCGAACAGTTTGTTGTAATCATCAATGTACTCATCCAGCTTGTCACGGCTGTGCTGGTTGATCTGCGCACCGGTCGGTACATCCGGGGATTCTTCCGGCAGCAAGCCATCAGTTAAGCCATTGGCATTTGGGTTTTCTTCATTGGCGGCATAGCTGAAGATGGTGGCTATCTTGAGTGGATTGAGTGCGCCAGCCTGTTTTTGTTTGAGCAGCGCGTAATACTTGGTCAGAGTATCAATACTGTTGACGCAGAACATCGCCGTGAAGTCAGGGCGCTTGGTTTTTTGGGCATGGTGCTGCAAGATATAGTCGGTGATCTTTTCCAAGCGCTGGGGACTTTCCAGCAGTTCCTTGGTATCAATATCCTCAACTTCAATATCAAGCTTGTTGGCACTGTCCTTGTATTGATACTTGCCGACATACTCCACCGCAAAGCGCAGTACGTTTTCATCTTTGATGGCGTCCACAATCACATACTTATGCAGGCATTCATCAAACAGGTCTTTAGTGGTTTTGAATAAGCCAGTGGCAGCACTCTGGTTATCAGCAAAGATAGGCGTGCCGGTAAAACCAAACATTTGCGCGTTGCTGAAGAACTGTTTGATGTTCTGGTGGGTTTCACCAAACTGGCTGCGGTGGCATTCATCAAAGATGAAGACGAACTTCTTATCCTTGAGGTGCTGGATGCGCTCCAGGTAATGCTCTTTCATAATCGCATTGTTGAGTTTCTGCAGCGTGGTCACGATCAGCTTGGTACTATCATCTTTCAGTTGCTCTACGAGGTGGTGGGTATTGGTGGTGCTATCGACACTGCCTTTGCTAAAGCCGTTAAATTCCCGTGCGGTTTGGAAGTCGAGGTCTTTCCTGTCCACCACGAACAGCACCTTATGCACTTTGGGCATCTTCTGGATGATCTGGCTGGCTTTGAACGAGGTCAGGGTTTTACCTGAGCCGGTGGTATGCCAGATATAGGCATTGTCATTACTGTTCTTAACCTTATCCACCAAGGCTTCAGTGGCATAGAACTGGTATGGCCTTAATACCTTGATCACACCGCTCTCGGTAATCACCGTGTAGTGGGTGATCATCTTTGCGATATGGCATTGCTTCAAGAACTCGGCAGCAAAGTCTTTTAAATCCGATAAGCGGCTATTGTCCTTGTCCGTCCAGAAAAAGGTCTGCTGGAATGCCTGCTCTTTGTTATTGGAGAAATACTTGGTATTGACACCATTGCTGATGATGAATAGCTGCACATACTGGAATAAACCATGACTGGCATCATAGGATTCATGCTGATAGCGGTTAATCTGGTGAAAGGCCACTTTTAGCTCAGCACCACGGCGCTTGAGTTCAATCTGTACCAGTGGCAGGCCGTTAATCAGAATCGTCACGTCATAGCGATTCTTGCGCTTGCCTTCCATGCTGATCTGATTAGTAACCTGAAACTCATTCATGCACCAATCATCACAATTAAGGAAACTCAGGTAAACCACGCTGTCATCGTCACGGCGCAATGCGAACTTGTCGCGCAGGATCTTGGCACGCTCTACGATAGTGCCGGTATTGAGGTGAAACAGGACACGCTCAAACTCTTTTGCGGCGAGCGTAATGCCTTTGTTGTGAACCTCTAACTGACGCTTGAGATTCGCCAGCATGGCAGCTTCATCGTCAATGCATACACGCTCGTATTCCATGCCCTCCAGCTGCTGGATGAGGCTTTGTTCGAGGACGTATTCGGATTGCGTGGACATAAATTACCTAGCCCAAGGTGCTTTTTTTATAAGAAATGCTGCGTTGTTCATTTCAAACTCTCTCTTTATATTTTCAGAGATCAGGAGTAAAACATCTAGTGTATTTTTGTATAAGCAATACGCCTGATTATGGTCAATTTTTAACTCCGCATATCTCATTTTTATAAAGTCGTGATATGTATATTCAAGAAGACTTTTTTTAATGTTGTCGTAATTAATATCTAAACCCACATTTTTTGCGGCTCTAACTAAGGCTTCAATATCGTGGGTATTTTTAAAAACATCAAATTGACTTAAATATATTTTCAACATCTTCTCAATGGCTAAAAACAACTCCCAGCCTGCAGCGGAGCACTTATCAAGCTCTTGAGTTAATATATTTGTTATTGCAGTTTCTACGTGAGTCCATATAGTATTTCTCATCGCATAGCCTTCATCTGACAACATGCTAGCTAAATTCAGATTTAAAGAAATCTTCCTACTACAATTCACTGAGTGCTTGATAAGTGTTTGAAAGTCAGCCAGTTCATCAGTTGATAGCTTATTGAGTGGCAATTCACCATCATAAAAACTAGTAAAAAATTCCTGATGATGCATTTCATTTGGAAAAATTAACCATGCAGTTTCATTTGGTACTTCTACTTTTGACAATGTGGTAGGAATTTCGAGTAGAACATATTCATTTAAGAATTTTGCTAATCCACTTAACTTTTGTTTGTTTTTTTTGTTTGCTAATGATCCATATTTTTGTTCATACCAATTCTGTGCGTGACCAACAAGAATGCTAAATGCCTCATGTTTTACAAAGTCCTCCTTTGTCCCAATGCTGACTTCTTTAACACATGCATTTAAAAACAAAAATGATGCTTTTAAAGGTCGACCATATACAGGAACACCCTCGCCGTGAAGTACCTTATCTATCCACTCTAAACGATCATAAAATACAGCTTTGAATTTATCTTCCTCCATAGATTATACAAACATCTGCTGTAACAAGCCTTGCTTGTATTGCTTCATAGCATCAAGCTCAGCTTGGGTTTGGGTGATTTTATCGGCAATCGCAGTGAGGAAATTGGCGATTTTAATTTGTTCTTTTAGGCATGGTATTTGAACTGAGATAGTTGCCAAATCATTAGCGTTAATAGCCGGATAGCTTGTGCCTGTACAGCGATTAATTACTTCAGCAACAAAACTCTCTAGGTGCAAATAATGGTAAATGAAACGAGCATTTTCGTACGGACGAATTTGAGCATACCCAGTAGAGGCTACATATTCACCCGATTTATCAAAAAATAAATTGTTGCCTTGATATGGGCGAACCATTTGAAATAATACATCTTCTTTTTCTAGTCTTCTTTGTGCGCGACTTGGCGCATCATCTTTTCTAATTAAGGTTTCTTTTAAAAGATTACCTTTTTCTACACTTTCTAAGTCTATGTAAACAAATTCGTTTGGCAAAGAATTGGTTTTGGGATTGATAATTGCAACTTCACCAAGTTGCTTTTCCTTCCACTCCGGAAACTCCCGCCCATCATCATCTTTAAAACGTAGTTCTTGCCTAAAAATCTTCTGCATCACACCTTTTTTGTATTGGGCTAGCAGGTTGGATTTTTGTGTGAGCTGTGTGATTTTCTCATCAACAGCGGTGAGGAAGTTAGCGATTTTGGTTTGTTCTTGAACTGAAGGGACAGTCACAATAAGTTCATCGAAGTTTTTTTGACCTAATGTCTTATTTCTGCCAGCCCCACCTGGTGATGCTAACTCTAAATAAGTTTTTCCTCGTTTTGTTAAAAATAAGTACTTCAGGAATCTTGTAGAGCAAGTGTTATTCTTTGGTAAAAACATTGGAAAGCGGTGAGAAGCTATAAACCCCTCTTCATCTTTAGAAGTTAAAGCTACTGCTTGCTCCCATGCAAAAACAATGTTTAAAGCCAAAGCCTCTGGCTGTACCCAAAAGACTCGTTTATTTCCCAACTCACGCCCAATTATCGGTTCCTTATGAAAAATACCTTTACCATGCGAGCGTATACCAATTTCTCTGTAATATTTCGCAGTTTCAACTTTGACGGGTAAGCTTGCTTTTTCTATGATTGAGTCAAGCCTAACAGGCTTCCACTCTGAACTCTTAACGTCTCGAAATCTTAATTGAGGTTCAGCCATAAATTAGCCCTCCACCGCAAACGGAGGCTCAATACCCAACTCTTTGCAGAATGCTCCAATCGTTACATCGGCAGCATGACTAGCTTTATCTAGCTCAATCAACTGTGCTGAAATTACACTTAGATCAATTGCTTCTTCTGCTTCAAACGTATCAAGGTATCTAAGAATATTCAGGTTGTAATCATTTGCCTTAATGTCGGCATGGCTTGCTACATGGCTATATTTGTCTTCATTCGTTCTGGCGATGTAGGCATCAACAATCTTTTGAATATGCTCTGGGCGTAAGATGTTTTGTGTTTTAACCCTATCAAAGTGTTGGCTGGCATCAATGAATAGAATGTTGTCAGGGTGCTTACGGCATTTCTTGAATACCAATACACAGGTAGGGATAGTCGTGCCATAGAAAATATTGGCAGGTAAACCAATCACGGCATCTAGGCAGTTCATCTGTTCAATCAGGTATTGGCGTATATGGCCTTCTGCCGCACCACGGAATAGCACACCATGTGGCAATACCACCGCCATGCAGCCGTCTTCTGCCAAGTGATAGACCATGTGCTGTACAAACGCCATATCGGCCTTGCTGCTCGGTGCTAGTTTGCCATAGACGCTAAAACGATCGTCGCTCATATGCAACTGGCTGGCGCTCCACTGTGTGGAGAATGGGGGGTTGGCCACAATCGCATCAAAGCGTAAGTCTCGATGCTGCGGATGTTCCAGAGTGTCTTCCTGACGTATATCGAAATCTGCATAATGTACGTCATGCAGAATCATGTTCATACGTGCCAAGTTGTACGTGGTGCGGTTGAGTTCCTGGCCGTAAATCTTATCCACCTGATTGGCTTCACGCTTTACCCGTAACAAGAGTGATCCGCTGCCGCAGGTTGGGTCATATACACTTTTAAGGTTCTTATTGGTACTGGTGACTAGTTTGGCCAACAAGGTTGAAACCGGCTGCGGTGTATAGAACTCACCAGCCTTTTTACCGGCACCTGAGGCAAACTCGCCAATCAGGTATTCATAGGCATCACCCAATACATCTGCATTTGAATCTGCTAGATTAAAGTCAATTTTGTCCAGATGTACCAGCACTTTCGCCACAAGGTCATTTTTGGCTTTTTCAGTAGCGCCCAACTTGGATGAAGTGAGATCCAGATCTTCAAACAGGTTGCTGAAATCATCGGCGCTGTCTGTACCCAGAGTGCTTTGCTCTATGTTTTTTAAGATACGTGTCAGATCACCCAGTATAAAGTTATGACTGTCACCGGCATTGTCCGTATCCAGCTGATTGCTGCCTTTCATGGCAACGGCATGGAATAACTCAGAGGGCTTTAAAAAGTACCCCAGTTCACTGATGGCAGCATCATGCACGGCATCTATCAGTGCTGCACCCTCATGTGTATTTTCATTGAGTACTGCAAACATTAATCCATCCGCTTCCAGCACGGAGTCACCGAAGCGGTGGATTTTCTCAGAGAGGTATTTGTAAAAGATGAATCCTAGAATGTAATCCCTGAACTCATCGGCATTCATCTTGCCACGCAGGGTGTTGGCGATATTCCATAGCTGCTGCTGGAGCTGACGACGTTGTTCTTCTGACATAGCTTATTCTTCTAGTGATTATGAAGCTATTATAAGGTAAAGCGGATTTCTGCAAATAATATCAATGCGGCACGAGACAATTTAAATCATGGCACGTATACGCCTTGAAAAGAGCTGGGGATTTTTACAATTAATTTTTTGGACCTTGCCCCAGATTTTTTACATTCTGCGCTAAATTAAAGTCTGTGTTGTAGACTTAACTGTAAACAACTTTGATGTCTTCAATCTGTTCATGGCTATCAATGTCACTGGATGAGTAAAGTATTTCACCACTTTTCAGTTCATAAATTTCAATATTACTTTCGTGATCATCATAAGTTATCTTTCCAACGCTTACTTTGGCGAGTGGGCCCATGTGCCAAGACTCCGTTCCGTTAAGGTAGGGAGGAGAAACTATGTAAATTGATCTAATAGTAATATCCGGATTGTTGATTAAATCTTTTATTTGAGATGACATTGATAATAGGTAGGTTGATGTAACCGTATCAACACCATCCGACACTTTGCAATCGGCGTAAAACCAACTTGAGTTCACCATTAACTCAGCGTAGCTATAAAAACTTTCCTCTAGATCTTTCCAGAAAATCGGTAATTTCGCGCTTTCGTGGGTTTGAAACATATTTTATCCTGAAGTATTAACAAAATGAACACTATAGATTGTAGTCCTATAGTGTTAGTTTTGGCTAGATAGAGGTCTAATTTTAAGGACCTTCTATGGATATCAAAGAGGCTTTTGCAGCAGCGTTAAAACAAGCTAGGGCAGCTAGCGGGCTAACACAAGAAGACTTTTCTAATGTTTCTAGCCGCACTTATGTGAGTACTCTTGAACGAGGACTTAAGAATCCAACGCTAGATAAAATTGAAGATTTAGCCAGCGTTATGGGAATACACCCCCTAACGTTAATCACTCTTGCGTATTTGATTGAACGAAATGATGCAGATCCAAAGGAGCTATTCAGAGTGGTGACTAAAGAATTGAGTCAACTTGCAGCAACGTAGGCTAGATTAATGCGTATTCTTACCTAAAGTAGCCACTCATAACAATAGCAAAAAAGCCACCTATAACAGTCTCAAAAAGGCCACTGCCGATATTGAATCAAGCAGTGGCTTTTGTTTTTATATGGATTACTCAGCAATTAAAGTTTCAAAGCGCGTAACTTACGCATAGAATCTCCTTTTAGATTAATCCGTAATGCCCCGCTGACTAAGCGATCAAGAATAGCATCAGCTATGGTCGGGTTTCCACCACTCAAGTAATCATGCAATAACTCAACATGAATTTGACTGGTAATGGCTGTTGCCTTACCCCCAGAACGACTATCGATGACTTCCAGTAAGTCGCCACGACTTTGCGCATTGAGCGTAGCAGCCCCAAAATCATCTAATATCAGCAAATCCACCTTTGCCAAGGCCATTAGCCTTTTACGGAAACTTCCGTCAGCATGACCTAATTGTAATTCCTCAAGCATCAACGGCACACGCTGAAATAACACCGACAATCCATGACGACAGGCTTGATTGCCGAGCGCACACGCAATCCAGGTTTTGCCACAACCAGTTGGTCCGGTCAAAATCAGATTAAACCCACGACTGATCCAATCAGAGCTATTAAGTGAAGCCATTTGAGCCTTATCCAGACCACGATTATGGCTATAGTCAATGTCTTCGACACAGGCATTCGCCTTTAACTTGGCGGTTTTTAGAAGCCGTTTAAGCCGCTGATTCTCTCGGAAAGTCTGCTCCTGATCAACCAGCATGCCAAAACGTTCTTCAAATGACAATCCTTGTGCCAAAGCACTAGAAAGTTGATCTTCAAAACCTTTGATCATGCCGTTTAATTTCATTACGGAGAGTTTGTCTATAGTTTGTTGCGTTAACATTAATTAATCCTTTTGTGATGAGTGAATGGTTCTAATAATAATTAGTGGTAATAATCCGCGCCGCGAATATTGTCATGATCAAAGGCGGCCTCTTCTGCCGTGGCTAACTTGTTAGCATTCTGATCCAGATTGTTTTTAAGAATGGAGCGCACATTCATGGTTGCAGTGGCACCAATCTCTAATGCACGCTTACAAGCGGCCTCCAATCGTTCATGCCCATACTCACGAGACAATGATTTGATCGAGTTTGCCCAACGATAACTAAAGTCTCGATGCGGTGCTTTTGAGAATACGACTTGTAAAAATGCGTGGGTGCTAACGCCGACAGATAGTGCCCAGCGAAGCTCATGCTCACTATCCCATTGTGCAAAATGCCGATGTGCGCTTTCCATATGCAGGGTATCTGTCGATTTCTTTCCAGCTTCATAACTACGCGCCCAACTGGTTACTCGCTTACCACCATGCAGTATTTCAATGGTGCTTGCGGTTAAAATAGCTTCCAGTTGTTTACGAACCAATGCATGCGGCACACTATAAAAGTGCTGATCAATTTCAACGTGATAATCAAAGCCTGCGCGTACTTTTAGGAACTCTCTAAATTGGTAAGGCTGGCTCACTAATGGTTTAAGCGCTGGCATATCCAGACTGTCGAATGCACTCTGACGCGAACCTGGCAGCTTTTTAAAGGAACGGTTGTTGACATCTAATAACAGAGATTTTATTGTTGCATTCAGCTCAGCCAGACTGGTAAATTTATGTTTACGGATCCGGAACAATATCCAGCGCTCAACGATCAATACACCACCCTCGGCTTTGGATTTGTCCTTGGGTTTGTATGCACGTGCCGGGAAAATCGCGGTACCGTAATGTGCTGCCATATCCAGATAAGTAGGATGAATGACTGGCTCGGTACGGCTCGCTTTGGTGACTGCGGATTTCAAATTATCGCAAACCACCATCACGGGCACGCCGCCGAAATGCTCAAACATACGCACATGCGAAGCAATCCAGTTCTCTCGACGCTGGTTCCAGACCGCTTCTGCATATATGTAATTTGATGCGCCTAACACACCGACAAATATCTGTGCGTGCTGTATTTCGCCAGTGCGCATATTGTGTATCGGTACGGTAGGGCCAGCGTAATCAACAAAGACCTTCTCCCCTGCACGCTTCAGTGTTTTTTCAAACGCACGGTGCTGTGTGCAGAAATTGCTATAACACATGCCATCCGGATACTTTTCTTTGTATTCCAAATGTAAGATTTCTAAGGTAGCCCCTTTAATCTTAAGTGATTGATGAATTTCCAGCCATTCCGGTACAGGTTTCCTTTTGACTTTTGGTAAAAGTACCGGCGGAAATAAAAGTTGCTCTAACTCAGCATCGTCCAAATCTTCTGGTAATGGCCAGCTCAGTCCTGCATTTTGTGCACGACATAAGTAATCAGCTATGGCATTGCGTGATATTTTCAGGACTTGTTGAATCTGGCGTTGACTCATACTGGATTCAAACGTCAACCGCAATACGTCGCGTATCCTTCTCATGGGTAGTCTCCTGTTTGACATTAAATTGACTCAATCAATACTTGGGTAATTAATGTCACCAGACCTTTCTGCATGAATAACTGCATTGGCAAGTGATACTTAGAAATATCTTTAATTGAATAACGCGCATCGTCTTATCTCCATGGAAAAATCTCTGCCTTTTGGCAGGGATTAATCTTGTATATTGGGGTTGAATTACCTGACGGACAGGTATAAAGAGACCTCGACCTTGACAGTCGATTGAAGTGCATAGACAATACGGTTTCAAGGCTGCAATCTTGATGTATGTGCCGATGGCTTGGGTCTCTAGGCCCGGTTTTCTAGGGTTCTTTAAGTCATTTCAATTTCTCCGAATCAATGTTTGTTATTATTGGTTTGTGTTGATTGGCTTAACCTGTTGCGCCATCCATAAATAAAACTCCGTTGTCAGAAACAAACGACTACGTCCAACTTTGAAAGATGGCGGCATGGGCAAGCCTAAACTCAGCCGGTTTCTTGCCGTAGCTTTAGAAATTTTCAAAACTTTACTGACATCATCCAGGTTCATCGTTTCCATAGTTCACCTCTAAGTACCATCACAAACATCACGATGTGTCATGATAGAAAAACTGGGCACTTCAAAACTACTCTCTATTTTGGACACTTGACCTTATGCCGCTGTATATCGACGATGCCGAGATTGAATCCAGATTTTGTGCACCTGTTGCACAGGCGCTAAAAACGATAAAGTCTGAAATGCATGGCCGTGCTGTCACCCCCAGTCTTGCATTGAGCCTGATGAAGAAATATTTCCAGCCATTGATTCCGGAATGCCATCAGGATGTATTGGGAAATCTGACTCTGGCTTCATGGGAAGACTTGGAATTTACGTATGCTGAGATGGTTTTTAGAAGTGGTCAGCCCACTGGCTTGTTATCTGAAATCGCCATTAGCATTAACCTGATTTGTATTTTTACGACGCATCCTCCTAGAGTCTTCCCAGACCACGAGACGATAGAAATCACTTATTTCTTGCAGATTTGCAGACAATTGAAGCTGGGCATCGAGGACAGTGTTCGATATTCAGACAATGGTAGATTTGACGTTTTACGAGCTTGCAAATACTGTTGGCGGCAACCGGTACCCGGTCGGTTTATATGTTCTACGCATACAGCTGGAGATAAACATGTAACCATCAAATTAGGTGATCAAGAAGATTCTAATGTGACCTTATCATTTACTGATTACAAAGAGGGTCGGCGTCAAAAAAAGGCCTTTGATAAAACGCTGAATCAAATATTAACAAAAGAAGTGCTGGAATTTCACGACAGCCAATTTACAGCACCAATCCTGATGGCTGACAAGGATATATGGCAATGGTTAAGCGACAGAAGACCTTTGCTAAGCGAATTGTTGTTAGATCAGAACAAAACAAAAGATGATGACCAGATAGTTGGTAATTTGCTTTCATTACTTCATAGCCCTATAGGATTAACTGAAATCCAACATCGACCTTACCTTAAAACAAACACGTTAATTAAAGCTTATCCAATCTTGATATGGCCTATGTTATTACGTGCAGAAGCATGGCTCGCCACAAGAAAAAAATTGCGGGATAACTGGGGTGGAAAACGCAATAATCTTTTAGAAGATCAATAAATTAAAAAAAGAATTGCTCAAAACAAATTAAGAGTTCTAGGGCTCAAGTCATATCACTAAACTAGGAACTAACATCTTTCTTGATCTCGGATTTTCATTAAAGCAAGCAGTTGGGTACTGGTATTTCTTTTAGGGGGCGACGCACGAAACGGAATATAAACCCCGTTAAGGATTTTGAAACTAGTACGGTCAATTATTATGATATACTTTTTACCAATGAGTCAGACTAAGACTAAATTGATAGCTATATTTGTCGCTTTTTCTGTGACGTTTGCTTCGCTATGGGCAATGAGTCCAGAGGCTTTGGCAGATACAATTAAAGAAGATGCTGGCTATTTTCATCAAGAAGTGCAAAAGGTACATCAAAACCAAAATACCCATGATCAGGTTACGCAGAATCAAACATGCAACCATGGTTGCCACATTGCCTGTCACCTGCTAGGTTTTTCTGAAATGAATCCAGTGAATGTTTTTGCATTTAATGAATCATCAATTGTATTTCCATACATAAATCACCTTTTAGAAAACCCCCTTCTACAAGGGCCATACCGTCCACCGCTCTCACTCTCTCTAATTTAGTTTTTTGGGTTTTCCTATCTAGCGGATAGGAAAATGTACTAACGAATGAGAGAGGGTTTACCGTGTTATACACATCACATTTGGTTAAGCGTAGTCGCGGTCTGTGGCTATTTCTTAGCGTTACATTTTTTGGATTCATCACTGCACCGACTTACAGCTATGCTGAATTACTGACCATTGAGTCAGCGTTAGCATTGGCGCAACGTAATAACCCCGAGCTGCGTAAGGCAACTGCTAGCTTAGAAGCAGTAAAAGGTGAGCTTACAGAAGCTAATTCGCCATTATTTAACAATCCAACCGTTAATTTAGAAGGTGGTTCCCGTAAACTCTACGATCCTACCAATTCAGATTCAAGGCGTAGCGAATGGAACGCAGGGGTGGCACAAACCTTTGAATTAGCTGGTCAGCAAGGCTTTAGGCGCCAGACTGCTAACGCAAAATTAACAGCACTCCAGCAAGAGATTGATGAAGTGCGGCATCGCGTCAATGCCGAGGTTGAGGAGCGATTTGTACAAGTATTAGCACTGCAAATGCGCATTGAAACCGAGCAGCACACATTAGAGTTGACCGAGCGCAATACTGATTTAGTAGGCAAACGTGTTGAGGCAGGTGAAGATAGTAAGCTCGACGGTAACCTTGCCTCTGTTGAAACTGAGCGCGCGCGCAATCAAATCAGTCTTCTACAGGAACAATTGACGCGCGTACGTGCAGCACTTGCTGTTACGTTGCAGCTACCTGAGCAACAATTACCAACCGTGCTTGGCGAGTTGTCCCCTGTAGCATCTACATACACTTTGGATGACTTATTGGCATCAGTTGCGGGCCGTCCAGCACTCAAAGCGTTATCTTGGCGTGAACAATCAGCACGTAGCACGCTTGATTTAGAACGTGCAGTGCAAACTCCAGATTTAACACTAAGCTTAAGTTATGGGCGTGATGCGGTAGTGGGTGGGCAAGATAGTGTGACTTCGCTTGGTTTATCTTTACCTATTCCGTTATTTCGTAAAAATGCTGCCGGCATTGGCCGTGCCACTTCTGAATTAAGTCAGATTGAAATCGAAAAAAATACACTCACTCGTGATGCAAGAGCTTCAGTGGTGGCTGCTTGGCAACGTCGCCAGAGTCTGCAAGATCGAGTGCAAAGGTTAACGACAGCCGTTTATCCCAAGTTAGAAGAAAATCTAAGATTTTCACAAGTTGCGTTTAAGAATGGCGAGATTGCTTTGCCACAGTTATTGCTTGTACAGAGACAAGTCATTGATGCACAACGCGATTTAATTGAAGCGCAGCTTGATCTACGCCTCACCCAAATAGAACTCGAATATGCAGCAGGTTGGCCAGCACGCACGCTTGCCAACCAACAATAAGGATTACACCATGACAATATCATCAATGAATATAATAGAAATACCAATCAGGAAAATAGCAATTGCCCTCACTTTAAGTGTTTTACTCACTAGTTGTAGTGCTTCTAAAGCACCAGAAGCTGCACAAAATGAGGCAAATGAACAATCCGATAAAACATCTGCTCAGACCAAAACAACCTCAGAAAATGGCTCTACTGAAAATAAAGCAGGTGAAATTCAACTATCTGTCGAAGAGATACAGCAATCTGGCGTCAAGGTCTCTGCCATCCAACCAGAAAAAATCGCCGACCAATTAATACTAAGCGCCAATATCACCGCCAATCAGGATCGTATTGCCTTTGTCGCACCACGTGTGGAAGGTAGGCTGATTAAAGTTACGGCAAATTTAGGCGATCAGGTTAAGGCTGGCCAATCACTTGCCGTTGTAGATAGTATTCAGATCGGTGAAGCACGTGCAGAGTACCATCATGCTCAAAGTGAATTAAAACTGGCCGAAGCTAATTTCCAACGTACGGATAAATTGTATAAAGATGAAATCGTACCCCAACGTCAATGGCTGGAGGCTAAAAATGCGTATGAACGTGCACAGACCTCAGCTCGTGAAAGTGCTGATCATCTTCATATTTTAGCCGGCTCATCGGATACAGGAATTTCTACTTTTGTGATTACCGCGCCATTCTCAGGGGTTGTCATTGAAAAAGATGCCGTAATGGGTGAGCTTTCAAAACCTGAAGGTAAGTTGTTTACCATTGCAGATTTAAGTACAGTGTGGATTGAAGCGGATGTTTCCGAGAAGGATCTAGGCAAGCTTGCAATCGGTTCTCCTGCTACGGTGACGGTATCTTCATTTCCCGATGAGTTATTCAAAGGTAAAGTCAGTTATATATCCAGTATTTTTGATAAGCAAACCCGTACCGTCAAAGCACGTATCGAGTTACCGAATCCTGACAGCAAGCTCCGTATTGATATGTTTGCACGTGCTATGGTTGATTTGACCAGCTCACGTGAAGCACTGATATTGCCGCAAGAGGCTGTGTTGCTAGTACAAGGCCAATCAACAGTTTATATACAATCCGACAATGGTTTTGAAGCCCGTCCTGTAGAAGTTGGAGAGCAATTGAACAAAGGTGTGGTGATAACTTCGGGATTGAAACCAGGTGAACAAGTGGTTATTTCAGGCGCATATACCCTCAAATCTCGCCAATTAAAATCGCAAATCGGCGATGCGGATTAAGGGGATAACATCATGCTAAATTCAATACTAGGCGTTTCATTACGTTACAAACTTCTTGTCATCATGGCATTTATCATTATTGCAGGTTTTGGTGTCCGCGCCTGGCAAGCTGTACCATTAGATGCTTTCCCCGACGTGACACCGGCTCAGGTCAATGTGTATACCGAATCTGCAGGCCTGGCCTCTGAAGACGTTGAAAAACTGATTACCTTCCCAGTTGAAAGCTCTCTGGCAGGGTTGGCGGGGATCGATTACATCCGATCCGTTTCCCTGTTTGGATTGTCGTACGTCAGCGTCTACTTCAAAGACGGTATCGATATCCAGCGTGCACGCTTCCTGGTAAGCGAAAAGCTGGCAGACGCCAGCGCACAGATCCCAAGTGGTTATGGCAAGCCAACCCTGGGACCTAATACTTCCGGCCTGGGTCAGGTACTCTGGTACACCTTAAGCTCCAAGACCAAAGACGCTACTGAACTTAGAACTCTGCACGACTGGACGGTTCGAATGGTCATGCGTACGGTACCTGGCGTGGATGACGTCATGTCGTGGGGTGGTTTTGAAAAACAATACCAGGTCCAGATCGACCCGCAGAAGATCGTAAAATATGGTCTCACCTTTACCGAGGTGATTGATCGCCTTGTCGCCAACAACCAGCAGGTTGGTGGTCAATATGTCAATTTGGGACAGGAGCAATTCCTGGTGCGGGGTTTGGGTCTCGTTAAGAACACCAACGATATCGGAAATATTCTCGTCGCTTCCAAAGACGGCACTCCCGTGTACGTCAAGAACATAGCCAATGTCATTGAGGGACCTGGTCTTCGCTTTGGCGCTATCACTCAAGATGGCAAAGAAGTCGTGTTGGGCATGGTGCTCGCTCGTATTGGCGAGAATGCGCAGCAGGTAGTGGATGCGGCCAAGAAGAAAATCGAAATAGTAAAAGCTGCCCTCCCTAAAGATGTCACGCTGGAAATGGTGTACGACCGCACCCAAATCATCAGCAAAGCCATCAGTATGGCCGATCGGGCCATGGTAGAAGGTGCGCTGCTTGTAATTACCGTCCTATTCTTGATGCTGGGAGAAGTGCGTTCAGCACTGGTTGTTGTCGTAGCGATTCCACTCGGCAGGCTGATTGCGTTTGTCTTTATGCAGTATTTTGGTGTTTCGGCTAATCTCATGTCACTGGGAGGACTAATCATCGGCCTTGGCATGACGATTGATGGTCCACTGGTCTTGGTCGAAAACTGTTTCCGCAGGTTGGCACATTCCGCAGGTCAAGCGGTGAACCAGACGCAGGTAGTGCTGGATGCTTCGCGTGAAGTCATCAACCCTATTGCTTTTGGTGTGCTCATTATCACCGTGGTCTTCTTGCCGATCTTTTCTCTAACGGGTCTGGAAGGGAAATTGTTCAAGCCGCTTGCCATCAACATGACGTTTGCCATGATCGGCTCAATGATCCTGACACTCACTCTGATCCCGGTTCTGGCTGCCCTTGCTTTGAAGCCAAAAGAAGAAAAAGATCCTTGGCTTGTTCGTTGGCTCAAACCCCGCTATGCGGCGATGTTGAACTGGAGTCTTGTCCACAAGAAAGTCATCGTCATTGCTACCGGCATACTGTTTCTTACTGCCATCGTCCTGTTCCAGTTCTTGGGAAAGGAGTTCATGCCCAACCTGCAGGAGCAGGACATTATCTTCCGTGTCACCAGTATCCCGTCGACTTCGCTGGATGAATCTATTCGCATTTCAGAGCGAGTTTCTGCCAGCTTGAAGAGATTTCCCCAAGTAAAAAGCAGCATGGCCATGATTGGCCGTGCAGAAAAGGGGGAAATTGCTGACGTCAATTACATGGAAGTTCTAGTGCATCTTAATCCTGTAGAAAACTGGCCTAAAAAAGAAACGTATCATGCACTTGCCCAGCAGATGCAGGAGCAACTTGAAAAGGAGGTGCCGGAAGCCGTCATAGCAGCCACACAACCAATTCAGATGCGTGTAGAAGAGCTCATCTCAGGGGTTCGTGCAACCTTATCAGCCAAAATCTATGGTGAAGACTTGGCGACCCTCGACAAGCTCGCTAGCGATATTCGCAATGCTGTTTCCAAAGTAAATGGCGTTACCGATCTGGCACTTGAGGCTAACATCGGCAAGCCCCAACTCATCGTAACCGTGGACCGCAATGCTATCGCACGTTATGGCATCAATGCGGAAGATGTCCTTCAGGTTGTGCAAGCTGGCATTGGCGGCAAACCAGTATCCACCTTAATTGACGGCATTAAGCGTTTCGATATTCAGGTCTGGTTTGCGCCAGAATACCGCAACAACATCAAAAGTATTGGCGACATACCCATCCGCACAGCACAAGGCGCCCTGATATCGCTTTCGCAAGTAGCATCCGTAACGACTGAGGAAGGGTATTCATTTGTCCGTCGCGAACAATTGCAGCGCTACGCCGTGGTAGCGATGGATGTACAAGGCCGCGATATCGACGGCTTTGTGAAGGAGGCTCAGGGAGTCATCGACAAGCAGGTCAAGCTGCCGACTGGATACTGGATGGAATGGGGTGGTGCTTTTGAAAACCAGCAACGAGCACTTACAAAATTGGCCATCATCGTACCCTTGACCATTGCCCTGATCTTCGTGCTGTTATACACTGCGTTCAATTCCCTGCGGTATGCTGCACTCATCATTGCAAACGTACCATTCGCTGCCATCGGTGGTATTTTCTCATTGGCAATATCCGGCCAATATCTGTCCGTTCCCGCAGCCATAGGATTCATTGCCGTGTTCGGGGTATCCATGTTGAACGGCATTGTATTGGTGTCATTCTTGAACAGCCTGCGTGTAAAAGGACGTACCATCCATGAATCAGTGCTCGAAGGAACCAGGTTGCGGTTACGCCCGGTTTTGATGACTGCTATGGTTGAAATATTTGGATTGATCCCATTCCTGCTGGCGACAGGCGTTGGTTCCGAGATATTGCGACCACTGGCGATTGTGGTCATCGGTGGCTTGCTCACTTCCACGGCCTTGACTCTAATCTTCCTGCCAGTTGTATATGAGTGGATGGAAACACGTCTTGAGGGAAAACAACCCCCGACTCCAGTTCCAGCCTCTATGCCTCATCCACCATCAACCACTAACCAAGTTGAGGAGAAGTGATGCGAGGTTTTGTATCTGACTATTTTTGGACTTTACTGTTATGAAATCATTACCGATAATTTGGCAGAGACTAGTGAGCTCGAAAGGAATGACGTGCGATCGCTGCAACGCCACCAACCTGGAAATGCAGCTGGCCATCAGGAAACTCAAGGAGGCGCTTCGCCCCTTGGGTATTGAGCCAACCCTTGAGACCAGAGGGATAGACGAAGAATCATTCAAAGCCAACCCCTCTGAATCCAACCGCATTTGGATCGCGGGCAGGCCCATGGAAGAATGGCTTGGTGCAAGGGTCGGCAGCAGTCGTTGTTGTTCTGTTTGTGGTGAATCAGAGTGTCGAACGATAGAGGTAGAGGGAACTGCGTTCGAGGCCATTCCCGAGAAGCTCTTTCTCAAAGCTGCCTTGGTCGCTTCTGCTGAGTTGTTAGATCCCACCCCTGATGCGCCGGCGCGTTAATGTTCATTTTGCCTCGTCAACCATTTGAATGGTGGTCGCCTCAACTTCCTTGGCGACTTGAACCAGCCCTGCATCTTGCGATAGCGCCGAAAGCATATCCGCCGGTCTAATCAGACCGATCTTGGTCTTGCCTTTCTCGGTAAATACCGAGATACGGCAGGGCAGTGCCATATTCAGGCGCATGTCGGTGGATAACACTTTTGATGCCTGTACCGGATTGCAAACCTCGAACACTTTGCATTCCTCCCCAAAGGCAATCCCCTTGCTACGCAGAGTGTTACCCAAGTCGTGAACATGCAGCACGCCGAAAGCGTGACGCTTCACGGCAGATTCAAGGTCTGTAGCCGCTTGTTCGAAGGTTTTATCTGTTTCAACGATGTAGTACATGAAAACTCCTATTGTCCAAGACTGTTTGGTTAAATGGTTTCAGCAGGTAGGCATACTAAACATGCCCAATCGATTTGCAATTGGACATTGTTTTATAGCTATTGGGAGCCCTGCCTCAATTATCTTGAAGGCTGCACCCACATTTCATGTTGATGCTGCATCATGTGGTCCATCATCCTCTGCTGCATGGGCATGTAATGGTCCATCATGTACTGGCGCTGCTTCATTTGCTCGGGCGTGAGCTTGGAATAATAGTCATCCATATCGTCCCATCCCATCATCGACCCACCCTTCATCATGCCGTGTCCCATTCCCATGCAGCCATCAGGTCCCCACATGCCTTCCATCATATGCATGTTGTTCTGCATGGTCGACCAGTGGTTCTTAAGCAGTTTCTGCCGCGTCTGTGGATCCTTGGTCTGATGAATCTTGTCCATCTCGTCCTGCATCTTCTTCATGTTTTCCTGAATCTGCTTCATTTGCTTGTCGTACTCAGCTACATTAGGTGCATTTTGCTGAGTTTGCGCACCGTTTTGGCGTGTCGTTTTTTCAGCCATTGCCGGGGTAGCCGAAAAAATGGCTGTAACCAATAGTGCTATCAAAGTAGTTCGTTTCATTCTGAATCTCCTTAACTCGTTATAAAACAAAAGGGGATGACTTCCCTATTTCCGCAACAACCGGAGTCCATTTGCTACAACTATTAAACTGGCACCCATGTCAGCAAATACCGCCATCCACATGGTCGCCATTCCTATAAATGTAAGCATAAAAAATACCAGCTTGATGCCGAGTGCGAGTGCGATGTTCTGTTTCAGTATCGCAGCTGTATCCCGAGACAAGCGCACGAAAGCTGGAATCTTGCGCAGGTCGTCATCCATCAACGCCACATCGGCGGTCTCAATGGCGGTATCGGTACCGGCGGCCCCCATGGCAAAGCCTATGTCGGCGCGTGCCAAGGCAGGCGCATCGTTGATGCCGTCGCCTACCATGCCGATCTTGCCGCCGTTTCCGTCTTTCAGGAGTTGCTCAATGGTTGTGAGCTTGTTCTCCGGCAGCTGGTTCCCTCTCGCTTCATCA
>LNAP01000125.1_pt1 | contig 77543 bp, 70 predicted proteins | sample 602601 | NCBI WGS metagenome assembly LNAP01 (sample SAMN02440304, study PRJNA202911) | soil metagenome | biome: Subtropical and temperate rainforests or woodlands; isolation source: soil samples (1 kg each in a 20% v/v slurry with milli Q water) were... ...
GAATGGCATATCTAGTGGGTTCCGCTATTGTTCTAAAATCTTCTCTTTCCATAGAACAAATATACAAAATATTTCCGTTATATTAACGCTGGGTTAATACATTCTCTGTTGAAAAAGTCTAAATTTAAGGAAGTTTTTTCGCTTTGAAATCAATTTTGATGGAAATTTAATGCCATAAAATACCATCCGAACCAATCTGGAAAGGAAGCAATACATTAAACCAGTTTTTTATCGATATACTCGGAGTTCATGATGCGCAACGCACCCATATATTTCATTTTAAACCGCACCAAATCACCAACTTTATATTTTTTATTGGTTTTGCTCAAGTCCACCACCAACATATCGGAACTTGCGCCAATAAAAGAAATATCTTCATCAACAGGTGTAATAAATTCGGTTTTGGAAATATCCAACAGGCCAATATCCAAAATTCCCCTGCTATGGTTTTTTCCATAATCCTCAGGATCAATTTCCAAGGTTTCCCCCGATGGATTTTCTTCCAAATAACCATAAGGAACAATGGGTTTTTCAGTTATTTCAATGATTTCGGCATAAAGCAAAAAAACATCATCCTTCATTTTGGGAATAGTTTTATTGGTAAACAAATCAACGCCAAAAAACAGCGATTCCCCAATTCTGAAATGATTGACTCCTTTCGGAATTTGTTTTTTCAATAAAAGCGGCAGCATTACAGAAGATCCGCCCGACACATAATCTATTTTCTTGCCAAATTTTGCCTCAATCAATTGTTCGTACAAACTTAATTGAATCAGTTTGTCTTTGCTGGGCATAACGCCGCTTAAACAGTTCAGATTTGCGCCAATTCCCGCAACTTGAATATTGGGCAACTCAAATATTTTTTTATAAAAATCCATCAAATGTTCCCCCAAAATGCCTTCTCGCAAATCACCCAACTCAATCATAATAATAATTCGGTGAATTTTATCTTGTTTAACCGATTCTTCAGAAAGCCATTTTATGGTTGTTAATTCCGTATTAAAACTAACGTCGGCATACTTCACAATGCGAGAAATGCTTCTTTTTGCCGGCGGTTTTATGTAGATGGTTTCTTTGCCTGGGTTGATGGTTTTAATTGTTTTTAAATTGGTGAGCCTGGCATCGCAAACCTGTTCATCGCCTAACGATAACACAAATTCCAAGAAAGTTTTATTTCCGCAAAGCATCTTTAAAACTGGCGCCCATTCTCTTCCATGATTTCTAAACAAATCTTGTAAAAATGAATAATTATGGGCTAAAGATTTCTTATTAAGTGTTATAAAGGCCATTTTATTTTTTTTTAAGTCGCATTTCCAGGTATTTGTTCTCGAAACCTAATTTTTCGTATAAAAATTTGGCGGGATTGTTTGGTTCTACATGAAGTGCGATATCACCATCGGCCAATTCAATGGCTTTATTCATCAATTTTTTACCAAAACCTTTGCCTCTGGCATTTTCATGAACAGCAATATAAACAAGGATATTTTCGGGAATATAACCGGCCATACCTGTTTTATTTACAATTGTTGCGCCCATAATTTTGTCATTTTCGAGCAGCGTCAACACAAATCCGCCTAGTCCTTCATTAGAATCCTTGATGGCGAAATCAAAACATTTTCCAATGTCCTCTTTTTTATCGCCGTATTCCTGTAAATGCTGAAATAAAAAAGAAATGACTTCCTCTTTTTCGGCTTCTGAAGGTTCAGTAATTTTGTTATAAATTTTAAAAGTCTCCATACCTATTGATCCTCTTGATTTCTTAAATTCTGTACGTAAATTGCATTTCCTTTTTGCTTTCTGTTTTTAACCGATTTTTTGACAAACTGTTTTTGGTCTCTCAAATTATTTATCAGTTTTGTTCTTCTTGTTTTTTGTTTGTATCTCTTTAGCGCTCTGTCAATATTTTCGCCTTCCTTTACTTGTATAATGAGCATAGTTCTTGTTTTATTTTAATGGTTATAATGCGAAAATACAAAATAGTTTCTATGGAAACTATTTATATTTAATTATTATAATGCATCAAGTAAGGAAAAAATATGCTTTTAACTCAATTTATAGCTATTATTCTGAATAAAAAATGCCAAATATTCATATTTTCTGCAGAAACTATTTTAAGCAAAAAAACAATAAAATAAGGCTTAAATTGTCTATATAAATTCTTCTGAAGTTATAATGGGAGAAGCATCAATTTCACCAACTTCCATAAGTTCGGTTACTAAGTCGATGCCGTCAATAATCGTTTTAAGCTTTTCCGGAGGAAGCGCTTCCAGTTTTTCACCTAATTTTTGCTGAAAAGTAATTGGGGCATTTTGGATAAGCGCCATTCCCTTTGCTGTTAAAGAAATTAAGGTAATTCGCTTATCGGTAACTTTAGGAAGTTTCACAACCAAGTTTTTTTTCTCAAGCCTGGAAATAATCCCCGTAATTGTGCTCGCATTTAAATTCAAAAATCCTTTTAATTTAGAAGCATTTGTCCGATAATCTTCCTGTTCTGCCAAAAATTGGAGGCACAACAATTGCGGAATACTCACGCCCAATTCTTTATCCACTCGTTTGCTTTCCAAATTTACGGAACGCACAATTCTTCTGAGTTTTATTAAAATTTCGATAGAATTCATTTTCAAAAGTAACCAAAAAAATTAAGAACTTTTAAATTCAGAAATATCTACGGATGTTTTTTTACCCATCAGCAATTCACTTACAAGTTTGCCGGAAGCCGGCGCCAAGCTCAAGCCCATCATTGCATGGCCTGTTGCGATGGTTAGATTTTTAATTTTTTTAGATTTCTCAATAATCGGCAACCCGGTTGGTGTGCAAGGCCTAAAACCATGCCATACTTTTTCTTTTTCAGGTAGACTAACTTTGATACCCGGATAAAACTGATTCACTTTTTCAACAATTCCCTGCAGTCTTTTTATGTTGATTTTAGTGTCGTTATTGTTGGTGATTTCCAAAGTTCCGCCAAACCTCACAGTTTCTCCCATAGGCGTTATAGCCACTTTTCCTTCGCATAAAATAGTTGGAATTGTTGGTTTTATAATCAAATTTTCTACATTAAAACTATAGCCTTTGCCTGGCAAGATATGCAATTTTATTCCCAATTTTTTGGCAACTTCCACACTCCATGAACCAGCGGAAATCACAAATTCATCGGCTTTAAAATTCCCCCCATTTGTAAATAATTCCGCAATTTTTCCATCAGAAACATTAAAATCAACCAAAGAACAATTGGAAACCAGCTTTACGCCCACCCGATTTAATTCGGATTTTAAAAAGGCAATAAAATGGTTTGGCGACAAATGTGCGTCCGATTTGTAATACACGGCGCCCAACGCGTTAACCACAATATTTTTCTCCAATTTCTTAACTTCCTGCGGATTTAAAAAATCGACTTCGATACCCAATTCTTTAGCAACTTTTCCTGTTTTTATTTCTTCTTCACCCATTTTTTCAGAATTGTAAAGCATCAAAAGTCCTTTTTCCTGATACCCAAATTCGTTGGCCGATTGCGCAAATTCCCGATACAATTCTTTGCTGAAAAATGAAAGATTCCGCAAAGGCACCATGGATTTATTTACATGATCCTGATTGGAATTTTTGTAAAATTGAATTAGCCAGGCAAGTAAATCCATACTTAAAGCAGGTTTTATGTAAAACGGACTTTTGGCATTGAACATCCATTTTATGCCCTGATGAATTACGCCCGGTTGCGCCATGGGAATAATGTGGCTGGGAACAATCATTCCCGCATTTCCATAAGAACAGCCATCGGCCATATCAGATTTGTCAATTACCGTTACTGTTGTGCCCTCTTTTGCCAAATAATAAGCAGAACACAATCCGATGATTCCGCCTCCAATGATGATTACATTTTTCAATTTATTGTTATTTAATTTAAATACTTTTAACTTTTTTCCTTGGATTATAACACCTGAAATCCGTGCGCGTACGGATCATCTTCATCATCAATAATGATGGTGTTGTATCCATAAATTTTTGCCCAGCCCTGAATACTTGGCACAATCGCTTTTTTTCCGTCCAAAGTGGTTTCTTCCACTATTTTTCCAATAAATTTTGAGCCAATATAACTTTCATGGATAAATTCTTCGCCCAATTTTAATTTTCCTTTTGCATGCAATTGTGCCATCCGCGCCGATGTTCCGGTGCCGCAAGGTGAACGATCAATGGCTTTATCTCCATAAAAAACAGCATTTCTGCCCGAAGAAGTTGGGTCGATGGGATTTCCGGTCCACAATAGATGGCTCACATCTTTGATGGTTTCATTCTCGGGATGCACAAATAAATTGGGATATTTTTCATTGATGCGCGTTCTAACAATTTGTGAATATTGTATCAATTTACTGGCCGTAAAATTATGAATACCGCTAAAATTTTCCTGCGGATCAACAATGGCGCAGTAATTTCCGCCATAAGCAACATCAAAAGTAAGTTCGCCCAATTCCGGACAATCAACCGTTAATCCTTCCGCAGCCAAATACGATTTTACATTGATCAATTTCACCCAATCCACTTTTTTGCCGGTTTTTTGATATTCAATTTGTACCAAACCGGCTGGCGCTTCCATCCTTATTTTTCCGGGAATTTTAGGCGTAATCAAGCCTTCTTCAATGGCAATAGTCACTGTGCCGATGGTGCCGTGGCCGCACATAGGCAAACAGCCGGAAGTTTCAATAAACAAAATCGAAAAATCATTTTCGGCCTGATGAGGCGGAAATAAAATGCTTCCGCTCATCATATCGTGTCCGCGTGGCTCAAACATCAATCCTTTGCGAATCCAGTCGAATTCTTTCAAAAAGGCTGACGCTTTTCGCCCATATCGACGCCGATTAAATTCGGGTCGCCGCAGGCAACCACTCTCACCGGATTTCCGCAAGTGTGCGCATCAACTCAAAAAAATGCTTTTCTGCCCATAATTATTTTGCTATAGGTTCAATGGTGCTTTTGCCGTCAACAATTCTTGAAATTCCCAGCGGATTTTCATTTTTCAACTCATCGGGCAACGAACTATTTGGCCAGCTTTGGAAACTAAAAGGACGCACCCAACGTTTTATGGAATTGATGCCCACCGCCGTAAATCGACTGTCGGTTGAAGCCGGATAAGGACCGCCGTGAACCATTGCGGCACAAACCTCAACACCTGTTGGAACGCCATTAAAAATGATGCGTCCAACCCTGTTTTGAAGGGCATTTATTACTTTATCATAATTTTTTAATTCTTCATTTTCGGCCAAAACTGTTCCGGTTAACTGGCCTTCCAAATTGGCAATAATTTCTTCCAATTGCAGCGCATTTTCACACTGAACCACCATGGAAAATGGCCCGAAAACTTCCTGATGCAATGCCGTGTTTTGTAAAAAAGTGGCGCCTTCAACAGTGGTGATGGCCTGGCGGCCATAATTGGCGGGGATTTCATCAGAAAAACTTGCCGCAGTTTGCAAACCTGCCTGTTTTTGCATCGCCGATTTTTTGGTTTCATAAGCGCCAATAATGTTTGGATGCAACATACAAGCAGGTTCAATTTTGATAATTTCTTCCGACAATTTTTGAATAAAATTGGTTAAATCGGGTCCTTTAATTCCCAATATTAATGCTGGATTTGTGCAAAATTGCCCCGAACTTAACGTGATGGAACCTGCATAAGTTTTTGCCCATTCGATTCCCTTATTTTTAGCGGCTTCCGGTAAGATGATTACCGGATTTATGCTTCCCATTTCGGCAAAAACAGGAATGGGTTCCGGGCGTTGTGAAGCCAAATTGTACAAAGCCCTTCCGCCGCCAACGCTTCCCGTAAATCCTACCGCTTTTACCTGCGGATGCTTCACCAACGCAACACCAACTTCAATGCCGCTGCTGTTTAAATTTGAAAATACGCCATTTGGCATCCCGGTTTTTTCGGCAGCATTTATGATGGTCGATGCTACCAATTCGCCAGTTCCGGCGTGCATTGGATGCGATTTTACGATAACCGGACAACCGGCAGCGAATGCCGCTGCCGTGTCTCCGCCAGCCGTAGAATAGGCCAACGGAAAATTGCTTGCGCCAAAAACAACCACGGGTCCGATTGGAATTAACATTTTGCGAATGTCAACTTTTGGAATGGGTTGACGGATTGGATCGGCTGTATCAATAGTCGCATCCACCCAATATCCTTCTTTTACCAAATTGGCAAAGGTGCGCAACTGAAAAATGGTTCTGCCTCTTTCGCCAATTGCCCTGCCTTCCGGCAAACCTGATTCTAAGCAATACATTTTTATGAGCTCATCGCCCAACGCTTCAATTTCGTTGGCGATTTGGTTTAAAAATTCACTTTTTTTGACGCCTGAAATATGTCGAAATACCTTAAAAGCTTCTGATGCCAATGAAACCGCCATCTCAATTTCTGCTGATGAAGCTTCTGTAAAAACAACATCGTTCTCCTTATTTTCCTGCGGATTGAAGGTTTTAAATATTACTTTCCCTGTTGATGCCAGCAGATTTCCAATGTAATTTTTTCCTGTAATCATTTGCTTTGTATTTTAATATGTTGGATTTTTTGGCGTTTTTTACCTTAAATTATAGCTTGATTTGTGGTCTGTTTTTCAACGCTTTTTCAATAATTGCCAAAACCCGAATTCTTTCTTCGCCAACCAATGGCAAACGCGGTTCCCGCACATTTTCCGTTCCTATCCCTGTGGCCACTTCCGCCAATTTAATATTTTGTACCAATTTAGTGTTTATATCCAACTCCAACAAGGGTAAAAACCAACTATAAATGGCGATGGCTTCTTTTGTTTTTCCTGCTTTTGCCAATTTATAAATGGCAACAGTTTCCGCCGGAAAAGCACAAACCAAACCCGCAACCCAGCCATCTGCGCCCATCAGTAAACTCTCCAGGGCCAAGGTATCAACGCCACATAAAATTTTAAAACGATCGCCAAAACGCGCTTTCATTCTCGTCACATTTGAAATATCGCGGGTAGATTCTTTTACCGCCTGGATATTTTCACATTCCGTCAATGCTGAAAACATGTCCAACGTAACTTCAATGCCATAATCGACCGGATTGTTGTATATCATAATTGGCAACGAAGTGCTTTTGGCTATTTTTTTAAAATACGTGACCGTTTCCCTTGCATCGGCTTTGTAACGCATCGGTGGCAACAACATCAATCCGTTTGCCCCATATTCTTCAGCTTTGCGAACCGCTTCAATGGCGCCAGTTGTGGATTGTTCGGCAATATTGAGTATCACCGGAACTTTGCCTTTAACAATTTCTGCTGTTTTTTTGATCAGGATTCTTTTTTCATCCGCAGTAAGCGTGCTGGCTTCACCTAAGGTTCCTCCAAGGATAATTCCGTTGACACCAGCCGCCAATTGTGCGTTGATATTTTTTTCAAAATTCAACAAATCCAAGGTGTCTTCATCAGTAAATTTGGTTGTAACTGCAGGCATTACGCCTTTCCATTGTACGCTCATAATCATTACTTTTAATTGCCTGTTTTTAGTTTTAAGTTTTAGTTTTTGCAGCGCCCACACGCAAGCTGGCCTTTTCCCTAAAAATGTACATCATACATTTTCTTAACGCTCAATCCTCCCTTCGGGGGTTAGGGGGCTTTTTTCCACCAAAATAATACATTCTAAGTTTCAACGCCAGCCTTTTTTTTATCTATTTATAATAGTATTTTACCTTGTATTTATGATTTAATCAAAAAAATAGATTAATTTCGACGTATAATTTGTTGATATGAAGGTATTGCCATTTAAAATTCCGAAACCTGAGAATGTAACTTTATACATTCAAAAATATGATGAAGAGTGTTTTTATGAAAAACTGCACCAACATCAGGAAATTCAAATAAGCATTTTTGTTGAAGGCGAAGGCACCTATATTATTGGCGATTGCGTGGGGGAATTTAAAAAGAATGACATTTTTGTCATCGGTGAAAATTTGCCGCATATTTTTAAAAGAGATGCTGCTTTTGAGCAAGAAACTGTGATGATATCTTTGTTTTTTTCAAAAAATTCGTACGGAGAACATTTTTTTAATTTGCCCGAATTTGAACATTTCAACGCCTTTTTTTATGATGCTGTTTTGGGATTTGAGGTACTTTCCAACAAACCGGAACTTGCCTTGTTATTGACAAAAATTGATAACTATTCAAAATACAAACAGTTTATAGCTTTTTTAGACATCCTTTCTTTAATTTCTGAAGCGGAAAAAGAAACATTGTCGTCTTTGATCAACCTTAAAAAATATGACGGCGATGAAGGGAAACGGATGAGCGATATTTTTCAATACACAATGAATAATTTTCACAAAGAAATTACTTTAGACAATGTTGCCGACATTGCGAACATGACGCCGAATGCCTTTTGCAGGTATTTTAAACAGCGAACCAACAAAACTTTTGTGAATTTTTTAATTGATATCAGAATAGGAAATGCGTGTAAATTACTGACCAAAAACAACGATTTAAACATCACCGAAATTTCTTACAAGTCGGGATTTAACAATCTGGCAAATTTTAACAGGAAATTTAAATCGATAAAAGGAGTTACGCCTTCGGATTATAGGAAGAAACAGTTTGCTACCTAACCCCATTCTTTGTTAGAAAAAAGAAAAGAGAGAAAAGAAAAGAGACTAAAAACATTCTAATTAAATTTTCAACTTTCAAATCCAAATTCTTTTCGTTGCTTTTTTGTCAGGCCTTTGATCACCAAATTATATGAATCATCGATTAATTCCATGATTAATTTATGGGACAAATTGCCATCAATAATCACGGAATTCCAAAGCATTTTATTCATATGATAGCCTGGCATAATTTCGTCATGTTCCTCTCTCAATTCCAACGCTTTTTCAGGATCGCATTTTAAACTTATTGTTGCCGGATGATGTTCCAAACCCGCCAAAGCAAACATTTTTCCTGCAACTTTAAAGACCAAAGTTTCCTCATCAAAAGGAAAACTTTCGGTCACATGATTTTTAGAAAGGCAATAGTCCCTGAACTCTTCGATATTCATCACAAATTATTTAAACCTTAAACAAATCACTGGCAATTCCGTCGGCCAAAAATTTGCCTTTTTTGGTTACCACCAAAACTTTTCCCGAAAAGGAATGTAGCTCAATTTCCAACAAACCCGATTTTATATGGCGTTCTGCGCTTTTTTTTAAGTCTTGCAAATACATCGCGCCAAATTCCTTTTCAATCTTTTGGAAAGATACGCCCCAAATAGTTCGCAAACCAGTCATAATATATTCATTAAACCTGTTTATTTCCGAAAGCTGTTCTTTTTCTGAAGGCAATTCATTGGCAAGCAAAGCATTGATGTATTTTGTGTTGTTTGAAACATTCCAGCTTCTTTCAAAACCGTTAAAAGAGTGTGCCGAAGGACCAATTCCCAAATATTTCTCGCCGAACCAGTAGGAAATATTGTGTTTTGAAAAATAAGCCGGATTCCCGAAATTAGAAATTTCATATTGGACATAACCACGTTTTTCGGTTTCCGCAACCAAAATATGGTAATGTTCCAAGGCCAAATTTTCATCAACCGGAGGCACTTTTCCTTTTTCGATCAGTTTATGCAATACTGTTTTTTCTTCCACAGTTAACGCATAACCGGAAATGTGCGGAATATTAAAATCGAAGGCCATTTTTAAATTCGCGAGCCATTTTTCGTTGCTCATATTGGGCAGGCCATAAATTAAATCGATGCTAATATTGTCGAAATATTTGGTGGCTTCGGTTAAACATTTTTTCGATTCTTCCGCAGTATGCGCGCGATTCATAAATTTTAAATCGTCCTCAAAAAAAGACTGAATTCCAATGCTTAATCTGTTAATTGGAAGTTTTGCAAGTTCCTTTATTTTTTTGGCGGACAAGTCATCGGGATTTGCTTCCAAGGTAATTTCAGCATCTTCAACCACTTCGTAATTTTCATAAATGGTGTTTAGCAACATTCGCAATTCGCCAGTCGTCAATAAAGACGGTGTTCCTCCTCCAAAATAAATGGTTTCAATTTGCTCCTTATTGAGTTCGTTTTTTCTAAGCTCCAATTCACGTTTTAGCGCCATCAACATTTCATCTTTTCTTTTTAATGAAGTCGAAAAATGAAAATCACAATAATAACATGCTTGTTTACAAAACGGTATGTGTATATAAATTCCTGCCAAAACAATATTTAATTATTTGATAAATATACGCTTTTTTAAAAAAATCGAGAAAAGTGATTTTTGTTACCTTTTTTCTGAAAAAGGAGACGTAAATTTGAGAAAACCGATGAGTTATGTATGCATATATTGTTTCATTTAAGGTAAAAGAAGAGGAAGGAATTTCATTTGTTGAACTTCAAAAATTTGAGGAATTGACTGAGGCCAAACCCGCCGGCCTGGATCATTTTCATATTTTCAAAGACAGAATAGAAGAAAATAAGTATTTTTTGGTGGAATATTGGGATTCTAAAGCCGATAAAGACCGATTGGAAGCTTCCAAAGAACACCAACTTTTCCATGAACACAGAAAATTGGTGATTGAGAAAAAATGCGAAACTTACGAGTGTGATGTGATTGTTTAAAGCTGGAATTTAGATTTTAGAAAAGAGAATATAGGTAAAAACCTTTCTAGAAAATACAGATAGTGATCTGTCCCTACTTTGAATTTTCAATCGACAAATCGCAATTCCTAAATCGTAATTCGTAAATTATTTATTCACGCGTTTTCCGTTTTGTTTCACGAATGCATCCCAGCCCGAATAATTTTTTTCAGAATTTGTATTTCCGCCATTGTAAAAATGACAAACCGCAGCGGCCAATCCGTCTGTGGAATCCAGATTTGTTGGCAATTCCTTAATTTTAAGCAAACTTTGCAACATTTTGGCCACTTGCTCTTTACTTGCATTTCCATTGCCGGTAATCGCCATTTTTATTTTTTTAGGGGAATATTCCGTAATCGGAATTTCTCTCGACAATCCTGCCGCCATCGCCACGCCCTGCGCGCGCCCCAATTTTAGCATAGACTGCACATTTTTCCCAAAAAAAGGCGCTTCAATCGCAATTTCATCGGGATGGTACGTATCAATTAGTTGAATGGTGTGTTCAAAAATTAGTTTTAACTTTAAATAATGGTCGTCATATTTTTTAAGCATCAATTCATCCATCCGAATTAATTCCATATTTTTATTGCTGATTTTTATCAACCCAAAACCCATGATGGTGGTTCCCGGATCAATTCCCAATATGATTTTTTCTGTGCTCAATTAGTTGTTTATTTGTAAAACCAAATGTACAATATCTTGCACAAATACAAACGCTTCATTTTTTTGCTGATTAAATTGGCGATAGTTATTGGCGCGTTTTATTTTATTTTTCAGCAGTTGTCCAACAATGAACTTTTGTCTGTTTCGCAACTGAAACAACAATTTTTCGTACTTTTTTCTAAGAACAGTTGGTTGCTGTTGCTGCTGCTTTTGTTTACCGACGCTAATTGGCTATTGGAAATATTTAAATGGAAAACATTGGCTTCCAACGAAAAAGAAATCACGTTTTTTGAAGCTTATGAACAATGTTTCGCCTCCTTAACCGCCTCTTTGATCACGCCAAACAGAATTGGGGAATACGGCGCAAAAGCCATCTATTTTGAAAAGAAACACCGAAAAAAAGTCATGGTTTTAAACCTGATCGGAAATTTAAGTCAGCTAGCCGTTTCCGTATTTTTCGGAATTTTCGGGATGCTATTTTTAAGCTTTTATTTTGAAGTAGAAATGTTTTCCTTTAACGCACCCAGATTCTATCTTATTTTAAGTATTTTGTTGTTGCTTTTTTTAATTGGAAAATATTTAGGAATCACTAAAAAATTAACAGCATTAACCTTTAAAATTCTCAATTATTCTAAAGAATTACCGCTGAAAATTAAGATAAAAACATTGGCCTATTCTCTGTTTCGCTATCTGATTTTCTCACATCAGTTCTATTTTTTATTAAGGATTTTTAATGTTGAAGCAGATTATTTTATGCTGATGAGCCTTATCTTTAGCACCTATTTTATCGCTTCTGTCATTCCCGGACTTACAATTTTTGATTGGGTGATTAAAGGTTCTGTTGCGGTAGTTGTTTTTGGATTAATTGACGCAAATCCGTTAACCGTTGTAACCATTACCACTTTTATGTGGTTGTTAAATTTCGCAGTTCCGGCATTATTGGGAAGTATATTTGTATTGAACTTTAAAATAGTCGCTGAAAAATGATTTACATTTCAATGCTAATTTCGATCATTTATTTGTCGCTGATTATGGCCTTTATCTTTGGTTTGAATAAAAAAAAGTGTGTAAAAAACAAAAACATCATTCCTGAAAACAGGTTTTCGATAGTGATTCCGTTCAGAAACGAAGCGCGCAATTTGCCCAATTTGTTGAACTCACTTTCAGCACTGAATTATCCTTCGGAATTATTTGAAATTTTGTTGGTAAACGACGATTCCCAAGACAATTTTAAACCGATTTTTTCAGCATTCAAAAAGCAAAATCCATCAATAAATTTGTTTTTATTGCAAAACTCACGAAAAACCAATTCGCCAAAAAAAGACGCCATAAACACCGCCATCAATGTGTCGAATTTTGAATGGATTGTCACCACGGATGCCGATTGTTTGGTTCCAAAATTATGGCTGCAGCTTTTTAACCAATTTATTGAAGAAGATAAACCTGTTTTTATAAGTTCTCTTGTAAAATTCATCGCCCAAAATTCCTTTCTGTTTCATTTTCAACATCTGAATTTCACAAGCTTGATGGGAAGCACCATTGGCGGATTTGGCATTGAGAAACCATTTATGTGCAACGGCGCCAATTTATGCTACCGCAAAAATGCATTTTTAGAATTGAACGGCTTTGATAACAATACCAATATTGCCAGTGGCGATGATATTTTTTTGATGGAAAAAATGTTGAAAGCCTACCCGAAAAAAGTGAAATTTTTAAAATCACATGAAAATATTGTTGAAACCAATGCTGAAAATAGTTGGAAGCTGTTTATAAATCAGCAAATACGCTGGGCTTCCAAATCGGCTTCCTACACAAGTTTTTTTGCAAAATATGTCGGAATTGTGGTGTTTTTAGAAAATTTATTGGTGCTGATTTTAGGAATTTTAGCAATTTTATTTCCTAAATTTTGGATTTATTTTTTGTTAATTTTTACAACAAAAATCATTGTTGATTTTATGCTGATTGCCCAGACTTCCCTATTTTTGAAAAGCACAAAATCATTAAAATATTATTTACCGGCAAGTTTATTGTATCCCTTTTTTATAGTTTTTACAGGATGCTTATCAACCTTTAAAAACTACGAATGGAAAGGCCGAAGTTTTAAAAAATAAAAATTTTCACCTTAGAAAAGTAATCTTGTCCTAGTGTTTCACGCCAAAAAAAGCATTCACCAAGTAATCTAAATTCATCCATAAATAGACAATCACCAGCAATAAAATTGCCAAAACAATGCCTCGTATATAATTCGGTTTTTTTCTTTTTTTAAATCTTTGTTCCATTATTTAATAATTTTAAATTCCCCCTTCGGGGGTTAGGGAGCCTTTCGTTGCCCTTAACATTTCTCTTTTTCCCGGTGGGCCAGGCAATTTTTCAATGAGAAATCCGACCGCCAGCATCGCCCTTCTTACGCTGCCTTTTGCGCTGTAAGTAACCAAAACACCTTCAGGTTTTAAGGCTTTGTGCATTTTTTCAAATATTTCTTCTGTCCATAATTCCGGTTGTACCCTTGCGCCGAAAGCATCAAAATAAATAAGATCGAACTTGTTTTCGTCGTTTATTTCATTAAAAAACTGTTTGCGCTTTGTGAGCGAAAAATCGGATGAAATTTTGTCTTTTACTTCCCAATCCTGTTTGTGCATTTTATCAAAAATCGCAGCAAATTCATTCGCCTCCAATTGATTAACATAATTCATTTTTTCAACCTCTTCAGCAGCCAAGGGATAAGCTTCAACGCCAACATAATCAACGTCCAAATTCATTTTTTGCGCTTCCAAAAAAGTAATGAAACAGTTAAGTCCGGTTCCAAAACCTATTTCCAAAATACCAATCCTCCGATTGGCAAAAAGTGATAATCCATTTTTAATAAAAACGTGTTTCGCCTCTTGGATTGCGCCATGTTTGGAATGGTATTGTTCATCCCATTCGGCAATATGGATGGTTGTGGAACCATCAGCAGTAATCATTATTTTTCTTTCCAAAATTTTTAGAATTAAAAAGTTGCATTTTTCATCCAGAAAACTGATTTTAACAGCTTGTTTTTCAGCAAATTTACCTCCTTTTAGTTGGCGCCATTTTTATAATAAAATACTGCAAATCACCATAAATATATCAATAATGCAATTTTATTTTATTCATTTTGCCTAAATGAATATTTTTTTTCAAATATATTAAAAATAAGACAGCAACCTTCGGGAAAATTAAAACTGTGAATTAAAAAAATTGAGTAAATTTGCGTAAACAATATAATTAACGATGGCTTTACATATAGAAAAAACGACAAAATCGAAAATTTCAGAAATTGATTTTAACAATTTAACATTTGGAAAAAATTTTACCGACCACATGTTTGAATGTGATTATGAAAATGGCACTTGGCAAACGCCTCAAATTGTGCCATATCATCCGTTAACGCTAGATCCTTCCGCAAAAATTTTTCATTATGGACAAGCTGTTTTTGAGGGCATGAAAGCTTATAAAGATGATAATGATGATGTTTGGTTGTTTAGACCAGACCAAAATCAGGAAAGAATCAACAAATCGGCTGAACGTTTGGACATGCCTGCTTTTCCTAAAGATTTATTTTTTGAAGGATTGAATGAATTGTTGAAATTAGATAAAGATTGGGTAAAAAAAGGTGCGGATAATGCGCTTTACATCAGACCATTTATCATCGCCACAGAATATTGCGTGTCGGCATCAGCCTCAAACAAATATAAATTTATGATCATTTGCTCTCCTGTTCAATCTTATTATTCAGGAGAAGTAAAAGTGGTTTTTGCCGATAAATACAGCCGATCTGCAAATGGCGGCGTTGGAGCGGCAAAAACGGCAGGAAATTATGCCGGATCATTTTACCCAACCAAATTGGCAAATCAACAAGGTTTTCAGCAGGTTGTTTGGACAGATTCTTGCACGCATGAATTGTTGGAAGAAGCTGGCGTAATGAATGTGTTTTTTAGGGTAAATGACACTTTATTGACCGCGCCTGTGAGCGATCGTATATTGGATGGCGTAACGCGAAAAAGCATTATTCAATTTTGTGAAGACCAAGGAATTAAAGTTGAAGTAAGGCCCGTAAGAGTTGCCGAAATTGTGGAAGCCTCCCGCAAAGGTGAATTGCTGGAAATGTTTGGCGCGGGGACCGCAGCAGTGGTTAGCCCGATTCGCGCATTTTCAAGTAAAGGAGAAAATTTTGAATTGCCAAAAACAGAAAAAAGTTTTGCGGCAATCATAAAAAAAGGAATTACAGATATCCAACGCAAAAAAGCGGAAGATAAATTTGGCTGGACCTATAAAGTAAAATAAATCCAATTTGGATAACTTTGCCAAAAAGCATACATTTATTGCATGGAAATTACAAAACAATCGGATGTTACATCCGATTGTTTGGCATATTATTTGGTCTTCATCCAGCAAAAAAATAAAATATGACTACGTTAGAACAAGCTAAGAATGCGCTTCAGGAAAAAGGGTTTTTAGACATAAAAACACCGAGCATTGATTATGTAAAGGAGATAAATAAGCTTCGGAAAGAAAAAAATGCCGTTATTTTGGCACATTATTACCAAGAAGACGACATACAAGATATAGCAAATTTTGTGGGTGACAGTTTGGCTTTGGCGCAACAAGCCGCCAAAACCGATGCCGATATTATTGTGTTTGCCGGGGTGCATTTTATGGCGGAAACCGCAAAAATTTTAAATCCGTCCAAAAAAGTTCTGTTGCCCGATTTAAAAGCAGGCTGCTCGTTGGCCGATTCTTGTCCGCCCAACGATTTCGCCGCTTTCAAAAAACAACACCCAAATCATTTGGTGGTTTCTTACGTAAACACTTCGGCAGAAATAAAATCGATGACCGATATAGTTTGCACCTCTTCAAATGCCGAAAAAATCATCAATTCCATACCAAAAGACCAACCCATTATTTTTGCTCCGGATCGCAATTTAGGTGCTTGGCTGATTAAAAAAACAGGTCGTGATATGGTTCTTTGGGATGGCGCCTGCATGGTGCATGAAGCTTTTTCAATCGATAAAATATTAAAATTATACGCTGAAAATCCGGATGCCGAAATTATTGCACATCCCGAATCCAAAGAACATTTGTTAAAAGTGGCCAAATATGTTGGATCAACTTCGGGATTGTTGAATTATGTAAAAACAAGCAAGGCGAAAAAATTTATTGTGGCAACCGAAGTGGGCATTTTGCATAAAATGCATCAGGAATCGCCCGATAAAATTTTAATTCCTGCACCGGTTGACGATGACAACTGCAATTGCAGCGAATGTTTTTACATGAAAATGAATACGATGCAAAAATTGTATTTATGCTTAAAATATGAATTGCCGGAGATTCATGTAGAAGAAAAATTAAGAAAAAAAGCATTGGTTTCGATAGAACGCATGCTGGAACTTTCAAAATAACAAACCAATCTAATGAACGCCGAAAAAAAATCATACAACTCCGATTTTCTAATCATAGGTTCGGGAATTGCCGGGTTGAGTTTTGCCCTAAAAGTGGCAAATCACTTTAAAGATGCCTCGGTCACAATAATTACCAAAGGCAAAAGAGACGAAAGCAACACCAAATATGCCCAAGGCGGAATTGCCACCGTTTGGAATGAAACTGTTGATTCATTTGAGCAGCACATAGAAGACACTTTAATTGCCGGCGACGGATTGTGCGATGAAGATGTGGTTAAAATGGTGGTGGAAGACGCTCCTGCCCGGCTCAGGGAATTGATGGAATGGGGCGCTGTTTTTGATAAAACATCAAAAGGAAGTTTCTCTTTGGGAAGAGAAGGCGGACATTCACAAAACCGGATTTTACATCACGAAGACCTTACGGGCGCCGAAATTGAAAGAGTGCTTATTGATCAGGTGGAAAAAGCCAAAAACATTCAATTTTTATCGCACCATTTTGCAATTGATTTGATTACGGAGCATCAGGTTAAAAAAAGACAAACTTCTGTTTCAGAAAAAATTACCTGTTATGGCGCTTATGTGCTGGACGAGAAAAAAAATGTGGTAAAAACGTTTGCGGCCAAAGTTACTATGCTGGCTTCAGGCGGCAGCGGACAGGTTTATTTTTCCACCACAAATCCGGCAGTGGCTACCGGCGACGGAATTGCAATGGCATACAGGGCGATGGCGGAAGTTTCTGATGTTGAGTTTATTCAGTTTCACCCAACTGCTTTATACAATCCTGGCGAATACCCGGCTTTTTTAATTTCAGAAGCTGTTCGCGGCGCCGGTGGAATTTTAAGGGATTATTATGGTAACCGATTTATGCATAAGTATGATGAACGCGAAGAATTGGCATCGCGCGATATTGTGGCAAGAGCCATTGACCACGAACTTAAAATAAGCGGAATGCCCAATGTTTATTTGGATTGCACGCATTTGGAACATGAAACTTTTAAAAAACACTTTCCAAATATTACCGAAAAATGTTTGTCGTTGGGCATTGATGTCCGCAAGGATTTTATTCCCGTATCACCTGCGGCACATTATATCTGCGGAGGCGTAAATGTGAATAAAAAAGGAAAAACCTCCATTAAAAATTTATATGCTGCCGGAGAAGTTACCCGAACCGGACTTCATGGCGCCAACAGGCTGGCTTCAAATTCGTTGCTGGAAGGCATTGTTTTTGCGCACAGGGCTTTTGAAAATTTAACTATTAGATTTGATAAAATTAAAGCGCCAAAAAATATTCCGGATTGGAATGACAGCGGTGTGGTAAAAAACATGGAGAAAATTTTAATTACCCACGACCGGAATGAAGTGAAAACCATTATGAGCAATTATGTGGGCATTGTTCGTTCCAACGAAAGGTTGTTGCGTGCAGAAAGAAAACTTCATGTGTTGTTTGAAGACAACAAACGTTTATATGACCATTCTGAGCTTTCGGTGGATTTGTGTGAACTCAGAAACTTAATTACAACGGCATTTTTAATCACGCGATTTTCTAAAGCAAGAAAAGAAAACAGGGGTGGTTTTTACAATGTTGATTTAATAAAAAAGGAGCTTTAAAGCTCCTTTTTTATTGTTTATATTACCAAATTTTAACCCTGTCATCTGGTTTCAAATACATTTTATCCTCTGGTTTTATATTAAAAGCGTCGTAAAAGGCATCAACATTTGTTAATGGCATATAAGCCCTGAACATTCCCGGCGCATGCGGATCGGTTTTAATTAAATTGCGCAATGCATCCTCGCGCATTTTAGTGCGCCAAACTGTTGCCCAAGATATAAAAAAACGTTGTTCTGCTGTAAATCCGTCAATATTTTTTGGTCGGCCGTTTGTTTTGTAAAACAATTCCAAGCCTTCTAAAGCAGCATTAACACCGCCTAAATCGCCAATGTTTTCCCCTAAATTATATTTACCGTTTAAATACACTTCCGGCAATGCTTCCTTGGCACTGTATTGGTCGGCCAATTTAGTTCCAAGCACCGTAAATTTTTCCAAATCTTCAGCAGTCCACCAATCGACTAGATTCCCATCGCCATCAAATCGGGAACCGGAATCGTCGAAACTATGAGAAATTTCGTGTCCGATTACTGCGCCTATTCCTCCATAATTAACGGCTTCATCGGCTAAATAATTGTAAAAAGGCGGTTGTAAAATGGCGGCAGGAAATACAATTTCATTGTTGGTGGCATTAAAATAAGCATTCACTGTTTGGGGTGACATTCCCCACTCTGTTCTGTCAACAGGATTTCCAAATTTTGCGATATTTTTATCGAAATTCCATTTTCGGGCATTCATTGAATTTTGGAAATAAGAACCTCCATCTTTTACGCCAACAACCACCAATGCCGAATAATCTTTCCATTTATCGGGATAGGCAATTTTAACGGTTAATTTATGCAGTTTTTCTATGGCTTTTTGTTTTGTGGCATCGCTCATCCAATTCAATTTTTGAATTCTGATTTCATAGCCGGCCATTACATTTTTAATCATTTCCATGGCTTTGGCTTTGGCTTCTGGCGGAAATTTTTTATCGACATATAATTTCCCCAACGCTTCTCCAAGAACGCCATTTATAGAGGCTAAAGCTCTTTCATTGCGGGGAAGTTGTTGCACGGCGCCTGTCAATTCTTTGCTGTAAAATTCCCAATTTGCAACTTCTATGTCATCACTTAACATATTTGCGGCGCCGTCTATTGCTTTCCATTTTAAATATAATTTAATATCGTCAATGGAACTCGCTTTAATGATGGAATCCATCGCTGCCATATATTTTGGCTGACTAACAACGACCGTATCTATTTTAGCAATGCCAATACCCGTAAAATAAGTATTCCAATGAATGGTTGAAGTGAGCGCCGTTAATTCGCCTATACTTTTCGGGTTGTACGATTTTCTGCGATCTCTTGATTCTTCTTTGGTCATTCTTGGCTTTGCCAAATTGTATTCATAATCAAAAATGCGTTGTGCATTTTTGCTTGCAATTTCTTTTGAATCTCCATAAAATTCTAGCATTTTGGCAATATGCAAAATATATTTTTCTCTTTTTAATTTGGTATTTTCATCTTGGTCCATATAATAATCGCGCGACAAACCCAATCCTGCCGGTGAAACATAACCAACATATCGGTTGCTGTTTTTCAAATCATTGGAGATGTAAAAATTATAAAATCCAATTCCGCCATAAGGTGCGCTTTCAACCATAAGACGGTTCAAATCTTCCAAATTATTTACGGCGTCAATTTTAGCCAAAAAAGGCAGCACCGGATTGATGCCCTGACTGTTTCTTTTGTCAATATCCATAATGGATTCATAATAATTTACCGCTTTTTCCTGATCTGACATGGCCGTTAAATTTCCTTGTGCATCTTTTAATTTAGGGGCATTTTTTTTCGCAATCGCTTCATTTAAAATTTCCAGCACATCAGCATCAGTTTTTTTTCTTAGTTCGTTGAAACTTCCCCAAGAAGTTCTGTCGGCAGGAATTTCAGCCTTATCCAGCCAAGCACCGTTTACATATCTAAAAAAATCATTGGACGGACTTACGCCTTTGTCCATATTTTTAATTTCTAATCCTGGCGCGTGTTTTTCTTCCATTTTTTGCTGTGCTCTTGATGAATAGCTTATTGACACTACCATTATGAGCAGTAAAAACAATTTATTTGAATTCATATTTATAATAATTAAGTTTAGGTTTTATTTTTCTAAAATTTCTATGATATTTGGTTTAAAATAATTAGGGCCTTTCAAAACTTTGCCGTCTTCTCTATAAATTGGCTTGCCGTCTTCACCCAATTTGCTCATATTGCTGCGTTGAATTTCATTAAAAACTTCTTCTATTTTATATTGCATGCCGTGCTCCAAAATAGTGCCGCATAAAATATAAAGCATATCGCCTAAAGCATCGGCCACTTCAGTTAAATCATTGTTTTTGGCGGCTTCCAAATATTCTTCATTTTCTTCAGCCATTAAATCGAAACGCAATTTTAATTTGTCGTCATCCAATTTCGCAATAGGTTTGTGCTGAATTCCCAATCCGAAGGATTCATGAAATTCCTGAACGGCTTTCAGTTTATGTATCATTTTAGCAAAAAATTAATTTAGGTGAACTTAAACAACAGTGATTCCGGCACAATTTTCAACACAAATGCCACCAATCTCCAGCGCTTTGTAATATACGATTTTTTCTTTTTTAATTTAATTGCTGCATATATTTGTTTGGCAGCTTTTTCTGCGGAAGCCATCCAAAAAGTTGTTCCCAACGCCAAGGAAGTATCCACAAATCCTGGTTGAATATCGGTCACATAAATTTCAGCTTTGCTTCTTTTTCCTTTCATCCAAAGCGATTCCAAATAATTTGCCTGGAACGCTTTTGAGGCGAAATATGCCGGCACGTGGCGATTTCCGCGGATGGAAGCGACGGAGGAAATTCCCACCAAATGCCCGTAACCTTGTTTTCTGAATAAATTATAGGCGAGTCCGTAAATTTTAACGGCAGAAATTACATTGGTTTGCAATGTTGGCAATTCTTTTTCCCAGTCCAAGTCATAATTTGGAACGCCAACACCCGAACTGTAAACAATTAAATCGATGGTTTTAAATTCATTTTGCAAGTCGGAAAATAGCGTTTGGCAAGCATTTAAATCGGTTACATCCTGCACTTTTACCACAAATTTCTCCGGATTTGTCGCTTTTATTTCCTGCAATAAATTTTCCCTTCTTCCTGTAATAATAATTTTATAGCCGTCTTCGGCCAATAATTTCGCTAATTCTTTCCCTATTCCCGATGAAGCGCCAATAATTAATGCAGTTTTCATATTAAAAATTTACGTATTTTTGGAGCTAAATATACACATTTATATGTTTAGTAAAGGACAACTTATTTTTGCGGTTTTTTTTGTGATTGCTTTTATAATTGCTATGGTTTGGAGTTATAAAAAAGACATCAAAATTCATAAAAAGTATTATAAAAACTCATTTCTGGTCCTTATTTCAGTTATTTTAATCATCCTCATTTTTACCTTAATCACCTTCTCTTTACACTAAGGAAACGTAAGAAAATAAACTATACATTTTGGCTTGTTCTTTTATTGCTGTTCATAAAAAAAATCCGCTTCAATAAATTGAAACGGACTTTCACAAAAATTCTGTGTGTTATTAGTTTATGTTAGGCAATGTGGTATATCTTTTTGCATAATCCAACATTTGCTCAGCAAAACTGTCAGGTTGCACTATTTTTACATCAATAATATTCCCATCAGCATCTAATTCCGCAGTCAAAACCGGATTCACAAAACCGCTGTATGGCGCCGATTTAAATTTGCTGTTACGGTCCAACACTTCTTTATGAATGGCTTGGTCAACTTTAACGCCGTAATTTTCAACCAAAGCTTTACCGGCTTTAAAATCTCCTTCTGATTTGATGCGTTGTATTTCGCTCAACAATTCACCAAACAAAACTCTTAATTTGGCATAATCCCGAATAACAAAATAGGTTTTATTGTCTTTTGTCACTTTTTCGATCACGTTGTCTTTTTTGCCTTTTTCAAAAGCCCAGGCAGCCACCAATTGTCGGTTTCTCATATGCGCTTCTTCAATGTCATCGCCCAAGTTTAAACGAACCAATTGCGTCATTAAACCATTTCTGATATAATTGTCGAATGCCGCTTTTCCAATTCCTTCGGCATTTGGCGAAATGTTCATCTCCACCAATTTTGTGTCAGGCAAATAATACAATCCAACCAAATCCGCACGTGCTTCTTCCAAAGTTGAGGAATAGTTTTTCAGGGTTTCTTTTGGCTGTCCAATACCGTCATTTATTTGTCCGCTCGCGTGGCCAATAACTTCATGCAATGCCGTATGCAATTTGTCGGCTTCCTGTCCATATTTAATTTCATTGTCAACTTCAGCTGCATCAAAAGCAAATTCTTTCAACCTGTCGGTTCCGCCGGCCATATTGTAGGCTTCAATAATGTTTCCGAGGGAAACAGATTTTGAACCGTGTTGTTCCCGAATCCAGTTGTTGTTTGGCAAGTTGATGCCAATTGGCGTTGACGGAGAAGAATCTCCGGCTTCTGAAGCCACATTCACCGTTTTGTAAGAAACGCCCACCACATTTTTCTTTTTATGTGATTCCTGTAATGTTGAATTGTCTTCGAACCACTGGGCATTTTCAGCCAAAACAGCCATTTTTTTGGACATATCAAAATCTTTTATCTGCACAGTTGATTCAAAAGAACCTCTAAATGCTTTTGGATCTTTATAAACTTCAATAAATCCATTGATATAGTCAATATCGCCTTCGGTACTGGTTGCCCAAGCAATATTGTAGGCATCCCAAGTTTTTAAATCACCGGTTTTGTAATATTCAATCAATAATTTCAAGGCTTCTGCCTGTTTGGCATTTTCAGCAACTCCAACGGCTTTTTCCAACCAACTCACAATTTTTTCAATAGATGCGCTGTACATACCGCCAACTTTCCAAACTTTTTCTTCCAAAGAGCCGTCGGCATTTTTAACCAATTTCGAATTTAACCCATATTCAACAGGCGTTTTATCATTTTTGTCAATTTTTGAAGCATAAAATTTATCTACATCGGCTGCGGTAACATTGGGCGAATAAAAATTTATGGCAGAACCTTCCAACAAACCTGTACTTTCATCAAGGTTTACTTTTTTGGCATCTTTATCGTTAAAAATAACTTCGTAAGCTTCGCCCGTAAGTATTGTTTTGGTTTCTTTTAACAAAGTGTCAAAATATTCCTTTGAAAAATCGGGTTTAAATTTATCATTTGAATAATGGTGGTGAATACCGTTAGAAAACCAAACTCTTTTTAAATAGGTTTCGAAATTTTTCCATTCTTCCGTTGTTTTGTCTCCTGCATAATTTTGGTAAATATTTTCTAAAGCGCGTCTAATTATTAAATTATGGCGATAGTTTTGATCGTACATAATATCACGGCCAAACATTCCTGCCTGTGATAAATAGTACACCAATTTTTTTTGGTTTAATGTCAGGTTTTCAAAACCCGGAATTTGATAGCGCAGAATTTTAACATCGGCAAATTGCTCAACTTCGGTTTTAAATTCTGTTGCAACTTCTATTGGTTTTTCTTCCTTCTTTTGATCGGCACAAGAAAACAACATTGATGCTATAAACAGCATCGGTAAAAAATATTTAATGTTCATCTGATTGATAATTTAAAATTTATAGGCAAATTTACTATTTTATAACATAATAATTCCCTAAATTAGAGATTAGTAATTCTAAATTTCCTCTTTTGAAATATTTAAAATACCTTGGCTTTTTACTGCTTGCAGTTGTAATTATACTCTCCATTTATGTTGCCGTTAGTGAAGGCAATTACGACATTAAACGTTCACGAGTCATAAAAGCGCCTGTTGAAGTTGTTTTTGAAAATGTGAATGACTTTAAAAATTGGGAAAATTGGAGTCCGTGGTTTGAAATGGATCCAACAATAGTAACTTCCCATCCCGATACCACTAACGGAGTTGGGGCTTCTTACAGCTGGAAAGGGAAAGACGGCAGCGGATCCATAAAAACCATTTCAGCAATACCAAACAAAGAAATTATTCAGCAAGTTGATTTTAATTCTGACAGCAAGCCTGAAGTTTATTGGAATTTTGCCAAAGTTGATCTCGGCACAGAAGTTACCTGGGGAATGCGGAGTAAAAATTCATTTGGCGAAAAATTTTATTGGCTTTTTAAAGGAGGAATAGAAAAAAATACAATTCCAATCTACGACAGAGGTTTGGAATTGCTGGAAAAACACATCTTAAAGGAATTGGAAAAACATTCTTTTGAAACAAAAGGCGCGGTAGATTATGGCGGCGGATTTTATTTATACCAAACCATTTCCTGCAAAATTCAGGATATTGAAAATAAAATGAATGAAATGTTTCCGGTAATTGAAACATATATGGCCAAAAATAATTTAGCAGCCTTGGGAAAACCTTTTACGCTAAATCATAAATGGGACGAAGTAAATAATACGGCTATGTTTTCAGCCTGTATTCCTGTTAAAGAAAGGGTGATTACTGCCGGTGATGTTTTAACAGGCTATTTAAAACCTCAAAAAACATTTAAAACTATTTTTAAGGGTGATTATAAATTTGCCAATGATGCCTGGGAAGCCGCTTATAATGGCTTGGCTGCTCAAGGATTTACCGAAATTGTTGGTGCCGAGCCTTTTGAAATTTATACGGTTGGACCAAGAGAAACGGCAAATCCGGCCAAATTTGTAACGGAAATTTATATACCGATAGCCCCCTAACCCCCGAAGGGGGAATTATTATTGGAGCGGATAAAATTAAAGGTTAAAGGTTAAAAATTAAAGGCAAAATTAAAAAATCGTAAATCATAAATCAAAAATCTTAGATCCATTTTACACTTCTTGATATCTAAAACATTCCGTTACGTGGTCATTGATCATTCCGGTGGCTTGCATATGCGCATACATCACGGTTGAACCCACAAATTTGAATCCGCGTTTTTTTAGATCTTTTGAAACAATATCCGACAATTTGGTGGTTGCAGGAAGTTCACTTAAATTTTTTCGTTCATTTTTAATGGGCTTTCCATCGGTAAAGCCCCAAATATAGTTTGAAAACGATCCAAATTCTTTTTGTACCTCCATAAATGCAACTGCATTGGAAATGGTTGCTTTTATCTTCAATTTGTTTCTGATGATTCCGGCATCAAGCAACAATTCTTCGTATTTAGCTTCGGAATAATTGGCTATTTTTTTATAATCAAAATGATCAAAAGCACTTCTGAAATTTTCGCGTTTTCGAAGAATGGTAATCCAGCTTAAACCAGCCTGAAAAGTTTCCAAAATTAAAAACTCAAATAATTTATAGTCTTCAAAAACGGGAACTCCCCACTCTGTATCGTGATAAGCCATATAAAGCGGATCGTTTTTGCACCAGGCACAACGTATTTTGTCCATTTTAATTCAATTTAAATAAAACGCTAATTTAGAAATTTTAATAGATAGATTGGGATTCTTTTTGTACTTTTAAGTACATTAAAACCAATAGATTATGAAAACTTTATTTTATTATGCCGCCATTGGTTTATTTATTGTTGGATGCGCTTCCACAACAAAAACTTCAACAAAAGAAACCAACCTTCCCAAAGAAGTTGTCAGAATTGCCAATGACAGTTTGGAATATGAAATCATTATTACGGATATTGGATTTGAAACTTATTTAAACACCATCGCCAAACCCGCAAATTTTTATTCACAGGAATATTATGAAAATAAAAACCGGTTTTATGTTACAGAATGGAATATTAGAGCCCAAAATCCGCTAAGATATCGCAGCGATATTTATGAAAACCAAATAGATTACGATTTTAATGTTGATTATGGTTTAGAGGTAAACTATAAACTTTATAATTATTTTAAATTTGTTGAGTATAAGTATAACCAGCGGTTTTTTTAGCCTTTATTTGTTGGGTTTCAGTTGCATTTTTAAAACCAAATACCCTATAATTCCTGCGATTAGGGATCCTAAAATAATACCCATTTTGGCGGCCGAGATTAAACTTTCATCATTATAGGCCAAATTTGTTATAAACAAAGACATGGTAAATCCGAGTCCGCCCAAAATACTGACGCCCAATAATTGCTTAAATTCTATCCCTTCAGGCAAATCGGCCAGCTTCAATTTAATGGCTAAATAAGTGAGCAACATAATACCAATTGTATTTCCAAAAACCAATGCCAAAGCAATATTTAAGGTGATATGGCCTGTATTTTCCAATCCGCCAAAACTTAAAACAACCCCAGCATTTGCCAATGCAAAAATTGGCATAATCACATAAGAAACCCAGCCATGAAGTGAATGTTCCAAATGTTGAAGCGGAGATTGTACGCGGCTGCTGATTGATTCAACTTCATCAACAACTTCCAATTGTGTTTTGTTAAGCAATTGCGGATTTTTATACTTGCATTTTTTAAATATTTCAAGTTGTGCGCTTAATTCCTTCTCATAATCGCTTAATTTAATCTCCCGGTACATAGGAATGGTGAATGCCATTAATATTCCGGCAATTGTTGGATGAATTCCAGATTTTAAAAATAACAACCAAACCACAAATCCCAGCACGAAATACAGGTATTTAGAGTATAAATGTTTATAACTCAAAAAACCGACTGCGCCAACAATAAGCAAAGCGTAGCTAATTAAATCCCACTGAATATTGGCACTGTAAAAAACCGCAATCACAATTACTGCCCCAATATCATCAACAATGGCAAAGGCTGTTAAAAAGATTTTTAATCCCAAGGGAACTCGTTTGCCCAATAATTTTAATATCCCCAAGGTAAAAGCAATATCCGTTGCCATTGGAATTCCCCAACCTTCAACCCCAGCTTTTCCCTGATTGAATAATAAAAATATCAACACCGGAAATAACATTCCGCCAAATGCAGCAAAAATAGGAAGTGACGCTTTTCTTAAAGTGGTTAATTCGCCCGCCAAAACTTCGCGTTTCACTTCTAGGCCAATTACGAAGAAAAAGATAGCCATCAGGCCGTCATTAATCCATAAAATCAACGATTTTTCCAAATGAAAACTTGTGTTCGCAAAACCGATTGTAAACTTATAATGCCATAATTCTTCATAAGTATGCCCAAAAGGCGAATTTGCCCAAATTACGGCTAAAATAGAAACTGCAAAAAGAAGCAAACTTGCTGTTGTTTCTAAGTGCATAAAGTGATTTAAGGAACCGGTAACTGCTTTTATTTTTTTCTTCATAATTGAATTCGCAAGATAGCCCCTTTTGAAACAAAAAAAAAGTCTTCCAAATAGAAGACTTTAATATCAATATAGATTTTACTTATGCTTAAAGTTGCGGTCCTGCAATAACCAATGCTTTTCCTTCTTCAGTATTTGTATATTGTTCAAAGTTTTTAATATACAATCCGGCCAATTTTATTGCTTTTTCTTCCCATTCAACCACATCTGAATAGGTATTTCTAGGATCCAAAATATTGCTTACGTTTGGTAAAGATTTTGGTGCTTTCAAATTTAAAAAAGGAATATGCACTGTTTCTGCTTCATTGATTGAACCATCAAGAATGGCGTCAATAATGGCACGCGTGTCTTTTAAAGATATTCTTTTTCCTGTTCCGTTCCAGCCTGTATTCACAAGGTAGGCATTGGCATTGTGTTCTTTCATTTTTGAAACCAATGTTTTAGAATACATGGTTGGATGCAATGTTAAAAACGCTTCACCAAATGCAGGAGAAAAAGATGGCTGAGGTTCTGTAATTCCCCTTTCAGTACCTGCTAATTTAGAAGTAAATCCGCATAAAAAGTGGTATTGCGCCTGCGCATCATCCAATATAGACACTGGAGGCAAAACACCAAAAGCATCGGCAGAAAGATAAATAATTTTACTTGCGTGTCCGGCTTTCGACGGCAATACAATTTTATTTATATGATAAATCGGATAAGAAACTCTTGAATTTTCGGTAATTGTGTGGTCATAAAAATCCACTTCACCATATTCGTTAACGGCTACATTTTCCAATAACGCATCTCTTTTGATGGCGCGCCAGATATCCGGTTCATTTTTTTCACTCAAATCGATCACTTTTGCATAGCAACCGCCTTCAAAATTAAATACGCCATTGTGGTCCCAGCCGTGTTCATCATCACCAATCAGATAACGTTTTGGATCGGCAGAAAGCGTTGTTTTTCCAGTTCCTGACAATCCGAAGAAAACAGCAACATCACCTTTTTCGCCCACATTGGCAGAACAATGCATAGAAGCAATTCCGCGAAGCGGCAAATAATAGTTCATAATGGAAAACATTCCTTTTTTCATTTCGCCGCCATACCAGCTACCGCCAATCAACTGCACTTTTTCGGTAAGATTGAACACCACAAAGTTTTCAGAATTCAATCCGTGTTCTTTCCAATTTGAATTTACAGTTTTAGAACCGTTCATCACAATAAAATCTGGTTCGCCAAAGTTTTCCAATTCATAAATGGAAGGTCGGATAAACATATTGGTGACAAAATGAGCTTGCCAGGCAACTTCCATCACAAAACGAACTTTTAATCGTGTGTCCGGATTGGTTCCGCAGAAAGCATCAACCACATATAATTTTTTTGAAGCCGAAAGTTGATTTAGCACCAAAGCTTTTAAGTCATTATAAACCTCCAAAGTGGTTGAAAAATTCACTTTCTCATCCCAATAAATGGTGTCTTTTGTAACATCATCTTTTACAATGTATCTGTCTTTAGGAGAGCGCCCTGTGAAAATTCCTGTTTTAACAGCCACTGCACCACTATTTGTTAAAGCTCCTTTTTCAAATCCAACACGTTGGTGTGAAACTTCGGCCTGGTATAATTCTTCGAAAGTAGGATTGTAAGAAACTTCATGATATCCTGTAATTCCTAGATTGTGTAACTCCTGAATAACTTTAATATTTTTCATCTTTTCAGTATTAATTATATTATTTATGGGTAATCTCATTTCATTTATATTACAAATTTCGAACTAACTAAAGGTTACTTTTATGATATTTATCAGTAAAAAAGGACTATCTACGATAACGTTTTCACATTAATAAATTACACTGAATCTGTATTTTAACTATTTTTTACAGCGGATTTGTTTTGTACGAAAACGTTTTCGCACTTTGTGAAAAAAAACTTTTTTTCAATATATTTCTTTCAAAAAATATTTGGCAAAAATAGATTTATTTGTTTAGTGCGACAACAAAAATTAAAGGATTCTAAATTAATTGTCAAATTAACGGTTTAACCTTTCTTAAAATAGGAAATTCCCATTTTTAACCATCCCAAAATAAAAAATAAACCACCCAATGGCGTTATAAACCAAATACTTTTAGGATTTACGCCTAAAGTTATGGCATAAATGGACCCTGAAAAAAACAAAATACCAGCAAAAAATAAGTAACTGACCCAATTTTTAGTTTTTAAAGTAAAATCCGCATAAGAATTTACAAACAGCAATACAATTACATGGTACATTTGGTAACGAACAGCTGTTTCAAAGCTCTTTAAGCCATCGGCTGTTAAAGTATCTTGCAACGCATGCGCCCCAAAAGCGCCCAGCACTATGGTTAATGCGCCCAAAAAAGCGGTAATTCCCAAATTTTTTTTTATTGACATCCTTATTTTTTTATGCGTAAAGATAAAATTTATCACGATTTAAAAAGCATATTTTGTATATTTAGGTAAAATTTAAGAATTATGAAAAGCGACCAAGATACCTTAGTGACTGTTTTAACCGCAAGTTTGATCCATGAAATTCATATCGCCCAAACTTTACTGTCCAGCTATGGAATCCATAGTTTTATTTTTGATGAAAATTTAAATTCCATTATAGGTACTGCTTTTGTAGAAGGTTACAGACTTAAAGTGAACAGCGCCAATTTTGAAAAGGCAAAAGAAATTTTATTATCAATTGAAGACGAAAGCATTTAATAAGGCAAATTCAAAAATTTTGCCTTGAAATTTGTATTTTCGTAATCTGATTTAATCCTTAAAAATACGAGAATGAGAAATATTCTGGTTATTGGTTCCGGCCAATCATCCTCTTCATTGATAACCTATTTATTAAATAAATCATTTAGCGAAAATTTACATATTACCGTTGCCGATTTTTCCTTGGAACTTGCCAAAGGCAAAGTAAAAAACCATGAAAACGGCACGGCAAGATCGCTAAACATTTTAAATGAAGCCGAAAGAAAAGAAGCCATAAAAAATGCCGACATCGTAATTTCTATGCTTCCTGCCCATTTGCACATCAATGTGGCCAAAGATTGTTTAGAGTTTGGAAAAAGCATGGTGACAGCTTCTTATATATCCAGCGAAATGAATGCACTTCACGATGAAGCTGTGAAAAAAAATCTGGTTTTCATGAATGAAATTGGATTGGATCCGGGTGTGGATCATATGAGCGCCATGCGGATAATTGACAGTATTCGGGAAAAAGGCGGTAAAATGTTGCTGTTTGAGTCGTTTTGCGGCGGTTTGGTTGCCCCTGAAAGCGATGACAATTTATGGAATTATAAATTTACGTGGAATCCGAGAAATGTGGTGTTGGCTGGTCAAGGCGGCGCTGCAAAATTTTTGCAGGAAGGAACCTACAAATATATTCCTTATCACAAATTATTTAGTCGTACCGAAATATTGAATTTAGACAGTTATGGAAAATTTGAAGCGTACGCCAACAGAGATTCCCTAAAATATAAAAGTGTTTACGGATTGGATAATATTTTAACGCTTTACCGCGGAACCATTAGGCGTGTCGGTTTTTCCAGAGCCTGGAATGTTTTTATACAATTGGGAATGACCGATGACAGTTATACCATCGAAAACTCTGAACATATGACTTACCGTGCGTTTACAAACTCCTTTTTGGCTTACAATCCTTTTGATTCTGTTGAATTAAAATTGCGCTACTATCTAAAAATTGACCAGGATGATATTGTTTGGGATAAATTAGTCGAATTGGATATTTTTAGTTCCACAAAAATGGTTGGACTTAAAAATGCGACTCCTGCACAAATTCTTGAAAAAATATTGAGAGACAGCTGGACTTTGAAAGAAAATGACAAAGATATGATTGTGATGCAGCATCTTTTCGGCTACGAATTAAATGGTGAAAAACAGCAAATTGAAAGCAGCATGGTTTGCATTGGCGACAACCAAACATATACCGCGATGTCAAAAACTGTTGGATTGCCGGTTGCCATAGCCACGTTGAAAATATTAAACGGCGAAATTAAAACACCCGGCGTTCAAATGCCAATTTTGAAAGAAGTTTACGAACCAATCTTAAAAGAGTTGGAAGAAAACGGCATCGTGTTTCACGAAAAAATTGTGCCTTATTTGGGTTACAATCCTCAACGCGTAACGGGATAATCTGGTTAAATACCTATTTCAAAAGCTATTGCATCTAAAATAATTTTGGGCCTGACCGCCTTTTTGGTGGGCGTTACCGCTGAAAAAGCGGTCGTGCTTTTCGCTGCAATCCGTCATTGCGAGCGGAGCGTGGCAATCTGTTAAAAATATTCCTTAACAAACTCGCAATGCCGGGATTTTCGCTTCAATCACTAACGCAAATGCAAACAAAAATACATAAATTCACCTTTTTAAAGGTGCTAAATTTTAGAATTTAACCGATAATTGTTATAATTTCAAATAAAAATCCTGAACCAAACTTTTATATTCCTCAGTGTAATTGTGACGCGACAATTCCAATGTTAACTTGCTTTGCATTGTATCGGTTTTAAAAAAAGAAAGTTGCAATAAACTTCTTTTAACCACTGAATTTACGGCACCTTTAACGCGCGTTATTCTGTTTGGATAAAGCTTATTTTCTTCAGCAATTTTAAGAAAGTTTTCTTCTTCTTCAAAAGGAATTATAAACGCACAATTTCCGTTTTCCGACAATAATTTTGAAGTTGAATTTAATAAATCGGCATACGTTAAACTTTCTGAGTGTCGCGCCATTGCACGTTCTTTTGAAAGCGCTTTATAGGTTGAAGTATAAAATGGCGGATTTGAAATGATGAAATCGTATTTCTCATCAATTTCATCAGTGAATTCGGCCAATGAAGCGTGGTAACAAAACAATCTGTCTCCCCAATCGCTGTTTTCGAAATTCTCAACCGTTTGTTCATAAGCTTCATCATTCAATTCAATGGCATCAATCGTTTCTGAATCACTCCGCTGCGCCATCATTAAGGCAATTAAACCTGTGCCGGCGCCAATATCCATAATACTGTTCGGATTAAAATCCAAATTCGCCCAAGCGCCCAACAAAACACCATCAGTACCAACTTTCATCGCTGTTTTATCTTGTTGAATGTTAAATTGCTTGAATTGAAAAGGTTTCATTTGGCCAGAAGTTGAAAAGTTGGAAAGTTAAAAGAGATCAAAAAACGATTTTTCTAAATACTTTTAACTTTCTGATTAAAATTTTATTGCAGAGAGGAAGGGACTACGATTTCTAAAATCCCAAAATCTCAATTTTTTACTAAACATTATAAAAAGCTAGTGTTGATATGGCTTTTGGAGGTTTTCAATTATTTATTTTCGTGTTTAAGTTTGGATTAAATTGAATCATTTTTGATAAATGTGGGCTAAGTGTGGGCTAAGTTTTGTATATTTATAATACAAATGTATTTAAAAAAAAGCTATGACCAAAATCAAACTACTTATTCAAAGTAAAAACGACCCTGCTGTAATTTACATCCGTTTAAGAGATGGCAGGAAAACCGACATTAAAGCCAAAACAAATTTCTTCATAAATTCTGGTGATTGGGATGCCAAGGAAGAAACCCCGGCAAAAAGGCTTTTAAAAGACCCTAATTTTATGAATCTGGACACTGATCTAAAAGGACTGAAAATATCAATTTTAAAAGCCTACAATGCAAGCAAAGGTGAAGTTTTGATCGATTCAGAATGGCTTAAAAATTTCCTCAATCCAGCAAAGGAAGAAGAAAAGTATACCGACAAATTAGCAGACTATATAGACGTGTATATTGACTTTAAAAAAAACGAAGTTAAAAGTACCAGTGTTGGGAAATGGAAAGTCATTCAAGAGCTCGTGAAAAGTTATGAAGCCCATACCAAAACAACTTTATACATCCGTAATATTGATAATAAATTCAAAATGGATTTTGAAAAATATTGCTTAAATAAGTATAAACCAAACACCACCGCCAGAACTATAAGATTTATTAAAACCTTTTGCAGACACGCAAAATCCAACGGAGTAGAAACGCATCATCAGCTCGATAGCATTAAAGTAAAATATCTTAAAGTTGATAACATTTATTTAAATAATGAGGAATTAACTAAAATTGAAAATATCAAAAAAAATAAATTAACCGACAGTTTACAAAATGCTAGAGATTGGTTAATTATTAGCTGCTATTGTGGACAAAGAGTATCTGATTTTTTGAGATTTGACAAATCAATGATAAGATATGAAAAAAATAAAGAAGGCGTTCTAAAGCCTTTAATTGAGTTTACACAGGTTAAAACAGATAAAATTATGACTATTCCGCTGCATTCAAAAATTATGGCAATTTTGAAAAAGAACGGCGGAAATTTTCCAAGAAAAATTTCAGACCAAAAATATAATAAATACATTAAAGACGTATGTGAAGCAGCTGAAATTAATGAATTGATGAATGGTGTTTTATTCAATAAAAAAACCAAGGTAAAAGAAGAAAAACTATATGAAAAATGGAGATTTGTCGCCTCTCATATCGGCAGGCGTTCTTTTGCCACCAATTTTTATGGGGTAATACCAACTTCATACCTAACTTATGTCACCGGACACAGCACAGAAACAATGTTCTTAACCTATATAGGGAAAAGTAATAAGGACAAAGCAATGGAATTAACAAATTACTTTTAAGTTGCATCCTATTTTTTATTATTTTCACAATTAAAAATTGTGAAAAAAAATGCGTGAGTATACAAAAGAAGAAAAAGCAATAATTGAATATTTAATCGAAAAGGTAAGCTTTGAAGTATTCTGTATTGAGCAAGATGAAAGAGACAAAGGTCGTTTAGATTATTCTCTTTGTTCTGATTATGATGAAAAACAAGAAATAACCCAAAAAAAAATTGATAAGTTCAAAAAGAAGGTCGACAAATGTGATCCTGCCATTGCAGTTTTTCTAATTGAATTTACTAGTCCATTTCACAAATCAACAGACATTTACGAATTGAGAGATATTTTAACTCGCAATTTTTTAACTGGTCATTATGCTGAATTAATTGAAAGTTTAAGTAATGAAAATATTGAAGAATTAGAAAAATATAATTTTGAATATACCATAAAATCAAGAGGTTTTAATTATAAGCTGCTAAAGAAATTTATTGAAGGTATTTGTGATGTAAATCATTATTTGCTTTATAAATCATTTTTGGATATTCCGAGAAATGAAAATATAAGTTATGACCATATAATAGAAAAACTTAACAACGCATTTTTTAGATTAGAATCTTTTATGAAATTCTCTGTCAAAGAATACTACCATTTCGATTTTAATACAGCATTTACCGAATTATTTTATTTCACATCAAAGGTTGATAACTTTACTTATGACAATTGCAAACGAATTGGGCAGTACTGGGACCTAACAGAACGAATAAGGATTGATTATGATAAATCAGACTTTGAGAATTTAAAGGCCTTCGAAAATAAAGCCTTTTGCAATGATTGTGATGTGTTAACCTCAATCAACTGGCATAGAGCAGAGGAATTTATTAACTTCCAAACCCCTGATGAAATTGAAGAACAAAATAAAAAAGTATCCATTACAGATTTAATGAAGCCAGGGACAACAATAAATTTAAATGTTAAAAAAAATAAAAAACAGGAAACGGCAAATAATCATTCCCCTTATATTTTAAGTGCAGTCCATCCAATTGAAAAAAAAATCAAATCTTTAGTTATTACAAAAAACGAATTTATCCAAAAGATAAAAGATGCAGAAATATTAGCTGAAGACACTTTCAAAGTAACAATTGATCAAGATTTGTTAGCAATTCAACAAAAAAAAATTAACGATGGGCATTACGTTGATCTTATATTTGGATATTATCAAAAAACACTAAGAAGCTATCAAAGTGTTGTAAATCTATACAAAGAGTCTCTTGACCAGTTTGATCTTTTAAATAATAATTCAAAAAACACATTAACTGAGGAAGATAGAATTGATTTTATTGCGACTGTTCTATTTGGCTATTTAACTAATATCAGCAATAAAATTAACAAATATAAATTTGATGAATCTAAAAAAATATTTTCTCAATTAAAGAATATAGATACTTTGATTTATGAAACAAGATTAATTAAATTAAAAGCGTCATCAATTAGAGAAACTATGTATGAAACAGCAGAAAAAGTAGCTAAAGAAAAACACAAAATTGCAGCAGTAGAAGCAGAAAAAAAAGAAAAGGAAAAAGAAAAGGAAAAAGTAAAAATTATTGAAAATTATGTAGCTTCAAATAAGTTTCAAATGCACAATAATTTAAATTCAATTTCGCAAATATTTACAAATAGTTTTGGACATAATTTTTTTGAAGATTTACATTTAGAATTTAAAGACAGTAATTCTGTTTTAGCAGATTACAGTTTCATTTATAGGATGATGGTTGAAGATAAATTAATTATTGATTATATAAAACCAGAAATGTTTAAAAGTTGGTTAAAGCAAGACCCGTTTAATATTAATCTTGAAAATAAACTTAAAACATTGGATCGGTGCAAAACGTCTATTAAAGTAAAAATATACTATAATATTAAAAGTAATGTGAAGAATAATTTAAAGTGAACCGTAAAATCTACAAAACCGCACCGTAAAGTCTATACTAACGCACCGTAAACACTACAAACCTCATTTGAAATTTGCATCATAATTCTAAAACATAGAAGATTATGATTAAAAATTCAATCCTTCTGGAAACCTTAACAGTTGAGCAACTTCAACAGTTAATCAGTACAACATTTCAAAACAGCATTCTACAACTCCAAAAGGAGTTAAACTTTCAAAATAACAGTGAGGAATTGCTCACGCGGGAGGAAACTTGCCAATTCCTAAAAATCGACAGCAGCACACTTTGGGCTTGGACAAACAAAGGAAAGGTCCTTGCTCACGGTATCGGCGCTCGCCGTTATTACAAAAGAAGCGAATTGCTGCAATGTTTAATCTTAATAAAAAAGTAACCTATGGATTTCTACGAAAACACAGACAAAAAACTCGATAAAATTATGAATAGCGTTACTGAATTTGCCGTAAAAACAAAATTGGTTCAGAATTTAGATCCAAAAAATGTCTTTTTCGACAATCAAGAGTTCCTCCAACTAATGAATATTAGCAAAAGAACGAGCCAAATGTGGCGTGATACCGGATTTATAGGATTTTCACAACTTGGTAATAAAATTTATTATCGTTTGGAAGACATTCTAATTCTATTAGATGAAAATTATAATCCTAAAAAAGAATTGTGATGGTCAACGTTGGAAAAGAAGAAATTTTGGCTAAAGTGAACAGCTATGAAATTCTTGATCACTATTTAAGACCCTATCATAATTTTTCCAATTTATCTGCAGCAAAAAATATCAGCAATCCTTTTTTGGCGGAAAAACAGGAAACACCTTCATTTAATATTTTCCCGGCAATGAAAACTGGCGAATGGAGATACAATGATTTTGCAACCGAAGACAATGGAAGTTGTTTTGATTTAGTTATGAGATTAAATAATCTTTCTTTTCCGGAGACCTTAAATAAAATCAATTCTGATTTTATGTTAATGCTCGATTCAGAACAAACACCAACAAGATTAAATCGCCCAATGGAAAAACCAGTTTCAGAATTTCAACTAAAGAAAAAACCCTTTAATGAAGAAGAATTAAAGTTTTGGTTAAAGTTTGGCATAAAAGCCGAAACACTTGAAAGATTTAAGGTTGTAAGCATTGCAGAATTTAGCACTACCAGTAAAATAGGAAATCCTTATACTGTTAGGAGCAATTCAGAGAAGTTTATTTTTGCTTATGAAAATGCAAATTGGGTGAAATTGTACAAACCGTTAGATGAGAAAAAGTACAAGTTTCAATATTTGGGGACGAAAGAACCAAACTATATTTTTGGATGGCAACAACTTCCTGAAAAGGATGAGATGCTTATCATTACTGGCGGTGAAAAAGATGTAATGTCATTGGATGCCAAAGGCTTTAATGCAATCGCTCTGAACAGCGAAACAGCCAATTTAGACAAAAGTATAGTTGATGAATTAAAACTTCGTTTTAATAAAATTGTGGTGCTTTATGATAACGACGATACTGGATTAAAACAATCCAGTATTTTATCGGTCACACACGGTTTACACCGTTTAGTTTTACCTATAATAGCAAATAACGGAAAAGACATTTCAGACTTTTTTGCCAACGGTGAAACGTTAGAAAATCTTAATGAGTTGCTTTCAAATACCATTAAGGAAAAAGCACCGGAAGTACTAAATCCTGATAAAGTTGTTTTTAATGCTGTTGAGCTTATGGCAATGGGTAATTTGGAGCCTAAATATTTAATGCATCCAATTTTTCCGCAAAAAGGTTCAGCAGTATTGGCAGGAAAACCTGATACCGGTAAAAGTCAATTTGCAAGGCAATTATGTATTCAAGTTGCATTGGGCTCAAAAACTTTTCTCGATTTCGAGCTTACTCCTTTTCATAAACGTGCAATTTATGTGGCAACAGAAGACAACCAGGAAGCAACAACTTTTTTAGTGAGCAAACAGTTTAAAGGATTAAATGAAGAAGCTGTTGAAAATCTTCGTTTCATTTTTGCTGATACAATGGATCAGGAAGAAATTTTAGTAAAAATTAATGAAGAATTAAACATTAGCCCTGCTGATTTGGTGGTAATAGATAGTTTTGGGGATATTTTTAAAGGAAGCGACAGCAACAATAATATGGCGATGAGAAATACCGTTAAATTATTTGACAAAATATCCAAAGAACACAATTGCCTAATACTTTTTGTACATCATATCAATAAAGCTGCATACAGACAAGCACCGGGACAAGAACACATACAAGGAGGTTCCGGCTTGGTTCAAAAAGTTAGGTTAGCCATTCAACTTTCGGAAGGGGAAGGAAACAAAAGATATTTCACAGTTGTTAAAGGAAATTATTGCCCTAAAGAATACAAACAAAATTCATTAGAGCTGCTTTTTTCTGAAGAAACATTCTTATTTACAAATACCGGAATTTTAATTCCTACCGCTGATTTAGGGACACAACCCGACAATGCAAAAACGGAAGAAAAATATAATGTTTTAGAAGAAATAGCACAAACTATTTTTTCGGACAACTTATTGTCTTACAATAATTTTGCAAAAGAGTTTTGTCAAATAACAGGGAAAAGCGTTCCTACAGCCAAAAGAGCACATAGCAATCTTGTAAAATTAGGGTTAATTGTAAAGTTTAATGGTGCTTATCGCCTGGCAAGTAAAAATGAAAATACTATTGATGATGAAGATTTTGATGACAACAAAGTAGTTTCCTTTTAGTATCAAGTATCACTGGTATCATTTCCTTAGGGTTTTGACACAAGTGATACCAATTAATTACAAGTATCAAAATAGCAAGTTTAAATGGTATCAGTATCATTTGTGTCATTTACCCTGTGTTTTTGAGACCGATGATACTGATACCATTTTTATAAAGAACTGAAAATGCTTAATATCCTTAAATCTCTTCATAAAAAAACCCACCTCGAAAATTGCTATAAACGTGGTGGGTTAAAAAAAATTGCTATGAAAAAGATGAGTTGCCTAGCGACAACTCTGAATTCCAAATATAGGATTTTAATTTAACAAAAAAACAATTTATTTAATAAATACAAGTATTTATTAATTACGGAGCAAAATGTTTTTATATATTCCACTACTTTAATTAAATGTTAAAAAACTTATTTTATATTTACACTCTACAGATTTTTTTTAGTCATCAAAAAATAATCTGTATCTCTAAAAATTGAAATGAATCAAATGAATTTCACGGCTTTTCACGCTAAATATTTTGCATACGAGTTAACCAGACAAAGACCATCTAATGATATAGGTAAGTTAACCTCCTCTTTACAAGATGCACAGGTAGATTTAAACCCTCACCAAGTTGAAGCGGCTTTGTTTGCTTTTCAATCACCATTATCTCAGGGTGCTATTTTGGCAGATGAAGTGGGTTTAGGTAAAACAATAGAAGCTGGTATAATTTTATCCCAACAATGGGCTGAAAGGAAAAGAACACTTTTAATTATAGTTCCTTCAAACTTGCGCAAGCAATGGAGTCAGGAATTAGCTGATAAGTTTTTTTTGCCTTCAATTATTTTAGAAACAAAAACCTTTAACGAGCAAATTAAATCCGGCAATCTCAATCCATTCAATCAAAACGATAATATTGTAATTTGCTCTTATCATTTTGCAAAAAACAAAGCAATTTATATTGAAAAAACAGAATGGGAATTGGTTATTATTGATGAAGCGCATAGATTACGAAATGTTTATAAAGCTTCCAATAAAATTGGAAATGTAATTAAGGAAATATTACAAAATAGAAAAAAAGTATTACTGACTGCAACACCGCTTCAAAATTCAATTTTAGAATTATATGGTTTAGTTAGCATAATAGATGATTTTATTTTTGGTGATTTAAAAAGCTTCAAAAGCCAATACAGCAGACAATTAGACGAAGGAAATTATGAAGAATTAAAAAGCAGATTGCTTCCTATTTGTCACCGCACTTTAAGAAGACAAGTTCTAGAATATATTAATTACACAGAAAGAAGAGCTTTTTGTGAAGAGTTTATCCCATCAGACCAAGAACATCAATTATATGAATGGGTTTCTGAATATTTACAACGTCCAAAACTTTACGCACTGCCTAATAGTCAACGTCAATTAATGACGTTAATTTTAAGGAAATTATTGGCGTCCTCCACATATGCAATATATGGAACTCTTGCTGCTTTGGTAAAGAAACTGGAAAAAATCATCACAAAAAACGATATTGATTTATTTAGTGTTTTAGAGGAAGATTATGAAGCTTTAGAGGAAACGAGTGAAGAATGGGTAGAAGATGAAGTTGAGATTGCAAATGTAATAGAATATACGCCTGAAGATATTGAAGCCATTAATGAAGAAATAACGGATTTAATTAAATATCGTGATTTAGCTCAAAAAATTAGAAAAAATTCAAAGGCCGAGCGTCTATTTACGGCTTTGGAAAAAGCGTTTGAAGAATTGCAAAAATTAGGTGCCAATCAAAAAGCATTAATATTTACTGAAAGCAGAAGAACACAAGAGTTTTTATACAATCTTCTGGAGGCAAGAGGTTATAAAGACAAAGTAGTACAATTCAACGGCACCAATACAGATCCTAAATCTAAACAAATTTATAAAGATTGGTTGCTTGAACATAAAGGAACTGATAAAATTACAGGTTCTCCAACAGCCGATAAAAGAGCATCTTTAGTTGATTACTTTAGAGAAGAAGCAACTATTATGATTGCAACTGAAGCTGCTGCAGAAGGTATCAATTTACAATTTTGCTCGTTAATAGTGAACTTTGATTTGCCTTGGAATCCGCAACGCATTGAACAAAGAATAGGTCGCTGTCATCGTTATGGTCAAAAACACGATGTGGTAGTCGTAAATTTTTTAAATATTAAAAATGCGGCAGACAAAAGAGTATATGAATTATTAGACCAAAAATTTCAACTGTTTGATGGCGTTTTCGGCTCAAGTGATGAAGTATTGGGCTCAATTGGGAATGGGGTAGATTTTGAAAAAAGAATTGCGCAAATTTATAATGACTGTCGCACTATTGATGAAATAAAAACAGCATTTGATAATTTACAAGAAGAATTAAGGCCTGAAATATCAGAAAAAATTCAAACAGTAAGAACTACTTTATTGGAACATTTTGATGAAGAAGTAAAAGAAAAATTAAAAAGTAACTTGCTCGAAACAAAACAACATTTAAGTAGTTTTGAAGATAAACTGTGGAAAACAACACAATACTTTTTAAATGATTTTGCAACATTCAAAGATGATTATTCCTTCAAGTTAATAAAAAATCCTTTTCCTGGCGAAAATATCCATAATGGACCTTATATGATTTTGAAGCCCAAAGAAGGACAAAGAAAATCAGATATTTTTATTCCCGACGACACAAATATTTATAGAATTGGCCATAAATTGGCGCAACGCATCTTAAAGTCTTGTAAAACAAGCGAAACACCAACTAAAGAAGTAGTTTTCAACTATACAGGAACACCAACTAAAGTAACAGTATTAGAAAATTATATAGGAAAAACCGGATGGCTTCAGCTGCAACATCTATCCGTTAACTCTTTTGAAGAAGAAGATTATGTTTTAATAGCTTGTTATTCTGATGAAGGAGAATCCATCCCGGCTGAAATAGCGCAACGTTTTTTCTCTTTAAATGCAACAGAATATAATGTTACAGAATTAACAAATGAAGCTTCAACAATATTCAAAGATTTAATTTATAGGGAAAGGCAAGAAATTATTTCTGAAAATGCCAATAGAAACAGAGATTTCTTTGATTTTGAAATGGATAAATTAGACCAGTGGGCTGATGATATGAAAATTAGCTTGGAAAAAGAAATAAGGGACCTTGATGCAGAAATTAAGTTACGTAAAGCCGAAGCTAAAAAAATGCTTAATTTAGAAGCCAAAGTAAAATCACAAAGACAAATTAAAGAGATGGAAAAAAAACGTAGTGAAAAAAGACAAACGTTGTTTTCTGCACAAGACGATATAGATGAGAAAAAAGAAGTCCTTTTATCAAATATTGAAAAAAGATTGAACCAAAAAATTGAGCAAAAGGAACTTTTCACGATTAAATGGAGTATGATTTAATAAATTATATTTTATTTAACCCTAAAGGTTAATTGTTTTTGATAAATAAAATCATATATTTGCATGATAATTGAATATAAAACCAATAAACTAAAAAAAAGTGTTGGAAGCCCTAGAGTAATTATGAAAAATTATGGTACAAGGGCAAAGTTGGTAAATCAACGATTAGAAGAACTTAAAGCGGCAAAAAATTTGTCAGATTTTAGAAACATTCCAAAAGCCAATTGTCATGAACTTAGAAACTCTAATGGTAAATCAGATGAATTAGCATTAGATATTTCAGCTAATTTTAGAATAATATTTAAACCATATCACAACCCAATACCTAGAAAAGTTGACGGTGGTTTAGATTGGTCCTTAGTTACCAGTGTTATTATTATAGAAATCGGTGAAGATTATCACTAAACAATTAAAAACTTATCATGAAGTACAAAACAATAGAAGATATAGAGGCGGCAAAATTTCTAATCTCTCATCCTGGTGATACTTTGCTGGATACCATAGAAGCAAAAAACATATTACAAACGGAATTAGCAAGTCGGATGGGTAGGCCAATTAAAACAATTAATGAAATTATTCAAGGTAAAGTTGCAATTACTCCAGAAACTGCAATTCAGTTAGAAAGAGTTTTAGGTATTTCCGCTGAATTTTGGATAGAAAGAGAACAAAATTATAGATTAGAATTGGCAGAAATAGCTGAAACAGAAAATTTATTAAATAAATCACAATGGCTTAAAAATTTTCCATTGCTTGAAATGAAGAAATTAGGATGGATAAATTTTTCTAAAAACGAAGTAATTGAACAATTTAACGCAGTATTATCTTTTTTCTCAGTTTCGAGTGTTGAAGCATATTATAAGTTTTATAATGAAACACCAGAGGTTGCATATAGAATGACCAATGGCTCTAATAAAAGCCATTACAGTGTAAATGCTTGGTTAAGACAAGGTGAGATTCAGGCAAATCAACTCACTAATGTTGAGTTTGATGCAAACAGGTTTAAAGATGCATTAAATGATATTAAAACAATAATGGCTAATCATCCTATTGATTTTTATTATCAATTGCAGACACTATGTCTACAAGCAGGTGTAAAAGTGATTCATACACCTTGTTTACCTAAAACCAAACTACATGGCTCTACACGTTGGATTAATAATATGCCTATAATTCAACTTTCTAATCAATACAAAAGAAATGATATTTTTTGGTTTACATTTTTTCATGAAGCTGGTCATATTTTAAAACATGGGAAAAAAGATGTTTTTGTAGAAGGTCTAAAATATTCTGAAGAAGGAATTAAAAAGGAAGCAGAAGCCAATACTTTCGCCTCAAAATACACCTTTTCTCCAAAAGAGGAGCAGTTTCTACTTACCGAAATAGTAAAAAAATATGACAGAGTTTCATATATAAATGAATATGCAAAGGAAATAAACACACATCCTGCTACTATAATTGGTAAGTTAGCTAAAATTGGGATTTTACATGATAGTGTAGGATGGCATCATGGCTTTTACCAAAAAATAGATTTATCTTCAAAATAATATTTAAAATCAATGTCCAAAAAAAACCTCCAAAAACTTGAGTTAACCTGGATTGGCAAAGGAAACGAACCTAAGCTAGAGCCTCGTATTCTTATTGAAAACCCAGAATACAGTTACGGAGACCTAAATACAGAAAATATACTCATACACGGCGATAACTTATTAGCCTTAAAAGCCCTGGAACAAGATTTTGCCGGTAAAGTTAAGTGTATTTACATTGACCCTCCATATAATACGGGACAAGCCTTTGAGCATTATGATGATGGTATAGAACATTCTCTATGGTTAAATCTAATGAGCCAGAGATTGAAAATTTTATATAAGTTATTAAGTAAAGATGGTGTATTATTTATAAATCTCGATGAAAACGAGCATTCATATTGTAAAGTTGTATGTGATGAGATATTTGGAAGAGTAAATTATATTGGTGATTTGATTTGGCAAAAAAGGAAAGGAGGTGGTAATGATTCTAGGTATTTTGCTATAGACCACGATTATATTTTAGTTTATGCAAAATTTAAAGATAAAGCTATTCATACTAAAAAATGGAAAGTATCTCAAACAGATGAATATCTTAAAAGATATAAAGAAATTGATGAAGATGGAGATAGATACTATTGGGATACATTGGCACGTGATGGACTTCAAAATCCAATTCCAATTGAAATAGAATGTCCAGATAATTCTATTCTTAAAATTAATTCTCAAAAATCTATTGGTACAATCAATGAGGGATTAATTAAAGGTAATATTCGATTGATAAAAAATAAAAACGGTTGGACATTACATCATAGAGTTTATATGCCAATTGGCCAAGTATTAAGATCCATTTTAACAGATGTTGGAACTAATAAAACCGCTGGTGATGAAATTAAAGCAATATTCGGTAGTGCAAAATCTTTTGACTATCCAAAACCAGAAGGTTTAATAAATAAAATATTAGAACTAACTACAAGACAAGGAGATATTGTTCTAGACAGCTTCTTAGGTTCGGGTACAACTGCGGCTGTTGCTCATAAAATGGGCAGAAAATATATTGGCATTGAATTAGGTAAACACGCCAAAACTCACTGCTATCCAAGACTTAAACAAGTTGTTGATGGTGAACAGGGCGGTATTTCTAAAGCTGTAAATTGGAAAGGTGGCGGTGGTTTTAAATTTTACACCTTAGCACCAAGTTTATTAAAAGAAGATAAATTCGGCAATTGGGTAATCAGTCAAGAATATAATGCTGTTATGCTTGCAGCAGCAATGGCCAAACAGGAAGGGTTTACCTATTTACCTAACGAAGATAAATTTTGGAAACAAGGCAATTCCTCTGAAAATGACTTTATTTTCACCACTACCCAATTCTTAACCCTAGAAACTTTAGACAGCATTCACGATGATATGAAAGAAGGTGAAAGTATTTTAATATGCTGTAAAGCATTCCAAAAAGAATGCAAAACAAAATATCCTAACATTACGCTTAAAAAAATACCGAAAATGCTACTGGATCGTTGCGAGTTCGGTAAAGACGATTACAGTTTTAATATTGTTAATATGCCTGTTGAAGCGGTAAATACAAATACTGAAGAGCAAATTAAAGATATAAGTGTACAGGAGATTCTTGACACTAAAAAAGAAACAGACAAAACTTCACTATTTTAAAAAAGAAAAGCTATGAATACAATTGCCAATAACATTAAATTACGTCTTTCGCTTCGTGAACCACTTCAAGAAGCTTTAGATATTGTTGCAAAACTATCGGATGACTTAACGTTAAGTAAAGTTCCTGACAACCAAGAAGAAGCTTTAGAATTTTTAAAAACCGAGTTAGACAAAGTAAAAAATAGTTTCACCACCTGTACTAATTTTCAAAGAGATTTTCCTTCAATTGCATTTTCAATAGCAACCGGTGTAGGGAAAACACGTTTAATGGGAGCTTGCATCGCCTATTTATATTTAGAGAAAGGCATCAAAAACTTTTTTGTTTTAGCACCAAACTTAACTATTTATGATAAGTTAATTGAAGATTTTGGCAATCCCGGATACTATAAATACGTATTTAACGGTATTTCAGAATTTGTGCATAACAGACCTGTAATCATTACCGGTGATAATTATAACCAACAAGGAAACCTTTTTAAAGAAGGGGAAATAAGAATAAATATTTTCAATATTTCAAAATTTAATTCAGATAGTAAAGGTCAAAAAAAAGGCGGTATTTCTTTAGCGCCAAAAATCAAAAGATTATCGGAATATTTAGGCCAATCTTATTGGGAATACCTTTCAGGCATTCAAGATTTGGTTATTTTAATGGACGAAGCGCATCGTTATCACGCCGATGCTTCTAAAAATGCCATCAATGAATTAAAACCTGTTTTAGGTTTAGAATTAACGGCAACGCCTTTTGATGAAAGAGGTCAACAATTTCAGAATGTGGTTTATGAATATTCATTGGCAAAAGCACTTGCAGAAGGACGATATGTTAAAAATCCTGCAATTGCAACAAGAAAAAATTTCAAACGTGGTGATTTATCAGATAAGGAAGTAGAGATTATAAAATTGGAAGATGCAATTAGTGTTCACCAAGATACAAAAACAGAATTGGAAATCTATTCCAAAAATAATGATGTAAAATTGGTTAAACCATTTATTCTGGTGGTTTGCAGAGATATTAACCACGCAAAAGAAGTTTATGATTTAATCAATTCGGGAGAGTTTTACGAAGGAGCATACATAGGCAAAGTATTACAAATAGATAGTTCAACAAAAAAAGAAGAAGAAATTGAAAAACTATTCTTGTCATTAGAAAGCCCAGACAACGAAATCGAAATTGTAATCCACGTAAATATGTTAAAAGAAGGTTGGGATGTTACCAACCTTTATACAATCGTACCGCTTCGTGCGGCCAATGCCGCTATTTTGATTGAACAAACTATTGGTCGTGGACTTCGTTTGCCTTATGATGGTAAAAGAACTGGAATAGATAAAATAGACAAACTTACAGTTATTGCTCACGATAATTTTGAAGCTGTTTTAGCAGCTGCACAAGACCCTAATTCAGTACTTAATAAAATGAGTTTTGTAGAAATTCCCGAAGAAGATTTAAGCACAAAAACAATTGCAGTTAGTTCAAAACCAGTTATAGAGCAAAATTTGGTAAACGAACAAATAGAAATTAGTAAAATTGAAAATAAGGAAAATCAACAAAAAGCGCAAAACACTCTCGATGCTAAAAAAGCGATTATAAATGCTTTGCCCGATTTCAACACATTACCGGAAGTTAGAAGAGTTGAAGATTTAAATAAAGAAGAAGTTAAGAGAAAAGTCATTCGCCAAATTGAAAAGAAATTAAACGAAGGACAAGGAAATCTATTTACTGCTGATATTCTTAAAGAAGCAGAGGACACTTACGAAAAGATTGTGGCATCTTACAAAGAAAATATTATTGAAATTCCTAGAATGGACTTAGTTTTAGGTGATGTTTTAGCTACTTTCAATCACTTCGATTTAGACACTTCCGAGTTTAATTATCAGGCATTGGAACAGGAGATTATTCGTATGGGATTAATGGATAAATCAATTGAAACTCTAAAAGCAAAATCAAGTGGTTCTTATGGTAATCCGGTAAAAAATATTATAAGCGAATTAATTGACTTTACGGATGTTGATTATGATGACAACGCAGATTTATTGTATCATTTAGCAACTCAAGCTTATAATTCCATAAAGGATAATATTGACAAAGAGGAGAATATTTCACAAGCAATTTTCCAATTCAAGTCAACAATAGCAAATAGAATCTATTTGCAAATGAAAGCCCATTTCACTTTGTCAACACCGGAATATGTTGCTCCAAGTGTCTATCCTTTTACTAAAATTGAACAATGGAATTTTTCCGCATTGGTAAATTCAGGTTATAAAGATTATAGGGATGTAATTACTCCAGTTAATTCCGTTCCAAAATATGTATTCAGAGGTTTTGAAAAAGCCTGTCATTTTGAATATAAATTTGATAGCAAACCAGAACAAGATTTAGCTTTTGTATTAGAAAATGATAAAAAAGTTTTAAAATGGTTACGTCCGGCAGCGAACCAATTCCGTATTTATTGGGATAACAACTCTAAAAAATATGAACCTGATTTTATTATAGAAACAGCAGATACAATTTATATGGTAGAGCCAAAATCATCAGCCAATATGCTGGACCCTGATGTTTTAGCCAAAAAAGCGGCAGCAATAAAATACTGTAAATACGCAACAGAATTTACATCAGAAAACGGTGGTAAACCTTGGAAATATTTATTAGTGCCACACAATGAAATTTCAAGAACGATCAATTTTGATTTGTTAATCGCAAAGTTCAGTTAATTTTGATAAACAGTATTCCTATATCATCCGCAGTTAAAATTTTAAACTGTTATGGCACAAATAGTTTGCCATTACAGGTGCTATGTGATGATAATGAGGTTTATGTTATCAAAACAATGTTTAAAAATCACGGTCCATTTGAGGATTTAATCAACGAAACATTGTGTAATTATTTTCTTCAGTGTTGGGATATTCCTGTTCCAGAGCCTGCAATAATAAATTTTGACAATATTTTAATAGAGCAATATTTAGCAGACGGTAATGCGATCAATAAAAAATACACTCGGTTTAAGTTCAATAATCATTATTTCTTCGGTACAAAATTTTTGCAATCTACAACAGAGATCGATTTGTATAATTTAACTTTAAAAGATAAACACGACTATAATAAATATCACAATCCCTTAGATTTGGTTAAAATAGGAGTCTTTGATAGATGGATAGCAAATACAGACAGACGTTCTGATAATTCAAATATTTTAATGGACACGTCAACAGAAAAATTTAGATTTATCCCTATTGATAATGCACAGGCATTTGCTTGCCAAAATGATTATAAAGCTTTAAAATTACCGTTAATGAATATCGTAAATAATAAGTCAATATTAAATACGCCAATAACGAAAAGTATTTGTAATTTTGCAGACCCAAATAAATTTTGTAATTTAGACAAAGAAATTACTGCTAATATTGAGAATACAATTGATTTAATTGAACAAATTTTTGAAAATGTGCCTTCTGTATTTGGATTAAGTAAAAAAGGAAAAGAAAAAATAAAAGAAATTTTATCAAATAAGGAAAGAAATAAGAGCGTGTCAAATTTCTATATAAATCATTTGAAATGAAATCATTCTACAGTATAATACGATTTGTTAATAATCCTCTCAGTAAGGAGAACTTAGCTATTGGGTTAATTATGCTTTCAAATAATAATATTTTTTATAAATTCTCAAATGAAAAAATTCAATTAGTAAATAAAATTAATCCTTTAAATTTTAAACTTTTAGAATACACTATTGATAAAATAAGTAATTTTATTAAAAGTGAATTGGAAAATGATATTTCTCTATTTTCAGATGATAACAAAGTAAACCTTGAATATTTAAAGAGACTTTCCGTATATAATAATGGGTTTCTACAATTTGACAATCCATCAATAATAAATATAGATTTTGATGAAGTTAAATTTAATAATTTCTTTCATAAATATATTGATTTAGTAATTAGACCAGTTGAGGAAAAAGTAATTGATACTAGATTTTCAAAAACAGTTAATGAAGTTTTTAGAGAGCCTTTAAAAGATATTATTAATATTGACTATAAAGTTAAAAAAGCTGAAATACCTAATCTATACTTTGATTATAAACTTGATGGTATAGGTTATAATGGGATAATTTATTCTGTTAAATCAATTGATTTAAATTCAGAAAAACCAATCGACCAAATAAGAAAAGTCATTTCAGAATTAGAAAGTTTAAATCCTAGAATTGATTTATTCGGTAAGTCTAAAGGTTTTGAACCAAATAAAAATAAACATTACTTAGTTATTGATGAATACAAAGGGAATAAAGCTAGTTATCTTGAGTTGTATGATATATTAAGTAAACAAAATTCAGTTGATTATAATTATCATTTAATTAATTCAATTGAATTAAAAGATGTTACTAGTGACATAAAAAAAACAAATGCTCATAAATTCTCTGATTTAATATATAGCATTAACTAAACAAAGGAAAGAGTTAACATTATAGTTGGCTCTTTTTTTTTACCTCATTCATCTGCACAAAATTCTCATTTAGTCCAAGTATTCCTAAACTCAAATCTTTGTTTGTTTCATTTCGTTAATTAATATATTTCTTAATAATTCTGAATATTTTAATTCTTCAACTAAGATTATAAATATCAATTAGGAGTAACATTTTAGAAGTAGTGGCGGCAGTGTATAAATCAACCAAGCTATAAAATATATCGTCATAATCGTTTTTGTTGAAATCACCCATTAAGAGTATATTATAGTCCATAAAACAATTAGTTTCCTCATTGATCAAATAATCCATTAAATCAATCTTCTCGGTGTTACCGGCTAAATTAATAGTTGGTGTGGCTCCGTTTTTTAATAAATCAATAACCAATTTTTCATTTCTTGATATTGCGGCATTTACCAATTCTATGTCTATACTTTGAAAACCTTGGATTAAATAATCCTTAAAAGATTCTTCATCAATATAATTTTCATTAGAATAAAAATCCATCATCAAATCTTGATACTTAACATACTCAAAATTAGAATTGAAATTAGGAAATTTAGCTTCTAAATACGCCTTACATTCTAAAGCTTTCTTATAAATTTTTTCAGGAATAAAATCACTGATTTCTTTTAAATCTTCATTATGCGTAACTCGCGCCCATATATCAACTTTCATTCTTAAAATGTCAAAAGCTGTAAGTTTCACATAGGATTCCGAATAATCAAAATCATCAGGTATTGGAAAAGATAAATACAAATCACTTTCATCCTGTATTAAAGTTTTCAATGAATCTAAATTCAAATTGAATAGTGATTTATATATCTTTAACGATTTCTTTTTCATAGTAACAATTTTAAGCAGAACTAAGTTAAAATCCAAGTCATTTAGAGCTAAATTAACAGCATTTTCAACATAACAAGAATACCCACATTTACAGCAGTATTCCGTTCCGGTAAACCTACACTAAATACAGCTTCCAATTCCGCACAATAAAAGCTTCCTAAAAAGTAAGCCTTTATTTTTTGCCATTGCGCTTTTTAAAATTCGTTTCCATAACTGGTAAAACAAGCTGTGGTTAAAAATAAGTTTATAATTACGGATAATCATCCTATGCCAGAGCGGGTATCTGTAATTAAAACGAGATTATATAATTCAATAAACATTATAAATTGCTGTGCTTATTGAAGTTTAAATTTATTTTGCTTATTTTAGTCATCCATAAAAATTGCTGACAACCCAAATAAATAAGAATACAATTTTGTATTATCTAGTGTTTATTAATAATAATGAGATATTTTATTTGGGATAAAACAAGTTAACAAAAATATTAGCCTGAGACTTTTGTCAAAACGATACTTAGCAATATTTCTTTTTATTTTTTTCTCCCCCTCTTTTTTAGCACAATAGCGGAAAACTTATTAACATTGTTTCAAAACATAGGTAAAAACTACAAAACACTAGTAATATATAGTTATTTATACAGTTCTAACTATTAAGTAGTACAACAAATATAGTACAAAAACATATAAAATCACATTGTTAGCAATCTTTATTAACTACTCTTATCTATTCTTTAATATTTTTTTATTGTTTGTTTAAAATTAATTTATATATTTGTAGTACAAAATTAAAAAAGACCCTAAACTTTTGCACGGTCTGGATCTTTTTAGGTTTTATGTTATAATATAAAGAGGGGGCTGTCGGATTGATGAAGATGGACTTGACATTCGCTTTCAGAGGGTTTGATTCCCTCCAGCTCCACTTTTTATTATAACAAAAGTAATGATTTTATTAATATTAAACAAATAAATTTAAGATAATATGGAAACTACTGATTTTAGAGAGTCTATGCTTAAAAGAATTAAAACTCTTGAATTTGACTTAATAGCAGCAAGAGCGGCTTTAATAGCTTACGACAAAGCTATTAATAACCAATATAATTCATTAACGACTGAACCAATTATAGAGAGCACTTCTGCTACAAGTAATCAAATTATTAAAAATGGCACTTGGCTTGAAAATATTTTACTTGTTATAAAAGAGAAAAACAGATTTGTTCATAATAGTGAGATTGCTGTAACCTTATTCCCTTATTACCCTGACAAAACTGAAGATGAGGTAAAACGGAGAATTTCTGCTGTTATATCAAGTGCCCTTTCCAAAAATAAAATAGAAGGTCTTGCTAATTACAAATTTAGTAAATCTATTAAAGATACTGTATGGGGTAAAAAAGAATGGTTAGACGAAAATGGAAAAATAAAAGCCGAATATAATTTTATATCTAAGAAAAATGCTTTAAAACAGAGTAAAATAGATTTTTAAATAAAACGCATCTATTAAAATGGTTATTGCGCGACTTTATTAACAATAATATGTTGAAAACTTATTTTGTATTACAATGTATTATGAATTATCATTTATTACTTTAGTAAAAAAGTTATACTAAATTATTGTAATGTTAATCATTAAAAAACACGAAATGGAAGCACAAAAGAGTCAAACAAAAACGGTTAGATTAGATGAAAGTGTAGTTAGAAAAGTAGAAGAAATGGCGAAAAATGAGAATAGGAACTTTTCAAATATGGTAGAAACCATCTTAATGAAAGCAACAAGACAAGAAATTTAAGACATTAAAAAAGAGTATGCTCTAACATACTCTTTTTAATTGGGAAATGGAAAGTCCATTTCCGACATTTGTTTAATTAATACATTTTTTTAGTTATGACTAGTTCGACCAGAACAACAACTAAAACTGTAAATGTTCGAGTTAAAACTCCAACAGGATATAAAAATATCCCTATGAAAGTTACAACTCGCGTTACAACTTATCGCTAAACGCGATAACAGTAAACTAAATAATTGAACAATAGTATTTTATTTAGTTAATTCAAAACGTCAGTATTAACATACTGGCGTTTTTTATTATTCAAATGTAGTTAAATAAAATTAATTTTTGTAATTTTATATGTTAAAATATATGAAATAAGTGCTTATATCTTATATTTTACGATATAAATGCTTATTTGAGATGTTATGAACAATAGAATATCCAAACTTTATGTTGCTATTTTAAATAATAGAGTTGTATTAGTTGACACCAACCTTTCTTCATTTATAATGGAAATGAAAACAATGGAATACGGTCTTAGTAGCCTTTCATACTACGACAAACGATTTAAAAATGAGGACATTATATACTACACAAGTCGTTTAGGTAAAACTTATACTTTCCAAAAAATAATTAATCCTAAATTTTATTAATTAAATGTTTTAATTTTTTCAAAATTTATTTGCCACCGCCAAAAAAAACGCCGTTGTCTTATCTATTTTCTTTGTGTTAAGCCACTGCTAATACTTTAAACATCTGTTAGCATATAAAAAATGCTTTCATTTTTACTGTTACTTAATTTTTATTTCTAAATTTACTCTTTCGATGCTATGAAAAGTACTGCAATTAAGTCGCACTTTTCATATACGCATCATTAGGAGGCAATTATAGGGAAAAATTAACCTAAAAATATTTAAATTATGTCATTAGGAATAGTAATAAAGTCTCCAGAAGGTATTGTTTTAGCAGCTGAAAGTAGAGTCACTTTGTCTGTTAATGGACAAAATGGACAACCATCACATATGGTGAATTTTGATAATGCCACTAAACTTTTCTCATTTAAAGCCCCTCACAATCATATAGGAGTTGTGACTTATGGACAGGCTGCAATTGGACAAAGAACTGCGCATAGTTTTGTTCCTGAATTTGAATCTACATTACCTGAAGAAAGACTAACTGTTGCCGAAATGGCACAGAGAATTAGTGATTTTTATATGGAACAATGGAATACAGTTATGCCCGCAAATTATTCGGGGCCAAATATGACCTTTATAGTTACAGGATTCAATGAACAAGAACCTTATGGAAGAGTTTTTCTTATGGATTTACCTCATAGAACACAACCAGTTGAACAACAAGCCGCAATTAGTGATTTTGGAATTACTTGGGGTGGGCAAAGAGAAATAGTTGATCGTTTAATTCAAGGATTTGATGTGAGAGTTATACCAATTATTTCACAATCATTAAATTTAAACCCTGCACAACAACAACAATTAAACAATCTCTTAGTACAAAATCTACAACTTCCTATCCCATTAAATGTTATGGCTTTACAAGATTGTATTAATTTAGCGAAACTATTTATTCGTACAACAATCGAAACACAAGAATTAACGATTGGCGTTCGAGGTTGTGGTGGACCAATTGAAATAGCTGTTATCAAACGACAAGAAGAATTAAAATTTATTAATCATAAATCAGTAACAGCATAATATTATGGAAAATGTTAAAATTGGGATTAGTAACATTCCTTCAATAGAAGAAAATAATTCAGCTAATTACTGTGTTAGTTCCAAAATGATAGATTTGACTGAAATTAATTACTATCCAGAAGGACTAGTGGAAATTGATTTATTGACTAATCATTTTGATTTTAAAGAGTTGAAAGAAATAGCAGCCCCCTAATAATGTATAAAAATAATAGCCGAAACAGTAGTAAATTAAAGGGTTGTAGCCCGCTTCAACTTTCTTGTAATTTGACAAGAATGAAGCCCGCAGTCGGCTACTATTCTTATACTAACCGATAATACAATCCAATTTATTTTAAATTTAACAAAACAAAGGTTCCCTCCATCTCCAGCAGTATTTCATTCCGTTTCACTCCACTACATACAGCTTCCAATTCCGCACAATAAAAGCTTCCTAAAAAGTAAGCTATTATTTTTTGCCTTTGCGCTTTTTAAATCCGTCTCCAATAGTATAGCCGCAACAAAATAGCACATTCAGCAGGTAATAAACGCCCCACAACACAAAATCCAGTTTATTGCTATCGCAACAAGCCTCTGTCTTTTGGGTTGTTCCGCACCCTGCCGCATCGTTGTTTTTAGGTCATATTATTTGTAGCCACACAATAATAGCACATTAATTTTTGTCGTACCTAAAAAATCAATAAGCTATTGCCAACGCTCAAACAAATAATCCGCCATAAAAACAACCCCTAAGCTAAGTAACATAATTGGTGTTATAATACTGCCGACATCAGCCAAGCCACGCCAAAGCCGTAGTTATAACCAAAATTATGTTAAATAGCCGCTTTGCCAACGCGCAAATTCAACGCTTCTGCCAGCGCACTCGGTACATTTTTACATTGCTTTTGTGAGTGCTTTGCGAATTAATAACAACATTTTTGCAAAGAATTATACAATAGTTAAAAAGAAACTTCAAGCACCCACAAAACCAAATTTGCCCACAAGCGTATTTTTTTATTTGCCATCAACATCAGATAAATTGTTTTTAAGCAGTCTTGATGCCATACCATTTCCAAAGCAACATTCCCAAAAGTATTATATTCATTTCCCGGAACAACATTTTGGCACCAAGCCTACATTTAAAAACAATCAGATAACTTTAGTAAGCAAATTAAAAAAATACCCTTGTTTCGCTGCTGCCACCGCACTCGGTATCCTTAATTCTTAATATTCAATCGCCATATTGGGCTAAGCCTGTTAAAACCAGAAGATTTCCTGCTACATCACCCCGACTAAATCTTCTGTTTTTAAAAGGCCAACAGACAAAAGCAATCTAAAAAATCGGTTGATGTTTTTAAAGGTTTTAGCTTGCTTTTCATTATTTTTCCAATATCCCACTGAAAAATATCTCAATTTTATACCGACCGACCAATAAGGATTGACTAACCCTTATTTCGCATTAATTTGCACCTTATCCCGAACATAATTCACCATTATAGATAAAATAGCGCAAACGAAAAAACCCTCTCATAAGAAAGGGTTTGTAATTGAAGTTTTTAACTTCTAAAAATGTCTGGTTTCTTTTAGAAAACTTCTTGAATTTTTAATGCGTTACCGGCATTAAATAAATAGTAATTGGATCCTACCATTTGATAAAATTCAATTCCAATACTTCCCAAAACTGCAACATCAGCAGAAATTGTAGGTGATCCCGGTAAAGTTGCAGTCACATCAATCAATGTAGTTGCAGCATCTACTGGCGTGTAATCCGAATAGGCAATATTCGACATCTCATTCAAAAGAGCATCCGCAGGTTCATAAGCTCCTGTAGTTGGATTGTAAACAAAATCAGAAACAATCGATATTGCATTGATAATTCTGAAATGACTTGCTCCTGAAGGAATGTTTAAATAGTTCAACGGATTGAAAGCAGGAATACTTAAAGTGCTTGCATTTCTGCCCACAACAGCAGTCAAAGTTAAAGGAGCATTGAATACACCATAAAATGAAATATTACGGTTGAAATCCAAACCTTTTAAATATTGTGGTTGCTGGGAAACCAAAACGGCTCTTTGGCCCCTGGCTTCTGAACCATCTTCAATATTTATTTTTTTCATAATTGCCGTTAGTCGCCCGGTAAGTTGACTGTCTGACATTTGTTTCATCAAAGCTGATAAACCAGTTCTGAGTGATTTTCCTGCATTCGCACAAGCTGCAAACTCAGCCATATTCTCACGAGTACGAATAAAACTTGGGGCAGTTTTTACTTGTTCGCCAGTTGGTCCACCTTTTAATCCTGCAAAGTAACCCTTGTTACCTTTAATTTTGAAGTGTCTTACTTCGCCTAAAGTCCCGACATATTTTATATGTCCTTTCTGTCTAGCCATAAATATGGTTTTAAATTGTTAAATTAATTTACTAAATTTACAACATAAAATACTATTAATCAATAACTTATGTAATGCAATTTGATGCATTTAAACGCATATAACATTATGAGAAGAAATATTATTCTTAAAATCAAAAAAATCGTTGATGGTGATGGCATTATTGCCGAAGATTTTTCAACCAAAAAAGAATTTGAAGTTAGATTATACGGAATTGATGCACCGGAAATGAAATATTGCGACAAATTGAAAAAAGATGAAAAAGAACTGCATTTGCCTGCAGCATTATTAATTAAACTGGGGTATTTGTCTTTTGAGTTTTTAAAAAGCAATGTTACAATAGGTGAAAAATGTACTTTAGTCCAGGAAGAAAATAATCATTTCGACAAATACGGAAGATTTTTAGGGTATTTAATGTTAAGTGATGGAAGCTCATTAAACGAAATAATGATTAAAAAAGGCTATGCAAAGCCCTATGCTGATGTATTTTGTGAAAACTTACCGTTTTATCAAAAATGGAATTTAAGTGCTAAAAAAGCATCAAAAGGACTTTATAAAATTGTAGATAATTTTTAATAAAGCAATTATATTTTTGTGGGCTAGGTGTGGGCTAAGTAAGTGAATAAAAAAACCTAACTAATTGATTATCAATAATTAGGTTTTCATAAAAGCAGAGAGGAAGGGATTCGAACCCCCGATACGTTGCCGTATACACGCTTTCCAAGCGTGCGCCATCGTCCACTCGGCCACCTCTCTAAATTGTTAATTCCCCAAATACATTTCAATTAAACCTTTTGGGGTTTCAACGGTAATTTTTTTATTTTCTCTGTCCACTTTTTTGATAAAATGGTCAATCATCGGGATAAAAACCTCCGTTCCGTTGCTGTTTACCTCAAACAATGGTTGGGCAGTTGAATCATTAATGCCGGTGATAACACCAACATAGCCGTAATTTACGTCTTCAATATCAAAATTTATAACTTCGTGAAAATAGAACTTATTCCCAGTCAGTTTTGGCAAAAATTCCATAGGCAAATACAATTCTGAACCTAAAATGGCATCGGCATCGGCTTCGCTTTCCACGTCTTCAAATCGCACACGCAACTGATTTCCTTTTTGCAAAATGCTTTCTACAATAAAAAATGGAACCAGGTCATTGCCCAAAGCAACAAAAACTGATTCCAAATCTTCATATAGTTCAGGTTCGTCTGTATCTAATTTGACAACAACTTCCCCTTTAAAACTGTGTTTTCTAACGATTTTGCCTAAATAAAAACAATCTTCTTTACGCATTATCGCTAAAAATTAATTACTCGTTTTTCCCTTCTTCTGAAGCCGCAGCTTGTGCGTCATCAATTGTTTCAGGAGCTGCTTCTTCCACTACTTCTTTAGCGGCTTTTTCAGCATCTTTTTTGTCGGCTTCAGCTTTAATTGCAGCATTTACAGCTTCATTTACAGCAGCTTTACGCTCTTCATTCACTTTTACTTCAGCTTCAAAAGCTTTGGCGATAGCATCAGATTCAGCTTTTGCCAATCCTTGTTTTTTAGCGTCAATTTTTCCTGCTTTTTCATCTAACCAAGCCTGAAATTTTGCTTCAGCTTGCTCTTCTGTTAAAGCGCCTTTTCTGATTCCGCCTGCTAAATGATTTTTTAGCATCACACCTTTATAAGATAAAATTGCTTTTGCAGTGTCTGTTGGTTGCGCTCCGTTTTGCAGCCATTTTACAGCGCCATTAACATCTAAGTCGATGGTTGCTGGATTTGTGTTTGGATTGTAAGTTCCAATTTTTTCTAAATACTTGCCATCTCTTGTTGAGCGCACATCTGCAGCAACAATCCAATAGAATGGTTTTCCTTTTTTACCGTGTCTTTGTAATCTAATTTTTACTGGCATATTTTTAAATTTTAAGGTGCGAAACCTTGGTTATTAATTAGGGTTGCAAATATAATAAGTTAATTTCAAATAACACGTTCAATTTCAGCATATTTTATGGCAATCTTTTAAATCCCAAAAACACTTAAAACAAAAGCACTTTCAACGGTAAATTTATATACTAAAATGAATGAAATATTACCCATAAACATGCAAATATTTGATTAATTTTATGATTTCTGCACTGTTTTAAAAATTTCTGTATGAAGTCATTTGGCATTTACTGTTTCCTTTAAACATTTAAGAAAAATTTAGGATTGTTAATAAAAAAACAGATTTATGGAAGTCAAAAATTTATTAAATTGTTACTTTTAACAACTTATTTATCAGCAAAAAATTCAGCCACATGTATTTAATTTTTGACACAGAAACCACAGGTTTACCTAAAAATTGGAATGCCCCGTTTACCGACATTGACAATTGGCCAAGGTGTGTTCAAATTGCGTGGCAGCTGCACGATAAGTATGGGGAATTAATTGAACAAAAAGATTTTCTGATCAAACCCGATGGCTATAATATTCCGTATGATGTGGAACAAATCCACGGAATTTCAACCCAATTGGCCGAAGAAAAAGGGGAAGATTTGAAAACTGTTTTGCGTCTTTTTAATGAAGTGCTTGCAAAATCAACTTTTGTGGTTGGCCAAAATGTGAAGTTCGACCTAAATATTATGGGTTGTGAATTTCACCGAAAAGAACTGGCCACAAATTTAAATGTTTTGCCGGTTTTGGACACTTGCAGCGAAACCACGGCAAACTTGTGCCAGCTTAAAGGCGGACGCGGCGGAAAATTTAAATTCCCAACTTTAACTGAATTACACCAATATTTATTCGGAAATTCTTTTGGCGAGGCGCACAACGCCACCGCCGATGTGGAAGCCACCACGCGTTGTTTTTTAGAGTTGATTAGGAAAAGGGTTTTTACAAAAGAAGAATTAAAAGTTTCTTCGGATTATTTTGAAACGTTTGAAGCCAAAAATCCAACCACAATCAATGTTATTGGCTTAAAACACATCGACCTAAAAAAAGAGAGCAAAAAATTAAAAACAAAATTAGAAGAAAATTCTGAAGAAATAAAACCCACTATAGCCGAATCAAAAGTCCTTGAAAATGCAAATTTTGCACATTTGCATTGCCATTCACAATTTTCCATTTTACAGTCCACTTCCAGCGTCAGCAACCTGCTTCAGGCTGCCATAAAAGACAAAATGCCGGCGGTTGCCCTAACCGATACAGGAAATATGATGGGCGCTTTTTACTTTATAAAAGAAGCGCTGGATTACAACAAATCAATCGAAAAATTCAATGAAAATTTAGCGGAAGGCCAAGAAGCAAAACTTCCCATAAAACCCATTTTGGGCTGCGAATTTTATGTGTGCGAAAATCACGCAGACAAATCGCAAAAAGACAACGGCTACCACATTGTTGTTTTGGCAAAAAACAAAATAGGTTATCACAACCTCGCCAAAATGTCGTCGATTTCCAATACTGATGGATTTTACTACATTCCGCGAATCGATAAAAACATTATTGAACAATATAAAGAAGGTTTGATGGTGCTTTCAGGTAATTTATTTGGAGAAATCCCGAGCAAAATCTTAAATGTTGGCGAAAAACAAGCCGAAGAAGCTTTGATTTGGTGGAAGGAACAATTTGGGGCCGATTTTTATTTGGAAGTGATGCGCCACGATCAGGAAAATGAAAATCACGTGAACGAAGTGCTTGTTGAATTTTCAAAAAAACATCAGGTAAAATTAGTCGCCACCAACAATACCTATTACACAAAACAAGAGGAATCAACTGCCCACGATATTTTATTGTGCGTAAAAGATGGCGAAAAAATAGCCACACCCATAGGAAAAGGAAGAGGTTATCGTTATGGTTTGCCCAACAACGAATACTATTTCAAATCGCAGGAACAAATGAAAAGTATGTTCGCCGATTTGCCCGAAGCCATCACCAATATTCAGGAAATCGCCGACAAAGTTGAAATCTTCAGCCTGGCGCGTAACGTGTTGCTGCCAAAATTTGCCATTCCGCAGGAATTTATAAATCCGGAAGACGCAATCGACGGCGGTGTAAGAGGTGAAAATGCCTATTTGCGCCATCTGACTTATGAAGGCGCCAAAAAAAGATATGGCGAAATATTGACGGATGACATCAGGGAACGACTTGACTTTGAATTGTCGGTTATTGAAAAAACCGGCTATCCGGGCTACTTTTTAATTGTTTGGGATTTCATTTTAGAAGCCCGAAAAATGAACGTTGCGGTTGGTCCCGGCCGGGGTTCGGCGGCTGGTTCTGTTGTCGCCTATTGTTTGTGGATCACCAATATCGACCCCATAAAATATGATTTGCTTTTTGAGCGTTTCTTAAATCCGGATCGGGTTTCTTTACCCGATATCGATATTGATTTTGATGATGAAGGCCGACAAAAAGTAATTGATTTCGTGATTCAAAAATACGGCGCCAGCCAGGTGGCACAAATTATCACTTATGGCACAATGGCCGCTAAATCTTCCATCAGAGATACGGCGCGTGTGCTGGATTTGCCATTGTTTGATGCCGACAGAATCGCGAAATTGATTCCGCTGGTGAAACTGAAAAACATTTTTGGCGAAGACGAAAAAAGCAAAGCGATCATTAAAGGTTTAAGGTCGGAAGATTTAGAAAATGTTAACGAACTTCGACGAATTGCAGCCGGAGATGACTTGGCCGCCCAGACCATCAATCAGGCGCGTGCTTTGGAAGGATCTGTCAGAAATACCGGAACCCACGCTTGCGGCGTTATCATTACGCCCGAAAATATCACCAATTTAATTCCGATTGCCACCGCGAAAGATACCGATATGTATGTGACGCAATTCGACAACAATGTGGTGGAAAGTGCCGGTTTGTTAAAAATGGACTTTTTAGGATTAAAAACCTTGTCTTTAATTAAAGACACCCTAAAAATTATTAAAGGAAAACACGGCATTGAGTTGGTTCCCGACGATTTTCCTTTGGATGATCCAAAAACTTACGAACTTTTTCAGCGCGGGGAAACGATAGGCATCTTCCAATATGAATCTTTTGGAATGCAAAAGCATTTAAAAGCGCTAAAACCAACCCAATTTGCCGATTTAATTGCCATGAACGCCTTGTACCGTCCGGGTCCGATGGAATATATTCCCTTGTTCATTATGCGTAAACACGGAGAAGAAGCCATTGAATACGACTTGCCGGTGATGGAAGAAATTTTGAAAGAAACGTATGGCGTTACCGTTTATCAGGAGCAGGTGATGTTGCTTTCCCAAAAAATTGCTGGTTTTACAAGAGGTGAAGCGGATATGTTGCGTAAAGCGATGGGAAAAAAAATTAGGGAATTGTTGGTGAAATTGAAACCTCAATTTATATCAGGAGGAAAAGCCAACAACCATCCGGAACCCGTTTTGGAAAAAATATGGAAAGATTGGGAAGCCTTTGCCGAATATGCATTTAACAAATCGCATTCCACTTGTTACGCTTATATCGCTTATCAAACCGCTTATTTAAAGGCAAATTATCCTGCAGAATTTATGGCGGCAGTTTTGTCGAACAATATGAGCGACATCAAGCAAATTTCCTTTTTTATGGAAGAATGCAAAAGAGCGGGCATCAAAGTTTTAGGGCCAGACATAAATGAATCTTTTTACAAATTTGCGGTAAACAAAGAAGGCGCCATCCGTTTTGGAATGGGTGCCATAAAAGGTGTTGGCGCTTCGGCAGTTGCCGCCATCGTTGATGAACGCAAGAAAAACGGAAATTATGCTTCTATTTTCGATTTGACCAAACGGGTAGATTTGCGCGCCGCCACCAAAAAAGCATTCGATGGACTTGCGATGGCCGGCGGTTTTGATTCTTTCACCAATGTGCACCGCGCACAATATTATCAACCGGATGAAAAAGGAGTTTCTTTTATTGAACGCGCCATTCGTTACGGCAGTAAATTTCAGGAAAATAAAAACTCAGCGCAGGTTTCATTATTTGGAGAAGCTTCTGAAATACAGTTTCCTGAACCTGAAATTCCGCAGGCTCAAAAATGGGGAATGATGTATAAATTGTCACGTGAAAAAGAAATGGTGGGTATTTATATTTCCGGCCATCCGCTTGATGAATTTAGAAATGAAATCGATTATTTCTGCAACTCAAACGTAGGTGTTTTTAAAGAAGATCTTAACAAATATGTGGGTTCCACGATGACTTTTTCCGGAATTTTAACCGATGTGCAGCACAAAACTTCCCAAAACGGAAATGAATGGGGCTCCTTCACGGTGGTCGATTACAGCGACAGCCACGAATTCAGGATTTTTAAGGACGATTATTTAAGGTTTAAACCTTATTTGTTTGAAGACGCTTTTCGTCAGATTCGGGTTTCTGTCACTGCCGGATGGCGCAATAAAGACGGCAAACTTTCCGAGCCAAGGGTTAATTTTACCGACATTCAAATTTTACAGGATGTGCTGGAAAAACAAACCAAAAAAATCACCATCAGTTTAGACATCAATAAAATCGACAAACTTAAAGTGGAAGAAATCCACAAAATCATGAAGGAAAATGAAGGCACTGTTCCGTTAGATTTTATCGTATATGATTTGGCTGAAAACGTAAAATTAAATCTGCACAGCAAATCCGTTAAAGTGAAGGTGGACAACAATTTTCTGAAAATCCTTAAAAATGAAGAAATCCATTTTAAGCTGAACTAATTTTGTTTGGTTGTTGGTTCTGGATTTTGATGAAAACTATCAACTAAACGATGACGTCAAAAAAATTCAATAAAAAGTATTAATTTAGGCAATGAATTTTAATGACCAAAATTAGATGAAACGAGCCATAACAAATTTTGATACACACAAAAATGATTAATGGCGAACAGCATCTGTACCAATAAAAAATAAAATATAAACAGATGAAAAACAACTATGTTGACTTTATTTCGGATGGACACTTGCTTTATTGCATTGAAAATCTGCACAAAGCGTATTTAAAAGCCAAAAACAATATCACAAAAAATAATTTTTATTCTAATAAAGTTGACACAATCAAGTTAACTTTTGACGCTCATTTCAACGCCATTAATCAAGAAAATTTAATCCAAGCTGAAATATTGCGACAAATAGACAAATCAATAAATAATTCCATCGGTACTTTTCACGAACAAATTTTAGGGGGAATTAAAGGTTATCAAATTGGAAATCTGAGTGGTTTTGACATAAAAGCGAATGATGATACTTTGTTTGCTGACATCAAGAACAAACATAATACGATGAACAGCAGTTCGGCAGAAAGTTTATTTCAAAAACTGAAAACTTATGCTGACAATTATAAACAAGCCAAATGTTATTGGGTTCAAATTCTTGCAAAAGGAAGCTTCAACGATTTGTGGAAAGGTGAAATAAATGGAAAAGAATACAGCCATAGCAGAGTTTATAAAATTTCTGGTGACCAATTTTATGCTTTGCTTTCGGGAAAAGAAAATGCACTTTTTCAATTATATAAAGTCTTGCCAGCTGCAATAAATGACTATTTAAGTTCAATAGAAAAAAGCGATACAATTATTAAAGAAAATTCTGCATTGGACGAAATAAAATCAGAAACCGAGACTTCAAAAAGATCAATTTTAGACCAAATTACTTTTGAAAATTATAGTTACTATTTAGGTTTCGACAAGTTGTAATAAGTATTCAAAAATTTCACAATCGAATACCCAATTTCTTTTCCGAGGTTTACAGGAACAGCATTTCCTATTTGTTTGTATTGTTGGGCAACCGAACCTTCAAATTTCCAAGTATCGGGAAAAGTTTGAATTCTTGCATATTCTCTAACCGTAAATGGTCTAGTTTCATCAGGATGACATCTTTCCGTTTGCTTTTGTGCAGGGCTGCAAGTCAAAGTTAAACATGGTTCGTCCCACCCTATTCTTCGCGCAATTCCGGTTTTCCCTCCGCCAAGATGAAAACTTCCACCCATAAATTCTTTTTGAATTTCTAATGGCAAATCGCGCCAATAACCTTTTTGCGGCACTAAATCTAAAACCTCAATTTTACTTTTAGGGTACTTTGAACCTTCAGATTTTGGAACATCACAATCAAATAAATCACCTTTTTTAAGTGCAGCTTTTAAGTTGTAGACTTTTTTATAAGGTTTTGGATATTCATAATGCAAATCAATATCCTTTCTAATTCCAACCAAAATCAAGCGTTCTCTTTTCTGCGGAACATTAAAATTTATTGCTTTAAGCACTTTAACAGGAACCACATTGTAACCAATTTCATCTAAAATTGAAATCATTCCTTGCAAAGTTTTTCCGTTTTCGTGGCTTAACAAACCACGAACATTTTCACCAATACAGATAGGCGGATTTACTTCTTTCACCGCTCTTGCAAATTCGTAAAACAAAGTTCCGCGAGCATCCGCCAAACCAAGTTTTTTTCCGGCATAACTAAAAGCTTGACAAGGAAATCCACCTGTTACAACATCAACTTTACTATGATATCCAGAGAAATCAAAAGACTTTATATCTCCTTCCAAAACATTCCAATTTGGACGATTCTTTCTCAAAGTTTGACAGGCCCATTTATCAATTTCATTTAATGCAATACATTTTAAACCGGCTTTTTCCATGCCAATCGCCAATCCGCCAGCACCCGCAAATAATTCCAAAACTGTGTAATCATTGTGCGGTTCAACATAATTGGAAACTGTTTCTTGAATATCTGTATCCAAAAAATCAGCAAATAAGGTATCTATGTCAGATTTTCTATAAACTCTGTAATTACTCATCGGCTCACGTACAGCTGTAAGCTTGCCTTCTTTATCCCAACGCCGCAAAGTTTCTTTGCTTTTACCAATGTATTCAGAAGTTTCAGAAAGCGTCATATATTCATTCATAACCAAATTATTTAACCTTACACAATGGTTACAAATTTAAAAGAAAAATTGAGATAACCAAATGAATAAACAGAAAAAGAAAAAAATAATATTTGATTGAAGTTTTTAAAAAAAAATGGGGTATCAGGGTGAATTGATTTTTCTGAAAACTGCCAATGAAAACTGTAAACTAATTGATGATTTATGAAGCCGTCAACTCCCTGAATAACTTTTCTAAATTTTTGTTTTTTGCGGTCAGGCTCAAAGTTTTTAATCCGTTGTCGTGGGCAAAATCAAAAACGGCCGGACGCATATCTTTTGAAGTGTCAAAAGTGAGTTCCCAAATGGTGTCCTGCACATTATTGGCCGATTTCAGGTGGGGAATATTTTCAACAAATTGCTTTTCAATTTTTAAATCAAATTCAACCTCAATTACCTGTTCTTTATTTTCAGTCAATTCCTTTAAATTTTTATCCGCAATAATTTCACCGTTGTGAATTAAAATAACCCGGTCGCACACCGCTTCAACTTCCTGCAAAATATGGGTTGAAAATAACACGGTTTTGTCTTTTCCCACTTCTTTGATCAAGCTTCTTATTTCCGCCAATTGGTTTGGATCCATGCCTGTGGTTGGCTCGTCCAAAATCAACACTTCCGGATTGTGCAGCAAGGCGGCCGCCAAACCTACGCGCTGGCGATACCCTTTTGAGAGCTGGTTTATTTTTTTGTGCGCTTCGGGCGTTAACCCGACTTTTACGATGGTATTTTCAATTTCTTCCATGGAAATTTTATGCACAGAAGCAATAAACTGCAAATATTCCCGCACGTACATATCCAGATATAAAGGATTGTTTTCCGGCAAATAGCCAATACATTTTTGTGCATCAATTTTATGGGTGGAAATATCGAAATTATTGACAAAAACTTCGCCTTCCGATGCGTTTATATAACCGGTAATTATTTTCATCATCGTAGATTTTCCCGCGCCATTTGGGCCCAAAAAACCCACGATTTCCCCTTTTTCTATGGAAAAGCTCACGTTGTTCAACGCTTTCTGTGTTCCGTATAATTTGGTTATGTTTTTAACTTCAATAGACATTCATCAGGAATTTTAACAAAAATACATTTTAATTATAAACAAGTACTTAAAGTGCCTAAAGTTTGGAGTGCTTAAAGTTAAAAAAATGAGCATTTCAAAAGTTAAATGGCTTTGTTTCATAACATAAATGTTACTTATACTGTCGAAACAAGCAATTTTATGCAATTATTTTAACTTTAGGCACTTATTCTCTCCCGTAATTTATCCAAAAATCATAAACCTTGTAAACTAAATTTATTTTTTAGACCTTTGAGAAAATTTAATATGGGCATTTTTAGGGTAATTCTGTGTATTGTTTTTCCTCCTTTGGCTGTTATCGACAAAGGTTGCGGCTCATTTATCATTGTTTTTATTTTAACATGTTTGGGTTGGATACCGGGAGTTATTGCAGCTTTAATTATTAATAACAATCCCAATAGATGAAAAAAAAAATTAAGTTAATTGATTTAGGATTAAAAGATTACAAAGAAACCTGGAATGAGCAGGAAGTGCTTTTTCAGGAAACCATCGACCTTAAAATCGAGAACCGTAAAAACAACACTACTTATAAAACACCAAATTATTTTATCTTTGTGGAACACCCGCACGTATATACCTTGGGAAAAAGCGGCGATATGAATAATTTGTTGCTGAATGAAACCCAACTTACCGAAAAAGGTGCCACATTTTATAAAATAAATCGCGGCGGCGATATCACCTATCACGGACCCGGACAAATTGTTGGTTATCCGATTCTGGATTTGGACAATTTTTTTACCGATATCCACAAATACCTTCGGTTTTTGGAAGAAGTTGTTATTTTAACATTGGATGAATACGGCATAAAAGCCGGCCGAAGCGCAGGCGAAACCGGTGTTTGGCTTGGCGTAGGAACGCCTTTTGCACGTAAAATTTGCGCTTTGGGCGTAAGAACCAGCCGCTGGGTGACCATGCACGGTTTTGCATTAAATGTAAACACCAATTTGGGCTATTTCGACAATATTATTCCTTGCGGAATTAAAGGAAAATCCGTAACTTCCATGGAAGCCGAATTAAATGCAAAAATCCCTATGGATGAAGTGAAAACAAAGATTTTAAAACATTTCTCCGCATTGTTTGAAGCGGAATTTGAGGAAAAATAAAAGATTTACGATTTAAAAATTTTGGATTTTGGATTTTAAATCTTCGAACCAATGAACTTTTAACTTTAAGTACGGACAGGTCGCGACCTGTCCCTGCTGGCGCGAGCTTCCAGCTCATGACTGCGGAAATTTAAATTCAAAGAAGCACGAGCGAGACGCTCGCGCCAGCAATCGGAACTTTTAACTTTTAACTTTTTTAAATTCCCCCTTTGGGGGTTAGGGGGCTAACTTTCTTCATTAAAAAACACCTTATAAAACATCATTTTTTTCTCTTCATCATAGCCTTTTTCCAGGTATTCGCTTGAAGCTTCCGGCGCGTCAATATCGAGTTTTATAACAATGTTGGTGTCTAATTTAATTTCGGTTTTAATTTTTTGCTTTTGCTTTTTGAACACTGCTTCAGAAACCGTAAACTGATTCCGCACCAACACATCGTTCAGCGTTTCATATTGCTTTTTATAGTCGTCGAACTTCGACTTTTGTTTTTCATTTTCTTCAAAAATATTTTCCTTAAAATCGTCGATATTCACCAACTCATTGGTTTTAAAAAAATCGACAGCCCTTGCCAAAAACGTATTTTTTTCCTGAATACCCAAATCTTCCTTGATGACATCTTCAGAAAATTCCTTGCACATTTCCAGGTAATTCTTGGTATGCTGGTTGTTGTCGTCGGCATATTTTACATTCAAAAAGTTTTGAATCCAGTAAAGCGAGTCGTAATTATTGGTGTCAACGCTCAAAACCACTTTCCCTTCGGCATCGGTTGTATTGACAATTAAGCAGCCTTTATCCAGTTTTTTGGTGCTGATTCCCTTTTGCACATACACGTCCAAACTGTTGTTTTCCATATGCGTCTGAAAAAAATCGAGCTTGTTTTCAATCTTAAAAATCCCCAATGCCTGCGTAATCACTTCCTTATATTCCACATCTTCAAAAAGCGCTATCATTACATCGCCGGTTTTAATTTGCGCCGAATTTGATTGCTCGTACAAGTGATTCACAATATGCCTTGAAACTTCCACAAACGATTCCGGATCCTTAAAAACCTGGGCCGCGTAGCTGTTAATTTCATTCAATTCAATGTTTGCGTGGTGGTTAAAACGATAACTTTCCGTCACGGCGCCAAAAGGTTTCAGCAAAAAAGGCTTCATCAATTCATAACTTTCCTCATCAAAAGTGATGGCGCTTTCAGAAAAAATATTGGTGGCGCTGTTGAACTTATTCCCAACTTTATGGATAATCAATTTTGCAATGGCGGCTCGGGTTCTTTTAATCATCTGTTCGTTTTTAACAAGGGCAAATGTATCATTTTAATGGTAATTTTTTGGAGGAATTTCATAAACAAAAAGGTTAAAAATATTTTTTTTGGCCTGCCGACCTTTTTGGTGGGCGTTCCTGCCGAAAAGGCAGGCGGGCTTTATGTTCCAAACTTTTTTCGCTGAAAAAGCGCAAAAAGGTTTTCACTTCAATCCCTAACCCAAATTGAAATAAAATGAATAATTTCAATTGACATTTAAAAGTCTAACCGCAAAGTTCGCAAAAAAAAAACGCGAAGTGCGCAAAGAAATAGCGATATTTACAAACGCTTGGCGATCTTTGCGTATCCCTTTGCGTCCCTTGCGGTTAAAAAACTTATTGAACCAAAAATAAATTTAGAAATTAATTTTCAAACATCACAACATCAATTTCAATTGCTCCGGCAGCAACCTGAAAGATTTTCGGTGATAAACGGTGGTGCCAAATTCCCGAATGGCGTTTCGGTGAAAAAGCGTTGCATAGCCTTTATTTTCCCTCCATTTATAGTTGGGAAACTCTAAATCAAGGTTTTTCATAAAATCATCCCGGTGTGTTTTTGCCAAAACAGACGCCGCCGCAATGCTCATAAATTTGGCATCGCCTTTAACAATGGTGGTGTGCGGAATATTTTTATACGGATTAAATTTATTTCCGTCAACAATAATGTGTTCAGGTTCAATCGCCAGTTTTTCAATGGCCAAATGCATCGCCAAAATGGAAGCCTGTAAAATATTGATTTCATCAATTTTTGCCTCAAAAACATAAGAAACGCCAAAAGCCAGTGCGTTTTTTTCGATAAAAGGCCTTAAAATTTCCCGCTGTTTCTCGGTCAATTGCTTAGAATCATTTAACAAAGGATGGTAAAAATCGGCAGGCAACAACACCGCGGCAGCCACTACCGGTCCGGCCAAACAGCCTCTGCCCGCTTCATCAGTTCCTGCTTCAACCGTGTTTTTTAAATAATATTTCTTAAGTCCCATGGCTCAAAATAGATTCACAAAATTAGCGTTAATTTCTAAAGAGAACTTCTCTAATTTACTTTTATTATTATCATTCAAATAATTTACCTTTGTTGCTTTAAATATTTTATGAAAAAATTATTCGCAGTATTATTTTTTGGATTTTATTTAATATCCGTTGATGCTCAGATTATGAGACCGGAAAAAGGCGGCGGCGTATTTAAAGGTGACAGCACCACATTTAAAAACGAAGTGCAAATTAAACTCAGCGGAAAAACCAAATATACCGATTATAAAATAATTTCCATAAACAACGACACAACCATTGTTGACACAACTTTAACCATCGCGAAAGATTATAAATTCAACTACATCAGAAAAGATAATTTTGAGTTGTTGCCTTTTGCCAACCAGGGCCAAACATATAACAAACTTGGCTATAATTTTATTCACAATTCCCTGTTTCCAACCATTGGCGCAAGCGCAAAACACTACAATTATTACACTATTGAAGATGTTTATTATTACGATGTTCCAACGCCAACATCCGAATTTATGTACAGAACCGGAATGGAGCAAGGACAGGTTTTGGATGGGTTTTTAACGCTGAACACTTCCAAGCAAATGAATTTTTCTATTGCTTATAAAGGATTGCGTTCTTTGGGAAAATACCGGAATGCTTTGGCGAGCCACGGAAATTTCAGGACATCTATTAATTATCATTCAAAAAACAACAACTATTTATTAAGAGGCCATTTTATGTCGTTCGACTTGTTAAACAATGAAAATGGCGGATTAACACCCGAATCTGTTGCATATTTTGAAAATGATGATCCCAATTATACTGACAGGAGCCGTTTGGATGTCAATTTTACGGACGCCAATACGATGTTCGAGGGGAAACGCTATTTTTTGGATCACAACATCAGTTTGTTTTCCAAAGAAAATAAAGCCGAAAAGCACAATGCAGCGATCTCAGAAAAGTTGAAATCGTATAATGCAACCCTGAAGGAAATTGAAAGACAGAAGAAAGACACCATTACAAATCCTATAAAACCTAAAATTAGCATTTCATCCAAAAGGCCAAGCGCCACCAAAAAAGAAAAAGAAGCCATTGCCAAAACCGATATAAACAAAGAAAATCAGGTGATAAAAACTGATACTTTAAACAAAGAAATTCCTTTAACCAAAATAGACACCCTCAAACTTGATTCGATTCGCGCGGTTAAAATAAAAAAAATTGATTCTTTGGTAATCGTTGCCGCAACACTTAAAGTTGATTCAAGCCAATTCATCGCCATTGACAAAAATGCAAATTACGGAATGAAACTTGGCCATTCTTTTATGTATGAAACCCAGCATTACCGCTTTAGGCAGGCGGCAGTCAACCCGTTTTTTGGTGAAGCATACGAGAATAATATCGTTGACCATACCTCCTATCAAAAAATGAACAACGAGGCTTACCTGCAATTTGAAGCGCCTTATGTTGGGATTTTGAGGGCAAAAGCAAATTACTTCAATTACAATTATCATTACAGCAGTATTTTGTATCTGGATACCGAAACCATTAAGGATAAGTTAAAAGGAAATGCCATTGCCGTTGGCGCCGATTGGAAAACCAACTTTGGAAAATTATTTTTGAATGCCGATGCGAGCTCCATAATCGCGGGCGATTTAACAGGGAATTCTATCAAAGGTTCTGTGATGTTCAAAAAAGACAGCGTTTACAGTTTTAAAGGTTTTGCGGAAATCACTTCAAAAACAGCCGATTTTAACAAGTTGTTGTACCAAAGCGATTACAAAAATTACAATTGGCAAAATGATTTTAAAAACGAGCAAATAAAAAATATCGGGGCCGAATTCAGTTATAAAAATTGGGTGAGCATCAATGCAAGTTATAACCTCATCGACAATTATACTTATTTCGACGAGAATTCTTTGCCGGCCCAGGCCACGGAAACCTTAAACTATTTAAAAGTGAAGGCGCATAATTCCATCACTTTCAGGAAATTTACTTTAGACAATACGGTGATGTATCAAAATGTCTTCGGCGGAGAATCGTTTTTTAAAGTTCCTGAAATTGTGACCAGAAACACCTTGTATTATTCCAATTATTTATTCAAGGGAAAACCTTTGTACCTGCAAACTGGGGTAACCGTTAAGTATTTTACGGAATTTAATGCCGGCGCGTACAATCCGCTTTTAAGTGAATTTGTCTTACAAAATACCCAAAAAATTGGAAATTTTCCGATGCTTGATTTTTTCGCCAATGCGCAGATACGGCGAACACGCCTTTACCTAAAAGTTGAAAACTTCGGAGCCAGTTTTATTGGAAGAAACTACTATTCGGCACCAACCTATCCATATCGAGATTTAACCGTAAGGTTTGGCTTGGTTTGGAATTGGTTTATATAATCCCATCCCCAGCCTCCCGTTCTAAAAACGGGACAGGCTTTTCCGAAGGGAAGGGAGTTTGATTTGGGTTTATTCAGCTTTCGGCTTCCCCCTTTCGGGGGTTAGGGGCTTTTTAAACTTTTTTAGTCGCCAACTGTCTTATTTTTATGCTGAAACCAGCAAAAATCAAGGTCATAATTGGGCTTAGCCAGTTAAAAATGGCATAAATGGCATAATCTGCCACAGGAACGCCAAGCACGCCGCTTTGATAGGCGCCACAAGTATTCCAAGGAATTAACGCGGAGGTTACCGTTCCTGAATCTTCCAGGGTTCTGCTTAAATTCTCGGGAGCCAATTCCTTGTCTTCAAATGCCTTTTTAAACATTTTACCGGGAATTACAATGGCTAAATATTGGTCGGAAGCAATCACATTTAATCCAATACAGCTTAAAACCGTGCTAAAAAACAATCCGAAAATTGACGTTGCCAATTTCAACAATTCTTTGGTGATTTTTGCCAAAGCGCCAATGGCATCCATGGTTCCGCCAAAAACCATCGCACAACAAATCAGAAAAATTGTCCAAAGCATCCCTTTCATTCCGCCGGCACTAAACAAATCATTTAACTGTGCATTATCGGTTATAATTTCAGTATCAACAAAAACCGCTTTTAAAATCGCCCTAAAATTTGAAGTTGCCAAACTGCTTAATATTGCAGGCTGAAAAATAAATGCAAATACCGCCGCCAAAATAACCCCGATTCCCAAAGCAATTAAAGGTTTCGTTTTTGTTAAAATTAAACCAATAACCGTTAAAGGAACGATAAATAAGTATGGTGTGATGTTAAAAGTGGTTTTTATGGTGTTTAACAATCCGCTAATGTCTGTAGTTCCTTCTGTGTCAATAGTAAAACCAATAATGCCAAAAACAATTATTGTAATTGTTATCGTTGGAACTGTAGTTATTGCCATATATCTGATGTGCGTAAACAAATCTGTTCCCGCCATAGCTGGGGCAAGGTTTGTGGTATCGCTTAACGGTGACATTTTATCACCAAAATAGGCGCCTGAAACCACTGCTCCGGCAATCATCCCTGTTGGAATTCCCAATGCGGTTCCAATGCCCACCAAGGCTATTCCCACAGTTGCTGAGGTGGTCCAGGAACTTCCTGTTGCCATAGAAATAATAGATGCAATAATTACGGATGCAGGTAAAAATATAGAAGGACTTAACACTTGAAGTCCGTAATACACCATCGCAGGAATAATGCCGCTTACCAGCCATGTACCGGCCAATGCCCCAACCAAAAGTAAAATCATGACTGGAACAAAAATACTTTTTAAATTTTCCCAAATTTCAGCAATCATTATCTTTAGGGAAACTTTGTTCAAAAAACCAACCATTGAAGCAATGACGCCTCCCATCAATAAAATAAATTGGGTGGAATATTCACCCAACAATTCACCTCCGGCAAAAAAGATATTATAGGCAAGCATCATCATGAGGATAACAACAGGGATTAGTGCTTCAAAAAGACTTAATTCTTTATTGTCAATAATTTTTTGATCTTGTATTTCTATTTCAGATAAGTTGTTCATACTGTCTTGCATTCAATATTTTTTAGAATTGTAATGATACGTAAATTTAAAAGTTTTTGCAAATGAAACGAGCATAACAAATTTTGATAGGCAAAGAAATGATTAATAGCGAACCTGCCTGTCCGGCAGGCAGGCTGCAGCTGTTACCGCTAAAAAATAAAATGTAAACAGATGAAAAACCCCATTCGTTTTTGAATGAGGTTTTATCAATTTTGAAATCACTACAATAAAATCAATCTACTTCAATTTTAGCCAATGTTATAAAACACCCACTTGTTTCATGCATTTTCTCATCGCTCCATAAGTTCTTTCAATATCATTATCTAAGCCAATGGAAAAACGAATAATCCCGTCGGAAAGTCCCATTTCCAATTGCTCTTCTACAGGAATTTCTGAGGAAGTGCTTGTGCCTGGCGCACTAAATAAGGTTTTATAAAATCCTAAGCTTACGGCCAAATAGCCCAAATTTTCATGTTGCATCAGCTCCATCAACCCATTTGCTTTGGCTAAATTGCCTACATCAATGGTCATCATTCCTCCAAAACCATATTCTTCATTATTGATTGCTTTCATCAATTCATAATTTTTATGGCTTTTTAATCCAGGATACACCACTTTTAATCCATCATTCTCAAACTTTTCAGCTAAATACATGGCATTTTCGCTGTGTTTTTTCATTCTGATATGAAGGGTTCTTAAGTTTTTCAAAATACTTGCAGCTCTTAAACTGTCCATCACCGGACCCAATAACATCATAGCGCCATCGTTTACGTTTTTTAAACTGTCAATAAATTCTTGTGTACCGCAAACCACGCCGCCAACAGTATCGTTTGTGCCATTTATAAATTTTGTTAAACTGTGAATGGTCACATCTGCCCCTAATTTTTGAGGAGAAATGATCATTGGTGAAAAAGTATTGTCCACCACCAAAATAATTCCGTGTTTTTTGGCGATTTTTGCCAGACTGGAAATATCCGCAATTTCCAATAACGGATTGCTGACGGATTCACAATAAATCATTTTAGTAGTTGGCGTAATTGCCGCTTCCACTTTTTCCAATGAAGTAATGTCCACAAATGAGGTAGAAATATTCATTTTTGGCGCAAAGTTTTTTAGAAAAGCATAAGTGCCTCCATAAATTGTTCTGCCTGCCACAATGTGATCTCCAGCGCCACAAACCTGTAAAAAGACAGAAGTGATGGCACCCATTCCGGATGCCGCCACATTTGCGGTTTCCGTAAATTCCATAGCCGCCAAAGCTTTGCTTAAATATAAATTGCTTGGACTTGAATGACGGGAATACAAATAACAGCCTTCCGCATGACCTTCAAAAGTGTCGTGCATTGTTTTAGCGTGTAAAAATGTATAGGTTGCAGAATCTGAAATAGAAGGATTTACGCCTCCAAATTCTCCAAAATATTGTAAATCCTGGATTTTATTTGCTGGTTTGTTGCTCATAACTTAAAAGTTTATCATATAAAATTAACAAACTTCAACTTAATAAACTGTAATAATTTATAATTTTAGTGTATTTTACTTTCATTATTGATATTGTAAGAATATTTTCCCTTACACTTATTTTATTTTGATTATATTTAGAAAAAATTACTGATTATGATGGTCAACTTAGATTTAACGGACAAAAAAATTCTCAACCTGCTTCAGCAAAATTCAAAAGCGAACATTAAAGAAATAGCCTTAAAAATTGGATTGACCCAAACGCCCACCTATGAACGCATTAAAAGGCTTGAAAAGGCTGGTGTTATTAAAAATTACATCGCGGTTTTAGACAAAGAAAAAGTGGGCTACACAATTGAAGTTTTTTGCCAGGTAACTTTAATGGTGCACTCAAAAGAGATGATTAACCGGTTTGAAAATGCCATAAATAAAATAGATGAAGTGATGGAATGCTTCCACGTTGCAGGAAATTACGACTATTTATTAAAAATAATTGTGAAAGACATGAACAGTTATCAGGCTTTTTTAAAGAATAAATTGTCTGTTTTAGATTCTGTTGCCAATGTGCAAAGCACTTTTGTGATGTCGTCGACCAAAGACAGTGCTGGTTTAAGTTTAGCCCCCTAACCCCTACTTCGACTCCGCTCAGTACAGGCTCGGAAGGGGGGAATTTATAAGCTGAAGGTTAAAATCGTAATTCAATTTGCATTAGGGATTACTTCACTTATTTATTATTTTTTACAGGAGTTCAGTGAACCATGTTTGAAGTGAAAATCCTTTTTTAATTGCCGGCAGGCGAATTAAAAAAGATTGCAACAAAAAGCCCGACCGCTTATTTAAGCAGGAATGCCTGCCTACCGGCCAGGCAGGCCAACCAAAAAGGCAGGCAAGTCCAAAAAATGCTTTAAATGCTGTTGTTATTTTTTGGCAACAATGGTCACCTGAAAATCAAATTCATCGTTCACAAATTTATCTTTTAAATCATTAAAGAAGGTTTTTGATTTGTATTTCACGTTAAAATCGGCTCTGTTAATTTGGAAAGTATCACTGGTTAAAGTCACATTGTCATTGTTAACAACAAATGTTGCTGGGAACGTAATTTGTTTGGTGACGCCTTTAATGGCCATATTTCCTGTAACCTGAATTTTTCCTGCTTTTATTTCACTTTTTATAATTTCAAATTTTGAAGTTGGAAAAACTACTATTTCAAAAAAGTCTTCCGATTTTAAATGGCCTTCTAATTTCGCACTTCCGTCAGCATCTTTAATGGTACTCATATCGGCAACAAAAGTACCGCCTGTTAATTTATTGTTTTTTACGGCAATGTTTCCGGAAGCCAATGTAATTGTGCCCGTATGAGAGCCTGTTGGCTTGTATCCTTTCCAAGTTAATTTAGAATTTTCAACGTTTACCTTGAAATTGTCTTGGGCAAATACTGATTGGCTCACAAAAGAAAAGGCTGCAAATACAATGGTAAATACTATTAATTTTGATCTTTTCATGCGTTTTCGTTATTTATAATGATTATTAATAATAACTGCAATGATATTAAAAAAATAATGAACCATTTTTTAATATCATTATTTTTTTAACAATTAGGGACAATTGCATAAAAAGTTACTTAGGTTTTTTCTTTTGAATCGATGATAATTGTTACCGGACCATCATTGATAAGCGCCACTTTCATATCGGCGCCAAACTGACCGGTTCCCACTTTTTTGTTTAGCTGAAGTTCTAATTGTTTAATAAATTGTTCGTACAACGGAATCGCTGTTTCGGGTTTTGCGGCGTAGATATAAGACGGGCGATTTCCTTTTTTGGTGCTTGCGTGCAAGGTAAACTGACTTACCACGATGGCGTCACCGTTTATTTCCATCAACGATTTATTCATCACGCCATTTTCATCATTAAAAATGCGGAGCTTGGCAATTTTTTTGGTGAGCCATTCAATGTCCGTTTTATCATCAGCCTCTTCAATGCCCAATAAAATAAGTAATCCGTTATTAATTTCACTGACTTTTATTTCATCAATGGTTACAGAAGCTTTTGAAACTCTTTGTATGACTGATCTCATTTGTTGTTAATGCGTTTAATCCTATCCCCAGCCCTTTCCAAAGGAAAGGGAGTTTGTTTTGTCTTCTGACTTCGGTCTTCGGTCTTTCGACTACTATTAACCTGACGGATTAATAACGGAAATTTATTATGCTGCTGCATATTTTATGTCATTATGTCTAAAATATTTCTTTACTCTTTCAGGATTTTGA
>LNAP01000127.1_pt1 | contig 77513 bp, 65 predicted proteins | sample 602601 | NCBI WGS metagenome assembly LNAP01 (sample SAMN02440304, study PRJNA202911) | soil metagenome | biome: Subtropical and temperate rainforests or woodlands; isolation source: soil samples (1 kg each in a 20% v/v slurry with milli Q water) were... ...
GCGCGCCGCCAGGTTGTCCCTTGCGGGCTATCTTCAAGAATAATGCCAGCGGCTTTAAGTTCATCGCGAATACGGTCGGATTCGGCAAAGTTTTTGGCTTGTTTCGCCGTAGTGCGAGCGCCGACTTTTTCCCCAATCATCGCGTTACTCAGCCCATCAGACGGCGTTGCCTGCAAAAAGTCTTGCGCATCGCGCTGCAAAAGTCCCAGCACGCCACCCAATGCACGAAGCTGAGCAGCCAAGGCGACCTCGCCCCGGTTGATGAGGGTGGCGAGATCAAATAAAACGGCCATGGCTTCGGGTGTGCCGAAGTCATCATCCAGCGCCGCCTTGAAGCGTTGTGCGTGGGCTTCGTTCCAATCCACCAGCGCAGTGCCCGGCTGCCCCTTCAATGCGGTGTAAAGCCGCGTGAGCGACTGGCGCGCGTCATCCAGATGCACATCAGAATAATTGAGCGGGCTGCGGTAATGGGCGCGCAAAATAAAAAACCGCACCACTTCGGCGTCATACTTTTTCAAGACTTCGCGTATGGTAAAAAAATTGCCCAGCGACTTGGACATTTTCGCGTCATCTACCCGCACAAAGCCGTTGTGCAGCCAGTAATTCACAAAATGCCGATGGGACTGATCAGCACAGGCGCCTTCAGATTGCGCAATTTCGTTCTCGTGATGCGGAAACTGCAAATCCTGGCCGCCCCCATGAATATCAACATGTGCCCCGAGCAGTTCAGCGGCCATGGCCGAGCACTCGATATGCCATCCGGGTCGGCCAGCGCCCCAGGGGGATTCCCATTTAGCTTCGGCCGGCTCTTCTTCCTTGGCCTGTTTCCAGAGCACGAAATCGAGCGGATCCTGCTTGCCAGCGGTCACATCGACCCGTTCACCGGCACGCAAATCTTCCAGCGATTTACCGGACAGCTTGCCGTAACCATCAAACTTGCGCACCGAGTAGCAAACATCGCGATTGGCTGCCACATAGGCGTAGCCATTCTTTTCCAGGGTGCTAATCATGTCTTTCATTTGCGCCACATAGTCTGTCGCACGCGGTTCAGCATCCGGTGGCAAGACGCCGAGGGCGGCGGCATCCTCATGCATTGCCGTGATAAAGCGATTCGTCAACTCGCGGATGGTTTCTTTATTATCCTGCGCGCGACGAATGATCTTGTCGTCGATATCCGTAATGTTGCGCACATATTTGAGCTGATAGCCACTCGCGCGTAGCCAGCGCGCAACCAGATCAAAAACCACCATCACGCGGGCATGGCCCAAATGGCAATAGTCATACACCGTCATGCCGCACACATACATGCTGACTTGGCCGGGGTTAATCGGAATAAAGGCCTGCTTTTCGCGGGCAAGAGTGTTATAGAGCTTGAGCATCTGAATAAATAGTCAGCACGAGGCGGGTTGTGGTTATTGCGGTTATCGGGATTGAACTTCGCTGCAACGAAACCCTGGTTGTAGGCTCAGGGTGCTTGTTGTTAGAATTCACCACCCAGTATGCGCATTGCGGCTAAGCCCAGCCCGGCAATGTGCGGGAAACTGCGAGAAGTATACAACATGACAAAAACCCCTTTTAACTCACGGCACGCAGCATCCAGCCGCGTCATTTTTGCCCTGTTTGCCAGCCTGATCTTGATCCTTTCCCATCTTTCCGCCACCTCAGCCCACGCACAGGCAGCCTCACTTGACGACATTGCTGACATGATCAATCAGCGCCAGTATGCGCCCGCGCTCACCGCGCTCGCGCCGTATCTGGAAGCCAATCCGGCGGATGCCCATGCACGCTTTCTCAAGGGAGTGGCGTTAAATGAGATGAACCGCACCAGCGAGGCGGTTGCCATCTTCAAGAAGCTAACCGAAGACTACCCCGAGCTGCCCGAACCCTACAATAACCTGGCGGTGATTTACGCCAAGTTGAACCAACTGGACAATGCCCGCATAGCGCTGGAAATGGCCATTCGCACCCACCCGTCTTACGCCACCGCGCATGAAAACCTAGGCGATATTTACGCCCGCCTGGCCAAAGAATCCTACAGCCAGGCAGATAAACTTGCCCCAGGCAATCCGGGTGTGCAAAAAAAACTCGGCATCCTGAGCAGCCTGTCCCCGCAGTAACGCGCGAGACCACTCTTTAGCCCGCGCTTTTCATCCACTTCACTTTTGGAGACTTTATGCACCGCTTTATCCTGCCTGTTACGACCTTCTTTGCCGCACTATTTTTCAGCCTGGGCGCCTTTGCCGCTAACCCGCAAGTTGAAATGAAAACCTCGCAAGGCACCATTTTGATTGAGTTGTATCCTGAAAAAGCGCCGCTGACCGTGGCGAATTTTTTACGTTACGTGAAGGAAGACTTTTACGCCGGCACGCTGTTTCATCGCGTGATCGACGGTTTCATGATTCAAGGCGGCGGCTTTACGCCAGGCATGAAAGAAAAGCCCACCCATGAGCCGATTCAGAATGAAGCGAAAAATGGCCTCAAAAATGATGCGGGCACCATCGCCATGGCGCGCACGGGCGATCCACATTCTGCCAGCACACAGTTTTTCATCAACTTGAAGCCCAACAACTCACTCAACTATCCCAATCCCGATGGCTGGGGCTATGCCGTGTTTGGCAAAGTCATCAAGGGCTTTGAGATTGTCGAAAAAATTGGCAAAACGCGTACCGGCAATGTCGGCTTTTACCAGGACGTGCCCACCACGCCCGTGGTGGTCGATTCCGTCAAAATCCTGAACGAAAAAAAATAAGCTTATAAAAAACATGTCGTTGCCACGCTTTCCTGCATTCCCTTACCCAAACGCCCATCATTCCCCTGAGCCGCCCCGAATCATGAAATGCGTCAACCTCATTGCATCAAGGGCTGCAAATAAAAAAGCCCGCCCATCCGCTACGCGGCCCACGGCTGGCTTTGCACAGCCATCCGGCTGCGGCGGCGCGACGCATGCGTCGCGCATTCCCGCCCCCCGTCCATCCTTCCCTTGCGGCAAGGCTTTTATCCGGTCCGCTGCGCTCGGTGATTACATAGCGCACTTGGCCTAGGTATTTCACGTTAAACACCCTTGAAAGATTAAACATGATCAAAATTACTACCAATCACGGCGTCATTACCCTGGAACTCAACGCTGAAAAAGCGCCCAAGACCGTGGCCAACTTTATCGACTACGTTCAAAAAGGCCACTTCGACAACACAATCTTCCACCGCGTGATCCCCGGTTTCATGATCCAAGGCGGCGGCTTTGAGCCAGGCATGAAGCAAAAACCCGTTGGCGCACCAATCGACAACGAAGCCAACAATGGCTTGAGCAACAACAACTACACCGTGGCCATGGCGCGCACGTCCGACCCGCATTCGGCCACCGCACAGTTTTTCATCAATGTGGCGGACAACGATTTCCTTAACTACGGCACCTGTCAGGATGGCTGGGGCTACTGCGTGTTTGGCGAAGTCCTTGAAGGCAAAGAGGTGGTCGATAAAATCAAGGCCGTGCCCACCGGCACGGTGAGCTTTCACCAAAATGTGCCGGCCGTCGATGTGATCATCGAACGCGCCGAAGTTATCTAACGCTCATGGCAAGTAAATGCCACCCGCGGATGATGAAACACGCGAAAGGCAGCATAAAGCTCCCCCCCGCACGGGGGAGGAGACTGTCTGGCTCGCTGCGCGAGCGGCCTGACCCGGCATCAAATGGCGTTGTTTCACGCCAATATCCAAGAAATAACATTAGCTGCCAAGTCCATGATGTACCCAAATGGGCTTAGCCGTTTTGTTTCAGACCTGCATTTAAGCGCCGATCGCCCCGATCTCACCGCGCGCTTTGCCGCTTTTCTGGCCGACACAGCGCAGGCAAAAGTAGCGCAGCTATTCATTCTGGGTGATTTATTCGACGCCTGGATTGGTGACGACGACCTCAGCAACCCGTTCAATGCTGAAATTGCAACCCTTATTCGCCACTTGGCTGACCAGGGCACGCAAGTCTTTTTTATCGCCGGCAATCGTGACTTCCTGCTTGGCGATGCGTTTGCCAAGGCGGCCGGCCTGGCGCGCCTGGGGGATGTTGAAAAAGTCGGCGCTGGCAACACGGCGCTTCTCATCATGCATGGCGACACGCTATGCACAGACGACACCGATTACCAGGCCTTTCGCGCTTTGGTGCGCAACCCTGCCTGGCAAACGGATTTTTTGGCGCGCCCACTCGCAACACGCCGTGCGGAAGCCGCCGCTTTGCGCGCAAAAAGCCAAGCCGCGACGGCTGAAAAATCCAACCGCATCATGGATGTAAATCCCGCTACCGTTAAAAAAGCCTTGTTAGCTTCAGGCTGCCAACGGCTGATCCACGGTCACACGCACCGCCCATGCTGTGAGCAGATTGTGCTCGACAACAATGATGCCACGAGCGAGCGCTGGGTATTGTCAGACTGGGAGACCCAGCGCGGCGATGCCCTGGAGCTATTGCCTGACGGCTCGCTGCGCCGCATCGACTTGTCAAGCTAGCGTGCCGGACGGATTTTTAGAAAATTCCGCACGGCCTGTACTTCTCAAGCGGCCGAACACCCGCTAGCCTTTTAATCCGCGCGCAATATCCGCCTGCAAATCCAGCGGGCTTTCCAGGCCAACCGCCACGCGCAGCAAGCCTTCCTTGATGCCTGAAGCTGCCCTGGCTTCAGGCGAAATGCGCCCGTGGGTTGTCGATGCCGGATGGGTAATCGTGGTTTTTGTGTCGCCTAAATTGGCCGTGATCGACAGCAAGCGGCAGTGGTCGACCACGCGCCATGCCGCCTCGCGGCCACCATGCACTTCAAAGGCCACAATCGCGCCGCCCGTGGCCTGCTGCCGCATGGCCAGCGCATGTTGCGGATGGGAGGGCAAGCCGGGATAGAACACGCGTGCGACTTCTGGTTGTTGTTCCAGCCATTGCGCCAAGGACAGGGCATTGGCCGATTGCTGATGCATGCGCAGGAATAAGGTTTCCATGCCCTTCAAAATGATCCAGGCATTAAAGGGCGAAATGGTGGGCCCGGCGGTGCGCAGGAACTTGAACACCTCATCCACCAACGCCTTGGGCCCGCATACTGCGCCACCGAGCACGCGACCTTGGCCGTCAAGATATTTGGTAGCGGAGTGGATCACAATGTCAGCGCCCAGTTTTAAAGGCTGCTGCAAGGCCGGAGAACAAAAACAGTTATCGACCACCAGCAACACACCACGGGCATGTGCAACAGCGGCTAAGGCGGCAATATCGAGTACGTCGGTGAGCGGATTGGAGGGTGTTTCGAGAAACAGAATGCGCGTATTGGACTGAATGGCTGCGGCAAAGACAGCAGGATCGGATGAGTCGATATACGTGGTCTCTATGCCAAAACGAGAAAAAATCGTGCTGAACAACTGTTGCGTGGCGCCGAAAATACTGCGCGAGGACACAATGTGACCCCCTGCACTCATCAAGGCCATGACGGTGGACATGATCGCCGCCATGCCACTGGCCGTGGCCACACAGGCCTCGGCACCCTCTAACGCCGCCAGGCGGGTTTGCATCATGCTCACCGTCGGGTTGGTAAAGCGGGCATAGACCATGCCCGCCTCGGCGCCTGAAAACCGTGCGGCGGCTTGTGCTGCGCTTTCAAACACAAAGCTTGAGGTCAAATAGAGCGCTTCGGCGTGCTCATTAAACTGGCTGCGCGTTTGCCCCGCACGCACGGCGAGCGTCTCTGGCGACCAGTCAGGCATTGACTGCGCAGGTGTTGCCAGCGCATCGGCTGACTTTGCAGGGGAAGAAAAATCTGTCATCACAACCTCAGTCAATCTCAAATAGGTTTATCAAACGCTGAAATTCTTGGGCCACCATGAATCCATTATTCGTCTTAGCGTGAAACAACGTCATTTGATGCCGGGCCACGCTGCCGCCGCCGGCTTGTGCAAAGTCGGCCGTATCTCGCCTCGCAGTTGGGCGGGGGCGGGTCTTGATGCGGCCTTTCGCGTGTTTCGTCATCCGCGGGTGGCATTTACTTGCCATGAGCGTTAGCCGTGCCCCAAATTAAGGCCTAACTGTGTGCCATCGTGGTAATCAACCGGATCATTGTCTTCGGGATCCTCAGCTGAGGCCTTGGGCTGGTCGCGTTCCAGTTCCATTTTCCGCAAATAGGCCGGGGTGACATCGCCCGTCACATAATGGCCGTCAAAACAGGAGGTTTCAAACTGCGTGATGCTGGGGTTAATCGCCCGCACTGCGGCCTTTAAATCCTCAATATCCTGGTACACCAAGGCATCCGCGCCAATCTCGCGGCAAATTTCCTCATCCGTGCGGAACGATGCAATGAGTTCCGAGCGGCTTGGCATGTCAATGCCATAAACGTTGGCAAACCTGACTGGCGGCGAGGCTGAAGCAAAATAAACTTTTTTCGCCCCGGCTTCGCGCGCCATCATGATGATTTCGCGACTCGTCGTGCCACGCACAATGGAGTCATCCACCAACAGCACATTGCGGCCTTTGAATTCCTGCGCGATGGCATTGAGCTTTTGGCGCACCGATTTGCGCCGGGTCGCTTGCCCCGGCATGATGAACGTGCGGCCAATATAGCGGTTTTTGACAAAGCCTTCGCGGTAGGGCAGATTCAGGCGTGCGGCCATATCCATGGCGGAATGGCGGCTCGAATCCGGGATGGGAATGATCGCATCAATTTCCAGGTGCGGCAGGGTGCGACGAAGTTTATCGGCCAGAAACTCCCCCATCCGGGCACGCGTTTCATACACCGAAATGCCGTCCATCACCGAATCAGGGCGCGCCAAATAAACGAATTCAAACATGCACGGCGCATGCACCGTGCGGTCTGCGCATTGACGGCTCAAGAAGTTGCCGCGCAAGTCAATCAAGATCGCCTCGCCGGGTTCAACGTCGCGCAAGAGCTTAAAGCCCAGGGTGTCAATCGCCACACTTTCAGAGGCCACCAAAAATTCTGCGCCGCCGGGCGTATCGTTACGGCCAATCACCAGCGGACGAATGCCATAGGGATCGCGAAACGCGACCAAACCATAACCGGCAATCATGATCACGACCGCATAAGCGCCTTTGACACGGCGATGCACGCCGGCGATGGCTTTGAATATCGTCTCGGCATTGACTTGCGGCGCATTGGAGGCCACTTGCAGTTCATGCGCAAACACGTTCAACAGCACTTCTGAATCGGAATTGGTATTGATGTGCCGCAAGTCCTGCAAGAACATGTCCTGCTTCAATTGCAAGGCATTGGTCAGATTACCATTGTGCGCGAGCATCAAGCCAAAGGGCGAATTCACATAAAACGGCTGCGCTTCGGCTGCGTTATCGGCAGAACCGGCGGTAGGATAACGGCAATGGCCGATGCCCCAATTGCCCACCAGGTCGCGCATATTGCGGGTGCGAAACACATCACGCACCAGGCCTGAGCCTTTGTGCATGTGAAACCGGCCGCCTTCGCCGGTGGCTATCCCCGCAGCGTCCTGCCCGCGATGCTGCAAGACTTGCAGTCCGTCATACAGCAACTGATTGACTGGTGTGGTCGCCACCACTCCCAAAATTCCGCACATGGCCGTCCTTTATCGAAATCGAATACGCTTTACCGCTTCCGCCGGTAACCACGGTCTTGCCGCTAAAACTACTGTCTCCAAAGGCGGGGCTAACACGGCGCCCTGCCAGGCCCGACTTTCGGGCAAAGGGGTCATCCCAGCCACCATTACGCCCAACAGCACCACCAGCACCCCCCGAAACACCCCGAAGAAAGCGCCAAGCATCCTGTCCAAAAAACCCAAACCCACCGCATTCAACAACATGGCAATGATTTTCCTGCCGACGGCAAACACAATAACGACGGCCAAAAAGACCAGCACATAAGCCGCTGCCAAACGCATGCCCGGGTCGGCAATCTCACCGGTCAACCAGTGCGCTACTTGGTTAGATTCTGCCCGGGCGACGAAAAAAGCCACTACCCACGCCACTAAAGCCAGCACTTCACTGACCATGCCACGCCAGGCACCAAACAACACCGAGACAGCGACTACCGCAATGACAATGTAATCAAATAAGGTCATGGATTACTTTAGGTTGCGGCCGCCTACCGGGCCGCTACCGTACCCGCAACGCCGATTTTCTTGATCTTCGCCTGCGCCTTTTCAGCCGCTTCACGCGTGGCAAAAGGCCCCGCCCGAACACGCGTGCGTACGCCCTGGCCAGAGTCGAGCTTTTCGGTGTAAGTTGGCAACCCCAGCTCTTTCATCTTGGCCAAAAGATGCTTTACATTTCCTTCTTCTTTGTAAGCACCGAGCTGGACAACCCAAGCTGGGCCATCCCCTGCCGCCTGGGTGGGCTTTGTTGTTTGCGCCGCCGGGGGTTTGCTGGCATCTGCCATCTCTTTTTGCGCCGCCCCGGCTGGGCTGAGACGGTTTGCGGCATCATTCGACACGATGGCATCTGCGGAAACGCCCGCACTTGGGGCGTCTTTTGCCGCTTTGGCTAAATGCGCTGAATCCGCAGCGGCTTTGCCCGCGCCCCCGTGCAGGGCAGGCATTGCGGATGCAGGATCATCCGTCAAGACTGCTTTAGGGGACACGCTCTCCTGGCTGGGAATTTGTACTTGAATATCCTGCACTGGCGGCCTGGGTTCTTGATCCATCAACATCGGCAAGACGATGATTGCCAAGAGTGCCAGCGCTGCTGCACCAACCAACCGACGTCGGGCACGTTTTTTCAGTTGGAGTTCGGGGTCCGTTGAATTATCAATTGCCGTCATCCTGGATACTCTCGTCATGCTGAAAATTAGGCCTTCCGCCCTAATGCCTGCAGCGCCGCTGCAACAACCAGGAAGGATCCAAAGGCCAGAATTCTATCACCTTCACCCGCCTGTTCTTGCGCCGCCAGCAGGGCATCTGCTACCGAAGTAAAGCTATCCACGACAGTGAGCCCCTTGGCACGCAAGCGCGCGGCCAAAAAGTCGGCGCTGGCGGCACGGCTGCCGGCAAGCGTTGCGGGCAACCAGTGCGTCACGCGCGCTTGCAAGGCGTCAATCACCGCATCAATATCCTTATCCAGCATCATGCCAAACACGGCAAACGTTTTAGGATGAAACGCCATCTGCAACAAATTGTTCGCCAATACGCGCGCCGCCTGCGGGTTGTGCGCCACATCCAGCACCACGACCGGCTGCCCTGGCAAAACCTGAAAACGGCCCGCCAGCTCGACTTCCAGCAAGCCCTGACGAATATCCTTCATCGCTACGGGCAGGACAGCATGCAGCGCATCCAGCGCGGCTAAAACGCAGGCCGCGTTGCGCAGCTGATTTTCCCCGCGCAACGCGGGATAAGCCAAACCGCTACGGCGAATTTGCTGGCTCATTTGCAGGTTATCGTGTTGCTGGATTTTTTGCGGCGTCTTCTCGTCAATCGGCACGATGGCCTGTTGCCCGTTCGCGCCCCAATAAAGCCATTGATTATCCTGCTTCAAATAGCCAAAGTCGCGCCCCATTATCTGTAAAGGTGCGCCCAACCTGGCCGCATGCGCCATCAGTGACGCGGGCGGTTCTGCATCGCCACAAATGGCAGGAACGCCAGGGCGGAAAATACCGGCCTTTTCAAACCCTATCGCTTCCCTGTCCGGACCCAAAAAGGCGGTGTGGTCAATATCGACGGTACTGACAATAGCGCAAGCGGGATCATAAACATTGGTAGCGTCCAGCCGCCCACCCAGGCCGACTTCCAAAATCACCACATCAACAGAGGCCGTAACGAACACCTCCCACGCCGCGAGGGTGCCAAATTCAAAATAGGTAAGCGCAGCCCCACCACGTGCGGCCTGCACTTTGCTAAATGCAGCGGTGAGCAATTCATCCCCGACCGCTGCGCCATTGACGCGTACACGCTCGTTGTAATGCAATAAATGCGGCGAGGTATATAGCCCGACGCGATAGCCTGCACGCAGCAAAATACATTCGAGCATGGCGCAAATGGAACCCTTGCCATTGGTGCCGCCCACCAGGATTACCGGACAGCCCCCCCCCGCCTGCTGATTCAACCGCGCTTTAACGCCCGCAACCCGCGCCAGACCCAGTTCAATGCCTGCAACCCCTTGCGGATGCAGCGCCTCCAGATAATCCAGCCAATCGGCAAGGGGACTTGATGCCGTTGGCATCAAGTCCCCTTGCCCATTAACAGCGTCATCAATGACGCCAGCTTGTTGCGCAGCTCACGCCGATCGACGATCATGTCGATCGCGCCTTTTTCCAGCAGGAATTCCGAACGCTGAAAGCCCTCGGGCAGCTTTTGCCGCACGGTTTGCTCAATCACCCGCGGCCCGGCAAAACCAATCAGCGCACCGGGCTCGGCAATCACCACATCGCCCACAAAGGCAAACGAAGCCGATACGCCCCCCATGGTCGGGTCCGTCAGCAGGGTGATAAACGGCAAGGGCTGCCGTGCGAGCTTGGCCACCGCTGCCGTGGTCTTGGCCATTTGCATCAAGGAAAACAGGCCTTCTTGCATGCGCGCCCCGCCAGAGGCCGTGATGCAGATAAAGGGGGCTTTGAGTTCAATGGCGGCCTGCACGCCACGCACAAAGCGCTCGCCCACTACCGAGCCCATCGAACCACCCATGAACTCAAATTCAAAGCACGCCACGACCACAGGCACGTTTTTGATCGCCGCCTGCATCACGATCAGCGCATCGGTTTCATCTGTCTCGGCATGCGCGGCGGATAACCTGTCGGAATAGCGTTTGCCATCCTTGAATTTCAGCGGGTCCAGCGGCAAAACTTCTGCGCCGATCTCAAAGCGCCCTTCTTCGTCGAGCAATAAATTCAGTCGCGCCCGTGCGCGCAAGCGGTGGTGATGGCTGCACTGGGGGCAAACATGTTGGTTGTTTTCCAGGTCTGAGGCATACAAAACCGCTTCGCAACTGGGGCACTTGGACCACAAGCCCTCAGGCATGGATTTGCGGTTGCCGGGTGAGCGTTTGATTTTTGGCGGCAGAAGTTTTTGTAACCAACTCATGATGCATGCCCCCCATCAATCGCCATGCGAAAACCAGCTACCAATGCCTGCACTCGGGCAGGCGCCTGCTGCGGATCACCGCCTTCAATTTCTTCAATAATGCGGCTACCTATCACAACAGCATCTGCTAACGCAGCAATTTTGGCAGCGGTTTCAGCATCCCGAATGCCAAAGCCTACGCCGACCGGCATATCTGCCAAGGCACGAATTTGCGGAATTTTCTGCGCGACTTCCGTTAGATCAAGATGTCCGGCACCAGTGACACCTTTGAGCGACACATAATACAAATACCCGCTGCCCAAAGCCGCGACTTGGGCATAGCGCGTTGTGGTGGAGGTTGGCGCAAGCAAAAAAATTGGATCAAGCTCAGCATTTTTCATAGCCGCAGCAAAGTCTGCGCATTCTTCCGGGGGATAGTCCACGACCAGCACGCCATCTACGCCAGCACGCTTGGCATCCTGGGCAAACGCCTCTATGCCGTAAGACTCAATCGGATTGGCGTAACCCATCAACACTATCGGCGTCGTGTTGTCAGAGCGCCTAAAATCCGCCACCAAGGCCAACACACGATGCAAGGTCATCCCTTGAGCCAATGCTCGTTCTGAGGCACGCTGTACAGTCGGGCCATCAGCCATCGGATCAGAAAATGGCACGCCGAGTTCAATAATATCGGCTCCACCGCAAACCAACGCTTGCATCAGCGGCAAAGTTAACTCCGGTTGCGGATCACCCGCAGTAATAAAGGGAATCAGCGCTTTTTTATGCGCCTGTTTTAATTGAGCAAACGTGGAAGCGATTCGTGACATAGATAAAATTTAGCGTGTTCAGCGGGGTGGGTACAAATTAAGCGCAGATTAAGATAGGCGCGAGTTAAAACTGGATACCGGACTTTTCTGCGACGGTATGCATATCTTTGTCACCCCGCCCAGACAGATTCACCAACAACATTTTGTCTTTACTTAAAGTCGGCGCTAGCTGTGCGGCGTAAGCCAGGGCGTGGCTGGATTCCAGCGCAGGAATAATGCCTTCCAGATGACATAAATCATGGAAAGCCGCTAGTGCGGCGGAATCGTCGATGGTGACATATTGCGCTCTGGCAGAATCTTTTAGCCAGGCATGTTCAGGGCCAACGCCCGGGTAATCCAGCCCGGCGGAAATGGAATGCGTTTCGGTAATCTGCCCGTTTTCATCCTGCAGCAAATAAGTCCGATTGCCATGCAAGACACCTGGGCGGCCAGCGGTAAGCGATGCAGAATGCTTGCCCGAAGCCAAGCCAAAACCACCGGCCTCAACGCCAATCAACTGCACCTCGGTGTGCGGAATATAAGGGTAAAAAATCCCCATGGCATTCGATCCACCACCTACGCAGGCAATCACCGCGTCCGGCTGACGGCCAATGAGTTCAGGCATCTGCGTCAAGCACTCCTCACCGATAACCTTTTGAAAATCCCTCACCATCATGGGATAAGGGTGCGGCCCAGCGACAGTACCGATGATGTAAAACGTATTGCCAATGTGGGTGACCCAATCGCGCATGGCTTCATTGAGCGCGTCTTTCAGGGTTTTTGAACCGGATTCAACCGGCACGACCGTTGCGCCCAACAGCTTCATGCGATAAACGTTCGCCGCCTGGCGCTTGACGTCTTCCGAGCCCATGTAGACCACACATTCCATGCCGTAACGCGCCGCCACGGTCGCCGTGGCCACGCCATGCTGTCCCGCGCCCGTTTCCGCAATCACACGCGGCTTACCCATGCGTCGTGCCAGCAAGGCCTGGCCGATGCAGTTATTCACCTTGTGTGCCCCCGTGTGATTCAAGTCTTCACGTTTGAGAAAAATCTGTGCCCCACCCAGTTGATCTGACCAGCGCTTGGCGTGATAGATCGGGCTGGGTCGGCCCACATAATGCTTCAACTCATATTCATATTCGGCCATAAAGGCGGGATCGCTTTGCGCTGCGGCGTAGGCTTCGCGTAATTCGACCAAGGCCGGCATCAAGGTCTCGCCGACGAAAATACCGCCATACGGGCCGAAATGGCCCTGCGCATCAGGCAAGTTGTAGGGTAAATCAGGCATCTGCATTGCGTACTCCGGCTATGAATCGGGCTATTTTTTCGGCATCTTTAATGCCCTTGGCAAGCTCGACGCCACTACTGACATCGACAGCCCAGGGTTTGATAAGACGTACCGCTTTTTCAACATTGGCAACTTGCAAGCCGCCGGACAAAATCAGCGGTAAAGGCAGTTTTTCAGGAATTAACGACCAGTCAAACGCTTCCCCCGCGCCGCCGTAACCCGCCACAAATGCATCCAGCAACAGGCCGCAAGCCCCCTCAAAAGCAGCTGCGTATTCTAGCAAATCCAGCCCGGCTCTAACACGTGCCGCCTTGATCCACGGCAGGCCGAACTGGCGGCAATACGCAGCATCTTCATCGCCATGAAATTGCAGCACATTGAGCGGAACTTGCGTCATCACCTCACGTACAAACGCGTGCTCTGCATTGACGAACAAGCCGACACGGCTCACAAACGCAGGCATAGGCGCAACCAGGCGAGCCGCCTTTTCAGGCGTGACATAGCGAGGGCTCGCCGGATAAAACACGAAGCCCAGCGCATCGGCACCCGCAAGAATGGCGGTATCGCGATCTTCAGCGCGGGTTATGCCGCAAATCTTGATGCGTGTTCTCGTCATGGCGTCTTGCTACTCACTTGTTCGTGAAAAATTGTTTGAGGAAAAACTGCATGCGTTCGCGTTGCCTTGTCCGCGTGAAACACTTGGGCAAGTGCGGGGCAAGTGCGGAGCAAGTGCGGAGCAAGTGCGCTGTGTCATCACCGAGCGCAGCGGGCCGGATAAAAGCCTCCCCGCGAGGGGCGAGGCGGGAATGCGCGACGCATGCGTCGCGCCGCCGCAGCCGGCTGGCTGTGCAAAGCCAGCCGTGGGCCGCGTAGCGGATAGGCGGGGCGGGCCCATTTGCCAGCCCTTCGTGCAACGAGGTTAACGGATTTCATGATTCGAGGCGGCTCACCAGCGCCATGGGCGTTAGCTGGGATGGCCTCACGGTTGCGGTGTTAAGCGACTCACTCAACAACAAGGATGCCGTCTCGCCAACGCCGACTTTTTGTGCGGACATCACCTTTAATTGCCAGGCCGGATCATAGTCGACACCCACAAAATACAGCCCATCTGGAGAAAAGGTTGGCGCGGCCAGCGCGCGGTTTTTGGTTGTCATCACCTCGCCCACCCATTCAGGCGGGTGGGCGCCTTTGCCTACGTAAATCAGCATGCCCATGATATTGCGCACCATATGATGCAAAAAGCCATCGGCCGCAAAATCAAATATCAACTGATCGCCTTGCACTGCCATGTCCAGCTGGCGCAAGTTTTTAACCGGCGATTTTGCCTGGCACTGATTTGAACGAAACGCCGAAAAATCATGCGTGCCGAGTAAATACCGGGCAGCTTTCTGCATCGCCGCCACATCCAGGGGCAAATGGAACCAGCCCACGCGATGCGCCATCAACCCGGGACGCTCAGCGCGATTGAGCAGCACATAGCGATACCGCCGCCCTTGTGCCGAAAACCGCGCGTGAAAATCTGGCGGCATCGGTTGCGCCCAGCGGACGGCTATGGTTGCAGGCAAATGCGCATTGGTTCCTCGAACCCAGGCATTGGCAGGACGCTCGACATCCGTATCAAAATGCACCACTTGCGCTGTCGCATGCACACCGGCATCCGTCCGTCCGGCACAAATCACCCGGATAGGCGCATCGGCCACTTTGGCGAGCGCAGCCTCCAAAGCATCCTGTACAGAGCAGCCACACGGCTGAGCCTGCCAGCCGCAAAAGCCAGCGCCGTCATATTCCAGCCCCAGCGCAATTCTCATGTAATCGCCATAGACGCGATCAGCAATATCGCCCCAGTGACAAGCAACAAGTCAGGCAACCGCCACACCATTCCCGGCAATGAAAAAAAAGTTATCGCTAACGGGGGCAACGGCGGACTTTTTATGGCCGCCCGGGTAGCCATTTTTGCTTCGCGCTCTCCGCCCTCTGCTGTGGTTAGCGCTACAGATTTTCCTTCAACAAAAGCCAGGGTCAACATCACACGCACAGCCAGACGTTCTGCAGGCAGAATTTTTTCAGGCAAGCCTAAACGATTAAAGGGCGACAGCAAGGCATAAAGCCCTGCCACCAACTCTGTACGCGATAAATACTTGAAAACCAGCGCGAGAGAAGACAAAACCAGGAGCAATCGTGCGCCGTGCATCACAGCAAGCTGCAATCCCTCGTGACTTACATAGGGCAGAAAAGACAATGGAATACCTGGCGTCATCAGTAGCGGCACAAGAATCATGGTGAGAATCAACCAAAAACTACGGCGCAACAAGCGGCGCAAATGCCTGCCAGACAACACGCCTGAAAAGCCAGCCAAGACAAGGCAAACGAGCACCAGAGGCAAGCCATCACGAATCGAGCAGGCAACTAAAAAAGCCAGCCAAAAGAGCAGCGTAGCTGCAGGATTAAAGCGCATTGCTAAGCACAGATAGGTTATTACGCCAAAAATTTAAGCCACGGCTTAATTCCACCCGAAGCATCAGCGCAAATCCCGCCCTGCCCTAAACTGAAACTAGCCCAAGCTTGCCAGCTTGGCTTTGGCAAAGTCCTTTTGCGCCCGGCTACCCTCACTCAAAGCCTCTTGGTAAAGCTCAATTGCGCCCGCATTATCGCCCATTTCCTCATAAGCAGCAGCCAACTCAAGCTTGGTTGCGACCTCAGGGTTATCGGCTTCAAGCGCAACGGGTTCAATGGGTGTCTCAACAGGCTCAGCGGCCGCAGTCGCCGCAGATACCGGCAGATCAACATCAAAATCAAAATCGAGGGTGTTTTCATGCTCATCTGGCAAAGTCGACTTTGCAGGCGGTTCAGCCACAGCCACGGGACTGGCCAGCGGCAGATCGAAATCAAAATCTATGCCATTGCCTGCATCTTCGACTTTTTGAGGTGCTGCCAAGTCCAACTTTGGCGCTTGCGCCTCATTGGCAGCACGGCTAACACTTGGCGCGTCAAAATCAAGATCCAGTTTAGGTAAAGACAATGACTCGTCAAGTACTGGACGCTTCTCTGCTGTATCGGCTATTGCTGTACCAGAGACTTCTTTATTAGCGATTTCCGGCTCAGTGGATGCTTCCGGCAGATTCAAGTCAAAATCAAAATCCAATGCGGGCATCCCTGCAGATGCAACCGAAGTTTCAGAGATGCCGGCTTCAGGCAATTCAGGCGCTTGATGTAATTCAGTGGGTGCTGATACTTCCGTGACAACGGAGGAAGCATCAACTTCAGCCCCTGCCTCCACAACCGCAGGCCGCGGAGCAACATCATCCAAATCAAAATCCAAATCAAAATCAAGGTTCTCTGTATCAATGGCATGAATCCCCTGCATTTCCGCCGCAGGCTCAAGCTTCTCACCCACTGTGGCGGGAACATGATCAGCCAAGCCTGGCTGCAGCGAAACGCCTGCATCAACTGCGCCAACCCCGGCGGCAGTCCCTTCACTTGCTGATGGCAACTGATACAGCGGGTTCATTGGATCTATGCCAAAACCCAAGGCTTGAGCCACTTTCCAATCATGACCTTCTCCTGAACAAAGGTCATGAAACTGCTTGGCCACCTTGGCAAAATCAGATGTTTTACTTTGCGCCGCGTAGATCTCAAGCAGTTTGAGATAAACCGCATGGCGTTGCGGTTCAGTTGCCAAGGCGGCGGTCAACACCTCTTCCGCCTGAGCGGTTCGACCAAACGCAAGAAATGTTTCAGCTTGAGCGATCACGTCCCCCAAAGGCTCAGTTGTCGCAGGACTGGCCACACTGAATTGGCTAGCACCTAACCCACTGACTGAATGGGCAGCGTGACTATCCCCCGTCGCCGTCGAGCCAGAAAGTGAAGAGAAGTCACTCACTCGCCCAAAATCATTGAGCGCTTTTTCCTGCTGCTTTTTCCGCCAGGCAGACAGTCCAAACCATCCAAGGAGCAAGGCCAGAATCCCGCCACCACCAAAAACGATGGCCGGGTTTTCTTCCACAAAGCCAGGCTCAGGTTCAGTCTCTGTCACGGGCACACGCTTTTTAACGGGCGGTTTTGGCGATGGCACCGCCACCAGGGAATCTGCAGGTTTAATGGTATCAGCGGCAACAGCTGGTTTTTCGGTTTTGTTGTCTGAAGTCTCGGCAACAGGCGCTGGTTCAGCAGGCTTATTTGCTTGGGCTGGTTGGACAGCAGCAGATTTACTTTCCATTTCTGCCAATTTCTTCAATTTATCCAGATTAGCCCCAAGCTCAGTAGCGCGACTTTGTGCCTCTTTTAAGGCCTTGTCACGCGCCAATAAATCAGCCTCCAGCGACGCAACGCGGGACGCCTGATCCTTGACGCCATTCTTGACGCTTTCCGTGCGCGATACTTCCAGCTTATCTTTGCTAGCGCCCGTTGGCGTCTTATCCTCAATCTTGGGCGTTATTTTCCCGCTGGCCAATTGTGCTTCATCATCCCCTGACGGCGCACGTGAGCCAACAGAGGACGCGAGACTGTTGCGATAGGCATTAAAGTCAGCGGCCTGGGCAACGACTTCTTTTCTGGCTTCGCTCACCGATACCTGATTCACAACGTCAGCTTCAGGAATCTGCAAAATTTTGCCCACTTTAAGACGATTCATGTTGCCGCCAGCAAAGGCACGCTCATTCCTCCGCAGCAATGCAACCAGCATTTGCTCCAGGCTCACGCCTTCAGGACGTACCTGCAAAGCAATCTGCCCCAGGGTTTCACCCGCTCGAACCGTATGGCTTTTATCCTGAGCTTTTTCTTTATCCGTGCCCGCACCACTGATTGCCTGACTTGCCTCTGGAGACACCCTCGCAGTGCGGCCATCCCGGCTTTGGGCAGGCGGGTGAGCTGGTTGCACGGACTTTTTGCCTTTTACCTTATCGTCATCGGTTGTTGCTGGCGCTCTCTGCAATGCCCTTTCTGCGCCTGCTTGTGCAGGCAAAGCCACTACGTTAGCCATCGCGGCTGCATTCTCGGGCGGATCCAGCAAGAAGGTATATTCACGCACCAACTGCCCTGCCGACCAGCTCAACTCAACAATCATATTGAGAAAGGGCTCATTCACCGGCTTATCCGTTGTTACCTGCACAAAGCGACGACCATTGCGGGTAACCACATCAGGCGAAAACTTCACACCTGCCAGTAGCGGGTTGTACTCAACATCTGCCTGTCTAAACGCATCTACTGAAGCCAACCTTGCCTTAACTGAAGAAAGCTCATCCGGCGTTGCAGTGATCTCGATTTCAGCCTTTAAAGGCTGACCTAACGAAGAGAACACTGCAATTTTTCCCAGCCCTGCGGCATGCGACCACAACGGAGCAGCAAGCATTGCCATTGCCATTGCCAGCACTGTTTTCTTGAGTAACCTGGTTTTCTTGTCAGTTTTAAGCACAGTTGCCCCCGCAAAACTCTCGATAGTTTATGAACATAGCATCATGGTCTTTGGCGTGCAAGCCGAATCATGGAAGCACCGCCGCATCACCTGTGCGGTTCCCATCACCTACTAATGTCCCACAACTCATGTGAAGACACCTATGACGAGACCTTATTCCGCATCAAGCAATATACGCAACATCCGACGCAAGGGCTCCGCAGCACCCCACAGCAATTGATCACCCACCGTAAAAGCTGACAAATACTCAGGCCCCATGGCCAGTTTGCGCAAACGGCCAACGGGGACAGTGAGCGTACCCGTCACTGCCACCGGCGTTAGCGCCTTGATGGTCACATCGCGCTGATTGGGCACCACACTCACCCAGTCATTATGCGCAGCCAACAGTGAATGCACATCATCCAAAGGCACATCTTTCTTGAGTTTGATGGTCAATGCTTGCGAATGGCAGCGCATGGCGCCAATGCGCACGCACAGGCCATCCACGGGAATCGGGTTGCCGGAGCGCCCCAGAATCTTGTTTGTTTCGGCCTGGCCTTTCCATTCCTCCCGGCTTTGGCCATTGCCCAAATCCTTATCAATCCAGGGAATCAAGGAGCCAGCCAGGGGGACACCAAAATGTTCAGTAGGGAACGCCTCATCACGCAGAATGCCTGCGACTTCACGGTCGATATCCAAAATGGCCGAGGCTGGGTCATTTAACAGCGCTTGGGCGACGCGGTGCGTCTCGCCCATTTGCGCCAGCAGCTCACGCATGTTCTGCGCACCCGCGCCGGATGCCGCCTGATAAGTCATCGCGGTAACCCAATCAATCAGGCCGGCTTTAAACAAGCCACCCAAAGCCATCAGCATCAAGCTCACGGTGCAGTTGCCGCCAATCCAGTTGCGTCCGCCATCAGCCAGACTTTGCTTGATGACACCAGCATTGACGGGATCAAGAATGATCACGGTATCGTCCTGCATGCGCAAGCTCGATGCCGCATCAATCCAATGCCCGCTCCAGCCAGCAGCGCGCAGCTGAGGGAAAATTTCTGTGGTGTAGTCGCCGCCCTGGCATGTGATGATCACATCCATTCCCTTGAGTTCAGCAATACTTTTAGCGTCTTTTAAGGATGAAGAACCTTGCCCGACATCGGGCGCTGCGCCGCCCACATTGGAGGTAGTAAAAAACACCGGCTCGATCAGTGCAAAATCATTTTCCTCACGCATGCGCTGCATGAGCACAGAACCGACCATTCCCCGCCAACCGACTAAACCAACTCGCTTCATGTTTTTTCTCGCCAAATGAATTTCAGACATTAAAGCACCGCCAAAACAGCGTCGCCCATAGCTTTGGTGCCTATCGTCGCCAGGCCAGCTTCGGCAATGTCTGCTGTGCGATAGCCTTGCGACAGGACTTTTTTCACCGCATTTTCAATGCGCAACGCGGCATCATTCAAACCAAAACTAAAGCGCAACATCATGGCTGCGGACAAAATCGTTGCCAGGGGATTGGCAACGCCCTTGCCTGCAATGTCTGGTGCTGAACCATGAATCGGCTCATACAAGCCAAAATTATGCTCATTGAGTGAAGCGGATGGCAGCAAACCGATAGAGCCTGTGAGCATGGACGCTTCATCCGACAAGATATCGCCAAACATGTTGCCTGTGACCATCACATCAAACTGCTTGGGGTTTTTCAGCAACTGCATGGCGGCGTTATCCACATAAATATGGCTTAACTCGATATCCGGATATTCTTCTCCCACCTTGATCATGACTTCACGCCACAACTGCATGGTTTCAAGCACATTGGCCTTATCCACCGAACACAAGCGCTTGCTGCGTTTTCTTGCCGCTTGAAACGCCACATGCGCCACGCGGGTGATTTCCGGTTCTGAATAGCGCATGGTATCAAAACCTTCGCGCACGCCATTTTCCAGCGTGCGGATGCCGCGCGGCTGGCCGAAATAAATGTCGCCTGTGAGCTCACGAATAATCAGCAAGTCCAGGCCGGCAACGATTTCAGGACGCAGCGTTGACGCATGCACGAGCTCTGGATAAACCAGCGCGGGGCGGAAGTTGGCAAACAAGTTAAACGCTTTGCGCAAACCTAAAATCGCCTGCTCCGGGCGCAATTCGCGCGGCAGGTTATCCAGGGAAAAGTCGCCCACCGCACCAAACAAAATCGCATCGGATTGCTGGGCAAGTTTTAATGTCGCCTCCGGCAAAGGATGCCCTGCCGCCCGATAACCCGCACCGCCTACGGGCGCTTCTTCAGTTTCGAATGGCAAATCCAGCGCACGCAAAACGCGCAAGGCTTCTTGGGTAATCTCGGGACCAATCCCGTCACCGGGCAACACGCAAATCTTCATGGAAACTCTTTCTGACTAAATAAACCAACTAAGTAAATTAACTATGCAAAAAGCCAAGGCTGCGCAACGCGGCGCTGCGCCTCAAAACTGCGGATTTTCTCGGCATGGCGCAAGGTCAAGCCAATGTCATCCCAGCCATTGAGCAGGCATTCCTTGCGGAAGGCATCCACGACAAAGGGAATTTTATGGCCATCAGGACGCACCACCATTTGCGCTGGCAGGTCGATCATCAGTTCAAAACCAGGCGTTTTCTCCGTCAGGCGGAACAATTCATCCATCTCGTCCTTGGGCAGAACAATCGGCAACAGGCCGTTTTTAAAGCAGTTATTGAAGAAAATATCAGCAAACGATTCGCCCAGAATGGCGCGAAAGCCAAAATCCTGCAACGCCCACGGCGCATGCTCGCGCGAAGAGCCGCAGCCAAAGTTACTGCGCGCCAACAGCACCGATGCGCCCTGATAACGCGGCTGGTTGAGCACAAAATCCGGATTCTTGATGCGCTTGCCGTTATCCATTCCCGGCTCGCCGTGGTCCAGATAACGCCATTCGTCAAACGCATTGGGGCCAAAACCTGCGCGCTTGATCGACTTCAAAAACTGCTTGGGGATAATCGCATCGGTATCCACATTTGAGCGATCCAGTGGCACAACGAGGCCCGTGTGAGTAGTAAATTTTTCCATTACTTGGTCGACTTCTGAATGACCTCGCCGCCTCTTTCAATATCCCGGCCTATGCCCTGCACTGTGTTACAACCAGCCAGCAGCACCATCAAGGCAATTGCAGCCACTACTTTCACCATTGTTTTCTCCTTGTTTTTAGCTCAAAAAATCAAATCGACAACTCGCGCACATCGGCAAAGCGCCCACTAATCGCCGCTGCTGCTGCCATCGCCGGGCTGACTAAATGCGTGCGCCCACCATTGCCTTGCCGCCCTTCAAAATTGCGGTTGGAAGTAGAAGCACAACGCTCGCCCGGCGAGAGGCGGTCATCATTCATGGCCAGGCACATCGAGCAACCCGGCTGGCGCCATTCAAAACCTGCGGCGAGGAAAATTTTATCCAGGCCTTCGGTTTCTGCCTGCAGCTTGACCAAGCCGGAGCCTGGCACCACCAGCGCGAGCTTCACGTTTGGCGCGACATGACGCCCCTTGGCAACGGCTGCCGCCTCGCGCAAATCTTCGATGCGCGAGTTGGTGCAGGAACCGATAAACACCTTGTCAATCGCAATTTGATTGATCGGCGTGCGTGGCGTCAAGCCCATGTACTCCAAGGCACGCGTAACGCCTTCACGTTTAACCGGATCGCTGAAGTCTTCCGGTGCAGGAACGCTGGCCTCAATGCTCACCACCATTTCGGGCGATGTGCCCCAGGTAACTTGCGGCGCAATTTTTGTCGCGTCCAATTCAACTACCGCATCGAACACCGCATCCGCATCGGACGCCAGCGTGCGCCAGTAGACAACCGCCTTCTCCCAAATCTCGCCTGTGGGCGCAAAGGTGCGGCCCTTGAGGTAATCAATCGTCGTTTCATCCACCGCGACAAAGCCTACCCGCGCACCGGCCTCAATAGCCATGTTGCATACCGTCATGCGTCCTTCCATGCTTAGCGCACGAATCGCCGAACCACCGAATTCGATGGCATAGCCATTGCCACCGGCCGTACCTATCTTGCCAATCAGCGCCAAAACCAAATCCTTCGCCGTCACGCCAGCGCCGACTTTTCCATCTATGCTGACCAGCATGGTCCTGGACTTTTTCTGTAGCAGGCATTGCGTCGCCAACACATGCTCGACTTCTGAAGTACCAATGCCGTGCGCCAAACAGCCAAACGCACCGTGGGTTGAGGTATGCGAATCCCCGCATACCACCGTCATACCCGGCAAGGTAGCGCCTTGCTCGGGGCCGATCACATGCACAATACCTTGACGCTTATCCTTGAACGGAAAATACGCCAGCGCACCCACTTCCTGCATATTGGCGTCCAGCGTTTCCACCTGCTGACGCGACACCGGGTCTTGAATGCCTTGCTCCCAATGATCGGTAGGCGTGTTGTGATCCGCGGTGGCGACGATGGAAGAGACGCGCCACGGCTTGCGGCCAGCGAGTTTCAACCCCTCAAAAGCCTGCGGGCTGGTGACTTCATGCACCAAGTGGCGGTCAATGTAAAGCAGCGCCGTGCCATCCGGTTCGGTATGCACGACGTGGTTATCCCAAAGTTTTTCGTAAAGCGTTTTAGCCATGATTTAAAGCATTTTTGAGAATTTTTGATTATCGCACAACCTGCCAGTCTGAACTCGCTGGAATACCACGCCAGACCAAGCCAAAGCCTAACAGTGCCAAGGCTGCAGACACACTGAATGTCAGCGCAGCGCCAATACTCTCCCACAAGGCGCCTGCCAGCAAACCACCCATCAAGCCGCCAATACCGTAAGCCACGCTGCCGTAAATTGCTTGTGCCCGGGCTTGCTGCGCCGGGGGGAACCAATGATGCAGCGCCGTCATCGTCGCCACATGGTGCGCACCAAATGTTGCGCCGTGCAGCAATTGCGCAAAAACCAGTACACCCAGGCTATCAACACACCAGCCAATCAACACAAAACGCAATATAGCCAGGGTAAAACAGAGAAGCAGCATCTGTCGCAAAGACACTTTCTGCATGAACTGTGGCATAACCAAAAACACACCGATTTCAGCCACCACACCCAGCGTCCACAAGAGCCCTACGATGGTTTTACCGTAGCCATTAGCGACCAAATGAATTGAATAAAAAATGTTTAGCGTGCCATGTGCAGCGAGCATTAACAACCCGGCACAGAGCAGAAAAATGACTTGGGACTGCCCTAAAATACTGTGCATTGAAGAACTTGCCCGCGCGGCCACGGTTAAACCATCGCGCAGCCAAAAGGAACTCAATGCAGCGGCCAATAACAGTAACCAACCAGCCCAAATCACAGCATTGATCGGCACAGTATCCAGAAGCCACCCCATGCTCAGCACCGTGACAATAAACCCCACCGAGCCCCATAGCCGGATGCGCCCATAGCGTTCAGTCCGATGCGCCAGATGAGTCAGGGTCAGTGTTTCCACCAATGGCAAGGAAGCACTCCAGAAAAAGTGCAGCACCGTCAAACTCAAGAACAACGCCAGAAAGTCTTTAGCAAAAAAAATGGCTGAAAAACTCAGCAGCGCAGCACAGGTCGAGATGATGACAAACCTGACACGCTTGCCTGCTTTATCCGCCAGCCAGCTCCAAAACAGCGGGCTCACTAGACGAATCACCTGTCCAACAGACATCAGCATGGCAATCCGTCCGGCCGATAGTGCCAGAGACTGCAAATACAAACTGAAGTAAGGCTGAAATACGCCGATAAAGGCAAAATACCAAAAGTACCATGCCGATAAACGATAAGATTGACTCATAAGAATTGAAGCAAAAAAGCAGACTCAACCCAGGCATTCTTCATGCCCCAGCCCGCAACACAGTCATTGGCGGTGAACTTAACCTGCCTGCGCAGGAATTTTCGGCGTCGCGCACACCACATCCGCGCATTGCGCACGATGATGCAACGCGGCATTGATTAGCACCAAGGCTAACATAGCCTCCGCAATCGGCGTCGCGCGTATGCCCACGCAAGGGTCATGGCGGCCATGCGTTTCCACCATCACCGGCTGGCCTGCCAAATCAATCGAACGCCGGGGCAAACGAATGCTGGAGGTAGGCTTGACCGCCAGGTTCACCACCACATCTTGTCCGGTTGAAATTCCGCCCAGCACGCCACCTGCATGGTTGGTCACAAAACCTTGCGGCGTGAGCTCATCGCCATGCTCGCTGCCTTTTTGCGTAATGGCGTCAAACCCGGCGCCAATTTCCACGCCCTTGACGGCATTGATGCCCATCATGGCGTAGGCAATATCCGCGTCCAGACGGCCATACACCGGATCGCCCCAGCCCACCGGCACGCCGCGCGCGATCACAGAAATTTTTGCGCCCACCGAATCACCCGACTTTCTCAGGGCGTCCATGTAATTTTCCAATTCCGGCACGATGCCAGCGTTCGGCGCAAAAAACGGATTCCCATCAATCGCCGTTTCATTTTCCCAGGGAATCGCAATATCACCCAACTGCGCCATCCAGCCGCGCACGCTCACGCCATAACGTTCCAGCAACCATTTTCGCGCTACCGCCCCGGCCGCCACCCGCACCGCCGTTTCACGCGCGGAGGAACGCCCGCCGCCACGATAATCGCGGATGCCGTACTTTTGCCAATAGGTGTAATCCGCATGCCCCGGGCGAAAGCTCGCCGCGATATTGCCGTAATCCTTGCTGCGCTGATCTTCATTGCGAATCAGCAAGGCAATCGGCGTGCCCGTCGTGCGTCCTTCAAACACGCCGGAGAGAATTTCCACCGAGTCTGATTCGCGCCGTTGCGTAACATGCCGTGACATGCCAGGCTTACGACGATCCAATTCGATCTGAATATCCGCTGCAGAAATTTCCAGCCCCGGCGGGCAACCATCAATCACGCAACCCAACGCCGGGCCATGCGACTCGCCAAAGGAAGTAACGCAAAAAAGAGAACCAAAACTATTGCCAGACATGATGGAGATAATCCTGAAAGCAAGAAAAAGGCCGAAAACCAGCAGACTTGAAGTCTACCATGTGGCTTGCCAGCCGCTGCCAACCCGATCATCCAGCAAGCGCCGTCTCACCAGAGCCGACTTTTTAGCTACGCCTGACGCCCATCGTTCCAATGAGCCGCCCCGCCCCACCCGCTACGCCGCCCACGGCTGGCTTTGCACAGCCATCCGGCTGCGGCGGCGCGACGCATGCGTCGCGCATTCCTGCCTCGCCCCTCGCGGCAAGGCTTCTATCCGGCCCGCTACGCCCGGTGATGACACAGCGCACGCCCACCAAGCCTTTCCCGTTAAAAACCAGCCGTAAGCCCTACGCCTTTAACGCCCGCCGCAGAATCTTGCCTACATTTGTTTTAGGCAACTCGCTGCGAAACTCGACCTGATGCGGCACTTTGTAAGCTGCTAAAAATTGCCGGCAATGCGCGATCAGCATTTCTGCAGTCAGGCTTGGGTCACGTTTAACAACAAAGGCTTTCACAGCCTCGCCGGAGCGCTCGCTGGGCACACCGATCACAGCCACTTCCAGCACGCTGGGATGCATGGAGATCACATCTTCAATCTCGTTCGGAAAGGCTTTAAAGCCGGAGACCACAATCACGTCTTTTTTGCGGTCAACGATGCGAATGAAGCCTTTTTCATCCACGATGGCCATATCGCCCGTGCGCAAAAAACCATCAGGCATGATCACCTTTTGCGTCTCGTCCGACCTGCCCCAATAGCCTGCCATAACTTGCGGCCCCCTGACACAAAGCTCACCGGCTTCGCCCAAAGGAAGATCAATGCCAGCGTCATCGCGAATCGCAATATCGGTCGAGGGCAAAGGCAACCCAATGGCCCCGTTAAATTCGGCCAAATTCAGCGGGTTAATGCTTACCGCCGGGGAAGTTTCCGTGAGGCCATAGGCTTCAATCAAAGCCACCTTGGTCGTTGCCTGCCATCGCGTCGCGACAGATTTTTGCACGGCCATGCCGCCACCCAAGGCGATTTTCAGATGACTGAAGTCAAGCCCAGCAAACTTTGGATGATTCAACAAGGCATTGAACAAAGTATTCACTCCAGTCATGGCAGTAAAAGGATATTTCTCCAGCGTCTTGATAAATCCATCAATATCGCGCGGATTGGCAATCAACACATTTGCTGCGCCAAGTGCGACAAAAGTGAGGCAATTCGCAGTTAAAGCGAAGACGTGATACAAGGGCAGCGCAGTAATCACCATTTGCGGCTCATTGCCCAGGTAAGGCCGAATCCAGGCGGTTGTCTGTAATACGTTAGCCACCAAATTACGGTGCGTGAGCATCGCGCCTTTGGAGATGCCCGTTGTGCCGCCGGTGTATTGCAAAAAGGCAATATCGCCAGGAAACAACTTTACGGCCTGTCCAGAATGACTCGTTTTATCAGCCCTATCGGCAGCACCACGCAAAGCGTCTGACAAAGGCACAGCACCCGGCAAGCGCCAAGGTGGCACCATTTTCTTGATGCGTTTCACGACAAAATTGACGACTGCCCCACGGCCCAAACCCAGCATGTCACCCAGTTGCGTGACCAGTACATGCTTAATGGGGGTTTGCGCAATGGCCGCCTCTAAAACGTGGGCAAAGTTTTCCAGAATGACAATGGTTTCCGCCCCAGAGTCAGCAACCTGATGCGCCAACTCAGATGCCGTGTACAAGGGATTGCAACTCACCACGATGCACCCGGCGCGTAGCGCGCCAAACAAGCACACCGGGTATTGCAAGATATTAGGCATCATCAACACGACACGAGCGCCTTTTTGCAAACCCAAATCATGCTGCAAGTAACACGCAAAATTGCGCGATAGACGGTCAAGCTCAGCATAGGCCATGTCTTTGCCCATGCAAATGAACGCTGCCCGTTTGGCATGCAAGCGCACGCTCTCATCCAGGACATCAATCAGCGAACCAAAGGCATGGACATCAACCTCGGCAGCCACCCCGGGCGGGTAGCTCTTGAGCCAGATCCTCTCCATGGCGCCCCTGTCCTGACCAGTAGGCAAGATCAACCGGTGATCAGCCGGCTTTCTCTTCAGGCCAATTGCGAATGTAGGCCTTGAGCATTTTATTTTCAAAGCTTTGCTCTTCCAATACGGCCTTGGCTACGTCATGGAATGACACCACGCCCATCAAGAGGCCGCCTTCCATCACCGGCAAATAGCGCTGATGATGCTCCACCATCAGGCGGCGCAATTCGTCCATGTCCATGTCAGGACTGGCGCAAAACGGCTTGGCGACCATAACCTCAGCGACTGAAACATCCCGCCACTGAGTGGCATGTGCATGCACAGCGTTAAGCACTTCGCGGAACGTGAGCATCCCCGCCATCTTGCCTTGCGCAAAGCAGACCAATGAGCCGACATCCTGCTCCGTCATCACGGCAATGGCCTCAACCAAAGGCCGCTCGGGGGCAATGGTGTAAAGCACCTTGCCCTTGATCGCGAGAATCTCTTTGACTTGCATACTAACTTACCTCCCCCTAACGCTCATGGCTCCGATGCTCCGCCCACCCCCTCCCCGCGGGGAGGCTACTATCTGGCTCGCTTCGCTCGGCTATTACAGGGCGCCTACCTGAGTATTTCACGCTCACGCCAAAGCGCGCCCCGACATGGCTCACGCCCTGTTTTCTTACGGCAAGTCAGCGCTCCAGCAGCGAAATCTTACCTGGCTTTTTTAACCACTCGTCCGCGTCTGCCGGCGGCTCTTTGCGCTGTGTAATCACAGGCCAGATCTTTGCCAATTCCGCATTTAACTGGATCAATTGCGCCTGCTCTGCGGGCACGTCATCCTCGGCAAAAATCGCCTCGGCCGGACACTCAGCAACACACAAAGTACAATCAATACATTCATCTGGATCAATCACCAGAAAATTGGGCCCCTCGTGAAAACAATCCACCGGGCAAACATCCACACAATCCGTATATTTGCATCTGATACAAGCCTCAGTTACCACATAAGTCATAATCATCACTCCAGTCTGAATGGTAAATGTATCATCGCAGCGCCTGTTTGGGATAAAGTCAAAGCTATTTCACGCGGTTTTTTGCTGACACCCCGACTAAATTAGCTGTTAAATTATCACCCCTACACCTTGCTACACATCCCCATCCTATAGTTATTCAAGGAATTTCATGAGCGAACATATTATTCACGTCACCGATGGCTCCTTCAAAGACGAAGTACTTGATGCCACCGTGCCCACCTTGGTTGATTTTTGGGCAGACTGGTGCGGCCCGTGCAAAATGATTGCCCCCATTCTCGAAGAGGCTGCCAAAGACTACGCCGGGAAGTTACGCGTGGTAAAAATCAACATTGACGACAACCCCAAAACACCGCGTGAATATGGCATTCGCGGCATTCCAACACTTCTGCTATTCAAAGCGGGAGCAGTCGAAGCGCAAAAAGTTGGCGCGCTCTCCAAATCCCAACTCACAGCCTTCATTGACAATCATCTCTGATCTGGCTACATTGCGCATTGTGGCAAAACCCTTAGCCACAGTGCGCAACGCTCTAACACTCGTTTAGCGTAACATCCGATACTTACCCGCCCCGCACCCGCTACAAACCCGCCATTTCCCCAATGGCTCCCGGGCTGCCACTGGGTTAAAGAATTAAACAGAATTAAACCACCTGAAAACACCCCTCCAGCAACACCCCTAACGACTTCTACTCGTGCCGTAAATCCGTAGCCCAGGTTACGCTTCTTACACACTTCAATTATCGCAGGTAGTCCATGCACTTATCCGAACTTAAAGCCCTACACGTCAGCCAATTACTTGAAATGGCCGATGCCAACCAAATCGAGAACGCCAATCGCTTTCGCAAGCAAGAGTTGATTTATGCCTTGCTAAAACATCAAGCTGGTAAAAATGAAGTCATTTTTGGCGATGGCGTATTGGAAATCCTGCCCGACGGTTACGGCTTTCTACGTTCTCCAGAATCATCCTACCTGGCAACGCCAGACGATATTTACATCAGCCCCAGCCAAGTGCGGCGTTTTAACCTGCATTCGGGCGACACCATTGAAGGCGAAATCAGGACCCCAAAAGATGGCGAACGCTACTTTGCGCTCGTCAAAGTCGACCGCGTCAACGGCGAGTCCCCTGACGTTGGCAAACACAAAATCCTGTTTGAAAATCTCACGCCGCTCCATCCCACCGAACACATGCTGCTGGAGCGTGATATTCGCACGGATGAAAACACCACCAGCCGCGTCATTGACATGATCGCCCCCATCGGCAAAGGCCAGCGCGGGCTGCTTGTCGCTAGCCCAAAGAGCGGCAAAACAGTGATGATGCAACACATTGCGCGCGCCATTACGGCCAACCATCCTGACGTCACCCTCATCGTGCTGCTCATTGACGAGCGCCCGGAAGAAGTGACCGAGATGACGCGCACCGTCAAAGGCGAAGTGATTGCCTCAACCTTTGACGAGCCGGCAACGCGTCACGTACAAGTCGCTGAAATGGTGATTGAAAAGGCCAAACGCCTGGTTGAGCATAAAAAAGATGTGGTCATCCTGCTGGACTCCATCACCCGCTTGGCGCGTGCCTACAACACCGTACAGCCCGCCTCCGGCAAGGTGCTGACCGGCGGTGTGGATGCCAATGCGCTGCAAAAGCCCAAACGCTTTTTTGGCGCCGCCAGAAATATCGAAGAAGGCGGTTCGCTGACCATTATTGCCACCGCGCTCATTGAAACCGGCTCACGCATGGATGATGTGATTTACGAGGAATTCAAGGGCACGGGCAACATGGAAATCCACCTTGACCGGCGCATGGCCGAAAAGCGCGTTTATCCGGCCATTAACGTGAATCGCTCGGGTACTCGCCGCGAAGAGCTGCTCTTAAAACCGGATGTACTGCAGAAAATGTGGGTTCTGCGCAAACTGCTTTACAACATGGACGACATGGAAGCGATGGAGTTTTTGCTGGATAAAGTCAAAGCCACAAAAAACAATCACGAGTTTTTTGAGGCCATGCGCAGAAGCTGATGACTCATCATTGCAAATATAAGAAATTTAAAAGATAATACACGCCCTTGTCGGCTCGCCAAACTCACGGGCCGCACCAACGAATTGCCACAAACCAGTTAGCGCACGAAAGGACTATCCAATGAAAGAAGGCATACACCCGAACTACACCGAAATTGAAGTCACGTGTAGCTGTGGTAACAAATTCAACACCCGTTCAACCAATAGCAAAGCCTTGCACATTGAAGTCTGCTCGGTTTGCCATCCGTTTTACACCGGAAAACAGAAGATCGTTGATACCGCTGGCCGCGTTGAGCGTTTCCGCCAAAAGTACGCCAGAGCAGCTGCTTAATCACGCAAGCACTGATTCGTTTTAAAATAAAAAAGCAGCCAGTCGGCTGCTTTTTTATTTTCTGCCCCATGCCAGAACCACTGACACCACCTGATTAAAGTATCCCAGCACATGTCTTTTTCACCTAACGAAGCAGTCACCGACCTTGCCGCCACCCCACCCATCAATCGCTGGTGGGTGATACTGTTCTGCGCGCTGTGGTTGCTGGCTGGCACAGTAGGCCATGATCCATGGAAGCCGAGTGATGCCATCAACTTGGGCATTGCGTTTGACATGTCCAGCCACCATCGCTGGATTGTGCCTCATATCGCAGGCGACCCTTGGCCAACATCTCCTCCGCTTTATTTTTGGGTCTCGGCCGCCTGTGGACAATTATTTCAGTGGCTCCTGCCCTGGCATGACGCAGCACGGCTTGCAACAACGCTCTTTGGTGCAGGCTTTTTATGGACTTTAGCGATCAGTGTGCGTCACTTGGCCGGTATCAGCGCTGCCCTTGTTGCACCCCTGTTAGCCATTGGCACGCTAGGCCTGTTGCTCCCGCTACATGACGCGCAACCAGCAATCGTCGGCGTCTTCGGCTTTTCTTTGACGCTGCTAGCGCTCCTTAAATGGCCCACCACGCCGCGCCTCAGTGGGCTTTTGCTAGGCCTGGGCATCGGCATGAGTTTTCTTGGTACAGGCATTGGCCTTGCGCTCTTATCCAGCCTGACCGCACTCATTACCTTGGCCTTGGGCCACCTGATCCATTCGAGCCACCCGACACAGCAGCCTACCACCCGCCTTAACTTTACCGCAGCAAGCCTTGCGCTCCTCACCGCAACGGGCCTGATTTTGCCTTGGCCCTATTTATTGCATCAAGCGTCTCCCGCCTTCCTTGACTGGTGGTGGACAAATGAAAAAACCAGCCTGTTACCCAACACCCCCTGGTTTTCACAGGCACATTTCAAACTGCTCTTATGGGCCAGCTGGCCACTTTTGCCACTGGCCAGCTGGCATGTATGGCTGGAGCGTTATCGCTTATGCTCGCCCAAGACGGCACTTCCACTCCTGGCGAGCTTACTCTCGCTGCTGATGTTTTTCCTGGGCAATCCCAGACCAGAATATCTATTACCCTCCCTCGTACCGCTGGCCATGCTAGCCACGCAAGGTGCCGGGCGCTTAAGACGCGGGGCTGCCAATGCCTTTGACTGGTTTGGCATGGTTACTTTCTCGTTGATCCATGCCCTGCTATGGCTAGGCGCAATTTCCTTGCGTACCGGCGCGCCCGAAAAAATCGCCAAAAACTTCACTAAACCCGCGCCCGGATTTATTCCTGACACGCCCTTCGCCATTCTCGCATTAGCGATTGTTTTAACGCTGGGCTGGCTTATTTTTACGCTCAGCCTGCGGCGTACACCATGGCGTGCAGCCACACGCTGGAGCATTGGCTGGGCGGGCGTATGGCTATTGATCACCGCACTTTGGTTGCCATGGATCGACTATGGCAAAAGCTACCGTCTCGCCAGCGCCGACTTTTCGCCATACCTCAGCAATAACCCCGGCTGCATCACACGCCGCAACCTGGGCTTGGCGCAGCGCGCATCGCTGGATTATTTCAATGGCATTCGCACGATCAGCGAAAAGAACGGCAAAGCCTGTGAATTTCTGATCGCGCAAACCAGCCCCAAAGCCGAAAAAAGTCTGCCCGGCTGGCGCTTGCTCAAAGAAACCTCCCGTCCTGGCGATAAAAGCGAGCGCTTGCGGCTTTATCGCCGCCTTAATCCTTAATTGGTGGCACCTTAGCGGCACATTCGTTGCAACCAAGGGATCGCCAAGCCCCCCCAACCTCAATACGTTAGATTAAAGCTTTAAAAAGTTTTCGCGGTAGTACTTAAGCTCATCAATCGACTCCAGCACATCCGCCAAGGCCTCGTGCCGCCCGTGCTTTTTCAAGCCTTTAGCCACTTCAGGCTTCCAGCGCTTGCACAATTCCTTGAGTGTGGATACATCAAGATTACGGTAATGAAACCAGTCTTCAAGCTTAGGCATATAGCGCGCCATAAAGCGCCTATCCTGACAAATCGAATTGCCGCACATGGGGGTGGTTCTGGCGGGCACATGGCGGCGCAAGAATTCCAAGGCTTGTTCTTCGACTTCAGCATCATTCATGATCGACGCCTTCACGCGTTCCATCAAGCCTGAACGGGTGTGCGTATTGCGGTTCCACTCATCCATTGCATGCAGTACTTCATCGGGTTGACGCACGACCCATGTCGGCGCTTCGGCGATTACGTCCAGATTGCTATTGGTCACCACCATGGCGAGCTCAATGATGCGATCACTGTCCGGATTTAATCCCGTCATTTCCATATCCAGCCAGACAAGTGCGTTTTGGTCTTGAGCCATACCTATTCCTATCAAAATAATGAAACAACAAAGAAGAACCGCAAAGAGAGCGGATCATGCGCGTTAGCGCCTTAACCTTGGAATTTAACCACTAAATTAGCGTGAAACAACGCCATTTGATGCCGGGCCACGCCTCCCGCGCAGCGAGCCAGGCATCCCCCTCCCCCAGGCGAGGGATGCTGGAGGGCTTTATGCCTTTCACGGGTTGCATCATCAGCGGGTGGCATTTGCTTGCCATGAGCGTTAGCCATTCACACGCAACCAACCGCCCAGTTGCGCCACATCGTCTGCACAAAAAAGCGGGCTCTCGGCCTCTAAAGCGGCGCGCGGATGGGCGCCATAAGTCACGCCCAATCCTTGCGCACCTGCATTTTTAGCCATCTGCAAGTCATGTGTCGTGTCGCCAATCATGAGCGTTGTAGCAGACGGGACACCAAAAGCCGCCATCAATTCCTCAAGCATTTGCGGATGCGGTTTGGAGTGGCACTCATCCGCACAGCGCGTCACCTGAAAGTATTGCCCCAAACCACTCGTCTCCAGCGCCCGATCCAAACCTCGGCGCGATTTGCCTGTCGCTACCGCCAACGCAAAGCCTGCATTCGCCAAATCCTTGATCAACTCGGCTGCCCCCGCAAACAACAGCAAATCCTGATCACGCGATAAATAATGATGCCTATAACGATCCGCCACCTCGGCATAGCGCGACTCCGGCAAGCCCGGCATGGCATAACGCAAGGCATCGAGCAGCCCCAGCCCGATAATATGCCGCGCACGCTCATCCGACGGCACAGGAATATCCAAGTCCTTTGCCGCCGCTTGAATAGAGGCGACAATCGTGCCGGCTGAATCCAGCAAAGTGCCATCCCAGTCAAATACTATCAGTTCAAAATTAGCCATGTTTTTTACCCTTGCTTCCCTGTTCTATTTTCGTTGTTGTCCAGTTGATCAACAAATTGCCGCAATTCCGGAGGCAGCGCGAGCGTTAATGCAATCGGCTCACCCGTGATGGGGTGTGGCAAATCCAGGCGTGCCGCATGCAAAAACATGCGCTTTAAGCCCGTTTTTTGCAGCGCCTTATTCAGCGCAAAGTCGCCATACTTATCATCGCCCGCAATGGGATAGCCCAAATGCGCCAAATGCACCCGGATCTGATGCGTGCGCCCGGTTTTTAATTCCACTTCAACCAGACTGAAATCGCGCCATTGTTTTTGCAAGCGCACAATCGAGTGCGACTCCTTGCCCTCAGGATCGACGCTCACGCGACGCTCACCCCCGTCCGTGAGATATTTCAACAAAGGCGCACGCACATGCTGCAAGGGATTGCGCCAAACGCCCTTCACCAACGCCAAATAGCGTTTCGCAATAGCGCCCTCACGAAACTGGTCATGCAAGCGCGTGAGTGCTGAGCGCTTTTTCGCCACAATCAATAAACCCGAGGTTTCCCTGTCCAGACGATGCGCCAATTCCAGCAGCCTGGCCTCTGGCCGCGCGCGCCTTAACTGCTCAATTACGCCAAAACTCACGCCGCTGCCGCCATGTACAGCCACGCCAGCGGGCTTATTCACAATAATCATCGCATCATCTTCAAACACTATTTCAAACTCTCGTGCAGGCACCAGCGCCTGATCCGGCGCTTGGGCGATGCGAATGGGCGGCATGCGCACCACATCACCAATTTTCAAGCGATATTCAACAGTCACACGGCCTTTATTTACCCGCACCTCCCCACTGCGCAAAATGCGGTAAATATGGCTTTTGGGCACACCTTTGGCGATATGCAGCAAAAAGTTGTCAATACGCTGCCCCTCGGCCTCCTCGCCAACTTCAAGCCATGTCACGACGTCTTTGCTTAAGTCCTTCATTTGAAATATACTCACTCTCGGTTAGCCATTCTGAAATGGCGTGCCTAACGACCCGAAGTGGCGTTAGAGGCGCAGTTTCCGAATGCGGTCATTTTTGGCAAATTCACGAAAATCAATGCGGTTTCACGATGATTGATTCAGTGAAACAGAGCCAGTGACATGAGCCTGCCGCACTGTCGATTTTATTTTGACAGTCGCCTCCTCAGCCAACCACCACGGGAATTTCGCCCCACCCGACACAAAGGGGCGAATACTACTTGATTGCGCGTTACACACGCACAGATGGGCACAGATTACCGGCTGCTGAGAGTCAAATACCATGGTCAAAAAATAAATTGATACCGTGGTTAATTAACATTTTCAGTTAATACCCTCAACAGACGCTTAAAAGTTGAATCAGTCGTAAGCCGTATCAGGTCACAGGTTTGGTTTGTTGTTTTTTATTTATTTGTTCAATTCAACCAAGGCAACATGAAGCAGCTACCCCGATTGCAAACCCAACGACCACGGATGGTGTTTTAACGCCGTCCGTACTGATTCGCCGTGCCCTCCTGCTGGTGTAAAGCGTGGGAGAAAATGAATATGAAACGCATGCTTTTTAATGCGACGCAGGCTGAAGAACTGCGCGTCGCGATTGTTGATGGTCAAAAACTGATTGACCTGGACATTGAATCAGCCGCCAAGGAACAACGTAAAAGCAATATTTACAAAGCAATTATCACCCGCATTGAGCCCAGCCTTGAAGCGGCTTTTGTTGAATATGGCGCCGAACGCCACGGCTTTTTGCCGTTCAAGGAAATCTCGCGCAGCTACTTCAAAGCAGGCGTGGATGTCGGCAAAGTCCGCATTCAGGATGCTTTGTCAGTCGGCCAGGAACTCATCGTTCAGGTAGAAAAAGACGAGCGCGGCAACAAGGGCGCTGCGCTCACCACCTACATTTCATTGGCCGGTCGCTATCTTGTCCTGATGCCCAACAACCCCCGCGGGGGTGGCGTGTCTCGCCGCATTGAGGGTGAAGACCGGCAAGAACTGCGCGAAGTCATGGATCAACTCGAAGTACCCAAAGGCACGAGCCTGATTGCGCGCACGGCCGGCATTGGCCGCTCGCTCGAAGAGTTGCAATGGGATTTAAACTACCTCCTGCAGCTCTGGAATGCCATCGACGGCGCAGCGCAAGCACAAAGCGGCGTGTTCCTGATTTATCAGGAATCCAGCCTGGTGATCCGCGCCATTCGCGATTACTTCCATGCCGAAATTGGCGAAATCCTGATCGACACGGATGATGTGTTCGAACAAGCGCAACAGTTCATGGCGCATGTCATGCCCGGCAATGTCTCGCGCGTCAAACGCTACCAGGATGACGTGCCGCTGTTCTCGCGCTTTCAGATCGAGCATCAAATCGAATCTGCCTACTCACGCCAAGTGAATCTGCCCTCAGGCGGCGCGATTGTGATTGACCACACGGAAGCGCTGGTGTCGGTTGACGTGAACTCCGGCCGTGCCACCCGCGGCAGCGATATTGAAGAAACCGCATTCCGCACCAACTGCGAAGCGGCCGATGAAGTCGCACGTCAACTGCGCTTGCGCGATTTGGGCGGCTTGATTGTGATCGACTTTATCGACATGGAATCGGCCAAGAACCAGCGCGAGGTAGAAAACCGCCTGCGCGACGCCTTGCACCACGACCGTGCACGCGTGCAAACAGGCAAAATCAGCCGCTTTGGCCTGCTCGAACTCTCGCGCCAGCGCTTGCGCCCGGCCCTGGCTGAAGCCAGCTACATTACCTGCCCGCGCTGCACCGGCACAGGCCATATCCGCAGCACTGAATCCGCCGCGCTGCACATCTTGCGCATTCTTGAAGAAGAGTCCATGAAGGACAACACCGGCGCCCTGCATTGCCAGGTACCCGTGGATGTCGGCACTTTCCTGTTGAATGAAAAACGCATTGATATCTCGCATATCGAATCGCGCCATCGCGTCAATTTAGTCATTATTCCTAACCGCCACCTGGAAACGCCCGCCCACGAAATCGTACGCGTGCGGCATGACCAGCTCAATAGCGAAAGCTCGGCAAATGTAGCCAGCTATCAAATGGCCACCCGCCCATCGGAAGAGGCCTACCAAACACCGTCGGCACAAGCAGACAACAAACCGGTAAAAATCGAAGCGGCTGTGCGTGGCATTACCCCTAGCCAACCCGCACCAATTGTTGAAGCCAAAGCACCAGCGAAAGATTCGGCTAATGCCGTCGGCTTGTTTGGCAAAATCGCTGCTTTCTTTTTTGGCGAGAAAAAACCTGCTGAGATAGCAGCAAAACCGGTTGAAGCCAACGGACAACGCTCACGCAACAACCGCAATCGCAACCGCGACAAAGATAGGGGAGACAGCAATCGGGAGCGCACATCACGCGCTGAAAACCAGAATGCAGGCCAAGAGCGTAAGCCTCGGCCACAAAATCAGGCTCCGACCAATGGCTCAGCGAATCCAGCCACGCCGAGCGGGGAGGGCAATAATCGCAACAAGCCAAATGACGCCAAACCAGCGCGTGAGCCGCGCGAAGTTCGCGAACCCAGGGAGCCAAGGGAAGCACGTGAAACAAAAGAACCGCGCGAACCCCGCACACCCCGCACACCACGCCTGGCAAACGATGCCACGATGGATAACGCCATAGTATCCGCCGTGTCGCCAGCGCCGACTTTTAACAATGCAGAAGCGGGCAATGTCGAAGGCACGGCACGCAGCGGCCGCAGAAGTCGCGGTCGTGGAGGACGTGGCCGCGGAGATCGTACCGAGCGTATGGAGCAAAATAACCGCAGTGCGGCGGATGGGCAAGCAACCACTGAAACAAGCCATTTTGCAACCAGCGATGCAAGCCATTCCGCCACCCTGCCTGGCAACATGCCAGTTCCAACGCCATCGGGCACACCTGATGCGATAGTGCTTCCTGCTGTGCTGCCAACCGCTATAGCGTCCACCGTTATCGCGACATCGGTGGCAGAGGAAGTTGCAGAGCGTGCCATCTCGCTCGCCGCAACGCCGTTTGACGTCAGCGAGCAAGCACAACCTGCGCAAGCTATCGCACAAGAAAGTGCAACCGCAGAGGCAAACATTCCGAGCGAAGAAAAAATCGCCCCTGAAGCAGCTGATGAAGCGGCTTCCATTGCCGTTACACCCGTCATTGCAACGAGGCCGGATCAAACCGCCATCGAACCTGTTGCCAATGCAACGCCGCAGATTGAAGCCTCACAATTCTCAACAACTGCCCAAACAACGGCGACGGAACCTGCTCCGACAACTGTGACAACATCTGTGGCAACATCTGTGGCAACAACTGTGGCAACATCTGTGGCAACATCTGCCACTGCACCATCGCCCGCAGCTGACAAGGCCTCCACTGAGGTTAAAAGCAGTGTTCCAGCACCTGACTTTTCCAGCAACCTGGCGCAAGCCGGGCTGATCATGGTGCAAACCTCACATCCCGCACCACCAATCTCATTTGAACCAGTACAGCCCTTGGGCCGCAAACCCAAACCTGGGGTGATCTTGCCGAATGAACCGCTACAAATGATCGAAACCAAGCCAGATTAAGCCTGGATTAGCGGCGATTTTCTCAGGGGGCGGCAGCCCCCTTTTTTTCGCCCGTTTTTTTCTCCCCTGCCATTGACATGACTAATGGCCATCCCATCGCGTCTTGCGCATGCAAACCGTCAGATAACAAGTTGCCAACACAGCCACCCAGACGTCATGAACAACCATCGAAGGCTTAACACCAACAGGGTAGAATCAAACACATAATGAATAGCGAGCTTTCACTGCTGACACTTTGGGGTTATGGCCTAGCGGCACTGGGCTATGTTGCTTTAGCGGTACACCTTGTGCAGCTACTTCCCCAAGCGCCTGCTGATCGGACACGGCATATCCTCATTGCTGCTGCGGCACTCTCTGCCCTGTGGGCCATCACTGGAGTGAGCGTTAGTCTGTTCGCCCTCCCTGTCCTGCAACCCATTCATCAAGCAGTGAATGCCCTGCGCTATGGTGCCTGGTTTCTGTTGCTGACCCTGCTTCTGCTGCCTTCCTCATCCACAGAAGCCGCGTCAGCACTCAGGTGGCGGCCATCCCGTTTGATGCTGATGGGCGGCACACTGGTCTTGGCGGACCTGGTATCGCAAGCGCTCCGCCTGATTTATCCTGATTCCCAGCAAATAGACAACACGGCGCATTATCTCAATCTGGCGCTGGTTGTCTTTGGCATCGTGCTCATTGAGCAGCTCTACAGAAATACCACCGAAGAATCCCAATGGAATATCAAGCCGCTGGCCATTGGTTTGGTTGCCCTCTTTGTGTTTGACCTGTACTACTACTCGACTGCGGTCATGCTCCGGCAAATTGACCTGGATGCTTTTGCCATTCGCGGCTTTGCATCCGCCATTATTATCCCCTTGCTCATTTTGACGGTCTATCGCACGCGCGCCCGTCCGCTCAATGTCACGTTATCAAAAACAGCCGTATTCCAAACCACCACCTTGGCACTCGTCGGCATTTACCTTCTCGCCACCTCTGCTGCGGGCTATTACGTCCGTTATCTGGGTGGCAGCTGGGGTGGCGCATTGCAAGTGGGTGTTTTGTTCGCCGCTTTTCTGCTGCTGATTCTCCTATGGCTTTCCGGCTCGGTTCGCTCACGCATTAAAGTCATCATTGGCAAAAATTTCTTTCGTTATCGCTACGATTATCGGGAAGAATGGCTCAAATTCACCAACGCCTTGTGCTCAGAAAACAATGTATTGCAGCTTGGGCAACAAGTCATTCGCGGGCTGGCTGATATGGTTGAAAGCCCATCCGGCTCACTATGGACGAAAGATGTCTCAGGCCAAAAATTTATCCAAAGCGCCCGCTGGAATTTTCCTGTCTCTGATATTACCGAACCTGCGGACAGCGCCATGATGATGGCCCTGGAGACTTCCGGCTGGGTCATCAGCCTGGAGGAATACCGCTCCCGTCCGGCACGCTATGGCGACTTACAACTCCCCGTCTGGCTACTCGAAATGTCGACGGCGTGGCTGGTTATTCCCCTGCGTACATCCGCTGGCATGGTGGGTTTTGTGATCCTCACCACCTCGCGCACACCCATAGACCTGAATTGGGAAGTCAATGACTTGTTAAAAACCGCCGGCCGCCAGGCCGCAACATTTCTTGCGCAAATGCAAGCCACCGAAGCCCTGCTCGAGTCCCGCAAGTTTGATTCCTTCAACCGCATGTCCGCCTTTGTTGTTCATGACCTGAAAAACATTCTGACCCAGCTCTCGCTCATGGTGCGCAATGCCGAACGCCATGCCGCCAATGCCGAGTTTCAAAAAGACATGCTCTCAACGGTCAGCCATGCCGTCGATCGCATGCGCCAGTTAATGCTGCAATTACGCGAAGGCGCAACCCCTGCTGATCGATTTAGTGGCGTGCGCCTTGATCACATCGCACAGCGTGTGCAGCAATCAAAGCGCGCATCCTTGCCGACTGTTGAACTCAGCATTGAAGAATCCTTATCCATCCGCGGCCAGGAAGAACGCATCGAACGAGTGATTGGCCATCTGGTCCAAAACGCACTGGATGCCACCCCGCCTGACGGTAAAGTCTGGATGGCTGTGCGCCGTGAAGCGGGCATGGCGCAAATTGAAGTGGGCGACACAGGCCAGGGCATGTCCGCAGAATTCATCCGCGACCGGCTATTCAAGCCCTTTCAAACCACCAAACAAGCCGGCATGGGTATTGGCGCTTACGAGAGTCGTCAATACATTACTGAACTTGGCGGCGACATTCTCGTTGAAAGCCAAGAAAATGCAGGCACTCGTTTTCGTGTCAGACTACCCATACTTGACGTTCAAATAAGCTCTGATTTAGCACAGCCCAAAAACACATGACAACGGAAAAAATACGCCAATTGCTGGTGGTAGAGGATGACCCGGCACTGCAAAAACAAATCCGCTGGTCTTTTGACCAATACAACGTGCTCCTTGCCAATGACCGCGAAAGCGCCTTATCGCAAATACGCCGCCATACCCCGGCCGTTGTCACCATGGATCTCGGGCTGCCACCCAATGCAGATGGGGTGACTGAAGGCTTTAAACTGCTGGAGCAAATTCTCGCCGCAGCGCCGGATACCAAAATTATCGTCCTGACTGGACAAAACGAGCAAACCAATGCCCTACGCGCGATTGCACTCGGCGCTTATGATTTTTTCGTCAAACCATTTGAACCAGAAACGCTGAATTTAACCATCGAACGCGCCTTCCGGTTTTACGATCTGCAGCAGGAAAACCGCCGCCTGCAAGCCATGCAGCAACCTGATGCACTGGGCGCCTTGATCACACGCGACCCGGAAATGTTGCGTATTTGCCGCACCATAGAAAAAGTCGCCCCGACCAACGCCACGATTTTGCTGCTCGGCGAAAGCGGTACAGGCAAGGAAGTGCTCGCCCGCGGTTTGCATACTGCCTCCCCGCGCCGCGACACGCGCTTTGTCGCCATTAACTGCGCAGCCATTCCTGAAAACCTGCTGGAAAGCGAGCTGTTCGGCTATGAAAAAGGTGCATTTACCGGTGCGGTCAAAACCACGCCAGGGAAAATCGAGACAGCACATCAGGGCACGCTCATGCTGGATGAAATTGGTGACTTGCCCATGCCCTTGCAAGCCAAGCTGCTGCGCTTTTTGCAGGAGCGTGTCATTGAGCGTATAGGTGGCCGACAAGAAATCCCCATTGACGTACGCATTGTTTGCGCAACCCACCAGGATTTAAAAAATCTGATTCGTGAAGGCCGCTTCCGGGAAGACTTGTATTACCGACTTGCGGAAATTGTCATCAATATCCCGCCGTTAAGGGATCGCGTAGGCGATGCTGCACTCATCGCCCATGCCTTGGTGCGGAAATTTTCCAATGAACAAAACCGCAGCAATCTTTCACTCAGTGCTGAGGCGGTAGAAGCCATTTCCACCTACCCGTGGCCCGGCAATGTGCGCGAACTGGAAAATTGCCTTAAACGTGCCACCATCATGGCGGATGGCAACAGCCTGACTGTTGATGACATTGGTTTGGATGTAACCTCCGCAGAAAATGCCCCCCCCCTTGATCTGCGCACCATTCGTGACAATGCCGAGCGCCAGGCCGTCATTGTGGCCATTAGCCGCAGCAATAACAATCTTGTCCGTGCCGCTGATTTGCTCGGTATCAGCCGACCAACCCTGTATGATTTGATGCATAAATTCGGCCTCAAGAGCTGAATGCCAGCTTAATAAGCATTATTTAAAAGGATCCCTCCATGCAACTCACCGCCCGTCAAAGTTTTGCTCATATGGCTGTCATCACCGCCACTCTCATTGCACTGGCATGCAGCGACAGTTCACCGGAAAAAATGATGGCATCCGCAAAGGACTACTTGCAGAAGGACGACACGGCTGCTGCAATCATTCAAATCAAGAATATCCTCAATGAAAACCCGAATTCCACTGATGCGCGGCTTTTATTAGCTCAAGTCTTACTGGACAGTGGCGACCCGGTTGGCGCAGAGGTGGAGCTAAGAAAAGCCGTGGAGCTCAAGGCGCCCACAGGTAAAACCGCGCCCTTATTAGCCAAGGCTTTGCTGGCACAAGGCAAGCCACAGAAAGCCATTGATGAATTTGCACAAGCTAAAACGGATACCAATGAAGAAAATGCCAGTCTGAAAACCATTATTGGCCACAGCTACACCGCCTTGGGAAGTATTGACCTGGCTCAAACAGCCTATCATGGCGCGTTAAGCGCCCAACCAGCCTATGCCCCTGCCCAGCTCGGTCTGGCTCGCTTATCGGCCATCAAGGGCAGTTTTACTGAAGCGCAGCAAATCGTGGATGACGTACTGCAGAAAAACCCGCGCGAAGTCGATGCCTGGCAGTTCAAGGGAGATTTGTACCGCGCCGACAAAAAACCTGCTGACGCTTTGGCAGCCTATAAAAAAGTGCTTGAAATCAAACCCAAGTCCGCCGCCGCGCATGCCAACATCATCATGCTGCTCATGCAGGAGAAGAAGATTGACTTGGCGACCCAGCAGTTAGATGAAATGAAAAAAGTGGCGGCAAAACTGCCCATCACTGTCTATATGGAAGCGCTGATCGCCTTTGCCAAGCAAGACATCCCCGCCGCCAAAAGTGCGATGGATAATTTTTTGAAAATGCAGCCGGATAACCCGCAAGGCTTGCAACTTGCCGGAACCATTGCCTATCAACAGCAGTCGGATGTGCAGGCACAAGAGTACTTAACCAAAGCCCTGCAAAAAGCGCCTCAGCTTGATTACGGCCGCCGTATCCTCGTATTGTCTTACTTGCGTAGCGGTCAGCTTGACAAAGCCGAGGCAGCCTTGCAACCGGTTTTAGCTGATCAAAAAGCCCTGTCGCCTGAGTGGCTTAAAATCGCTGGGGAGGTCTCCTTGCGGTCAGGCGACACCGACCGGGCCGCAGGCTTTTTCACTCAGGCCACGCTGAGAAATCCGGATGACACGCGCGCCAAAACGGCGCTCGCCTTGACAAAAATGGATAAAGGCCATCCGGAAGAAGCCATGGCCGACCTAACCAACATCGCCACCCATGACGAAGGTATTTCAGCCGATATGGCGCTGATTTCCGTTGCCATGCGGCAAAAGAATTTTGACAAAGCACTCACGGCCATTGCGCAATTAGAAAAAAAACAACCCAACTCGCCCATGGTGGCCAACCTGCGCGGTCAAGCACAATTGGGCAAGAAAGACATTCCCGCAGCGCGCCAGCAGTTTGAACAAGCCATTGCCCTGAATGCGACTTACTTGCCTGCTGTAACGAACCTGGTTGCGCTTGATTTAGCGGATAAAAAAGTAGATCAGGCAAAAAAACGATATGAAACAGTTTTAGCCAAAGAGCCGCAAAACATCTCCGCCATGTTGGCCCTGGCACAACTCAAGGCACGCACGGGCAGCAGCCTGGATGAAGTATCCAGCCTGGTCAAAAAAGCCATCGCAACTGAACCAAGCAATCCCATGTCCCGCTTGGCCCTGGTCAGCTTGCTGGTCAGCGCAAAAGACAAGGACAAAGCCCGTACGGCGGCAGACGAAGCCCTCGCCGCCTTTCCGGACAAGCCTGAAATCCTTGATGCAGCAGCGCAGGCCTACTTGCTCTCGGGCGACACGAATCAGGCGATTGCCACTTACAACAAACTGATCAACCTCATGCCTAACAACTCACAGGTTTATTTGCATGCAGCCGAGACTCACCTGAGGGCGAAAAATAAACAGGCCGCGCGCGACACCCTGGACAAAGGATTGAATCAGCTCCCCAGCGCGTTGCCGCTGCTGCGCGCCAAGATCATGCTGGATGTAGCAGATGGCAAATTTAACGAGGCACTCGCTACGGCACGCAACATGCAAAAAGACCAGCCTAAGTTATCCGTAGGCTACTTGCTCGAAGGCGAGATTCACACTGCCCAAAAATCCTGGAAAGACGCTGCCACGGCCTACCGCAATGGCCTCAATATCTCGCCCAATGGGGATCTTGCCGGACGGCTTTACCTGGCACTGTTGCAAGACAACCAAACTGCCGCCGCAAAAAGTACCGCCGATGCCTGGATAAAAGCACACCCGCAAGACCTTGCGTTCAGGCTTTTCCTTGCCGACACCGCCAATCAGCGTAAAGACTATGCCACTGCGGTAGGCCACTATCGCGCCATGCTGGCCGTTGCGCCAAAAAATCCTTTGGTGTTGAATAACCTGGCCTGGTCTTTAGGGCAGATGAATGACCCCAAAGCCACAGCCTATGCTGAAGAAGCGAACAAGCTCGCACCAAATCAGCCAGCGATCATGGAAACCCTGGGCTCACTGTATGTTGCTCAAGGCAAAACCGCTGCTGGCTTGGACTTGCTCGCCAAGGCCGTTGCCCTGGCGCCACAGAATCCTGACCTACAGCTAAGCCAGGCCAGAGCCTTCATTAAAGCAGGCAAAAAAGCGGAAGCAAAACAAGCCTTGGATAAGCTTGCCAAACTGGGCGACAAATTCGCGGGCCAGGCCGAAGTGCAAATGCTCAGCAAGCGCTTGTAATTGCCTCAACTGTGAAGTCAAACCAGACGATGGGCGTCCTGCACAGAATAGCCACGCCACCCTTGCGCAGGCTCACCGCAAGGGTGGGTGCTACGCTTGGTGGTGCCTCCACACCGGTCATTTTTCTGCTTGGCTTTACCTTCCTCGCCGTGTTGCCAGCGCCGACTTTTGCCGAGTCCGGGCCAAGAGAAGCGACTGGAGCCGCCACCTGGCGCGAAGAAGCGCTGGCCTTGGAGCATGGTGAAGGCATCGCAAAAAACCCCGCTAAAGCGGCTGAACTCTATTGCAAAGGCGCCAAGGCAGGAGATGCTGAAGCGCACTACAGCCTTGCCTGGATGTACATGAACGGCCGCGGCGTGCCGCGCAATGACGCTTGGGCCGCCTATTTTTTCAAACAAGCGGCAGACCAAGGCCATGCACCTTCGCAAAAAATGCTGGCTTTTGTTGGCGAACCTTCGGCAGAACCACCCGAATGCCTGCGCCAGCCCAATGATCAGGCGCTCTCCAGCAACAGTGAAGACTGGGGGTTTAGCAACGAAAAACAGCGGCGGCTGGCCGCACTTATTAGCCGTCTTGCGCCAGAATATGGCGTCTCCCCGCAATTTGCCTATGCTGTTGCAAGAACGGAATCCAACCTGAATCCCAAGGCCGTCTCGCCCAAAAACGCGCAAGGCTTAATGCAGCTAATCCCCGATACGTCAGCACGCTTTAACGTCAAAAAACCGTTTGACCCGGAGCAAAATATCCGGGGCGGCTTAGCCTATCTGCGCTGGTTACTGGCCTATTTTCGCGGTGACGTGGCGCTCGTTGCCGCCGCTTACAACGCTGGAGAAGGCGCCGTCAATCAATATCTGGGCGTTCCGCCCTATCAGGAAACACGCCAGTACGTTAAACGCATCCTTGCCGCTTTCCCGCAACGGGAGCACCCTTTTAACCCAGCGATTACCGATCCCTCGCCCAACATGGTGCGAATTGCAAAGCGCATGAGCAAGGCAACACAATAGCACTGGATATGGCCTTGATGCGCTACTTCTGGACTTTTGCCTGCCTGCTTGGCCTGATTGGGCATAAACAAATTGCTCATGCTGATCTGGTCGATACCATCCCCACCATCAAACCAGCCATTGTCGTTGTCGGCACATTCAGCCCGCTGCGCAATCCACAATTTCAAATGCGTGGCACTGGGTTTGCTGTCGGCGATGGCTCAGTGATTGCCACCAATGAACACGTCATTGCCGCACCGCTTGACTTAGCGCAACAAGAAACACTGGCGATTCTGGTTCGGCGCGGTACGCTGCTTGAGCGACGCATGGTGAGACTACACGCCACGGATGAAGACCACGACCTCGCACTACTCAAAATCACCGGCTCTGCCCTACCCGCGCTGAAAATCGCATCGCCAGACCAAGCAGCGGTGCGCGAAGGGCAAGCCATCGCCTTCACGGGCTTCCCGCTGGGTGGTGTCTTGGGGTTTTCACCGGTCACACATCGTGGCGTTATTTCCGCCATCACCCCGATTGTGCTGCCCGCTAACCATTCAGTGCAACTCAACGAAAAATCCATCCGCCGCCTGCGCAGTGGCGCTTTTGCCATCTATCAACTCGATGCCACTGCCTATCCTGGCAATAGTGGCGGGCCACTGTTCAATATCGACACGGGTGAAGTCCTGGGCATTTTGAACATGGTGTTTGTCAAAGGCACAAAAGAATCCGCGCTGGAAAAACCATCAGGCATTAGCTACGCCATTCCCGCCATTTATTTACAAGGGCTTTTATCTCGCCATGCCGACAAACTCGCGCCTTGAACCTGGCTCGCGAGAATTTAGCCAGGTGCCTGCGCTTTACAGCTTAACCCGGCCATCGCCTTATGCCATAAATGCCTTGCCAGCAAATGAACGGGCAGACGCAAGGCAATTTCACGAACAAACAAAACTTGATCCGCCAGCCCTTGCGCCCTTGGTCGGGTTTGTGGATGGCGCGTGGTGGCAGCACAGCGCAAAAGCCAAGCAACGGTGCCAGTCCTGGCCATCGCCTCTGCTGGCAAGGGCGTGCGAAAAATGTGGTAGCACAAAGCAAGCGCGATGCGCACGATCTTGCCCAGCCCCACTGAATCAGCGCGTGCCAATACCTGAAAAATAAAATCCGGCGTCTTGGCAACAAAATGCCGTACGAGTAAATCAATATCCCATAAATCCCGCAAACCGCGTTCAAATTCAGAATTCAGCAGCAAATGGCTTGCCGCATGCAAGACCACGTCTTCATCCTGCAAGCGATACCAATTTCCTTCGCCGGGCACAGCGACTGCCGCCGCAACCATAGCCGCAGAATCAATCGGTACCCGACCCGTTGGCATGGCCAGCGAATGATGCAAATCAACGGTTGTTCCACGCTGCAGATGCGTCATGGGGGGAATTTCATGCGCCCATTCGCGGTAATAGCGCTGATCATAGGCATCCTGCCGGGCCACTGCCCAGCCGCCCAGCATCAAGGCCGCTTCAGTGTGGGCAATGAAAGGCTTTGCTACCAGCAGGTCAATGTCCGAAAATATCCGCCCCTGGGCTGCAGGCAGGCCTGCCGCACAATACGCTGCACCTTTGAGCAACAGCACGCGCGTGCCTAAACCGGCTAAGGCCTTGCCCAAAAATGCCAGCTCTTGCTGCACTGCATGCGCCAAACTATCGCTTTGCATCAGTGCCGCTTTCATGTGCTGTGAAATTTGGACTACTACCTGCTGAGATAGCTTTTGAGACGTTTTTTCTGGCAAGGATAAAAATATCGCTTCATCTGCCATCAGCACGCTAGCCACACGAGACATCACCCCACAGGCGCGCGCCTCTGCCAGCAACAGGCTCCAGGCTTCTTCATCAAAATCTGCCCCGCAGGTATGATCCGCCAGAAAAGCAAGCAAAGGTGACGGCACTTTCTTCATCCGTCAATATCCGCCAATAAGTCGTCCAATGCTTCTAAAGCATCATCAAAAGAGGAGTACTCAAGTTCCCATGCGGATGCAGCCTGCACCAGATCAGCCAGCCGGCTAAACCCGAGCGAGCCCAACACCGCATAATTAAACGACTGGTTAATCAAGCGCATCGCCGCCTCCCCAGCGCCGACTGGCCGCACCCGCAAAGGCGCGCCAGCTGTCCATTGCGGGAAAATAATCAAGCGCGGGGAAGCTGACTCCAGTGCGCGTTCAACCGCATCATCCGGCGCACGCATGTGCGCTACCGTGCCTTTTTGCGTATCGAACGCTGAAGGACCAAAGCGCGCTTGCGGATGTCTTTTTTTAATCAAGTCGATGGATTGATTTTTCAAGCTCACAGGGCGCGGGAAAGGCACCAGCCGTAACGGGTTTTGTTCGTCCCCGGCAGCGCCGTCAATCAATGCCAATTCGTCTGAAAAAAGCCGCCAGCCACTATTGACCAAAGCAGCCGTCAAGGTACTTTTACCGCTGCCGGACGCCGCAGCCAACATGACACCCTTGCCGTGCTTTTCAACAACCGCTGAATGCAGAATCAGGTATTGATGCACCGAGCTACCAACCGTCCAGTTAAATCCCCACTCAAACAACGCATGGGCATTGTCCACCGGCATCGGCAAAAAAGGCGCCTGACCCGACAAGGAAAACATGGCGTTACGCCGAAACCAGCGCCGCAGAGGTGAGGCCGGATGGATCGCCAGGTCAAAGTCGTAATAACCGCCGCTAACCGAAACCGGGTAATGCGCATAAACATCCCGCAAGCCTGCCCGTAAAGAGGCAATCCCTGTTTCCAGGCAGATAGCCATACAACCCACCTGCAAACGAAATGAACCATCCCGCAAGCTGCGCGCAAAATCAGCCTCGGTGATGTCAGCCAGCCTTAGCATGAGGCAAGCAAGCCTGCTTTTACCAAGGCTTTAAGCATGTCCTCACGTTCTTTTTGATCCAGATGCAATACGCAACCACGACCAAAGCCACTCACTTTTGCAGACATCTGGCCTTCGGTAATCGCCATAAAAAATTCCCACACAGTGGTGGGAATTAAATGCGTGGCACGTTTTGTTGGATTGTAGACCAGCACACCATCCTCGCAGAGACGAACGTCAAGGTTTATGCAAAGCACTCGAATAAATTACGTACTGTGCAATGATAAAGACAAATAAAGGCAAATCGGCATGGCATAACCAAAAATCAAAGCGGCATGGTCGTCTTCAAGTAGGTAACGATATCCTCTGCCCCCCACTGGACATTGGCTGTTGGGGTATAAGTCCCCGAACGGCCATTCCACATATCAATCAGGTCCTGCGAGCTAAGCACAGTTTCCGGAACCCAACCCCGTTTCAGATTGAAATAGGCTGCAGACAAATGAGCGCCCAACTGATAAGGGTCCACGGCCGTAGGGCTATCTTTTTTCTTTTCCTTGGCGGCTCCGTCAGGATTCCCGCCAGTAAGCCCCATCACCTGTATCAAGGTGAGACCATCAAAGCCGCTACCAAACACGGCAGAAAAAAGCTGATCACCGCCTGCAGCCGCCAGGTCGGCGGGATGCGTTGTTTCCGCATTTCCCCAGAAACCTGGCGTGCGCCCCAAACAGCTTAACTGCTCCCGATCAATACGACTCTTTAGCAAAGCAATGGATGCCGCAGCCGAAGGCGCAAAACACTGTGCAGCCAAGGCAGAAGTCGATTGAACTGTCATAATCGCTGTGACTGGCACAGCAATACCAACGCCCCGAATAAAACGCCGACGCGGAAGCCGACGCTTTTCTTGCAACGAGGTATCGGCAGAATGGTCAAGCACGTTCATGGCTAACTCCTTTGACTCAATAGGCTTGAGCATATCAGACAATCTTCAACTAGAACTGCATGCAACCAGCACAAGAGAAAAATACAAAAGAAAAGGCAATTAACGTGCCACAAAATAAGCTATTGATTTATATAGATTTATTTTAAAATAAAAAAGGTTATGTAAGAAAAATCGACATCCCTATTTAATCTCCGGGCTACTGGGCTCCTTTACCGCCCACCACAACGCTCACGGTTTCAAAAATTACCACCAAATCCAGAATCAGGGTATGGTTTTTAACGTAAAAAAGATCATACTGCAGCTTCTGTACCGCATCCTCAACGGAGGCGCCATAGTGATAACGCACCTGTGCCCACCCTGTAACGCCTGGCTTTACGCTATGACGGATCGCGTAAAAAGGAATTTCCTTAGTCAGCTGATCGACAAAAAACGCACGTTCAGGCCGCGGCCCAACCATGCTCATGGTGCCGCTCAACACGCAAAAAATCTGCGGCAACTCGTCTATCCTCACTTTGCGAATGAAACGTCCAACCCGCGTCGTCCGGTCGTCATTCGCAGTCGCCCAGCGCGGTTTTCCATCACTTTCAGCATCGCGCCGCATACTGCGGAACTTGACTACGTTAAACAAGCGGCCATTCAAACCCACGCGCTCCTGGCGATATAGAACAGGCATGCCATCCTCGATCACAATCAATAGGGCGGTAATCGCCATGATGGGGGCAAAAACAACCAGCAAAATAATAGCGGCAACGATATCGAACAGCCGCTTGAAAAAAGAACGCATTGCCCCTTGACGAAAACCGTCGCCAAAAATCAGCCAGCCTGCACGCAGCGCGTCAATACGAATCTGCCCGAGCATGCGTTCAAAATGACTCGACATATCCAGAACCAGAATGCCGGCCACGCGGCAATCCAACAGTTCACGAAGCGGCATGCGCCCGCCCCGACGATCACCTAACGCAATCACAATTTCATCTACTTTATAAAAAGCCGCCGTATCAACAAGCGACATGGTGGCAGAAAGCACGCGCTCTGGAGGAACCACAGGCTCCATCTGCAGCAAGCCTGGATAAAAGCCAACAATTTGTATGGTCGGATCTTCCTGATTCAAGGATGCCGCAACTTTGACCGCCTCGTTACCCACACCAAAGACCAGAATACGGTGGGTAACACGCGCATTGCTCTTACGGTGGGCAGCAAATACGCGGTACGATAGCATGCCGAACAAGGCAGCCATGCCGCTGAGTTCAAGAAGAGTACGATCCGCATGCGCGATAGGCAAAATCAAGAATAGCAAATAGGCAATCGGCACAGAAAGATGCAGTGCCAGTACAGCCCTGGCTCGTGAGTCATCAATCGTGCGGTCATGGATCCGCTGGTACAACCCGAGCCAGCTATTAAGAACCAGCATGGTTAAAGCCAGAATCGCTGCGTAAGCCGTTAAAACCAAAATATCAATCGGCAAGCCACCCTTGATCCACAGGATAGCGATAAAAATGCCAACAAAAACAAATCCGAAATCAAACAAAATCTGCAACAAAGTCGCCGTTCGAAAAGTATGGCCTAACGCGGACTTAATCATGGATTCCTCAAGCGCTTCTGGAAAGCAGTCCTAAACAAACAATCACTGCGCGGTATTCATCTTGATGGCCGATCGACTAGCCAACAGAGAGAGCCACCCGAATAATTGCCCAAGCAAAATGTACAGAATGTACAGAAAAGCGCCATCATACCCGGTATTTGCTCTCAAGTTAGCGCAAAACACGCGTCAAACCCCCTCACGCAATGCCTCCGCAATCGGTTTTTGGCACATTAAATAAGCCGGACGCAAAGACGCAAACAAAGCCGCCATCACCCCAACAGCAAACGCCATGACAATCACCTGTGGCACCACCAGGATGTGCGATATATAGCCTTGATCGGCATTGGGTGGCGGCGGCATGGGGATGCCCACTTGCGAAATTGCTTTCGCCAGGACAACCCCCACCAACACGCCAAGCGTGGCGCCTAAAACGCCCAGCCACAAGCTTTCCAGCACAATCAGCCGAAACAAATGCGCCGACCGGTCGCCAATGGCGCGCATGGTGCCAAACTCGCTGGCTCGCTCAAAAATGCCCATATTCACGGTATTTGAGACGCTCATTAGCAGCATTGCCAAAATAACCACAGCCAAAAACCCGAACTGTTGCTGGTACAGGGTCACGGTCTGGGTATAAAACGAATTAAGATCAACCCATGTTTTCAACTCAACCCCCTGCCCAGACAATTTCGCACGCATCGTTTTGGCCACGGTTTCGGTCTCAGCCGTATTTTTGAGCAGAACCACTGCCGTATGCGCCCCTGGCGTCGCCAGGAGTTCCTGTGCCGCAGCCAAGGGGATACGCACAACTCGGGCATCGTAGTCCTTGGAAAATGTCTGGAAAACGCCGACGACTTTAAATTCCAGTAAGTTGCTCGCACCACCTGTAGCGCTCACCAACAAAGTCACCGGATCCCCTGGTTTTAACTTCAAGGCCTTGGCAACCCCCTGACCTATCATCATGCCAAAAAAGTCGGCGCTGGCAAGGCGGCGGCCTGCAATCAAGGTGATGTAACTCGATAGCCGATTTTCCCGAAGAGGCTCGACACCCTCGCCCATAATCGACCAATCCGTACGCCCATTCCCCAGCAAGCCAGAAAAGTTAAGCCGCAGCATGGCGTCTTCCACTCCAGGTGCTGCGAGCAAATCCGCACGCAGTTTTTCTGGCGCTTCCATCAAGTACTTTTCCGGACTCTGCGCGCCGTATTGCCAATAGCCGACACGAGAAACCTGCACATGACCCGTGCTCGAACGGATCATGGACTCGCCAGTCTCAACAATCGTATCCTCAATGAAGCCCCCTGCCAGAATCAGCGCGGCCACGCCAAAGGTGATTGACGCCAAGGTCATCGCACTTCGCCCGCGCTGGCGAAACACATTGCGGATGGCTAATTTAAGCAGTCCTAGCATGGCATGTCTCGTTTGCTCCTATCCGCTTCAATCATCCCATTCATTCACTTGTTATGCCGGATCGCATCGACGATCACCATGCGCGAAGCACGCCAAGCTGGATAAAGACTGGCCAGTGTCGTCGCACCAACCCCTAAAACCAGAGACGCCATCACGATAGCTGGCGTAATGAGCAAATTCGCTAAATAGCCCCGCGTCAAACCCGGTGGCGGCGGCATATCAATATGCAAGGCATCAATCCCCCACCCCAGCACTATCGCCATCACCAAGCCCGCAAGGCTCCCAATTAACCCTATCAGCGCACCCTCACTCACAAACTGCCACAGCAAAACGCGTGAGCGCACGCCCAGCGCCATGGATGTACCGATTTCGCCAGTGCGCTCCATCACGCTCATCATCATTGTGTTACCGATACCCAGCAAAATAATCGCCACCACAATAAACCGCACAACGTCTAGCTGCTGCTCGAACAATGCCACCGCACGCCGGTAAAACTCGGCTAATTGATCCCAGGTGCGCACCTCGAATTTTGGCGCAGGAAAGATTTTTTTCAGCTTTTCCGCAACCAGCGGCGTTTGATCCGTGTCATCCAGATAAACAAACCAACTATGCGCCCCCTCAACCTTCAACAGCTTTCTTGCCGCATGGATATGCAGCAAAAGCGCGCTATCGTCATAGGCCTTGCTCACTGATTCAAACACCCCCGCCACTTTCGCATCAATCGCACTCAAACCCGTGCTCGGTGTGTCCACCAAAATCACCACCGCATCCCCCGCCTTGACACCCATGAGCCCAGCCAAACCCTTGCCAAGCAAAATCTTGTCCTCATCATTCGCCGCCAAGTGCTTGCCTTGAATGATTTTCAAAGAACGATCCCCCGTCAGGTCATGCGCCGGATCAAAACCCTCACCGGTAAAAGCAAGCGTTGACTCACCATGGCTCACCAAGCCCGTCACACTCAGCCGCGGCCCCCATGAGCGCACATGCGTTTGGGTTTTCAGCGCACCAGCCGCTGCGTCATCCGGCAGAAAATAGTGCGCCGGATCGGCCAGGCCATTTTCGTGATAACCCGGGCGCGTGATCTGCAGATGCGCATATTGCGATTCAATCGTGGCCTCGCGAAAGTCGGCAAACATACCCGCAATAAAGCTACTCGCCACCGTCAGGGAAGCCGTACCCAAGGCCACGGAAAAGATGGCGATCAAGGCGCGCCGGCGATGGCGGAGAAGATTGCGGAAAGCCAGCTTGATAAAAGACATAAGAAGCACGTTATCACCGTTAGGCACAAAAATTATTATATGAGTATAGGGTTGCGCGCCCTACATGATACTGCCAGCCAAAATTAAATCAGCCGCTGAAATCAGGGCTAACCCCTGCAAATCCACCATCAAGTCAATTGCTCAAGCGCAAAAGCCCAATCAATGTCGGAAATTTTTACACCCCAAATACCCGCATACCCATATGAAACAGAAAAAATAAAAAAAACACCTTATAAACAATCAACTATAAATAAAATAAACTGTAGGCACAGAACATGCTTATGTTTCAGCGTAGCAATCTCGACCCACTCGAAAAGGAAAAGGAAACCAAAATGTTAAAGAAAAAACTCATCTCGGCGCTGGTTGGTGTGGCCGCAACAGTCGGCGCAACAACGGCTGCCAACGCCTTTACCCTGAATGAATACAACGGCGCAGTAACGATGCTGATCTCCGGCGTTGATCAAGGCACGCTTTATCGCGCAAGCTGCACAAGCGCAACCGGTTGCGATGCCGCTATTTTGCAAGCCGCCGCTGGCGCTGTTGGCTCAGAAGACTCATGGGGCATCTTCAAGATTCAATCCATCAACGCACTGGTGAATGGTAGCGCTGGCGCTGCGCTCTGGACAGCTGGCACAGGCGGTGAATATCTGGTTGGCACGTATGGTGGCATGGTCGATCAAGCTGCTGAAGTTCAAGGCAGCTCGATCAACGGTATTACGCAGACCACGGTAGGCACAGGTGGTTTCCTTAATCTTTACCTGACCAACTCTTTAACGGGTTACGATGCAGCAGTTACAGCGGGTGCCGCTTCTCGTTCGGGTACCACAGTTACCGGTGTGGATAACGCAGGAACTACCTTCCTCACCGCTAATTTTAGCGGTACAGCTGTTTTGGGTTTTGATGGTGACTCCTCAACGTCAGTTTATAGCTACAACTCAAAGGCTGGTTCTGCCAATGGCTTTCTGGACATTACCGGTGGCGCTTACGCTGATTTGTTCAGAAAAAATACCATTCTCGACATGTCATTGCAGAAGAACCTGGTTGACGTTGGTTTTGCCACCCAAAACCTTCAAGGTGCTAATGCGCCAAGTAACTGGACAGTGGGCTACTCGGGCAACGTTAACACCAACGTGATTCCAGAACCCGGTTCAATGGCCTTGGCTGGTTTAGGCTTGGTTGGCTTGGCTGCATTGCGTCGCCGCAAACAGCAAGCTTAATTTGCACTAGCTGCTTAAAATAGCTGCCGGGCGCGAGTCTGGCAGCTATTTTTGTTATGGGGTGCGACTTCTTGTTGGTGCGACTTCACTTCTTGATAAATACGGGCACAACCCCGCCCTCTACCGCCGTGTCATCAGCGCCGACTTTTTGCCGTTATGCGGCTGAGGACTTATCAGCCTGATGACTGATCAACGTCGCTGTGTTTACCGGCGTCTGCCCATCCGTAGAGAAACTCAACACGCTACAACATGACTCTTAGGAATGGCGCTTAGGCGGGATTCAGTTCTGTTTGGTTATCCAGCCAGTAAACAAACTTGCGCTCGTAGTCGATGCCTTTCCCTGGAGAAAAATCCTCGTAAAGCGCTATCTCTATCGTCAATTTTTGGTTGGGTATTTTTGATGTCAGGCAACTATGCAAGGCAGCATGCCAGGCTTCAAGCTGCTGACGATCCAGCGTAACACCCTTGTTTGCCTGCACCTGCCAATGCAAACCATCTGCTGCCATTACGAGTTGATGCGCCCCACTCATTTTCTGTGCCACATGGGAGTGCTGATAGAGCGCCTCTTTGAAAAGATCAATATGCCCGCCACCGGGCAAAATATCCTTGCTGCGCCCATGCAAAGCGACCATAGGTAAAGTCGGCAAAGGCAAATCAAGTCCCAGATCACGCGCAGCGCCGGCCACAGCATCCGGGGCGATGTGCTGCATGCGGTCTCCTGTGGCGTAGCGAATCAGCGGAATGGGCGTTTGGTTATCCAATACACTCACCAGCAAATCGCCGATACCCTGTGCATCCGCATTGACGACCTCAATAACTGTGCGCAATGGGTTATAGACCATAAAAGCCGGCGCTGGTGAAGCCACTGCGCTACCAGGCGGCCAGGCAGAAAACGCGCTCCTCGCCGTAGCGGATGGCGAGACGGCGAGGTCAATACCCGTGAGTTGCTTTAAGAGCGCCGGATGACGTATGCATGCCCGACGCAGCGCAACGGTCTCGCGGGTTTCGTTAAACAGGTTCAAGCCCAACTCACCCACCCCCATGGAACTGCCGATCAGGCCACTCTCAAGGCTGTCCGGGTTATTGCCCAGCACTTGGGCTAAATAATCACGGAAGGTTTCCGGGAAGGTTTCTTCACCAAGAATCACATGCACACGATAGCGGCGCCAATCCAGACCAATCTCCTGCGAGTAGTCACACAGCCGCTTGAGAAACAGCGGGTCGCCACACAAGATAATCTGCTCGAACAATTCGTCCGTTTGCTGAATCACCGCACAGGCCATGTCTTCACGCACACTGACATTCGCCACGCATACGGCCTCTGAACTGAACGTCACACCCATGGGCAGGCAATTAACCAGCAAGGTGCGGCGTTGATCCACACCAAAGGCCAACTCCAGACCCAAATCAATCGACCACGCCGCATTGCGCGCTTGTTGCCTCGTTGAGAGTCCGAGCGCAAACCCATTGCCACCATGCCCTGAACTGGTCAGCACCGAGGCCAGGTCATCAGCCACGATGTGGTCGCGCAATAATTGACGCACATTAAAGCGTTGGAACGTATTGGCTTTATTCAGTATCGGCGCATGCAGCAGCACATCATCCAGCGTGCGAATGTCAGCAAGCCGCACCCCCGCTTCAGCAAGCAGTGTTTGATATGCCGGGGAATGCTTGGCTGCGCGTTTAAAAACAGCCAATAGCCGTTTTTCACCTTGGGCTATCAGCGCAGCAGGCTGGCTGCGCGCCAATTTGGCTTTAATCAGACGCCGCTCCAGCCGTGAAATTAAATGCTTCATGATAAAGACTTCATCGCGCTCTTCGCCTTATTGAGCTGATAAGCAGTTAAAAATGTTGCCGGAATCCATCTCGCCAACAAGCCGGCTTATTTCAGTCCGGCCTATTTCTTGCGGTTGCTTTCCAGTTTGAATTTCACCCAGGTTTTCAGCATCAGCCAGAAACCAATCGGCTCGCCTTCAAACCAGCGACTCAGAAACTCATTGGATTCTTTCAAGTTTCGGCTCAGTTGACGCAAATCAGCATAATAAACAGCCACAGGGCCGTAATAATCGGTCTCATCACCCACTTTGGTGAAGTGAAATCCCATGCGATCAAGCGAGCGCGCCAAACCCTTTTCCATGGCGGCAAACCAGTGATAAGTGCCATTATCACGGCTATGCTGATACATCTGGCGGAACATGCCCATCAAAATTTGCGGGCTGATATGACGTCTATGCTTACCCTTGGCCTCATCTTCCTGAAAGGGGATATCACGTACTTTCGCTTTTTCCACAAAGTCTTTCGCTACTCCCTGCATGGTGTCACCCGGACGGCGGCGGTAGCCTTTATCAACCACTAATCGTGACACTTCAGCGCAGCTTTGGCGCTCAGGAAAAACAAAGTTATCGTAAGTAGCGCAGTGTGACTCAAAAGGGAACTTGCCTGATACGTCAGCATAAACCAACCGCGCGGTGGCCACAGTGCGTCCATCTTCGTTCCTGGCCGCCACATGGTAGGCATTTTCATCATATTCATCCGACTCGTAACCATCGGGATAATCTGTGGCCTTTAAAAAATGGCACTCGTTGCAATACACCTCATAACGCAAGCGCATGATGTCCAGGCTAAGCACATCCTGCGTCTTGCTAAAAGTCGTATGAAGAAACTTGAAGTTCGGGGTCAACAAGTCATAATTTCGCCCGCCAAGAAGTGCCCTGATAATCATCTCGTCACCCGCTGTTACAGTTTGGTTGTTACTCATAATAGTTATTGCATGCCCATTGATCTTATGCCGGCTATTTCCTGAACAAAAAAGGCACCAACCCCCTCTTCAACCCAAGTTTGCCGCCAAAACTGCTTAAAAAAAGTATTTCACTTCAGAGAATACTCGATCCCTATGCTCAAATCGACCAAACAACCCCTCGGGCGGCCCATGAAAAACATCAACCCCTGCGGCCAGACGCCAATTCTTTTCAAACGTCCAATTCACTTTGGGGCGCAGCATCCAGTCTGTGCGGTTAAAACCGGCTACCCACAATACCTCGGCCTCCACTTGCGGGACAAGTTTGCCATTGAGCAACAGGCTATAACCACTTTCCACTTTGTCGGGAATCACATCACGATCATGATTGGTAATAATGCTTTGAAAAAGCTGCGCATTAAACCGCGCATCGGCAGGCAATGGCACATCCAGTCCCACCACCCAGTCAACCGTATTTTGTCGCACCACCCCATCAGTATCATCCAGACGCAACACCGTCTGGCTGCGCCCACGCGTGGCCACGAGCTCGGTTTTCAATACGGCCGCGCCAAAGTCCTTGGCCAGCGTGCCGCCCATTTGCGAAATCCTGTCGTGCCTGGCTTGATAAATCACCTCGGGTTGCGGCCCTAAAACCACTTGCCGATAAAACGTGGGGGCTGCATCCATGCTGCGATAAAAGAAAGCCGAAATATCCCAGCCATGCGCAAGCCAGGAACCACGCGCACCGAAATTGCTGTTGGCCAACTTTCTATCCGGCCTTTCCTCAACCAGATAGCGCGTCGCAAAGCCTGCATATTCTGGCTGAACAGGAAAAAACTCGGAACCGGGCTTACCCGTTTGGTCATAGGTTGGCACAGGAACCCAGAGCAACTCGGCATGAAAATTATCCTTGAAATACTCCGCACGTGCCGCCCATTGCGGAATGCGCAAAATATTGAATTCAGGCAGGATAAATTCGCGCATGTCTCTGGCTGAGACGACATCCGCAAAAAACAGGCTGACCATCTCGCCCCACACCACATGCTGGCGGCCTAAGCGGATATCCCAATTACCTGCATCCATGTCCAGATAGGTTTCGCGAAAGCTGGCGTTAAACTTTTGATCCCGCCTCACCTCAGGGGAGTAAAAATTAGTCGCATCAAACACCGCATCGTAATCCACCCGTGCGCTGACTTTCCATTTCAGGGAATCATTGATCCGTCCACGCTTGCCCAGCTCAACCCGCGTGAGCATTTTTGACCAATGGCTGGGATCATTCATCGCACGCGCAAGCTCAAACTGGGCATAGCCACGCCAACCTGAACCAGCCAAATCTAGCGCTTTTTCAGCGCCGGGGAAAGCCTCAGGAACAATAGAACCCGTGGCTGCGGCAGGAAGAGTGGCTGGAGATGGCGCCAAAGCAGGCGCGGGTTCAGGCGCAGCGGCCGCTGCATTTTTTGCATCATCCTCAGCGGCTTGGCGCAACAGTGCTTCAAACTCATCTTCTGCCGCACTGCCTGGCGTATTTTGCGCGATTTGCATAGGTAAAGGCATGCCCCCCGCCGTCCCGCCAAGCCCGACTTTTTCGGCCACTGCCATACGGGGCACAGCACCCAGCACAGCAAGCAGAAACGCGATAAGACGCGCGTGCATCCATGGACATTCTGACCCACTTTTCATCCAGCCAAAGAAATCATTTTGCATACAGCCCTCCCGCCTGACCAATCGCCGTTTCAGCCGCATTTTTCAGTTGCACAGTGAACCATTGACCGCCACGCCGCACCCCGAGCTCGCGCAAGGTGCCGTCTTCTATGCGCACCAGCCGATCCGCCATATCAATCACGCGCTGGTCATGGGTGGAAAAAATAAACGTCGTCCCCAACTTGCGGTTGATGTCTTTCATCAAGTGCAAAATTTCCGTGCCCGTTGCACGATCCAGATTCGCCGTTGGCTCATCGGCCAGGATCAGCGCAGGTTTAATCGCCAACGCCCGTGCGATGGCCACCCGCTGCCGCTGACCACCACTCATCTGCCCCGGCCGATGATCAGCGTATTTAGTCAAGCCGACCATTTCCAAAAAAAATTTCACGCGTTGCTCGCGCTCCCGCTTAGAGACATCCTTGCGATAGAGCAAGGGATATTCCACATTTTCAGCCGCAGAGAGTACCGGCAACAGGTTGAACGTCTGGAAAATAAAGCCAATGGCATGGGCACGCAAATCTGCCAGCTGATTGCCCGACCAGTTCGTCACATCCTTGCCGTTAATAAACAACCGCCCTTCGCTTGGCGCATCAATGCAGCCAATCACATTCAGCAGGGTCGTTTTGCCACTGCCTGAAGGGCCCGAGATGGCCAGGAACACACCTTGCTCAATATCCAGGCTAATGTCAGATAAAGCCTGGACGATCTGATTGCCCAGAAAATAATCCTTAAAAACGTTCTCAACACGAACAATATGCATTGTCGCCCCAGATGTTAAAAATTTTAATCAAAGCACTGCACTGAACAAGTGATTTTTATCCATGGCTCAGCAAGGCTCTCTTGCGCATAGCCGAAGAACCCGCCACAACCCCACCACCCTGGCCAATAAACCCAAGGCAAGCATCCGCCTCAACAATACAAGCAATACAAGCAATACAAAAAATACCGCCAGGCCTGCTAATGCGTATTGATATCCCCCATTTCCTGCCGCGTATTTGAATTAAACTTTCACGCAAAGAAAACCCCGTACCCACCCAAGGCTTGAGCCGTTATTCTAGTGAGGTTGATGCATGAAAAGCGCCAAAATAAGCACTATTTTTCAACGCATTGCAAAACAACTCAGGGCAAGCAACGCATACACCGTTGGACACTATGTCCTAGCGCTTACCCTCATTGGAAACTTGGCCCTGTTCACCCAGCCTGTCTTTGCGCAAGCAACACCAGCAAATAACACCGCCAGCCAACCCGATCAAGCAGACCCTGCCGCCCAGGCGCTACTTCGCAAGGCGGATCAAATACGCTTCCCGACTGAAGGTTTCCAGGTTGAAATCTCGATTATCTCCACCAAAGCTGACCAAAGCACGGAAGCACGCAAATACCAGGTGCTCTCCAAAGGCAACGATAAAACAGCAGTCATTGTGACCGAGCCTGCCGCTGAGCGCGGACAGACCATGCTCATGAGCGGTCGCGAACTGTGGGTTTTTCTGCCTTCGGTCTCGCAACCTGTCAGGCTATCGCTCGCCCAGCGACTCACGGGGCAAGTCGCCAATGGCGATTTGGCACGCGCTAACTTTGCCGGTGACTACAACCCGCACATCCTGCGCACCGACACCCTTGATGGCGAAAAATACACCGTGCTAGAACTTACTGCGGTAGACCGCAGCGTGACTTACCAACGCGTCATCTACTGGGTGAAACAAAAAAATGCCTATCCGCACAAGGCCGAGTTTTATTCACTCTCCGGCCGCCTGCTCAAAACCGCATGCTACGAAAACTTCAAAATGATGGCCGGAAAAATCCGCCCCACCCGCCTGACCATGGAGGACTCATTACGGGCGGGCGAAAAATCCGTGCTGGAATACGATTCGATGCAAGTCAGGGATATCCCGGATAAATTCTTCACCAAGGATTACCTGAAAAAAATCGACTAACACGCAAAAAAATCAGCAGCCGGCAAGTCAAACACCCCCACCCGTTTAAACCTGTATCCCCGTTGGACACGTAGCGGAAGCACCCGGCAGGCGGGGGCAGCAAAAGAAGAAAAGTTCAGCAGGCATCAGCGGTTCACCGGCATTGGAAGCGGAAAGCGGCGGTTTCCAGGTTAAACAAAGCCATCCGGATTTTGCTGCTGCCAGCGCCATGCATCGGCGCACATTTCCTGTAAATCCTTTTCGGCCTGCCAGCCCAGCATTTCCTTTGCCAAATCCGGATCAGCGAAACACTGTGCCACATCCCCCGCCCGACGAGGGGCAATCTGACAGGCGACCTTTTTCCCGCTGACCGCTTCAAACGCCTTAACCACATCCAGCACCGAATAACCCCGGCCCGTGCCCAAATTCACGGTAAATAAGCCACCCTCCAGCCGTGCCAATGATTTGAGCGCTGCCAAGTGCCCCTTGGCTAAATCCACCACATGAATGTAATCCCGCACACCCGTACCATCGGGCGTGGGGTAATCATTGCCAAACACCGACAGGTACGCCCGTTTGCCAACAGCCACCTGACCCACATAAGGCATTAGATTATTCGGGATGCCGTTCGGGTCTTCCCCTATACGGCCAGAGGCGTGCGCGCCCACCGGATTAAAATAGCGTAGCAGTCCTACGCTCCAGGTGGGGTCAGCGGCCACCAAATCACGCAAAATTTCTTCCACCATCAGTTTTGAACGGCCGTAAGGATTGGTGACAGACAAAGGCGCGGCCTCATTGATCGGCACCGAGGCAGGGTCGCCATACACCGTGGCGGAAGAAGAAAACACGAGGGTTTTGACATTGAGTTCTGCCATCACCTCGAACAAGGCAATACTGCCTTCGACATTATTGCTGTAGTAGCGCAAGGGGAAATCAACGGACTCACCCACTGCCTTTAAGCCCGCAAAGTGAATCACCCCATCGCAGCCACCCGACATCTCTTTTAAAACGCACCTCATGGTCACACGGTCGCGAATATCCACCTGCACAAAATGCGGACGGTGTCCGGTAATTTCAGCCACCCGCTCCAACACCATCAACTTGCTATTGAAAAGATTATCGACAATCGTGACCTGATGCCCCAAAGCCAGCAACTCAACACAGGTATGGCTACCGATATAGCCCAAACCGCCGGTGACAAGGTAATGCGCCATGAATTCTTATCCTTTTAAAAACTGATGACCAGGAAATGCTGATCAAGCCCTTCGACTACGCTCAGCAGAGCCTTGCCGAACCATGAAAAAACAACTTGCTCAACGCTCCCCTCGGTATTGTAATGAGCTAACAGCGCCCACCCGCCTCGAAAATAGGCTTGCTTCAAACAAATACTGACGCCATGCCCTGCCCTGTTAACTCACACCGACATGGGCGCCTTGGAAATCCAGGCAATTTGCAGCACACAAAAAGAAAACGCCCCGTCCGTGGATGGGGCGTTTGCATCACCAATAAACCAAGCCAAGCTTGTCGCTTGATTACAATTTAGCTTGTGTTTTAAAGAACCGTGCGCGCCCCAAACCCAAGCCAAGCAGACCTAAACCAAACAACAGAATCGAAGCAGGTTCGGGTACTTGACCTACATTTTTACGAATAAACAGCTGCTGATCCGCTGCATTATCTGAACCAAACTGAATCGTTACTGAGAGCATCATGTTGTTATCAGCGTAGGACTTGAGATTCTTGTTCAACGTATCGTTCCAAAACACAAAGTCAGCCACGTTAGTACCTTTATTATCGTCAACATAGTAATCCCCATCCTTACAATTCTTCCCGCTCGGCGCATAAGCCACACCTAAATTCGGACCGGAAGCCGTAACGCAATAAGCACCCGCAGCAACCGCATAGGTTGGGGCCGCCGTGCAGCCTGATCCTGCTGCATCCTTGCTGAACTGAACGCAAGCTTGCTGTGTGTTACTCGCATCAAAAACGCGTACCTGACCCCATGCCAGGATGCTCTGTGTTTGTCCTGGCGCTTGGTTGATGTCAAAGAAAAACAGCAGATCCTGCCCACCCAGCCAGTCTGCCAGCAATTTGGCGCTGATCTCCCACGTACCCGTCCTATCGCCGGTAAAAGTATTCGTTGGCTCGGAACTCGCCGTCATAGCGCCCTGAAAAGGATTATCTACCGCAGCGCCATTGGGAAAGGGCGAATCGTTAAGATTCACCTGACCGTTGTCGTTGGACATCAACACAGGCAAATCTTTGATTTGTCCGGGGCCTGACATGATTTTGTCTTGCGTGCCTGGCGTGCAATTCGGATCATTCGCCGCAGAACATAGGCTATTCAACTCAAGCGATTGCAGTTGAAAATCATTGTAAGTTGTCGTCGTCAACACATTGACCGGAGCAACGAGATAGGCATTTGCTGACGCCGAAATCAGCAAACCACCGATAGCGGCAGACAGTAATTTGAATAATCGCGGTGAATAATGCACTTTTTTCATGATTTTCTCCATTAAGAATGGTCAACACATGCAATCCAAGAACGCAAATGTATTCGACAAAGACTATCAAGCAAACTTCATGCCTTATTTATTTGTCAAATTAAATCAATGGATTGAAAATCAATAATAAGATTCAAGGGATGGACTGTAAAAATCGCCGACATTTTTTGATGCAGCAATATTCAATTCACAACCGCGTTTGACGCCATTGGCTAAGCCAGCATCGGCCAATGCGCCATGACCTCGAACAACGCAAAGTCTTGACGCGGCCTCGTCCAGCATCAGCTGGATTCAAGCGTGCTTAACCATGCCAGCACAGCCACTTCCAACTGATCGCCGGCACTGGATTGCGAAAAAGTATGATCGGCGTTGGCGATCGTTTGCACGTAACGGGTTGCGCCATCCAGCAATTTGGCATTCCCCTCGGCCGCTAACGTAGCCATAAACTCTTTTGCCACCAGATCGCGCCCACTCAACACCACCAGTAACTGACCGGGGAAGCGGCGCAAGCCATTGAGACTCTCGCGGATAAAGTCGGTGCTGGCAAAACGGCGAGAGGCATGCCATTGGGTCACATATTCTTTGACCGCAGAAAAAAGATCCACGCCGCCGCTGAACAGCTTGCGCCAGAAATCGCCCGCAAACAAACGCTCAACGTAATAATGCTTGACGCGCGCCCGCGCCAGGCTCGCATCGGTTCGCAGCCAGGGATTAACCAAGCACAAGCCGGTGATTGACAGGCCTTGTTTTGATGCACCCTGGGTACGCTGCCAATACAGCAACGCAGCGGTAGCGGCATCGCACAAGCCCCAAATGACCACATGCTGAAGGTGCGGGCATTGCGCTTTAAATACTGTCAGCGCAGCGGAGATGTCTGCATCCAGCGCAGTAAAGTTTTGCGGCTCGCCGCTGCTGTCGCCCATGCCGTGAAAATCAAAGCGCAAAGACGAAAAGTCGGCGCTGGCAAGACGGCGTGCCAACTGCACAAACTGCCGATGGCTGCCCGCGCGGTATTGCCGGCCGCCGGCCAGTATCAGCACGCCGGTCGTCCGACGAGCCAAAGGCTGGGGTAACGGCTGAATCACCGGCTGGGTCAACACGCCAACCATCTGCTCCTCATGCTCAATAGCGCCTGGGAACGTCAAGGCCGTTTCAGTCCTGGCGCCTGCGCTAAAGCTCACTGTCGCAGGCAAATCAAGGCTTGCCGGCGCATGGACGGATGCTGCCATTGCGCCGGATGGCACGCTCGAAGATGATGGGGAGGACAGCCCGGGTGACAACGCGGAAGATAAATCGCCCTGCATTTTTTGCACTAGCTGCATGGATGCCGCGCATAAAGCCGGACAATCCGCCGCCTCGGCTATTTGCCAGAACGGCGCGCCGGCCACCCCCTCGGCGCTGACCTGCAGATTTTGCGCGCGCCAGCTGCTCAGCGCCGTAGCCAAGGCGGGCGAAAAAGCCGGTGGTTGCCCTTCACCTGCCCACTGATCCAGCTCAACGCACGCCACATGCTGCGTATTCACGGGCAAGGTCAAATACGCAGCGCACAAGCCCAGCGATAAGACGGGCGATATGCAATAGCCAGACAACTCAATCAAATGTCCAGCCTCAGTGGCATGCGTGTGTTTATGCGCCGGTTTTTCGAGCAAAAAAGCAGCTCGCTGATCCAGCCCGGCTACGCCCGCCCCCACCTGCGCTGGCGGAAAATCACGCTGCCGGTTCAATGAGGGATCATTTGGCGCCGCAGAGCCCCCGGATGTATTCACCCCAGCCATCACGCGCGTTGCCAGGCCAAGACGTTGAAACTGCCGCCAGTATTGTTCGCCCGAGAACACCGGCTGCCAGAACAAAAAACTCACCGGCCGATGGATAGCCCGCGCCGCCTCTACTGCCAACAAGCAGCCTGCGCGCAAGCCCCAAAAAATGAGTGGCACAGCCGTGGCAACACCTTCCTGACCTTCGCCACCTTCATCACCCTCGCCACCCTCTTGATTTGGTCCATTAGCGGCCAAACCATGGCGCGCATCCAGCCAACGGGCAGCGGCCACCACATCAGCCACCCAAGTTGCCCAACTGGCCTCGCTAAAGTCACCCGCGCTATCGCCACAACCAAACAAATCCATTTGCAATACAGCAAACCCTTCGGCTGCCATGCCTCGCGCCTGCAAAGACGCCATGCGGCGAGAAAAATTCATCTCCTCGGCAAACGGGTGGATATAAACCACACAACCGCGCAGCTTGAGGTGCGGGGCAGGTGGGTGATACAAGCCAAAGCGCGCATCGCCATCGCCTGCCATACCCACGGAGAGAAAAAAGGGGATCGCGCTCATGGGGCAATAATCATCGCATCATCATTGAGCGCTGGTTGCCGTCATCCACCACGGCCTGCCATTGCCCACGTAGGCTGGGTAGCGACGAAAAACCGCGTTAAGGCGAATACTGTGGTCAGCGCCATCGTCTTTAAAGCGAAGCTTACAAACGCGCCAAAGCGTCCAGCTTCATCCGCAAAAAATCAAGCAGCGAACCTACTGTGGCAAACAAGCTGCCTTCGATTTCATCATCCGCCACGCGAATGCCAAAATGCGCTTCCAGCCCGGTAATGAGGTTGATAATCGCCATCGAATCAAACGTCGGCAAAGCACCCAATAAGCGCGTTTCAGGCACAAAATCCAAGCCCTTGCCGGCCAAGCCCAAGCTTGTATCCAGCAAAACCAGTAAGTCTCTTTCAATAGTCACATCAATTCCTGACAGGGAAGATGAAAAAAGAAACGGCATCAAAGGCCATTTGTCTCAATTATACGCAGGTCACTTTTGTTCAACCGCACTTGCTTTCTCGCCAGCATTGGCATCGTCATCTTGCGCTTGGTTGAAAAATTTAAAAGGGGCGCGCTTAAAAACCGAATCGCGCAAATTTTGCGACAGAATGCCCAGCCATTCATGCAGCGCGTACCACCCGGCATAAGCGGCATTTGCGCCAGGGAAAAAATCACCCAGAACCGTATCCCCTTGCCCTTGGGCATAAAAAGCCGTCGGCGCAGGCGTGACCTCAAAGCCCTGCGCGGTGAATTCGTTCACAGACCGCCGCATGTGCGCCGCGTGGGTGACCAGCACGATACGCGATATGCCGCGAGCTTCTTTTGGCCGCAACATCTGCGCCGAAAAATAGGCATTACCCTGGGTGTCCAGGGAACGCGCTTCTATCCATTGCGGTGTCACGCCAAAATCCTCGCGCAAACTTTTGGCCATCACCACTGCTTCCCCAACCATGCCTTTGGGTGCCCCGCCCGTCACCAACACCGGCAAGCCACTTTGCCGAGCCAGGTGCGCCCCATACCGCAAGCGCTCCAGGGTCAGCCGATTGGGCGCAGCGCCACCATATTCTTTCGCATTCAAGCGCTGTCCGCCCCCCAGAATCACAATCGCCTGCGCCTGTTGCAATGCCTTGGGCTGCACAACGGGTATCGCCTCCAAGGGTGCGGAAAACAAATCCACGCCTGCGGGCATCATCAAACCCAGGCTCAACAATACCCCCATCCAGGTGACCACTTTGCCCGCCCGAGGACGCCAGCGGGCAAAGAACAAACCCACAATAATCACCAACAAAGGCAAGAGGGGCGGCAACAAGATCACCGACAGAATCTTTTTCATCACGAAGAACACATCAAGCCACATAGCCGCTTCTCGCTGTTGCAGGGCAACATAGCCCAAGGGATGGATTATCCTGGAAACCTCAGCTGACCGCTTCCAGTTTGGTTGAACCGCTGATGAATACTAAACTTTTCCTCTTTCGCGCCCCCACCTGCCGGATGATTCCGCTACGCGTCCAACGGCGGTTTCCAGGACAATTGCCGTCATGAACGCCGGAATTTTTTCTGCGGAAAATCTGCCACTAATTCCGCTATCATTAGTCAGGCATTGGCAGAACCTGCTTGCACAGGCGTGCAAGCCAAGACTTGCCATTCAACGTGTTTACATTATTCTCCACCTTCTTTTACCTAAAACCATCCCATGAAAATCACCGTCATTGGCTCAGGCTACGTTGGCCTGGTTTCCGGCGCTTGCCTCGCCGAAGTCGGCAACAATGTGCTGTGCCTGGATGTGGACGCCAATAAAATCCGCATTCTTAACGAAGGCGGCATTCCGATTTACGAACCGGGCCTGGAAGCCATGGTTCAGCGCAATAAAGCCGCTGGCCGCCTACGCTTTACCACCGACATTCCAGAGGCGGTCGCACATGGCAACATTCAATTCATCGCCGTGGGCACACCACCGGATGAGGACGGCTCGGCCGATTTGAAATATGTGCTGGCTGCCGCGGCCAATATCGGCCGCCACATGACGGGTTATAAAGTCGTGGTCGATAAATCCACCGTGCCGGTGGGCACGGCCGACAAAGTGCGCGAAGCGATTGCCACCACGCTGGCTGCGCGCGGCGTTAACATGGATTTCAGCGTCGTCTCCAACCCGGAATTCTTAAAGGAAGGCGCGGCGATTGACGACTTCATGAAGCCGGACCGCATTGTCGTTGGCGTCTCGGACGATCAAGCCGCTACGCTCATGCGCCAGCTCTACGCCCCGTTTCAGCGCAATCACGAACGCCTGATCGTGATGGACGTGCGCTCGGCAGAGCTCACCAAATATGCGGCCAACGCCATGCTGGCCACGCGCATCAGCTTCATGAATGAGCTGGCGAATCTGGCTGAAAAGCTGGGTGCGGATATTGAGCTGGTACGCCAGGGCATCGGTTCCGACCCGCGCATTGGCTATCACTTCCTTTACCCAGGCTGCGGTTATGGCGGCTCGTGTTTTCCCAAGGACGTGCAAGCCTTGGTGCGCACGGCGAGCGCTGCGGGGCAAGGGCTCAAGGTGCTGCAAGCCGTGGAAGACGCGAACGACGCGCAAAAGCAGGTCTTGGTCAACAAGATGGTGCAACATTTTGGCGATGATCTCACCGGCAAAACCATCGCGCTCTGGGGCCTGGCCTTCAAGCCCAATACGGATGACATGCGCGAAGCGCCCAGCCGCGTGCTGATTGAAGAACTCTTCAAACGCGGCGCCAACGTGCGCGCGTATGACCCCGTGGCCATGCACGAAACGCAGCGCATTTACGGCACGGAAGCGCGCCTCTCCTATGCCGAGAACCCCATGGATGCGCTCACCGGCGCTGATGTGCTGGCGATAGTGACGGAATGGAAAGAATTCCGCGCGCCGGACTTTGCCGCGATCAAAACCAAGCTCAAGACGCCGATGATTTTCGATGGCCGTAATCTCTACGACCCGGCACAAGTGCGCGCGGCGGGGCTGGATTACTTCGCCATCGGACGGCGTTGATCGGCCGCTAATCATTGACGCAAATGGCATTAAACAGGCAGCGGCATGCGGTTTCAATCCCTGCACCGCCGTATCGCCAGCGCCGACTTTTCAAGCAGGGCAAGCTGAATGCCAGCCATGATCGTCCAGCGCCTTGACCATATCTCAGCCCTCACGGCGGCTTTAACTCCCCCGCAAGGCACGGCCGACAATCACGAAAAATACCCTTCATTTTTCCATAGCCTCGCCTGGTTTGATCTGCTCTCCCAGCACGCCCTGCCCCAAGGCACAAGCGTGCAATGGCTGCTTGCCAGGCAGGACAGCTCCCCCGTTCTGGCGCTGCCGTTGATAAAAACCGCACAGGGTCTGGCGAGCCTGGCCAACTTCTACACACCCTTGTTTGCGCCTGTCTTGCTTGACGCCAAGCCCGCGTTATACAAAGCAGCACTCGACGCCATTGCCCATGAGTTACGCCATAGCACACCAAGCCACCGCCGCCCGGCCGTGATTCAACTGCAACCGCTGGACGTATCAGGCGACTTTTATCCGGCCATGCGGAGCGCGCTCAAAAAGGCAGGCTACGCCGTTGATGATTACTTTTGTTTTGGCAACTGGTATCTGCCCTGCAATGATTTCCCAAAACCCCTTTCCTTTGCCGACTACTTTGCCGCCCGCCCGTCGGCCTTGCGCAACACCGTGCAACGCGCGCGCAAAAAACTCCATCAAGCAGGCCATTCAGCCATCGCCATCCACACCCAACCGGGCTTGGCGCTAAATACCGCCCTGGATGCGTTTGAAACCATCTACCAAATGAGCTGGAAACCCGATGAAGCCTTTCCTGATTTCATCCGCCGCCTCTGCGGACTCGCCGCCCAGCGCGGCGTGCTGCGGCTGGGCGTTTTGACGCTCGATGACGAAGCCATCGCCAGCCAGATTTGGCTCGTGGATCAAGGCAAAGCCTGTATTTTCAAACTCGCCTATGACCCCAACGCGGCGTGCTATTCGCCTGGCTCCTTGCTCACTACCGCGTTAATGGCGCATGTGCTGGATAATGACAAGGTGAATGAAATTGACTACTTGAGCGGTGACGATGCCTACAAAAAAGACTGGATGAGCCACCGCCGCGAACGGCGTGGCCTCATCGCCTTTGACCTCGCCACACCGCGCGGAATGTTCGCCGCCACACGCCACTTTGCGGGCAAAAAACTGCGTGCATTAAAAGCCGCAACGCCATGATTGACATGGCTGACATGGCCGACCTGCGCCTAGCCGACCTCATCCGCCACGCGGCGCAGCGCACACCCGAGGCGCTGGCGGTCGCTAATCCAGCAAATCCAGCAAACCAGACAGCACAGCAAACCACCTACGCCGAGCTCTGGCAGCAAACCGGGCAGTTTGCCCAAGCCTTGGCAATGCTGGGCCTCATGCCCGGCGAGCGGGTGGCGGTGTATCTTGAAAAACGGCTCGAAACCGTAGTCGCCTGCTTTGGCGCGGCGCACGCCGGTATGCTTTTCGTGCCAGTGAATCCGGTTCTACGCGCCGAACAAGTCGGGCATATTCTGCAGGATTGCGCTGTAGCCGTACTCGTCACCTCCGCTACGCGCCTGAGCTCGCTTGAATCGGTGCTGGCCAACTGCCCCGCCTTGCGCCACATCGTGCGGGTGGATGCACCGGCGGCAAGCCCGCTACCCGCGCCCCACCCGGTGCTGCATTGCTGGCCGGCGCTGTTAAAAGCCGCTGCGTTGTCGCCCCGCGCCGTCCTGGCAGAGCCGACTTTTTCAACAGCCCCGCTTGGGCAACCCACAAACACCCACCCGGCCGCCATCTTCTACACCTCCGGCAGCACCGGCCGCCCCAAGGGCGTGGTGATTTCCCACCGCAACTTCATCCTCGGCGCGCAAAGCGTGACGCAATACTTGGACAACCGCGCGGACGACCGCTTGCTCGCCGCCCTGCCGCTGTCGTTCGATGCCGGTTTCAGCCAGCTCACCACGGCCTTCTCGGTCGGCGCCTGCGTGGTGCTGCACAACTATCTCTTGCCGCGCGACCTGGTGCGCAGCTTGCAAACCGAGCGCATCACCGGCCTCACCGCCGTGCCGCCGCTGTACATTCAGCTCGCCCGTATCGACTGGCCAGCGGATTGCGCCAACACCCTGCGTTATTTCGCCACCACCGGCGGGCGCATGCCGGGTAATACACTCGCCCGCCTGCGCCAAAAAATGCCGCAGGCCAAACCGTTTTTGATGTACGGCCTGACCGAAGCTTTTCGCTCAACCTACCTGCCGCCGGATGAAGTCGACCGGCGGCCGGATTCCATCGGCCGCGCTATTCCGCATGCTGAAGTGCTGGTGCTACGTCGCGATGGCACGCCGTGCGATGCCGATGAACCGGGCGAGCTCGTGCATCGCGGCCCCTTGGTCACTCTGGGCTACTGGAACAACCCGGCAGCCACCGCCGAGCGTTTCAAGCCCTTGCCCTCGCACTTTCATCCCGCGCCTGATGAGCTCGCCGTCTATTCAGGCGACACCGTGCGCCGCGATGCGGAAGGGTTTTTATATTTTGTCGGACGGCGCGATGAGATGATCAAAACCTCCGGCTACCGCGTAAGCCCCACGGAAATTGAAGAAGTGCTGTACACCCAGCCACTGGTTGCCGAATGCGCCGCCTTTGGCCTGCCGCATGAAACCCTGGGCGAGGCGATTCATGTCGTTGTTGCGCTCAATACAAACCTGGATAAACCCACCGAGGATGCACGCACCGAGTTGCTTGCCGCCTGCCGCCAACACCTGCCGCCTTACATGGTGCCGACCACCCTCACCACCCAAACGACTACCCTGCCGCGCAATGCCAATGGCAAAATAGACCGCGCCACGCTGCGCGCGCAGCTCACTTCCGCCTTAACTGCTTGCGCTGAAAAACCCGCCGCCTCATAAACCAGCAAACCCATGCCGACACTTTTCTTTGCCCAGGACAATCAATTTTTCGCTAATCGCCCTATCGCGCAATTAGCGGCGGAACACGGCACACCTTTGTATGCTTATGACAGCCAGCGCATCCGGCAGCGCATCCAGGATTTACGCGGCATTCTGCCAGCGGCCATCGGCATTCATTACGCCATCAAAGCCAACCCCTTCCCGCCCTTGCTGCGCGCCATGTCAAAACTTGTGAATGGCGTAGACATCGCCTCGGGCGGCGAGCTTGAACTTGCCTTGCAGGCAGGCATTGCGTCCGATCGCATCAGCTTTGCCGGACCCGGCAAGCGCGATAGCGAGCTGGACCAAGCTGTAGCCGCTGGCGTATTGATTAACGCAGAATCCATCAATGAACTCACGCGCCTGGCCGCCATCGCGCAAAAGCTTGGACGCACAGCACGCGTGGCGCTGCGCATCAACCCCGCCTTTGAGCTCAAGGGCGCTGGCATGCGCATGGGCGGCGGGCCGCGGCCGTTTGGCATGGACGAAGAAATCGTACCTGACTTGCTGGATGGCTGGGCGCGCTTCGGCTCGCACCTGGCGTTTGAAGGCCTGCACATTTTTGCCGGCTCGCAAAACCTGAATGGCGAATCCATCGCCGCCGCACAGCGCGCCAGTTACCAGTTGGCGTTACGCCTGGCAGAACACGCCCCGACGCCAATCAAAACGCTTAACTTAGGCGGCGGTTTTGGCATTCCGTATTTCGCGCATGAGTCGCCCCTGGAACTCGCGCCGATTGCCACCGCATTAACCGAAATTGCGCAGGATGCCGCACAACGCATGCCACAAGCCGCCCTGCACCTGGAACTCGGCCGATACCTCGTGGGCGAAGCCGGGATTTATATCACCCGCATTGTCGATAAAAAAGTCTCGCGCGGGCACACTTACCTCGTCACCGATGGCGGGCTGAATCACCATCTGGCGGCCAGCGGCAACTTCGGCCAGGTAATTCGCCGCAATTACCCTGTAGCCATTGTTCATGCAGGCGAAATAAAAAATACCGATAAAAAAGTCGGCTATGGCAATACGGCGCAAAGCCAGCGCAATGGCGATACAACGAACACCGCAACCGCAAGCGTCGTCGGCCCCTTGTGCACACCGCTTGATCTCCTGGCCGATAAAATCAATTTACCCATGGCCGAACCGGGCGATTTATTCGTGATTTTTCAGTCCGGTGCCTATGGCGCGAGCGCCAGCCCGCAGGGATTTTTATCGCATCCAGCAGCCACAGAAGTCCTGCTGTAAATCCCTCGCCAGCCGCGCAAGCCGGCGAGGGTCCGGACGGGATTTAAAACATTGAAACCCCATTCTCCGGATCAATCAACCGCCCGCTCCAGCAAATGCCGGATCAGCCGCTGCGTCGTTGCCTCAACCACATCCAGCACATATTCAAACCCTTCAGGTCCGCCGTAGTAAGGGTCTGGCACACCCCCTGCCAAAGCAGGCTCAGCCACAGCACTTGCCTGCGCATAGTCAAGAAACAAACCCAAACGATCTTTTGCCGTCGGCGGGCAGCGTTTTGCCAAAGACTGCAAATGGCCTTGATCCATGGCCAGCACATAGTCGAACTGGGCAAAATCCTTCTCCACCACCTGCCGCGCACGCAAGCCAGACAAGTCATACCCGCGCTGTACAGCGGCCTTCACTGCGCGCGCATCCGGCGGCTCCCCGGCGTGAAATCCCTGTGTGCCTGCAGAGTCAAACAAGAACAAGTGCGCTACCCCCAGCCTGGCTGCCAAGGCACGCGCCACCCCTTCCGCCGTCGGCGAGCGGCAGATATTTCCCGTGCAGACAAACAATATTTTTTGCTGTCTCATGCCCAACGCACCATCCCTGCCATCATTCCCTGCGCCCCACGATGCCTTGCCGGCAGCCAGACCCCGCGAATAAAAACATTGCGCAACAAGAGAGCCCCGCCAGCAAAGATGCCTGCGAGTTTTGATAACATGGACAATCTCTTTTGCATACCCATTTTTACCCTCATTTATACCTTCACCTGTACCCGCACTTGCACACCCGTTCCCGCAAACACGCCCCTTCAACCACCGCAAGGTAAAAAACCCAGTCCATCCTGCTGGAAATGAAAATCTAGCGGATCAGTCCAGCGTTCAGTTTAAAAGACTTAACAAGCAAACTTATGAATAACACCGCCACGCACAGCAACAATCAGCCCAAGATGGTTCCCGTTCTTTTATGCGGCGGCTCTGGCACGCGGCTATGGCCGTTGTCGCGCTCGCAATATCCCAAGCAGTTTTTACGTCTTTTGGGCGAACACTCGCTTTTGCAAGCCACACTGTTGCGGCTCAAGGGCTTTCCCGACTTGGGACGCCCGGTGTTGATCACCAATGAAGCGCACCGCTTTTTAGTCGCCGAGCAGATCCGCGAAATTGGCATTGAAGCCGACATTCTGCTCGAACCCGCTGCCCGCAACACCGCACCTGCGCTGGCTGCCGTAGCCGCCTGGTGTTGCCGCGACGGACAAGCCCCTCTCATGCTGGTGTTGCCTTCTGACCATGTCGTCGCAGACATTGCCGCCTTTCAACAGGCGGTGGCGCGGGGACTGCCCCACGCGGTGGCCGGGCAGTTCGTCACCTTTGGCATTACGCCCGAACGCCCCGAAACGGGCTATGGCTATATTCACCGTGGCGCCGCAGTGAACGATGGTTTTGCCATTGACCGTTTTGTGGAAAAGCCTGACGTCGCCACCGCGCAAGGCTACCTTGATTCAGGCGAATACTACTGGAACAGCGGCATGTTCCTGTTCCGCGCGGATCAGTACCTGCAAACGCTGGATCAACTCGCACCCGACATCAGCGCGCCTGCACAAGCCGCCATCGAGCGCGCCAGGCTTGACCTCGACTTTATCCGCCTGGACAGCGAAGCCTTTGCCACCTGCCGAGCTGACTCCATCGACTATGCCCTCATGGAAAAAACGGATGATGGCATTGTCATTCCGCTCACCGCCGGCTGGAACGACATCGGCGCCTGGGACACCCTGTGCCGTAGCGCCAGCGCCGACTTTTCCGGCAATACCTGCGTGGGCGACGTGATCGCGCATGACTCCACCAATAACCTCATCCGCGCCGAATCGCGGCTGGTGGCAACCATAGGCCTGACTGACATGGTGGTCATCGAGACAGCCGACGCCGTGCTCATCGCGCCGAAAAACCGCACACAAGACGTCAAGAAAATTGTCGAAAAGCTCAAACAAGACGGCCGCAGCGAAATTGACTTGCACATGCACGTGCACCGCCCCTGGGGCAGCTACCAAGGCATCGTGCAGGGCGACCGCTATCAGGTCAAACGCATCACCGTCAAACCCGGCAAGCAGCTCTCGCTGCAAAAGCACCACCACCGTGCCGAGCACTGGATTGTGGTCAAAGGCACAGCCCAGGTCACCCGCGGAGACGAAGTTTTGATGCTCACCGAAAACGAATCGACTTACATTCCGCTTGGCATCGTGCATCGGCTGGAAAACCCCGGGAAAATCAATCTGGAAATGATTGAAGTGCAATCCGGCGGCTATCTGGGTGAAGACGATATTGTGCGGCTGGAGGATTTATACGGGCGGGTGCTGTAACCCATACACGCCAAGCAAAACCCAGACTGGGCGACTTTATGCTTTACGCCCAAAACTCATGGCCATCCGGCCGCGCCAATTTTCCCGCATAAACAAACAGGCCGCCTGCATGTTTGCAGGCGGCCTGTTTAGGCAAACACAATACTGACTTACTGACGCGAACGGATATATTCGATCGTATACACACTCGCCGGTACGGCTTCCAGTGAGTTCATGCGGAAGTTCAGCGTGGTGCACTGGCCCGCTTGCAGGTCGATCATCGAGTCAGCATCCCAAACCCAGACGCCTTTTTTCGCGACAGCAGGCAACTGGCCGCTAGGATGGCCGATACCCTGCACCCAAAGCTTCCACAACTCGCCCTTGCGGTCATAAACCTCGCTGACCACGACATGGAACGATTCAGCATCAATGTACATGGTGCGCTTGGAAACGGGATGGTCAGCACGCTTGGGCGACATTTCTATGATGTAAGTCTTGCGCAAGCTCCACGGCACATCAGCCCAGCACTGCCCCTTGCCCTTAAAGGCGGTCGGACGCCAGTCAGCGGTTTTATAGTCATCCCGCAATTTGGCTTCTTTATGTGAGTAGTAAGCCATCAGAAGATTTTTTGTGCCGAGGTACTTCCAGGTGAAGTCGTTGATTTTGCCATTGAACCCACGGAACTCTTCGATCATCACGTTCGAACCCAGGAACGGATCCGTTGTTGCAGAAGTAGACAAGCGGCGCGCACGACGCTGGAAGCCGAGGTAAAGCTGTCCATCATCATCTCGCGAACTATCCACACGGCGCTTGAGCAACAAACCTGTGCCTTTCAAATCCTGAGGGGACTTAACCGTGATCATGTCCATATTGAAGAACCCTTCAGAACCCGCCATATGCTCAGGCTTGTTCATTGTCCTAAAACCGGTGTTCGAGATAAAGGAAGGATCCAGATCGAGAGTACGGTTAATCTTGCCCGTGTTGGCATCGCGATATTCCCAAACGAAAGGTCCGAGCTGGACATCGTCAGGAATCTCAAGGCCATAGCGAGCATTCCAAGCCAGCTTTTCACCTGCATTCGGATCGCTTAACGAAGGCTCGTAAGGGAAAGGCATACCCCCTTGATAGCCGGAAATACGGCCCTTGCCAAATTCAACCTTGGCGGTTTCAGCTGACTTCTTGGATGCGGCGACAAAAACCGCCGGTGGCGGGGCGCTCAACTGCTTACCAATCGTGAAGGACGTATTACCCGCCTTGATTTGGTCGTAAATCCGGGGAAGCAGCACTGACTTGAATTGATCAGCATTATTCTTGTCGATCAGCACACCCTCTTTAACGCCCGGCGCCGAAGGAAAACCTTTGGCGTAAGGATTCATAAAGGCATCAATTTCCGCATCGGTTGCCGCCGTTGCAGCGCCCGTG
>LNAP01000219.1_pt2 | contig 77498 bp, 77 predicted proteins | sample 602601 | NCBI WGS metagenome assembly LNAP01 (sample SAMN02440304, study PRJNA202911) | soil metagenome | biome: Subtropical and temperate rainforests or woodlands; isolation source: soil samples (1 kg each in a 20% v/v slurry with milli Q water) were... ...
GCCCGGCGCGCCTTGACGGCACACGGGCGCGGGCTACAGTCGCGGATGAGGTGATGAGCGAGGGAAGACGGCGGTTGTGGCAACGGCCGCAGATGGCGCTGACCCCGCGCAAGCGAAGCGCGCAGCGCCGCAGGCGCGAAGGCCGATCAGGTGCAACCTGTTCGGCAGCTTTTCAGGGGCGCCAAGCCACGCGCGGCGGGGATCGGCTGCAAGCCGTTCCCCTGGAGTGCAAGCGCAGTGCGCAGGCCCGTGAGAGCCGAAGGACTCAACACCAGTCGCAGCAAAAAAGGGGCCGAAGCCCCCTTGGTTAAAGCAGCCCCCGTTCGGCGAAGGACTCTGTGGACTCGCCGCCGACAACGATGTGATCCAGCGTGCGCACGTCCACCAGTGCCAGCGCATCCTTGAGCCGCTGGGTTATTTGCCTGTCGGCCTGGCTCGGCTCGGGATTCCCGCTCGGATGGTTGTGCGAGAAAATCACAGCCGCCGCATTGCACCGCAGCGCCTCTTTGACCACTTCGCGCGGATGAACTGATGCACTGTCGATCGTGCCATGGAACATTTCGACGTATTCGATCAGTCGATGCTGACTGTCGAGGAACAGCACTGCGAACACTTCGTGCTCGAAGCCGGCCAGCTTGGTGCGCAGGTAGTCCTTGACCGTTGCCGGTGCAGTGAAAGACGCTCCACGCTGCATCTTATGGTCGATGGCCTGGCGCGCGGCAGCCAGTATCTGGTCAGTGGAAGCCGGCAGATAGCGCCCCTGCGCGTCACGCACCAGCAGTGAGGAATCAATAGCGAGAGAAAGTTGCGACATGATCGTGCTCCGGTTGCACGGGCGGAATTGCCCGGAACCGGCGCCAGCACGGCGCAGCGCAAGCAGTCAGGGGTCGCAGACGGCCGCGGCCGCAAGCGTGCAGGCACGCGCAGCCCTTGACGGCGAGAACGCCGTGGTACGGTGAAGGGAAACAGCAAGACCGCCCATCCCACTTCCCACGAAGGCACGGATGGGCAAGCGGAGCGCGCAGGCCCTCAAGGGCCGGAGGCGTCAGGGATCAAAGCCGGATGGCCGCGATTCGGTACGAAGCGCGGGGCGCAGCCCGCGAGCCCGACGGCGGAACGCCGGGACGCAGAGATACCACGATCAGGACTGCTTGTTATCTGTCTTGCGTTGCTCAGGCAATCGGCGACGTGGATGCCCGACCTGTTCAGATCCAGCAATTCGATTTGCCCTGAATTCTTGCTGGCGCAAAAAAAATGCCGAACGATGATGCTTCTTCCGGCTCACGTTCGAACTTATCGAGCCAGCGCAATTCAGCGCGCACATGACGGCCGCACTAGATTCCAAGTTTCTGAAAGAATATCTGACTGCGCATCTTCGCGTCTTTCAGCACCTTGTCCCAGCTTATGACCTCAACATAGAGATTGATGTTGCCCATCCACTGGAACCAGCCGAGCCTGTCGGGCATGGGCGTAAAGTTCTTCTCGCGCTCAAGCCAGGTTTCTACCTTGGCCGTCAGATCGCACACAATGTAGCCGTAGAACGGTGTGTTCTCAGCAACAAGTATCTTGCGGCCTTCGGGTGTCTTGTACTTGCCGTCCCGGATGTCGTTCACGTAGCGCACGATCTGCTGGACCGGGTCCTCTCGGGAGGACGGGTTCACGAAGTCGTCACGCTGAGGCTTCTTGAACTCGAAGATCGTAATCGGGTTGCTCGCTTCGTTATCGCCTCGGAACAGTACCCGCTTGTTGTAGACCAACAGGTCAGGACGATCAGTATTCCCACCGTTGAGGGGGAGGTCAGAGGAAACGTAGGTGGTGAAATTCAGCCTTTCGTCTACGATCCAGAGATTGTGATCGTGAAAGGACGTGATATCGGTGTCACCCTTGCGTGGAAAGATGATGTCGTGGACCACACCTTCGGAGGAATACGTTCCAGATTCATCTGTTTCAAGGCTCTTGCCGAAGATGTCTAGGATTTTTCGGCGTAATGCGATGTAGTGAATCAGATCATTCTTGCTGGTGCCGGAGATTTTATTGACGATCTCGATCACGCTGTCCTGCACATTCTCGAAATTTGTCTCGGCCATCAGCTTCGCTACATCGCGCTTGATGGCGATCTCCTGCGCAAACTTCTCCTTCTGCAACCGCGTTTCGATCTCTTCATTGCTTGGGTTATAGGGCATCCCGCTCAGGTCGATCTTTTCCAGGATGGCCTTGTGCCACGGCGCTTCTTCATCGACGTAGGACTGCACACGCTCTTTCTTCTTTTCCTGCCGGAACGTGATATCTGCACCCATCGCCTCACGGGCGATCGTGGCAGCGTCCTGCTCAATCTGGGTTTGCCCAATTCCGAGAATCAGGTCGCTGTCCATTTGAAACTCAAACCCGCCTCGCTCCAGCGAAACATTCCGGTCGAGATAGGGTCCGAATACGTAAGCTTTGATGATGTAATTGCGTGTGCTGTCTACTTCACCGTTTCGATCTTTCTCTAAGAACTCGTCTACGAACTCTGGGATGTATTTGTGGATCGCAGACCCTGAGACTTCCCGCTTATGCGCGACAAGGCTGATTCGGCTTTTCTGGTTGCGCGGGGAGTAGAGTTTAAACACGCGGACCAGGAACTCCTCTTCCGTATCGGAAGCCTTGAGCGTGAAGGTCTTGCGATCAATGCCGATCTCCCGGATGACGGCAGACAATTCGTTGCTCACGAAATCGTTCAAGCGGATCGCGCTACTCCCGTCCTGCTCCGAAAGAACAATGTCGGGGCAGACGTAATCCTGCGTGATGAAATACGGCAGCAGCCGCTCCACGAGGCTGCGGGCGATGGTCGAAAGCTTCTTGTCGAAGGCGCGTCCCGTCTTCAGAGGCGCCAGAGTGACCACAGTGCCAGTGTCCTGCTTGTCGCTTGGTGTGACCTTCTCGCGCACGATAATCTCGTGTTCCTTGCCCATTGAGAAGCTGCGTGCTTTAAGGACGGCACCATCGCGATAGATACTCTTGACGTGCAGGTCCTCGAAATATTTAAGTCCAGTGAAACGGCCGAATCCCTTACCGCCTTCGGCAATCTTGAGGTCGGTGTAGAGCGTGTCGAAGGAGTTGCGGTGCGCGTCATTAAAGCCGATACCGTTATCCTCGATGTCGAAGCCTGTGACCTCCGGTAAGCTTCCATCCAGCTCGACCTGAGCGTTCCGTTGCGTGCGGACCTGGACTTTCCCATCTTTGCGGCCAGCCTCGTCAATTGCCTGAATGGCGTTAACGATCATCTCGACAACGGGCGTGTAGACGGTCGTGTTCGCTCGAATATTCTCGACGGCGCGTTTGATATTTACGTTGCTCATGCGGATGCGGTCTCAATGGGTTTTTTGCGGCGCTTACGTATCGCCGTTACCCAGTTTTCCAAAGCTTCGATGTCGGCCTTGAGTTCTGCCGGACCGGGTACCGGCGCACGAGCCGCCGCGGCTTGATCATGGCCAGGCAGCCATTTCGAGCATTTCGTCATAGCCGCCTCGACGGTCTTGCAGTCCTCGGGAGTGATGTCGGCGATCTGAGAAACTTGTTGTGTCTGAACACTCGGCCTATAGCGTTCGACCACGCCGCCCAATAGGACTTCTTCGAGGGCGCGCTCCCATGCTTCCCGCAGCAAACCGTAAAGATACTTGGCGTCTTTCTCGTAGGCGTCCTGATGACCGTCACGAGAAAGCTTGTCGGCGGCTTGCCAGCCGCTTTTCAGGTAGCCGATCTTTTTCTTGACCGGCAGCGCAACCCACGGAAGCTCTTCCGCACACACGCCTGCACCCTTGGAAAGGAACCGGACGTGTTGGTCAAACTGATCGACGCCCAGCTCTTCCGCGAATTGCTTTAGGAGCAGCAGGAAGACGACATCGTGGGTGAAAACGATAACCTGCCGGGTGTTGGCCTCCAACACCAAGCGCCGAGCCACACCCTGACGCCATTGGTAATCAAGCGAGGACACAGGATCATCGAACACGATGCCAGAGAGGTCATCAGCAGTGCTGAGTTCCGCAAAGAATGCGGCGATGGATAGGCAGCGCTGCTCGCCCTCGCTCACAACTTTTGGCAAGTCAACGCCAGGTGCGCGCGTAAGAGCAAGCTTGTGGTAGAAAACGCCGTCCGCACCGCCAAGTTCCTTTAACTCGACCTCGACGTGACCGAAAGACAGATTGACCAGTTCATCTTTAAAACTCTGCTTGAGCTTCTGCGATACGACAGCCTTCGTAACAGCAGTGCTCTTCTGCGTAATCACCTGTGTCTTGGTTTCGTCAATGCACAGCCCATAAGCGGCGTACTTCTTCCGACGCTCGATATCATCAAGAACAGTCTGTTGATGTGCTGCCAGAATTTTACGGGCACGCAACTCCTGTACTTCGGTGGTCATGCGCTTGCGGGTTTCATCGGTAGCGCTGGTGCGCAGCGTCTTGATCCGGGCCTCGATTTCCCCGGCCAGCGCCTCGGCGTCACGAGAGGCCGACACGAGGGCGGGACACTCGGGGGCCAGGTCCTTGTCTTCGGCGATGGCTGCGGTGACAGTCCTACGGCGGTTCTCGTTGGCTGAAAGCGCTGCGGCTATTGCGTCCGCAACGGCCTCATGCTCGATGCGGATTTCCTTGAGCGCTTCGTCAACGGCTTCGGTTGTCGTCCTGAGATCAGTGAAGCCCTTTCGCAAACGTGCGAACTTCTCCCTGATCTGCCGGAGTTCACGTTCCGTTGTCGAAGCCACGAACGCTTCAAATTGGCTGAGCCTATGGGATGCTGCGTGATCGAGATCCTGTTGGCACAGGACGCAATGAGCGCCGTCTTTTACGACCGGATATGCCTTGTCTGGATAGGCTAACTCCTGCGAGAACTGACGCGCCGCTTCCCAAAGCGCGATCCAGGGATCGGTGCCGGTTCCAGGCAGCACCCCTTCGGGAAATGTTGCCTCCCGCAGCCGTTTTGCTTCCTCGCTCTTGCGGCGGCCTTCTGTCCGTGCATCGAACACGGCAGCCACGGCCTCCACCGAAAGCGCCGCTTCCACCTCCTTGAGGTGCCGGGCCAGTGTCTGAACCCGACCCGCGCGCAGGGTGAGTTGCCGGATCAGCTTTTCGGGATCATTGGCCTGCAAGTCGAGCAGCGACTTCTCCAGAAGCGCAAGCCGAGCCTCGTCCTCCGGGGAGAGACGCGCGAGTGCCTCTACGGCGTCCAGCTTGGTAAGGGAGCTAATGTTCGTTAGAAACTTCGCAATTGCTGTACCTTCGGGGACCTGTGCCTGAACAGCGGTGAGAGCGTTTGACGCAAGAGCGCGCTGTTCGCTTTCGAGTTCTGCGCGAACGGCCTTACACGCCTTCACGAGCTTGTCGAACAGGTCCAAGCCGAAGGGCCGGAAGGCAACATCGGTTTTTTCGGTCAGGTAGACGGAAGCGCACTGTGTATCGAATACGCTCACACGCGAAACGAACTCATCCTCACCGGTTCCGGTCCATTCCCGTGGTTCAGGCTCAGCTCCGATCTTGTACTTGATCGCAACCACCGGCGCGAGCGGTGCTGTGCCGGAGACAACATTGCCCAGGATTTTCTCTTGCCCCCGCGCCCGGCAGGCACCCTTGAGGATTCGGATATAGCCCGTCTTGCCTGCGCCGTTATCACCATAAACCACGGTGAGACCGGGTGCGAACTTGAGTGTCTGGTCCTCGGCCAGCGCATTCACACCGCGATGATGGAAGATTGATACCAGAGAAACAGGGGCAGCACCCGCTGTTGTGTCGGACACATGCTCCTTGGCGAAGTGCGCGATTTCCTGCTCCTCAGCGAGGCCATGCGCACTCTTGCAAACCTCGGTAAGTGCGCGGATGTCATCGTCGAAGAGTTCTCCATTGAGTACGAGCCGACGCAGCGCGTCGCGTTGCCACGCTGGACGGCCTTGAGACCATTCAAGTATTTCTTGTAGGACCGTCATACTCCCCTCGCTGCATTGCGTCCTTTATGGCATAGCCAATCTCATTGTTCGCTTCACCGTGTATCGTCCTCAATGGGCCGAAGAACCGTACCTTCAGGCTGATCCAGAAAGCGCCGGATGGCCAAGCGCACAACGTACTGGAGCGGCAACGGCGGACGTTGCGCTTCAGCCAGCTTGCGCAAAGCCTCGTAGTCCTCAGCATCAAGGGAGACTGTGAAGCGCTTGAGCGGTTGCGATTGAGGCATAAGCGTCGGACCAACCAATATGAAACTCGATCACCAGCTTACACCGAAATGCACCAAAACGCACCGAAGCGTCAAGGCGCGCCGATGCGGACTACAGTCGCGGATCAGATGATGAGCGAGGGAAGATAGAAGTTCTGGCAACGGCCGTAGATGGCGCAGACCCCGTGCAAGCGAAGCGCGCAGCGCCGCAGGCGCGAAGGCTCATGGGGCCGGAGAGTTCGACATAAGGCGCAGCAAAAAGGGGGCCGAAACCCCCGGGATCACAACAGCCCCCGTTCGGCGAAGGACTCTGTGGACTCGCCACCGACGACGATGTGATCCAGTGTGCGCACGTCCACCAATGCCAGCGCCTCCTTGAGCCGCTGGGTTATCTGTCTGTCGGCCTGGCTTGGCTCGGGGTTCCCGCTCGGATGGTTGTGCGAGAAGATCACTGCCGCTGCGTTGAACCGCAGTGCCGTCTTCACGACTTCGCGCGGGTACACCGCCGCCGAGTCGATGGTGCCACGGAACAGCTCGGCGTACTCGATCAGCCGATGCTGGCTGTCGAGGAACAGTGCCGCGAAGACTTCATACTCGAAGCCGGCCAGCTTGGTGCGCAGGTAGTCCTTGACCAGCGTCGGCGATGTGAACAGCGCACCGCGCGGGATCTTCTGGTCGATGACCTGGCGGGCCGCCTCCAGGATCTGATCGGCGGTGGCCAGCATGTAGCGCCCCTGGCTGTCACGCACCAGCAGCGAGGAATCGAAAGCGAGAGAGAGTTGCGACATGATCGTGCTCCGGTTGCTCGGGCGGAATTGCCCGGAACCGGCGCCAGCACGGCGCAGCGCAAGCTGTCAGACGGCCACGGCCGCAAGCGTGCAAGGCACGCGCAGCCCTTGACGGCGAGAACGCCGTGGTACGGTGATAGGGAACAGCAAGACCGCCCACCCCACCTCCAACGAAGGCACGGATGGGCAAGCGGAGCGCGCAGGCCCTCAAGGACCGGAGGCGTCAGCCGAGCAGAGCGAGGGAACGATGAAAGCCCGAATGAGGCGAGACTCGCGCAGCGAGGCTCGATGCGCAGCGCGACGGCGGCACGCCGGGACGCCGGGACGCCGGGACGCCGGGACGCACCGTTATCGCTTGCGAGTCTTGGGACGAATCGTTGCGTGAGATTCCAGCAGACGCCGCGTGTTCTCCAATTCCTTTTGCAGCAGTTCGGCATCCGGCAACACGGTTCGATAGTTTGCTGCCATGACCTTGCTGGGCAAACCTTCCAACGCATACCGCGCCAAAGCGTGACCCTTGTCCGCGCACAGGATCAGACCCACGGGCGGGTTCTCGTCGTGAAACGTCCAGTGCTCCTTCGCATAGTTGCAGTACAAGTGCATCTGGCCCACATCGGCATGCGTCAGGGCACCGAGCTTCAAGTCAATGATGACGAGGCAGCGCAGCCGCCGATGGAAGAACAGCAGATCGACCCGATACCAGGTCTGGTCGATGCGCAACCGCCGCTGTCGTCCAACAAATGTGAAGCCCTCACCGAGTTCGAGCAGGAAGTCTTGCAGCCGATGGATCAGGGCCTGTTCAAGATCGGACTCCGAATACTCGTCCTTGAGGTCCAGAAATTCCAGCACATACGGGTCTTTGATCGCGTCGTCGGGCGTGACGGCATCTTCCGGCTTCGGCACGGCGCCTTTGACCAGCATCGCCGTCTTGTTCTTCGACAGCGCCGTGCGTTCGTAGAACTGGCTGCCGATCTGCCGGTCGAGCTGGCGCACGCTCCAGCCACCGCGCAGGGCTTCGGCTTCATAGAACTGGCGGGCATGGTCGTCCTTGACTGACAGCAGCCGCACGTAGGCCGACCACGGCAGCGTGAAGGCGTGCGCCAGATCGGACAGGCTCAATTTCCCAGACACTGCCTGGGATTTCTCAGAAGCCACTTCGTTTCGCAATTTCCCAGACAGTGTCTGGGAAATCACCGAACGGGGATACGCGAGAAAGAAGCGCCGCATGTTCTCCAGGTTGTTGACACCGAAGCCCCGCCCGAACCGCCCAGTCAGGTCACTGGACAGCCGTTCGATCAACTGCTCGCCGTACCCCGCACGGCGCTTGCCCTGCTGCTCGGCTTCCACGATGCGGCGGCCAATTTCCCAATAGCTCGCCGTCATCAACGCATTGACGCTGCGTGCTGCCGCCTGGCGCGCGGCATCGAGCAATTCGACGATGCCGCTGTGGATGCCGGCATAGCCGGCTGGGACGGCGGCGCCTTTCGCGGTCGTCGTGGAAAGCGTTCCCTTGCTCATGCGACCACCTCCGCAGGGCGCTGCTCGCCGGTGATTGTCTTGCGACGATTCGCCACCAGTTCGGCCGCCTTGCGTATCGGATCGTCCTCGGTATGGACATAGCGCATGAACATCACCACGGTCTTGTGCGCCGTCAGCGCCATGCCGACCTTGACCGGGATACCCGAATTGGCAATGTCGGTCGCCGAGCGATGGCGGATGCCGTGCGTACCCACATGCGTCGCGCCCGCCGCCTTGAGCGCACGGCACCAGCCGCCGTAATACTCGCCCGTCGTCAGGTGCTGCCCCGGATGGCGTGGCGACGGCAGCACGTAGGGATTGCCTTTCTGCCTCGGCGCCGTCGAAAGCAGCCGGTAGGCTTCCTCACTCAAAGGCTTGGACATGCCACCTGTCTTGCTGTCAGGCCAGACCACCCTCCGGTTCTCCAGATCGACCCATTCCCATTGGAGCGTGACGATTTCGGAGCGGCGGCCGGCAAACTCGAATTGCAGACGGATCGCCAGAGGGATGACGTAGTTCTCCAACCCTTCGGTCTCGATCTTGTCGAGCTGCCGGAACAGCTTGCCCATGTCCTCGTCACTGATGAGGTGGGTGGACTTGCCTGCAGGGAACATCGGGACATGGCGGCAAGGATTCGTGCCGTCAGGCCGATAGCCCCACACCTCGGCCAAGTTGAACATCTTGCGCAGGATGCTGAACGCCTTGTTCGCCTCGGTCTGCTTGTACGAAAGTTTTTCCATCAATCCGGCAACGTCAGGCCGCTTCACGTCGTGAACCTTCTTGCGGCCCAGCAGCGGGATGATGCAGCGATCGATGACGCCTTGATAGCCGACCTGGGTGCTGGCCTTGTTGCGCTTCTTGGAGTAGTCCTCCATGAATTTCTTGCACAACTCCGCAACAGTGGGTGCCTTGCGCGCCTCGGTCTTGGCGGCACCAGGATCGCCGCCTCGGCGAACCTCAGCCAGCCAGTTCTGCGCCAGCGAGCGGGCCTGTTCGACGGTCAGTTCTCCGTACATGCCCAGCGCCGGCTTGCGCCGTTCGCCGGCATTCGTCCGGTACTGGAGCATGAAGACCTTGCGACCGGCCGGTGTAACCTTGCACAGGAAGCCGGGAACAAGCGTGTCACGCAGCTCGATGGGCTGCGCCTGGGGTTTTGCCGCATCGACTGCGGACTTGGTGAGTTTGATCTTAGCCATGATGACTCCTCGGAAAGACGCGGTTTCCAGGAGCCTGTTAGGAGCCAAGCGGACGGAAGCCGGGTCAAGTTTCGGAAAGCACCGGCATAGGATGAACTCACGTAAGCTATTGATAAACCTGCCACAACGGGCTGTGGCGTAGTCCAGCGAAGTTCGGTGCTGGAGTCATGCTGAAACAAAAAATGGTCCGCTTGGTTACTGGCCGGCAGTTTATCCGCAAGCCTTCTTGCAGGGTGCGGCGACAAGCCACAAACATCGGCGAATGACGCAGCGCAGCCCGAACGGGCGGAACCGGCAAGCAAGGATGGGTCCCCCACACTGAAAAAAAAGAGTGCCGCGAAATTGCTTGCCCTGAGCGCCGAAGAAACCCAAACAGCAGGCATCAAGGTGCAGAAACTGGAATTGCAGCAAAAGGCCGAACAGGTCTTAGTCACCGCGACCATTCAGGCCAATCAGGATAAATTGGCTCACGTAACCCCGCGCGTGCCGGGGCGTATCGTCAAGGTGAATGCCAGCCTGGGTGACTGGGTGAAACCGGGACAGGCACTGGCCATGCTCGATAGCATCGAGCTGGGTGAGGCGCGTTCGAGCTATCTGCAAGCGGCGAGCGAGGCGGCACTCGCCCAGGCCAATTTCGCGCGCGCCCAGAGGCTGAATGCCGACAATATCATCCCCGAGAAAGACTACTTGCGCGCCCGCGCTGAACACGAGAAGGCCCGGGTCGCCCTGCGTGCCGCCAGCGACAAGCTGCGCATGATGGGCGTTGCCCCAGAAAAACTGTCCGGCTCGGTGTTTCCGCTGATTGCCCCGTTTGCCGGCACCATCATCGAGAAAAAAGCGGTACTGGGCGAGCTTGCGCAACCAGACGCATCCCTGTTTACCGTGGCCGATCTGTCCATCCTGTGGATCGAAAGCGATCTGTTCGAGAAAGACCTAGGCAAGGTCAAGGTCGGCGCCCAGGCCGCCGTCACCGTGTCCGCCTATCCGGGCGAAGTATTCAAGGGACGGCTCACCTACATTAGCAGCACGATGAACAAGGAAACCCGCACGGCCAAGGCACGGGTGGAAGTGCCGAATCCCGACGGCAGACTGAAACCGGAAATGTTCGCCAGTGCTGCGATCAACACCACTGGGGCGAGCACCAAGGCGCTGATCGTGCCGGAAGACGCCGTGTTGCTGTTGCAAGGGCAACCGACGGTATTTGTCGCGGAGAGCAGTGGATTCGAACCGCGCGCCGTGGAAGTGGGTGAACGTGCCCAGGGATATGCCGTCCTGAAATCCGGTGTGGCGGCGGGCGAGAGTGTAGTGGTAAGCGGCGCTTACGCGCTGAAAGCACGACTGCTCAAATCCCAAATCGGCGATGCGGACTAGGAGACGACCATGCTTAATTATATTGTTGATCTCTCATTGCGCTACAAAGTGCTGGTGCTGGTGGCGTTCGTGCTGGTGGTCATGCTGGGCGTGAAAGCCTGGCGCGAAGTACCGGTGGATGCATTTCCCGACGTGACACCGGTACAGGTGAACATCTATACCGAGGCGTCCGGGCTGGCCGCCGAGGATGTGGAGAAGCTGCTGACCTTTCCAGTGGAAGGTGTTATGGCTGGTCTGCCTGGAGTGGAGGAAATACGCTCGGTTTCCTTGTTCGGGCTGTCTTATGTCAGCGTGTATTTCAAGGACAATGTGGACATCTACTTCGCCCGCCGGCTGGTGGGTGAGAAGCTACAAGAGGTCAAGAGCCGCATTCCGCAAGGCTATGGGGAGCCTGTGCTCGGCGCCAATAGTTCAGGTCTGGGACAGGTGTTCTGGTACACCATCGAAACCGCCGACAAGAAGTTATCTGAAATGGACCTGCGCACTCTGCAGGACTGGAACATTCGCCTGGTGCTGAGAACCGCACCGGGTGTCGATGACGTGATGTCGTGGGGAGGACAGGAAAAGCAATATCAGGTGCTGATCAATCCGCAAAAACTGATCAAATATGGTCTGAGCTTCAAGACCGTAATGGAGACACTTACCGCCAACAACCGTCAAGTCGGCGGCCAATATCTCGATATCGGGCGGGAGCAATATCTGGTGCGCGGCCTTGGCCTGGTCGGCAACGTGCGGGATATCGGCAATGTGGTGTTGGCCACCCGTGAGGGGACGCCGGTCTACGTGCGCGATGTGGCTGAAGTCAAGGAGGCGCCGTCGCTGCGCGCCGGCGCGGTGACCAAGGACGGCAAGGAAGTCGTGCTGGGCATGGCGTTGCAGCGTATCGGCGAGAACGCCAAGAACGTGGTGGACGCCGTCAAGGCAAAGCTCAAGACCGTACAGCAGGCGCTGCCGGCGGGTGTTGCCGTCAATACGGTCTACGACCGCACCGAGCTGGTAGAGAAAGCGGTCAAGACCGCGGAAAATGCCCTGGTCGAGGGCTCCATCCTGGTGGTCATCATCCTGTTCCTGTTTCTGGGAGAGATCCGTTCCGCAGTGGTGGTGATCATCGCCTTGCCGCTGGCCATGCTGATCAGCTTCATCCTGATGCAACAGTGGGGGTTGTCGGCCAACCTGATGTCGCTGGCGGGTCTGGCGGTGGGGATCGGGATGATGGTGGACGGCGCCGTGGTGATGGTGGAGAACGGCTTCCGCCTGCTCTCGCACCAGGCCGGCAAGGCGGTGAACAAGACGCACGTTATCCTGGAAGCGGCGCGGGAAGTGATCAATCCGACCGCGTTCGCGATCCTGATCATCATCGTGGTGTTCCTGCCGCTGTTTTCCCTCACCGGGCTGGAAGGCAAGCTGTTCAAGCCGATGGCGCTCACCATCACCTTCGCGATGGTGGGCTCCCTTTTATTGACCATGACGCTGGTGCCGGTCATGTCGGCGCTGATCCTGAAACCCAAGGAGGAGAAAGACACCTTCATCGTCAAGTGGGCGAAAAAGGGCTATCTGCCATTACTCGATTGGGCGCTGGAGAACAAGAAAAAAGTGTTTTCCGGTGCGCTGGTGCTGCTGGTGGCGTCCGTCGCGTTGATTCCTTTCCTCGGCAAGGAGTTCATGCCTACCTTGCAGGAGGGCGGCATCATGTTCCGGGTGACCAGCATCCCTTCCACTTCGCTCGACGAATCCATCCGCATCTCCGAGCGTCTCGAAACAGCACTGAAAACCTTCCCGCAAACGACTTCGGCCATCGCCATGATCGGACGCGCGGAAAAGGGTGAAACTTCGGACGTGAACTACATGGAAATTCTGGTGAATCTCAAACCGCGTGACCAGTGGCCCAAAGCCATTTCCTTCCCTGATCTCTCCAAGGAAATGCAGGACAAGCTGGAACAGGTCGTGCCGACCTCGGTGATTTCGGCTACCCAGCCGATCCAGATGCGCGTCGAGGAGCTGATTTCCGGGGTGCGTGCCACGCTCGCGCTAAAACTCTACGGCGAAGACCTGACCACCCTTGACCGCCTGTCCGGCGAACTTAAATCCGTTCTGGAGAAAGTGCCGGGTGTTGCGGACCTGTCGCTGGAAGCCAACAAAGGCAAGCCGCAGATGGTGGTCAAGGTGAACCGGGATGAGGCAGCGCGCTACGGGATCAATGCTGACGAAATCCTCGAGGTGGTGCAGGCCGGCATCGGTGGCAAGGCTGTAAGTACGCTGATCGACGGCGTCAAGCGCTTCGACATCCAGGTGTGGCTCGCGCCGGAATTCCGCAACAGCGTGGAAGCCATCAACAACATCCCGATCCGCACCCAAAGCGGCGCGCTGATTCCTCTTTCCAGAGTCGCCACGGTGGAACTGGATGAAGGTTATTCCTTCATCCGACGCGAACAGTTGCAACGTTATGCCGTCATCCAGATGGACGTGAAAGGGCGCGACGTGGACAGCTTCGTGAAGGAAGCCGGCGCGAGGATCAAGCAGCAGGTGAAGCTGCCGGCCGGCTACTGGATCGAGTGGGGTGGCGCGTTCGAGAACCAGCAGCGCGCCATGGCCAAACTGGCGCTGATCGTGCCGCTCACCATCGGGCTGATCTTCATCCTGCTCTACACCGCGTTCAACTCGCTCACCTACGCGACGCTGATCATCGCCAACGTGCCGTTCGCCACCATCGGCGGGGTAATCGGGCTCGCGCTCACCGGCCAATATCTGTCGGTACCGTCGGCCATCGGTTTCATCGCGGTGTTCGGGGTGGCGATGCTGAATGGCATCGTGCTGGTGTCCTTCCTCAACGATCAGCGACGACAAGGGCTGTCGGTCAGGGAAGCGGTCAAGCAAGGCGCTGCGCTGCGCCTGCGGCCGGTGCTGATGACGGCCTCCATCGCCATCTTCGGGCTGGTGCCGATGCTGCTTTCCAGCGGCGTCGGGGCGGAAACCCAACGTCCGCTGGCGACGGTGGTGGTGGGTGGATTATTCACTTCCACCGCGCTGACCCTGCTGCTGTTGCCGCTGATGTACGAGTGGGTGGAGAACCGCCGAGAACGCAAACAAGCGAAGTAAACCAGCGTGCGGCCTGACCGGGCCGCACCCAATCATCAACAGGAGAATCCACATGAAAGAAATCAAGGCTTATATCCACAACCACCGCATCGCCGACGTGATTCGCGCCCTGAAGGAGTCAGCGCTGTGCAACCCGGACGGCACGCCCGGCTGCCGCAATCTTGCCGTCATCCCGGTAAAAATCCTGCTCAAGGCGATGGATGCCAGAGAACAACACTATTCCATCGAATTGGCCGAGACAGTTATCAACGAATCGAAGCTGGAACTGGTTTGCGAGGATCACCAGGTGGACGAGCTGGTGGCCATCATCGGGCACGCCGCCCGCACCGGCCAAGCCGAGGCAGGCTGGATTTACGTCAGCGACATCGTCAGCGCGGCAGCCATCCGCTGGCTGTAGGAATGAACAAGGTGCAATTTTTGCGAGAGACCCCGTTTTTTGGAAAGGAATAAATCATGGGATTGTTTGAACGGATGCTGGGCAATTTAATGGGGGGTAGATTCGGAGGCCACTCCGGCGGCTACCAAGGCGGTCATCATAGCGGCGGTTCCAGACACGGCGGCTACGGTGGTAATCCAGACTATCCGCAGGGCCCTGGCCCAAGTGGAAACAATCCCGGCAATCCCTGCCCCAAGTGCGGCAGCGCCAATGCGAGCGATGCGCGCTTTTGCCAGCAATGCGGCACCTCTCTGTCGCCCGGAAAATGTTCCGGCTGCGGCGCGGAGCTGGCGGCAGGCACCCAGTTTTGCGGCCAATGCGGAACGCCGGCGCGCGATGCCGGAGCTTAGCAGCACTTGACGTTGCCGGGTGAGGAATTCTCCTTGATTGCCTCGGGTGAGATGTTGTTGATTCTCGCGCTTGTTCCCCTCGCCGGCGCTGTCCTGGCAGGGATCGGTGTGGGGCAACGTCGCACGAGGCAGTATGGGGCATGGTTTGCCGCGGGCGCGGTGTTCGCCGCCGCCGGGGCAAGCCTGCTTCCTGCCATGACTGGGGCCAAGCCTGCCTTCGCCTTGTTACTGGGCCTCACTTCGGGATGCGTCGCAGGCATCGCCATTTACGCGTTGACGGAATTCTTATGGCCCCGGAATCTGGCGAACCTGCGAGGCAGTCGTCGGGAGGTACGGAACGAGGAAAAACGCGTCGCAAATACCGTTTTGGCCGTGCTGCTCGTCGCCTTTTGCATCGGTGTCGCGTATTCCGCCAAGGTCGCCGAGTCCATGGCCGTGATGCTCTCCCTCTCGGTGCAGCTCTTTTGGCTCGCCTTCGCGCTTGGAACCCCTGCCGTGAAGTTTGCTGCACGCGCCACAGTTGGATTGACGCTCGCCGTTATCGTGCTGCTTGGCCAGATGGTGGGCATGGCGCTTGCAGAAGGATTAACCGGGACAGGCCTTGTCGCCAGCCTTGCTTCGGGATTCGGGGCTGTCATGTATATGGCTGTCCACCCGTTGCTTGCCGATTTGGGCAAGGGCAGTGAGCCGCGCGCCTTGGCTGCAAGCTTTTTGGCAGGATACGGCGCAACGCTGGCCCTTGTGGCCGTTGTATAGGCAAGAGGAGGTAAACGAAAAAAATGGATATCGCAACTGAACTTCTTTATGCCTCGCGCATGATTCTTGCTGCAGCGATCGGCGGCTTGATTGGTTTGGAAAGAGAGCGTCATGCCAGCGACGCGGGCATTCGAACCTTCATGGCAATTTCTATGGGCTCGTGTGCATTCAGCCTGATCTCTGTCCATGTTGGCGGTGATCCAACCCGTATCGCGGCGCAAATCGTCACCGGCATAGGCTTTATCGGCGCGGGCGTCATTTTTCAGGATAAGGGGGGCATGGCGGGGCTAACGACCGCCGCAACGCTCTGGGCAACAGCCGCAGTGGGCATGGCCAGCGCTTTCGGCATGTATGCGTTGGCGATCATCACGGGAGGGCTGCTTTTTGCAACCCTCGCGCTTCACCACCTCCCCGGCTGGAAGCGGCTTAGCCAAAAACACGGCAACCAAGACGATCCCGGGTAAGAAGGTTCGTCAAATAGCATGGACAATTTTTGTCATTTTTAAATCAATTGCAAAGGAGTAAATCATGGGATTGTTTGAACGGATGTTGGGCAATTTAATGGGCGGCAGATTCGGAGGCGGCCATGGTGGTTATCAAGGCGGTCATCACGGCGGCTCCGAACATGGCGGCTACGGTGGTAATCCAGGCTATCCGCAGGGCACTAACCCAAGTGGTAGCAATCCCGGCAATCCATGCCCCAAGTGCGGCAGCGCCAATGCGAGCGATGCGCGCTTCTGCCAGCAATGCGGCACTTCCCTGTCGGCTGGTAAATGTTCCGGCTGCGGCGCGGAGCTGCCGACGGGCACCAAGTTTTGCGGCCAATGTGGCAAACCCCAACAGTAACGCAGCGCATACCCCGCTGTAATCAATGGGTTCCAAGGAGCAGCATCATGACCGAAAAACTTAAACTGGACTTGTCCCTGGTCTTGCCGGATGTCGCCGATGAGCGCGACGCTTGCGTGGGCGGCTGACTGAATTGTCGCTGTTATCTGAACAAGAAAAATGAAAGTTCAAACAATGAATGTGAACCGTGAAGCGGCAACCGAACAAGCAAGCACATCAAGCCTGCGGGTGCTAATGACACGCACGCGCTGGATCGAAGTCGGGCGTATTTTGCTTACCGGCCTGGTGGCGCTGCTGTTTTGGCGGCAATGGGTACCGCTACAAATCCTGTGGGTGGCCGTCGCGATCGGTTTGTATCCGCTGGTAAAAACCGGCTTGATCGACCTGATACGCGAACGCAAAGTCGGCACCGAGATTTTCGTTACCGTGGCCACATTGGTCGCTGTGTTTGGAGGAGAGACAGTCGCCGGCGCTGTGCTGATGGTGATTATTCTCATTGCGGAATTCATCGCCGACTTGAATATGGATCGCGCCCGCGCTTCCATCAAGACCCTGATCGGCTCGGTGCCGCAAGTCGCACTGATGCGCGGCGCGGACGGGGAACGCGAAGTTCCAATTGAGGAATTGCGAATCGGCGATGTCGTGCTGGTGCGCGCTGGCGAAAAAATTCCGGTGGACGGCAGTATCGTAGGCGGTGCGGCATCAATCAACGAAGCGCCCATCACCGGCGAAAGCCTGCCCAAGGACAAGAGTATCGGCGCAAGCGTTTTTGCCGGCACCATCGTCGCATCGGGCGCGCTCGATATTCAGACCGAAAAAGTCGGCAGCGACACCACCTTTTCCCGCATCATCGGACTGGTGGAAAACGCCGAAGCAGCGCAGGCGCCCGTGCAAAAACTCGCCGACAAAGTGGCGTCGTGGCTGATCCCCGTTGTTTTTATATTTCTCATCGCGGTTTATCTGGTCACGGGTGACGTGCGAATGATCGTCACGTTGCTGATTTTCACCTCGCCTGCCGAACTGGGGCTGGCGACGCCCTTGGTGATGATCGCTGCCATTGCGCGTGCTGCCCGTCATGGGATTTTAGTCAAGGGCGGTCTGTATCTGGAGTCGCTGGCCAAAGTGGATGTGATGGTCTTCGACAAAACAGGCACCCTGACAGCGAATAAGCCTGAAGTGGTTCGCGTGGAGGCGCGCGATTCACGATTTACTGCAATGGAACTGCTGTGTCTGGCTGCCGCCGCCGACCGCCGTTCAGCGCATCCGCTGGCCAAAGCCGTAGTGGATTACGCAACGCTTAAACGGATCGCCGTGCCGGAGCCGGAGCAATATGAGCAAGTCCAGGGTCGGGGCGTTATAGCAACCGTCTCGGGTCGCGCCGTGCTGGTCGGCAATGCTGCATTGCTGCGTGAAAACGGCGTGCAACTTACCGCAGCAATTGAAGACGGCGGACAAACACCGGTTCATGTGGCAGTTGATGGACAATTTGCAGGGGTCATCTTTATCGCCGATTTGTTACGGCCGGGTGCGCGTGAAGCGCTGGAGAAGTTGAAACGGACTGGCGTCAAACGCATCGTGATGTTGACCGGCGACAATGAGGCCACCGCACGCGCGGTGGCCACGGAATTAGGCGTGGACGAGGTGCGCGCCAACTTGATGCCGGAAGACAAAGTAACCGCGATCGAAGAATTAAAAAAGCAGGGGCATCGCGTAGCAATGATAGGTGACGGCATCAACGACGCACCCGCCCTGGCGCGTGCGGATGTAGGTATTGCGATGGGCGGCGGCGGCACTCAGGCAGCGCTGGAAGCGGCCGATATTGTTTTGATGACGGATGATTTATCTAAAATCGTCAGTGCCCGTGCCATTGCCCGACGCGCTTATCGCACGATTCAAGAGAATTTATTTGTAGGCGTTAGCGTAGTCCATGTGTTGGGGATCACGGCAGCGCTGATGGGCTGGATTGGCCCCATCGAAGCCGCCTTTCTGCATCTGGGGCCGGATGTTCTGGTGTTTTTGAACTCCGCCAAATTGCTGCGCGTTCGGATTGATGGAGTCTGAATATTTTATGTGCAAATAATATTCGGGCATTAAGGAGCAAGGTCATACGATGATTCGAGTATCTAAGTCGATGTTGGAAAAGCATCAAGTTGCTGTTTATTTCATAGCGGTGTTTGCCGGACTACTGGTGGCCGCTGCCGTGGGGGCATCCTCTGCTGCCTTGGAAGCCTGGATCAATCCGGCACTGGCTGCGCTGCTCTATGTCACGTTCCTGCAAGTACCGATGACTTCCCTCCGGCAGGCACTGGGCCACGGGCGCTTTTTATCAGCGCTGTTAATCGTCAACTTCGTTGCGGTTCCGCTGGTGGTGCTCGGGCTGATCCAGTTCCTTCCCGACAATCCAGCCCTCCGGTTCGCTGTGCTGCTGGTATTGCTGACGCCCTGCATCGATTATGTCGTCGTCTTCACGCACCTGGGGCAGGGAGACGCAAAGCTCATCCTTGCGGCAACGCCCGTTTTGCTCATCGCGCAAATGCTGCTGTTACCCATTTACCTCGGGCTGTTTCTCGGGGCTGACGCAGCAGGCTTGGTGCAGGCAAGGCCCTTCCTGAATGCGTTTTTCTGGCTGATTGCAGTACCCCTTGTCCTCGCTTGGTTAACCCAGTATTGGGCTGCCCGCCGCGAGTCAGGCAAGCGGGTTGAGGGTGCGATGGGATGGTTGCCGGTCCCTCTAATGGCGCTCGTGTTGTTGATTGTGTTCGCGGCCGTTGCTCCACAGATCGGTGCTGCATCTACCGATGTTGCCTGGGCAGTACCGATTTATGTGGCATTCGCGATTGCCATGCCTCTTATCGCCTATGCGGTGGGAAAACTTCTAGGACTCGATGTTGGTGCGGGCCGTGCCCTGGCCTTCAGCGCCGGCACCCGCAATTCATTGGTGGTATTGCCACTGGCATTCGCCGTCCCCGGAGGTGGCGCCCTCATCCCGGCGGTAGTGGTCACGCAAACGCTGGTCGAACTCGTTAGCGAACTTGTCTACGTGCGCTGGATACCGCGATTGATTAAAACGGCAACAGAACGCGAGACGTTATGAGGGCGCTCGCTAGCTGGCGGCAAACCCCGGCGGTAATGCAGCGCATACCCTATTTCTACAAGGAGCAGCATCATGGCTGAAAAACTTAAACTGGACTTGTCCCTGGTCTTGCCGGATGTCGCCGATGAGCGCGACGCTTGCGTAGGGCGGCTGACTAGATTACTGCAGGCCGAAGGCTTGGAAAAGGTACACCTGATTCGCGAAGACGGCAGCGCCCGCCTTTGCCTGCACTACGATCCGCAGCAATTCAGCGTGAGCCGGGTGCGCGAGCTGGCGCAAGCGGCCGGGGCCAAACTCGGCAACCACTATCGTCACGAGAGCCTGCGTATCGACGGCATGGACTGCCCCACCTGCGCCACGGTGATCGAGCACGCGCTGCAACGCATGGACGGCGTGCTGGAAGCCTCCGTGAGCTACGCCGCGGAACGGCTGCGCCTGGAGTACGACAGCGAGAAAATTGAGCGTCCAGCAATTGTCCGGCGCATCCAGGCGCTCGGTTATACCGTGCTGGAAGAAGGCCGTGAGGCCGGATGGTTCGCCGAGCATCGGGAGCTCATTTTCAGCGGCGTTGCCGGCTTGCTGTTGCTGGCCGGCTGGCTGGCGGGTCTCGCCGGCGCACCGCGCAATCTATCGCTCGGCCTGTTGTTGGGCGCCTACGCGGCGGGCGGTTTCTATACCCTGCGCGACGCCTGGCAGAGCCTACGCAGCAGCCGCTTCGACATCGACACCCTGATGATCGTCGCGGCGGCCGGGGCGGCGGCGCTCGGCGCCTGGGTAGAAGGCGCGTTGCTGCTGTTCCTGTTCAGCCTGGGTCATGCGCTGGAACACATGGCCATGGACCGTGCTCGCAAGGCCATCGAGGCGCTGGCGGAACTGGCGCCCAAGACCGCCATCGTGCAGCGGGATGCCGTGGAGATCGAGGTGCGGGTCGAAGAGTTGCAGCGCGGCGACCGGGTGATCGTCAAGCCCGGCCAGCGCATCCCCGCCGACGGCCAGGTGGTGTCTGGCAACTCGGCAGTTGATCAGGCTCCGGTTACCGGCGAATCTATGCCAGTGGACAAGCAGTCAGGCGACAAAGTGTTCGCCGGCACGGTCAACGGCGAAGGCGCGCTGGTCGTCGAAGTCATCAAACTGGCGCGTGAAAGCACGCTGGCGCGCATGGTGGAGCTGGTGGCCGAAGCGCAGACGCAGAAATCGCCCACCCAGCGTTTCACTGACCGCTTCGAGCGGATTTTTGTCCCGGCCGTGCTGGTGGGGGTCGGGTTGCTCATCGTGCTGCCGCCGCTGTTTGGTTTCCCTTTTGCCGAATCCTTTTATCGTGCTATGGCGGTGCTGGTGGCGGCCTCCCCCTGCGCGCTGGCCATCGCCACCCCGTCGGCGGTGCTGTCCGGCATCGCGCGCGCCGCGCGCGGCGGCGTGCTGATCAAGGGCGGTGCGCACCTGGAAAACCTGGGCGTGCTCAGCGCCATTGCCTTCGACAAGACCGGCACCTTGACCATCGGCAAGCCCAAGGTGACCGATGTTGTCGCCGTCAGCGGAAACGAGGAGCGCCTGCTGACCATTGCCGCCGCCGTGGAAAACCGCAGCGCCCATCCCCTGGCGCAGGCGGTAGTGGCGGAGGCGAAGGGCCGCGGTTTAAGCTGGCGTGAGGCCGGGGAGGTCGAAGCCGTGACCGGAAAAGGCGTGCGCGCCGAATTTGAGGGGCAAAAAGTAGCCATCGGCAACGCCAGGTTGTTTGATGGCGAATCCCTCCCTGAGGTGATTCAGCAGCATGTATTGCGCCTCCAGACAGAAGGCAAAACCATTATGCTCATCCAGGTGGACGGGCAGTTCATCGGCGTCGTGGCCTTGGCTGACACACCGCGCGAGGGGGTGCGCGGGGTGCTGGAGCGCCTGCATCAACTCGGCATCCGCAAAACCATCATGCTCACTGGGGACAACGAAGGCGTGGGCCGCGCTATCGCCAACACGGTTGGCCTGGACGAAGTAAAAGCGGGCCTGTTGCCGGAAGACAAGGTCAAGGCCATGGAAGAATTGTCGCAGCGCTATGGCCAGGTGGCCATGGTCGGCGACGGGGTCAACGATGCGCCGGCCATGGCACGCGCCACGGTCGGCATCGCCATGGGCGGCGCCGGCACCGATGTGGCGTTGGAAACCGCGGATGTAGCGTTAATGGCCGACGATCTCTCCAAGCTGCCCTTTGCGGTGGCCTTGAGCCGCGCATCAAGGCGCATCATCCGCCAGAACCTTTGGGTGTCGCTGGGCGTGGTGGCATTGTTGATTCCCGCCACCCTCTTCGGATGGGCGGGGATCGGCGTGGCGGTGCTGGTGCACGAGGGTTCGACTCTGGTGGTTGTGATTAACGCATTGCGTTTACTGGCGTACAAGGAATAACGTACGCGAAGAGTCAGAATGGTACTTATTCACTTAACAGCTAACATTTTTAATAGAAAATGCAGCAATGAGTTAAGAAGATCATGGGAGCGGAAAAGCGACCAGATTTATCTATTCCACTGCCACAAATGGAACACGAAGATCAAGGCAGGATAGTTAACCATCCCAGTCAGATTGACTTGGGATTGACCATGCCGACTTTTTGTACTGTTGCGTTGAGAAAATCAATGCGGTCTATAAATGTATTAATTAAATGGAGGTAAATACATGGCAAACATTCTAGGACCCTCAGCTCTACCTTTGAATAGCACGGACGCCTCCACAAAAGGAGAGCTGAAACTATTAAAGCCTGTAGGTGACCCCTTCTCCGCAGCCCTAGTTCAAGCCAAAGAGAAGGCTGTGGCAAGTATTACCACATCGCTGCAAATGGCACGGAGTAATGCGATCCAAACTACTACGTTACTTGCTTCAAGCTCTCTAGCGTCCTCAAATGTGCCTGTTCCTCATGCGCCCTTGCGAGCTGCGCAGAATGAAGCAGGAGAAGATAGCTTCCATGAACGGGCACTTGGACTCCGCGCTTACCGACAGCAATTACTTGCGTCAAATATAGCGAATGCCGATACGCCGGGCTATAAGGCGGTAGACATTGACATTCAAGAAGCGCTGCGCACAGGAAAGACGCCCCAATCAGTGGACATAAAATACGCTGTTCCAAGCCAAGGGAGTGTAGATGGGAACACAGTGGATATGGATAGCGAACGGGCAAAATTTACGGAAAACGCGATTATGTATGAATATGAAGTGGACAGAGTTAAAGGCCATTACAAGGACATGGATGATCTGCTCAAAGGCACTCCTTACTAACTAACCCGCAGCGCACTGAAAGATTGCCGAATGACACTGAATGCTGAGCTCAAGAAAAGGCCAGCGATCACGACGCCAACCCCAATGTCAGGCCATCGGGAAGTAAGCATATAACTTGCACCTGCTGCGGCTAGCACTCCGACGTTGGCGATCAAGTCATTTCTCGAACAAAGCCAGGTCGAAGACATATTCAGGTTGTCTGCACGATGGCGATACAGCAAAAAGAAGCAAATCAGGTTTGCGGTCAAGGCGATTCCGCCCACTACGCCCATTATTTCCGCTCTCGGCAGGACCGGGTGCACTATTTTGTACACACCTTCAGCAAGAACGCCCAGGCCAAATAGCAGCATGAAACTGCCCTTCACCAGCGCCGCACCTGCGTGCCAGCGCGCAGAACGAGCGAGCACGAACAGGCTGAATCCATACACGAGCGCATCACCCAGCATATCCAGGGCATCCGCAAGCAGCGACGTGGAATGAGCGAGTAGGCCCGCTCCGCCTTCGAAAACAAACATCGTGGCGTTGATGAACAAAACGATCCACAGCACCCGGCCATGGCTCTCCCGCAGTGCGCTCACCTCACAACTTTTATCCTCGCAGCAACTGGCCATGATGGATGCCTCTGAAGTTTTGAATGGCTACGATCTCTTGTATGTATCCAGGAGTTAGTCCTGATCTTGGCCTCAACTTCAGCATCTTCATCGTTGTCACGAAAAATCGCAATAAAGTGATCAAGCCAACTTCCAGATCAGACCCAGGATGCCGACCGTCAAGCAGTACCAGCCGAACGGACGAAGCGCCTCGACATCGTGCCGGTTAAAGTAACGCATCAAAAACCAGATACTGAGATAAGCACATACACCTGAGATGACACCACAGATACCAATCAATGCGAATGGAATGTCCCCGGTCATGTGCAGCAGTTTCGGAATTTCCAGCAAACCAGCCGCAAGGATGATCGGGGTCGCAAGCAAAAAGGAAAACCGTGCTGCACTTGCATAGTCCAGCCCGCTCCCAAGCCCTGCCACCAGCGTACTGCCTGAGCGTGAAATGCCGGGAAACAACGCAAGCGCTTGCGCAAAACCGATGCGCAGTGCGCTGCCATAGCCCAGTGCGTCCAGCGGCTTGCCACCACCACGTCGTTTGAGCCGATCACCAACTAGCAGTATCACGCCATTGACGCTGAGAAAGACCAATACCAGCGTGGTGTTGCCGAACAAAAGACGCAGTTTCTTTTCGAACAGCAGGCCCAATAAACCCGCTGGCAATGTCCCGACGGCAAGCTGCCACAACAAACGTGACTGCGGATTGTCGGGCTTGCCATTGGCGCGGAAAAAACCACGAAACAGATCGATCCAGTCGCGCCGGAAATACACAAGCAGCGCCGCTGCTGTGCCAAGGTGCAGCACCACCATAAAAGGCAGAAAAGCTTCGCTATTACGGTCCATCTGCCAGTGGAACAGGTCTGGCACAATGACGCCATGTCCCAGACTACTGATGGGAAAAAGTTCAGTTACGCCTTGCAGTATCGCGAACAAGATGGCTTCAACAATGGGCATGAGAATATCCGAGAATGCTCGTCAAAAAGAGTATGGTTATCGTCGATCTTTGTCGGGTGGTCACTTTCAGGCTGGGGCAATTCACAAGCGATTCGCACGCAATCACCGCAACCCACTGAATGCCGTGATCAAGCTGGCGCCCTATCGGCAAAAACATCATCGATAGATGCTTGGCAAATATTACGAGAAGTTCCAAGAATTAATCGAATTTATGAAACAGCGCCAGCCATTGATCCAATTGCTTGATTTCAGTTGTTTGCGACTTAATGATCTTAGCTGCCATGCTGCGTAACATGGGTTCTTTTCCGTGTTCCAATTCCGCCTTGGCAATGTCGAGCTCCGCTTGGCGCTGCATGCGCGCCATCATCGCAAAGTCATAGTCGGTATTGCCGGTAACCTGAAAGGCCGCCATTTTTTCTTTTAGGTTGTCGATGGGTTTTTGCATCTCCATAGTGGATTTCCCCTCCGCAGTGCCGGCGGGGGGCTCGAATGCTTTGGTTGCTCTATCGGCAGGCAACGGCACTGATTGTGCATGCGCCAAGAGCGGGGTTGCCAACGCTGCGAGCGCCGTAACTGTCATGCAGGCGCGTTTCCAATCAGAGCGATTATTCAATTTATCCTTCCTTCTTTGTTGCGACATGAGGAACCTCCTGGAAATAATGGTCTGCAGTGTGCTTTCGCTTCCAGGCCCAAGCCTGAATCTAAATACTAAACGCCAATTATCAAATCAGACAACTTCAGCCGGTGCCAATTTGCATGAATGGGGCGAGTCATTGATTTCTATCTGGATGGTGGAATGTGCGATCTTGAACCGCTCATGCAATGTGTCGACCACTGCGCTGCGAAATGCGTCACTCGGATAGCCCGCCGGCATCACCAAATGGACCGTCAAGGCGGTTTCCGTCGTACTCATGGCCCAGATATGCAAATCATGCACTTCGCTGACACCTTCAACAGACATTAAGTAAGCGCGAACCTTGTCCGAGTCGATTCCTGCCGGCACCGCATGCAAGGCAAGATTGAGCGAATCGCGCAACAGACCCCATGTTCCGATCACAATGAGAATTGAAATAATCAGGCTCACGGCTGGATCAAGCCATTGCCAGCCGGTGTATATGATCGCGAAACCGGCAATGACCACGCCTAATGATATGGCCGCATCGGCGGCCATATGCGTGAACGCTCCCCGCACATTCAAATCGCCTTTACGCCCGGCCATGAATAACAACGCCGTACCCAGATTGATTGCTACGCCAAACGCGGCAACGACAATGACCGTCATGCCTTCAACATCGCTCGGCTGTCGAAAACGCAACACGGCTTCCCAGGCAATGCCGCCGGTGACCACCAACAGCAATACCGCATTGATCAACGCAGCCATGATTGAAGTGCTGCGCAACCCATAAGTGTATCGCTTCGATGGAACACGTTTTACCAGGACACTGGCACCCCATGCGAGCAATAGGCCCAGCACGTCGCCCAAGTTGTGTCCGGCGTCAGCCAGCAGCGCAAGCGAATGGCCGAGAATGCCATAGACGGCTTCGGCAACGACAAAGCTTGAATTCAGGATGATGCCAAATAAAAATGCACGGCCAAAATCCTTCGGTGCATGCGAATGCCCAGACGCGTGATCGTGGTGGTCATGCTCGTCGTGGTGAGGGTGGTTTTGATGCGGATGGTCATGGGCCACGATGAATACGTCCTTTTACGAGAAGAGGTGCACGGTGCAGCGGTTCTTTAGTTGGACATGTCATAGCATCATCTCAATGATGAGCAAGACAATAAAACCAACAAAAAACATGGCAGTTTGGGTAGCGGTTTCAGGCACCTCATGCGCTTCAACCAGCAATTCTTCCGTCACCAGATAAAGTAACGCTGCAAGACCGAACGCAAGTACAGCATCCAACAGTGCGCTAGACGCCCCCGCCAGCAATACTGTACCCGCTGCTGCCCCCGTTAAAAGCAAAGCACCGAAGCCGAAAGTGACTGCAATGACCGTGCCACGAGATACACCCGCGACTCTAAGCGCCGCACCCCCTGATAAACCGAGAAAGATCACTTCAAGCGTCAACGCAATCGTCAGCAATAGCCCTTGCTTCTGGCCTGCCGCAAATCCTAGTCCAATGAGTACGCCGTCGAGCGTAATATCAACGGCCAGAGTGGCGATTAGGCTGGTAGGCCGTCTGGTTTTCGTTACTCCTTTTTGGCCAAACTTTTCCGAGAAATGCTTCATGGCAAGCATCACAGCTACACCCAGGACAAAACCGCCGAGCGTAATCCATGGCAGGCGCCGGTGAAGCAAGTCCGGCAACAGCTCGGTTGCCAGCGCACAAAATAATACGCCTGCAGTGAAATGTTGAATCGCGCTGCTCAATCGTGGGCCAGGAGGCCGCCAAAGCGATAACGCACCTCCGGCAAAGACTGCCGTGGCTGGATACAGCGCGAACAGCACTATATCGAATAAGGTTTGCATCATGCCTCCGACCGAGCAGTCACCGCATCAAATTGAAATCCAGATTGTCAACGCTCGTCACCCCTTGATATGTTTGCAGATACACGATCTTTCGACCCGGCTTCAAACTTATCGATTCGCATCGTCAGCACGCACTTGACGCTTGTCAGTACACGCGCTGGGATGTGTTCACTGTAGGGTGAATAGTCTGCGATGCAGATATCATATCTTCAGAAAAGACGTATATTTTTCATTTAAGACCCTGTAGCAAGTACAGAGTCAAGCTTTGAGTTTTTAAATTGTGAGGGTGGTTATGCAAATTCCGATTCGCTCCTCGTCGCCTGCTGAAGACCAGGCTGGGTTGTTGCGGGCCGTCGCTAAACCTGCGGACGTAGCGGCTAATGCCGAAAGCACCTGGTTTTAAGGGCGATTTTGCCTGGCGAGTGAAAGGCCAAGACGGGAACATCGGGTGCACCATCAACAAGGTGTGCACTCGATATGGAAACAGATTCGATCTTGATCTCGATCGCGATGCTCAAGGAAGTCATCGCCGGAAAGACTTACGATGCCGTCGCGGCGCAACATGGGGTAACTCGCACAGCCATAGAGCGGCGCATCAAGGCGCTGGCACTGAGACTGAGCAGGGAAGTCGGGATCGAGGGACTGAATGAACAAGGGCTTGCCTTCGTGCAGCGGCTCAGAACCTGCAGGTCAGCGATTACGGCTGCGCTGGAACGGTATGAGCCGCAGGTATCCCAGGAAAAGCGTGTCGGGCGAATACTGACAGATGAAGATATTCGGCTCGCTGTCCAGAGGACGCGAACGCGCAGCACCTGCCCAAATCGCGATGTGGCGCTTCTTTATGTGCTGTTGACCACGGGAGCGCGGCCGCTGGAGATTGCGCGATTGGAGGTGCGCGACTACCTGAATGCCGATGGTAGCGTCAGGGAAGAGTCGGTGATGCGTACGGACGTGGCGGTCAACCGCAAAACCAGGCCGCTGTTCTTTGCTAGCGGGAAGGCCAATGAGTCGATCGACGGCTACTTGACCGAGAGACTGCGTCGAGGTTTTTGCACGGGAAGTCATGCCGATTCTCGGGGGCTCGATCCTTTCAGTCGACTGTTCTTGACTGACGTGGGTGCGCCGTTCGAGATCGTGAACTACGGCGAGCAGGGGCAGACGCGTTTTCTGTGCAGGGGCATCCTCGATACGTACCGCAAGATCTTCCGGCGCGTTGGTCTGGAGGGCGTGTCGGCGTTAAATGTACGGCGTACGGTAGCCGCCCGGCTGTTCGAGCGCGGCGCCGCCGAGGACCAGATTGGAGAGGTATTGGGTATCAGCGAGATGAAGTCGGTGCGGGAACTGTTGCCCAAGCTGCGCCAACCGTTGCAGTCGATCGTGCGCGAACTGGTCTGATCTGAACCATCACGATTTGGCTCTCAGCTATCGCGTGCGGTAAGGAGTTGAAAGGCAGGAGGATGGCTGCACGACGCTGGCGGAAGAGCGCTCCGTGGAGCCCTGCACGTGTCGCCACGATTAGACAAGAACGCCTAGGCGACACGCCTTTGCACCGCTAATTTGGTGGTTCACATTGAATAAGTCAATTTTTCGTAGCATCACCATCTATCATGCCGTTCGGCTGGAAATGAGCTTTACCCCACTCAGTTCAGCGACGTGGTATTGGGACGCGACGGCGTGGGAAACAGACCCTCGGAGCGCGTTCAGTCTAACCTTCAGATCATCGAATCGCGGACCCCCGCAGATCATTTTCAGCAACTCGGAAACGACGAGGCAGGACGCTATAGCTCCGACGAACGGTACCGCCACTGATTTATTCGCCAATAGAAGGCGGCCGCACTCATCAGGACTCATAGAGTGGTACGCTGGATTTGATGCTAACCATCTCTGACGTTTCGCGGTCGCAGCCGCCAGCTCTCCCGGGGTTTCAACCGGCCACAATTCCTCGGGCGGGCGCACATTGGGAAACGAATGGAAAGAGATGGTATCGAAGTTCTCTGCGTTTCCGCCAAGACCACTGTCGAAAACCCGCGAGAATTTTCCTTTTGCGAGCCACCTTCGCGCACGATTATCGTCGAATCCTGAAAGCGCGATAACTGGCTCCTCCTCCGTTCGACGGAAATTTTCGTCAACTCGTCTCTCGATCAGGCGCGTTTTAAAACCTCGGCTCTCGAGCCAAGCGCTGTTAACTCTGGTTTTCAGGAAACCAATATCATTGTAGGTAAACACAGCACCGGTCTCAACGTTGACCTTCTTCACTATGTCATCGTCGCAAAGCGTTACGATCAGTTCCGAAGGCGCGGCATATGGGAGCGACGCCAGCGCCCACAGGTATGCTTGGCCGAGATGGCCGAGGCCAAACACCCCGACGGCGGCCGGCAGCTCAATGACTGGTTCGCCCAGAGTGGCCTCGTCCGAAATCGGCAAATCTGGACGCCACAATGACAATCCGACTTGGCGACGGGTTGCTTCCACACTCAAGTGCGCGAATGCGTAAAAAATTTCCCCAACGGCCAGCGCACCAGCTGCCACCCCAGCAAGCGAGCAATATGGTCGTTCGGCCAAGCGCGGCGTATTGGCAACTGGACCGACGCTGGCGCGCCAGCCGTCGAACGTCACTCTTAGCGCGCGCGCCGACGAGATTGCGTTTCCGAAAACTACGGTGCTGATATCCGATCCTTGGGCGAGATTAGCGATGTGGCTGTCGGCAACACTCGATGCCGCGTCTCCAAAAGAGGGCGACTTCGGCCATGAAACCAGGCATGCGGCTTTTCGCAGCTCTTCGGACATCTGAACCGTAAGTGCGCCCGGGAAGCAGCGAGATGCAAGATTCGCTGCAGTCAGCACAGCGAGCTGGAGGACCTGCGACTCAGCAACGTCATCGCCAACACAGAGTTGAATGCAGTGTTCCGACCGCCGCCGCAAAGAAGAGTCAGGGTATTCGCCGTCCTGATCCACAAACAGTTTGGAGATGCGGGACAGCGTTTCTTCTGACATGGGTGCGTTCATGACGGGTTCACCATACGCAAAGAGATACGGGGTTTTCGGGGCTTGTAGAGGTGTAGCTCTTCCAGCGGAATTCGCCTTGATATACATGGACGCCGACACCTGACATCGACCACCACGATGTGTTGCCGTACTTCGGCAAAATTAGCCCGATGTGGCCCACGACAGGAAGCAACGGGTGTTCTTGGTCAATGTAGCTCTGACGCACGTCTTTGCCTGGGTGGGTGTGGACGTCAGCGAGCACTTGAAGGCCCAACTGGCCGCACCGCTCCCACAGTGCGGAATATCCCGAGGCGTGAAAAGTGACGTAACCACCAGACAAGGCATCCGGATCCAGGTCGTCATAGCAGAGGAAGGTTTTGACCTGCCCACCGTCTGCTGACGATTTGCCGAGAAGGAACGCACCGCTCTCGCGACGGTTTTGACCGCGCCGGCGCAACTCAAGTACCAAACTCGCCCAACTATGACGCGGTATTTGAAGTGTGCGGTCAGCAGCCAAGGTAGTCCTCGCAATTCAGCCATCGGTGAACCAAAATAACAAAGTCAGTGATCGAGTTCTTTTCTGTCCATATCCGCTGAGGATGCTTCGCGGGCCATTCCTCATGACCATGCCGTGCCAGTCGGTCATAAGGATGATAAAAGCCCGTTCCCGGCGCCGCCCAACCATCAACCTTGAACACCATGGCGACCAGCGACCCTGGCTTTCCTTTCGGCCAGTTCGTCTTCGGCAAAAAATTCTGGGATGCGACATCCCAGAAACCTCCGGTCGGCGAGGTCGACTTGTAATTGTCGAGAGCCCAGCGGACGATAAATCGATCAGGGCTTTGCGGTCGAGGTGCCGCTCGCACCCATATCCAGACGTGTGGCCAATCGGTCTCGCAGACATCCTTGACCAAGCCCCAGTGCTCCTTGGCTACGCCGATCTTGAACTCGGCACTTTCGAGGTCGGCCTCCAGCAGACGCTGCGCTACGGTCACCATCATTCAGCCTTGCGGCGTGATTTCGCGGACCAGGTCGAAAACCAGGGTGTGCTGGCCCGGCGCTACCAGCTCACCGAGGTGCTGGTCTTGCCGCGGCTCAACCCCATCTGGCCGCAGCTGGAGTACCAAGTCATCCCCTCCAGCCGGGTCGATATGGAATCGATTCTTCGCCCATTGGGTGACAGTCGCCACCGTCGTGGCCGGAGAAAAACGACGGCTATGCTGGCCATTGAAGTACACGGTGACCTCGATGCGCTTTGCAGCGTGGATATGAACGTGACGGTGCTTGTGCAGTTCAAGCGCTTCCACGGTGAGATTGATGTCGACCGGTTCATGATGATCTTCATCGTCGTCTACCTCTACGAGGGCGTCTTCGGACTCGCCTACAAAGACGAAAACTTCATTCTCGGGCAGAGCGTGGTGGCGCGCGAGGACATCGCGCAGTACCTCACCAAGCTCCGCCGCAACGAGCTGCGGACGCCCAGAGCCATGGACGAACAAATCGATTGATACATTTTGCATGATTACCTCTATCGAAAAGCGCCACTTGTCAGCCGTTCACCGTCGTGGCATAGTCGGTGTCTGGAGAAACAACTTGCTCCGATGAATCCTGGGCAAAAGCACAGGAATTGGACTGACCGCATGTTGTTTACACAGACAACAGCATACCGCCACTTTATTTTTCCGTCAAGGAGTGTTTTTCTATGCCCCAATCCGGCTTAGGCATCCTGCTTCGTCAACTTCGTGAAGGCAGGGGTTTATCCCTCCGGGAGTTAGGCCAGCTCTGTTCAATAGACCACGCGTATGTACACCGCCTAGAAACAGGTGAAAAAGAATCGCCCTCATCTGAACTTCTAACCCGACTGTTGCGAGTTCTAAAGCCGACTGAGCGCGAGGCGGAAATAGCCAAGTGGTTAGCTGACAACCCAAAAGCGGATCCGGATCTCGTGGCGTTTACGCTAAAGGATCCCACAGTGAATGCGGACGTCTTTATGGCCGCTGCCGGGGTTCGGCATCGTGGAACGACGCGGCCCGACCCCGCCACCCTGATTGCTCGCGTAAAGCGTGCTTTTGAGGAGTGATCGCTATGGACGAGTCCGAAGTACAGCAGAAAGCCCGTCAGTTTGTTGCCAAAGTCGATACGTCGAATATCCACAAGGATCTGACCGCGTATTTGGACGAGATCAAGGCCAATGTCCGACGAGAAGAGCTTTCGGAGGGTGAGTCGGGATATACAGTTGAGATCAAAGGGCAGCCACGCATCACGGTCAATTCACTTGAGAGTGATGAGCGCCAACGCTTCACGATCTGCCACGAGATCGCACACATTGCGCTCGGCCTTCCCTCAAGCCACGACGAGGTTCCGTCTTGGGCGTACGCAAAGAGGGATTTCAATGAAACGTTGTGCGACATGTTCGCGGCTGAATTACTCATGCCCTATAAAACCTTCAAAGCTAAGATCCCAAAAGAGGAGCCATCTGCTGAGGTGATTGAGTACCTCGCGTCCGAATTCAACACATCTTTCCCTGCCGCAGGTTCACGCTTGGCAACGCTAACCGATATACCGTGTGCCTTCATCACGATTGATCGAGGAATCATTCGGTACGCGTCAAGATCCCTGTCACTTCGAAAAGTGGGAGTCTGGATTCCCCCCAAAACTCTGGTTCCAGTTGGATCGGTCGCATATCTCTTGCGATCCGAGGGGGTGAATCAAAGCGGTACGCGGGAAGTGTCGCAAGACATCTGGTTCACAGATTGGCAGAAAGGTAGCGATCTTTGGGAGATGTCGAGGCATTACGCTCGCTTCGACCAGACGGTCTCGCTCCTTTGGTTCGACGAGGAAGACCTTCCGGACGTAGACGTGCCCCGGTTTCAGAGGGCGTCTTCGGAGGATGAGGGGCTGAGCGAGCTCACTGGTGAGCTGCCGTGGCTTGGTCGGAAACGCCAGCGGCGGTGAGCGCCGCTTGGTCAACCGCAACGTCGATTCTCCAGTTCCATAGATCAGTCGCTCAAAACCCCACCGGAGCGGGCAATCGTTTCTTGTGACGCCGGGCATCCTTCCAGCCAAGAACGAAACCCTTCTCTTTTCCGGCGACTTTCAATTGGAAGTTGGGCGTGGTCGGCCACACCATGGTCGGATTTATGTTGCCCAATCAGGTGGCCTGACAGGCTAGGCACCTGGACTTACGAAAGGCAGACCATGGAAGAACAGCGCTTTTTCATCAAGGGACGCACCTACTCGGCGACTGATGCGCAGTTGCAGGATGCGCTCGCGCGGATCTACGAGACGCCCGAACGCCCCCGCTGCATGTGCGTCCGGGGCGGAGTCGAGATGTACGTCGCCAAGCACAGGCTGTTCGTGGTCAAGCGCATGCCTGATACGGGATCCCGACACCACCCCACTTGCACCTCGTACGAGCCGGAGCTGCATCAATCCGGGCTCGGAGAATTGATGGGCGAGTCGGTGATCGAGCATTCGCCCGAATTCGTGGAACTACGGGTGGACTTTCCGTTTGCACGGATATCCGGCCGGGCGGTCCCGCGTGGCGAGCAACAGGAACCTTCGGACGTCAATGTTCCCAGACGCCGGATGAGTCTGCGCGCCGTCATGCACTTTCTGTTCGAACGCGCGGGGATGAATCGGTGGTATCCGGCGATGGAAGGCAAGCGCAACCAGGGGGTGCTGCACAAGTATCTGACGGAGGCGGCCGAAGACGTGATGACCAAAGGGTTGCGGCTATCGGAACGCTTGTACGTTCCGGAACCGTTCAGCGAGGCGACCAAATCGCAGGCGGCGGAACGGCGGCGCAGCAAGCTCGCGGTACTTCAGTCAGCCGGGGACGATACGCAATTCAAGATGGCATTGGTGCTGGGGGAGTTCAAAGGCAGCGAAGCCACAGCCTTGGGGCGCAAGGTTTGGGTCAAGCATATGCCCGATGCGCCATTACTCATCAATGCCAAGGCTTGGGAACGGATCGAGCGGGTATACGGAAATCTATTCGAGGCGCGCGATGCCGATACCGCCCATAAGCCGCGCGTGGTGATGTGCGCCCTGATCTACGCCAGGCGGGAGCATACGTATCAGATCGACACGGCGAGCTTCATGCTGACGACCGACCACTGGATTCCGATCGAAGGCATGCACGAACTCGATCTCATCTATGCGCTGATCGAGCACAAGCGCCGTTTCATGAAACCGCTACGGTACGACGCGAAGAGCGCCGCGCTCTTTCCAAACGCGTTGCTGCTCGATGTCGGCGAGACGCCGATGGCCTTGCACGTCTTGAGTGGTTTCATGGACCCGAAGGAACGGGGAATAAAGGAAAAGGCACTCAGGTCGAACGATGGGGCGCAATGGGTCTGGTACACCGATAAGCCGATGCCCGCCTTACCCGCTGTGATGAAATGGGGCGCAGTGCATCGTTGAAGCCATCATCCGCATGACGCTTGCTGTTGCAGCCGTTGATACGCGGAATTTCGCAGCAATGCTGCAAACCGTCGTGCTCGATGTTCGTAACACGATCCAAGTCGCAAACGCATGCCCTTGAAGCGGTGAGGATGCACGAGATCATGAATGGGCGAGATGTCTCGCATTTCATGAAGGAGCGCATCCATGACGAATGCAATAGTGGCTATCAAGGGCAATGGCGCAGCGCGGCCCACGCTGCTTGGGCAAGGCCCAGCGCGTATTTCAACCGGCGGCAAGATTCGCGCTGGCATCAAAGTCCTTACGAAGAAGGCGGCGGAGAATCCGAAAGCCAAGGAAATCTACGATCATGGCGTGGCCGCCGGGCAGTCTTTCGATCAGATCGAAAAAATTCTCAGCGAAGCACTGCCGAACCTGAAGACGCCGCTGGTACCCAAGAACGTACCATGGTTCACGGTGCGGGGACAGGACTTCCCGAACCCGGAAATCGCCAAACAGATTCTCGATGCCTGCGGCGAGGACCGGGGCGACGGCGTCAAGCGCCTGTACCGGTTTCCGGTGGTATTCCCGTCCGACATGTGGCAAGCGGTGATGCCGCACGAACTGGCCGCCTGGGGTGCGAGCGAGAAGAAATTCTGGTCGGAATATGCGCCGGACGGACGTGTGCGCTACTGCAAGTGCTACGCGCCGGTTCCGTTCGACGACACGGGGAAACGCGTGATCCGCGTTTTCGGCGGGCGCAAGACCACGCTGCGCAGCGAGAATGGCGGGTTGTGCGATCCGGAAAGCTGCGGCGAGTATCAGCAGCGGCAATGCAACCTGTCGGGTCGCTTCATCTTCTTCATCCCCGGCATCAAGTCGATCAGCGCCTTCGAACTGCACACCAACAGTTTTTACGCGATGAACGCTGCGATCCAGAAATTCGAAACCATCGCCTTCATGCGCGGCGGACGGATCTCGGGCTTTCTCGACGCCAAGCAGACGCCGTTCTACATCACCAAGAAGCTGATGGAAGTGCCGCACATCGACGAAACGGGGCATGCGGTTCGGGTCAAGCAATGGATCATCGAGCTCGAGGCGCCGGTCGACGTGACTGCGCTGCTGCGCGCCAACGACGACGAGGAAACGGCGATCGTCAACGCGCAGATGGCGAGCCAGATTCTCGAAAGTCCGGCCACTGTGGGCGATGCACCGCACGCATTGACCTCTATCGACATGCCGGCGACGCAGTCGGCCACGGCGCGTGCGGACAGCAAGTCCCACCAGGCTCCGAAAACTCACAGTCGCACTCCCGGAGCGGGAACGAACACCGGTCCCAGCTTGGAGCAGGTGATCGAGGCGGCACACTCCTATGGCATCGATGCGGCGCGCTATGAGGAGTACGCGGATCGACGCTGGGGCAGCGGTTGGAAGCTTAACGCGGGCGGACGTCGGGGGGCGCTGGAGGAGCTGGAGCGTTACCGCAATGACCCGCGCGGCTACCTCGACAAGATCGATACCGAATTGAAGGTATTTTCCTGAGGGTGACCGACCCCGAAGGCGACAGGGTGAACTCAGTTGCCGATGGCTTGAAGCACGGGCGCGCGGCGAGACGATAGTCGTGCGCCCCCCAAGCGCACAAGGAGAAAACGATGAACGTATCAAGCATGAAAGACCTGTTTTCCGATGAGGAAGCCGCGCTGGTGCTGGAGGCCCTGGTCGGCCTCCGCAAAGTGAAGCTCGAAGCGATGGCCGTTCTCAATGGCGAAGGTCTGCAGGCAGGAAGCCGCCCGTTCGAGGAACGCGACTTTGCGGTTCCGGCGATCGACAAGCTAATCGCGCGCTTCGACGACAGCGATTCGGAAACCGGGGAGGATCGGCCATGATTCGAATCGCGCAGTTTTCCGACCTGCACTATAGCGAGAAGCACCTGACGGAATCCGATCGCTGCTTCACCTACGCCGTCGATCGCGCCATCGCTATGAAGGTCGACGCGGCGGTCATCTCGGGAGATGCGACCGACCATGCGCTCGACGTGCATGCGCCGGCGGTGGAACGCCTGGCGCGCAACGTCAGGCGGCTGGCGGACCATTGCCCGATCCTGATGTTGCAGGGAACGTACTCGCATGAACCGCCGGGAACGCTGTCGATCTTCCGCCTGCTGGGCGGGCGCTATCCCGTGCACGTCGCGGACCGCATCGGTCAGGTGGCCCTGACGCCCGACGGCCGCTGGATCACATCAGATGGCTGGCGCTTCGATCAGGTGCCGAGCACCATGCGGGCGCTGTTCTCCTGCGTGCCGACGGTGAACAAGGCGACCGTCGCAGCGGCGGTGGGCGCGAGCGCGGCTGCGGAAGCCGTCGGCGAGCAGCTCGGGATGCTGCTACGCGGGTTTGCACCGTCCAATCAGGCGGCGCGGGAAACGGCTGTGCCGACCATCGGCGTCTCGCACGGCACCGTCTATGGATGCCTGACCGAGCACGGTGTACCGATGGCCGGATTTGATCACGAGTTCACGACGGGGACGTTGTTTGGTGCGCAGGCGCAGGCGTTCATGCTCGGTCACATCCACCGTCACCAGGGATGGCAGGCGAATGGCCGGAGGATCGCGTATGCGGGCTCGATCGGGCGCTTCCATTACGGCGAGGAAGGCGACAAGGGCTTCCTGCTGTGGGAGATCGGCGCGGCAACGGCACGGTTCACGCTCGAACCCACGCCGGCGCGGCGAACCATCGACATCTGTTTCGACGGTAAGCCGGACCTCGAAGCAATCCTGGCCGCCGTGCACGCGCAGGGTATCGAAGGCGCCTTCGTGCGGGTGCGCTGGAACGTGCCCGACGAAGACCGGCACGAAGTCGACCGCGGTGCGATGCAGCGGATGCTCCATGCAGCGGCGGAAGTGAAGCTCGAGGGGCGCATCGTGCCGGTCGTGAGGACGCGCGCAGCCGGTATTTCGCAGGCCGCGACGATCGCCGACAAAGTGCGGGCGTGGGCGCAAGCGACCGAAGCGAAGGCTGGCCCGCTGTTGGCCTGTCTGGAAGTCCTGCAGGTGTGCGCGCCGGAAGCGATCGCGTCGGACATCCTGGAACGGCAGATCGGGACGGCGGCGCCGGTTCTGGTAAGCACGGTGGCCATTGCACTGCCAGCGCTGTGCGAACGTGCCATTGCCGACGCCACGCTGGAACTGTTTTAGGCGGGTTGAAGCGCACGACGAGCGCGCGACACTGGATCAAGATCAACAACGGAGATCGAAATGCTGACATTCAGACAAGAACGACTGCCGGACTGGTGCTACGTCGCCATTCCCGGCAACCCGGCAGGTCAGAAGGTGGGCCGGGTCATGCTCGGGCATACCGGCCACTGGCCCGCGCCGGCCATCGCGAGGACCCGGGCATGAAACCGCTCTCGCTGACGCTCAAAGGGTTTCGCGGCATCCGCGATGGTTTGGGACGCGACGAACTGACGCTCGATTTCGAGCGCCTTGCCGGTGATGCGCAACTGATTGCCATCGCGGGACCGAACGGCCGCGGCAAGACCACCCTCATGGATAACATGCATCCTTACCTGACCATGCCGTCGCGGGCGGCAATCGGCGGTCCGGGCGGGTTTTCCTATTACGACCACGTATATCTGCCCGAGAACGAAAAGGACCTGATCTGGGCGCACGGTGGCCGGTGTTATCGGTCGCAGACCGTATTCCGGCTCAACGGCAAGCGCAAGACCGAGGCCTTCCTGTTCGTGCGCGGCGCGACGGGCTGGGAGCCCGTGCGGCTGGAAGACGGCACCGTGTCCGATGGCAAGGTCGAGACGTACGAGCGGTGTGTGGAAGCCATCTTGGGGAACGCCGAGACGTTCTTCACGTCGGTCTTCTCGGCGCAGGGGAAACGTCAGCTCACCGCGTACAAGAACGCCGAGATCAAGACGCTGCTGGCGGACCTGCTCGGGCTGGACGAGATTCGTGTCTTGGGCCAGAAGGCGGCGGAGACGGCCAAGCTTCTGAAAGCCGGGCTCACGCCCATGCGCCACGAGCAGGCAGGGTTCGATGACGAGTCGCATCGGATAGAAACCGAGCGCAGCCGGCTGACTGGTGCAAGAGCGCGCGTGGAAACCGCTGTTGCGGCCAGGCAGGCCGCACAACAGGCGCTCGACGCGGCCAGGGCGACACAGACGCAACTTGCTGCGGAACGGAATCTGGCACGGCGAACCGAGGCCCGGCGTTCGGAATTGCGTGCGGAGCGGCAAGCGTTGATCCAGACCGGACGGGATTCAGGCCAATCGCTGGATGCACAGGATGCCCGTGAGCGGCAGCGGCTGGCCCAGTTGCAACAGCGGATCGCGGCACGGACCGAGCAGGCGCGGGCGCGGCGGCGATCCCTGGGGGGAAAGCGCGGGAACCTCGAACGTATTGTGTCCGGAGCCGCCGCCGTGATGCGGGCCGGCCGGCGTCAGCCCTTGGCCGAGCGCGTGGTCGCCGCCCGCACGGTACGCGTCGCGCAACTTCGCCACAGCGTGCAGCGGCTGGCGGAACTCCAGGGCAACGAGAAGGCGGCGCTGCAAAAACTGGCGGCCATCGAGCGCGAGGCGGGCCAGGCGTCCCTGAAGGCTGTGGAGTTGGCGCGGCGCCTCAATCTGACAGAGGAAGTACCGTGCTTTGGTACGAACCTGCAAGGACGTTGCAAGCTCCTGGGCGACGCCCGCGAAGCGAAGATGCTGATACCGGGTGCCGACCTGCAAATCGCCAAGCTGGCGCAGCAGCAAAGCAGCGTCAACAGCGAACTGGTCGCAATCCGTGCGCAACGCGCGGTTCTTGCCGATGCCACGGTTCGCCTCGATGTTGCGGAACATCGGCTCGAAAAGGCCCGTGCGCGCGTATCCCGGCTCGCCGTGTTGGCGGCGAAGGCTGGCGAGATCGAACAGGCCTGTGCAGCCTTGTCCAGCGTGGACCAGGAACTGGCTTCGGTCGCTCAAACCGATGCCGCAGGCGAAACGACGGAAGAGACCGTAGAGCGTCAGCAAATCGCGACCACATGTCAGGCCATTGCCGCGCAGCGGGAACGGCAAGCAGCGCAGGTTCGGAATGCGCTGCAACGCATCGAGACCGCCATTGCCGCGCTGCCCGCACCCTACGACGAGCAGCGACTGGTCGCAGCCGGGCGTGCAGTGGAGCGGGCGGCGACCGCCGTTACGGCGGCGGAGCAGGCGCATGTCGCCGCTGTGCGGGATGCGCAGGCGCTGGACATGGCAGATCGGCAGGCATCCGAACTGGCCGTGCGCAAGGCACGGGTCATGGCGCGGGTAGCCGCCGTGGAAACGGAGCTCGGGGGCTGGACGCTGTTTGCCAAGTGCTTGAGCAACGACGGCGTGATCGCGCTGGCGATCGATGATGCGGGGCCAGTCCTGTCCGGGCTGGCGAACGATCTGCTACTGGCCTGCTACGGGACGCGGTTTACGGTTTCGATCAAAACGCTGGTGGAAACCGGCAAGGGGGAGCAGCGAGAGGGTTTCGACATCGTGGTGCACGATGCCGAATCGACCGAGAGCAAAAGCGTCAGCCTCATGAGCGGGGGCGAGCGGGTCTGGATCAACGAGTGCCTGGTTCGCGCGGTGGCCTTGTATCTGGTGCAGAACACCGGGCGGCGTTATGCGACATTGTTCTCTGACGAAGCGGACGGCCCACTCGACCCGGAGCGCAAGCGGATGTTCATGGAGATGAAACGGGAAGTATTGCGGCTGGGTGGCTACGATCAGGAGTTCTTTGTGTCGCAGACGCCGGAACTGACTGCGGTGGCGGATGCGGTAATCGATCTGGGTGCGATGGAGGTACGCGAACCCGTGAGAGCGTGATCAATATGGGAGCCGCTTGGAGAGCAAACGACTCTTTGAACTACCTACTGGGCGGCAGCTTCTTTTTCCAGGGTTGCCCAAAAGATTAAACCTTGGGCTGGCTGCTGTTTTATGCTATGATTTGCATGGAATTTCAATGAGGAATCATCTTGTCAACTAGCTTGCGTCATCATCTGGCCACCGCGAAGGGGGGGTCTGCCCACCTCGCCGGCGCTTTGCGCGCGGGCCGGGTGTACCGGCGCGAAGATCTGGCTCGGGTCTCGAACGCGGTAGATCGCCATCTGCGCGAACTGGTCGCGGGCGGTCAGTTGAAGAAACTGGCACAGGGCTTGTACTACGTACCGCGTCAATCGACCTTCGGCGCCGTGCCTCCTGACGATCGCGAACTGGTGGCGGCCTTCCTGCGCGACAAGGATTTTTTGATCTTTTCGCCATCCATCTATAACACGCTCGGACTGGGAACCACCCAGCTCTACAACCGTACTCTGGTCTACAACCACAAGCGGCACGGCGTGTTTACGCTGGGTAATCGCCAGTTCGACTGTCGGGTCAAGCCGCGCTTCCCCAAAAAACTCACGCCGGAGTTCCTGTTCGTGGACATGCTCAACAACCTCGACGAACTGGCTGAGGACAAGCTGCTGGTGCTCGGAGAGGCGCAGAGAAAGGCGCTGGAATTCCACCGGCCGCATTTGCTGCGGGCCTTGGCCAGCTACGGTTCGATGGCGACCAGGAAGCGGGTGGCGGGATGGCTGCATGACTGAGTTTTTGCACGAGTGCCGCGACTTCGCTCAGTTGATTGCCATCGTGGCCGAGCAGCGCGGCATCGATCCGGTGCTGGTCGAGAAGGATTACTGGATCATGCATTGCCTGTGGGGCCTGCAGGCGCAGGGATTCCGTTTCGAATTGAAGGGTGGAACGTCGCTCTCGAAAGGCTTTGGCGTCATTCATCGTTTTTCCGAGGATATCGATATTCGGATCGAGCCGCCGAGTAATCTGCAAGTCAAGATCGGGCGCAACCAGGACAAGCCGGCACACATCGCCTCACGACGCAGCTTCTACGATTGGTTGTGCGGCCAGATTCGCATTCCGGGCGTCGAGCGGGTTGAACGCGACACGTTCTTCGACGACGACAAGATGCGCAGTGCGGGCATCCGCTTGCTTTATCCGGGCAGCAATCCAACGCTGGCCGGAATCAAAACGGGCATCTTGCTGGAGTTGGGATTTGACGATACGGCACCGAATCGACCTGTCACGATTTCGTCGTGGGCCTACGATGTTGCTACCGAACGCAAAGTCGCGGTGACTGACAACCGGGCTCTGGACATACCCTGCTATGTGCCGACGTACACCTTCGTCGAGAAGCTGCAAACCATTTCGACCAAGTATCGGCGACTGGCCGAGTCGGACACCTTCCCGTCCAATTTCTTGCGCCATTACTATGATGTCTACTGTCTGCTCGAACTGCCGGAGGTTCTCGCGTTCATCGGCACGCCGGCATACGAAGCACGCAAGGCGCAACGATTTCGAACCGGCGATGAGAGGGTGATTGCCCGTAATCCCGCTTTTCTGTTGGAAAATCCGGCAGAGCTTGCGCGATTTGAAGCCGAGTACCGAAAGACCGCAGCTTTGTATTACGACGGTCAGCCAGGCTTCGATGCGGTGCTGGCTCGAATACGCCAGCACGTTAGTGTGATGTAGTTGCCGAAGCGCAGGAAGACGCTACGACCATAACCAAGAAAACCCAAGACAGATGATACCAAATCGATTTCATACCGCATCCATCGGCCCCGACGAGGAGGCGCTGCGCATCGCGTTTCAAAAATGCGGAGCCTTACTGCAGGAGCGCGGCTGTACGGCAATGGGCCTTGCCGTCCACACAAAAAACAATCTGGATGGCGTGGTGAATACTGTATTTGGCGACGATGTGATCCGTGTGCTGGACCGCGACAACAGATTGGATCTGAAAGGTATCACGCTGCATTTGCTGACCGAAAAGATTCAGCTTCGCAAGCTCGAAGGACCGGTTGTCGCGGCCTTTGTCAATCCCGACAAGCTCGACAAGATCGTCTCTTGTTTCGGTGTGACCGATGTTGTCTTCGTCCCTTGGACTGCGGAGGAACTACCGGCGTATCTGATAGCGCACCCGTCTTCGGAAGAGATTTTTCGGTCGCCGAAACTGGATGAGTTCTTAAAGGGTAGTTTTGGTCACAACGTCTAGCAAGAAGGGGAACCAATTGAACAGAGATCAGGAACGACTTGTAAATACACTAGTCGCCGAGTTGGAGGAAAATAACCTCGCCGTCTTTGCAGGAGCTGGACTGTCAAGTGGTGCTGGCTACGTCAACTGGAAGGAACTTCTGCGCCCCATTGCCGCTGATCTCGACCTTGATGTGGAAGTCGAGACCGACCTGGTGACCCTTGCGCAATACCATGCCAATGCCAATCAAGCGAATCGCGCTAAACTGAATCAGCTCTTGGTTACCGAATTTTCGCAAAAGGCTGTGCTTACGGAGAATCACAAGCTTCTCGCGCGTATGCCAATATCAACGTACTGGACTACGAATTACGACACTTTGATCGAAACAGCAGTTCAGGACGCGGGTAAGACGCCTGATGTGAAGTATACGAAGAAGCAGCTGGCATACACCAAGCCAAAACGGGATGTTGTGATTTATAAAATGCACGGTGATGTTGCCCATCCAGGCGATGCAGTGCTAACCCGAGACGATTACGAAAAATACCACGTCAACATGCAGCCGTACATTACAGCGTTAAGCGGCGATCTGGTATCAAAAACGTTCCTCTTCCTCGGCTTCAGCTTTACCGATCCGAACTTAGAATACATTCTCAGCCGTGTTCGCGTCTATTACGGGCAGGATCAGCGGCAACATCATTGCATTCTGAAACAAGTAAGCCGAGAGGAGAAAGAAACAGAAGCCAATTTCGAGTATCGGCAACGTAAGCAGGCTCTCTTCGTCCAAGAGCTTCTCCGGGTAGGCATTAAGACTACATTCGTCACTGAATATCTTGAAATTACGGCCATATTGCAAGCGGTAGAGTGCCGTTTTAAGCAACGCACCATCTTCATCTCCGGGGCGGCGCATGAGTATGGTGCCTGGCCCGCAGACCAGGCTCAGAAGTTCGTTCATGATCTCAGCATCGACATCGCCAAGATGTCATACCGGGTCGTCTCTGGTTTCGGGTTAGGAGTGGGGAGTGCGGTCATCACTGGAGTACTTGAGCATACGTACATGAAGGGAGGACGGCTAGACAATGACCAGTTGTTGCTGCGCCCCTTCCCCCAAAGTCAACCCGGCGGTCTTCCGATGAAGGACCTTTGGACCAACTACCGCAAAGACATGATTCAGCGAGCGGGGATCGTAATCCTCCTTTTCGGTAACAAGCTCGTGGATGGGAAGATCGAACCGTCAGGTGGTATGAGAGAAGAATTCGAGATCGCCAAGGATTTTGGTGCGTTCCTGCTCCCCGTTGGCGCGACCGGCTATATCGCAGAAGAACTGTGGAGAGAGGTCATTGCTACCTTTGACGAGAAGAAGTACGCAAAGGGTGCCGAGATCCGCCAGAAACTTGCGCTCATCGGAGACGCAAGTGCGCCCCTGGCCGACATAAGAAAGTATGTCGTAGACATCATCGCACTACTCAAAAACTAGGAGATCCACAATGGCCCGGAAGGTATTCTTCAGCTTCAAATACGACGACGTAAACCGCTCAATGATCGTTCGAAACAGCAGGGTTATCGACGGCGACGAAAAAGCAGGTTTCATCGACCACGCGGACTTTGAAAAGATCGAACGACAGGGAGACGCAGCAATCAAACGCTGGATCGACTCGCAACTCGACGGCTCTAGCGTAACCGTTGTGCTCGTTGGGGCCAATACCAACAAGAGTAAGTGGGTGAAGTATGAGATCAGCCAGAGTATCGCCCGTGGAAATGGGCTGCTTGGTATTGACATCAGCAAGGTAGCGGATTTTGACCGTCCGACGACGGATTGCTGTGGTGAGATGCCTGACGGGTATGCTTTCTATCGTTGGAACAATGACAAGGGACGCGACAACATTGCAGCCTGGATTGAGAAGGCAGCGAAGGACGCTGGGAGATAGCGTAAGTAGAGCATGCGATTTGCGTAAAAAAACATCTTACTTACACATTGGAGACGCTGTTGTGTAAGAAATAGATTAATTGGAAAAATTGAACCTTCTTTCTAAATTTGGAAAATTAGATGTTTTTGTTACTTGAGCCCGCGAATGGGATTTCATCTCCACACACACCTTTTATTGAGTTGTGCGGCAGTCGATGGGTACTTAACGAATACGCTAATTCCTCTGACGCGCCAGCATACACGTGCATTTCCTATGCGTGGATGAAGGACCCGAAAGAGAATCCATTTGATGCTGGTCAGCAAATGTCGGCAAGAACCATTCCGGTTATCGAGACTGTCATCAAGACCTCACGATCATCAGCGAATTGGAACAGCGTCCAAATCAGCCTCGATCCACAAAAAGATGCAACGGCCAAGTCGGAGGCCATTGCCGCAACTCAAGCGTTCTGGATCGACGCGCTATGTGTTCCACAGAAAGAGCCAGCCCGAACTTTATGCGTGCAACGCATGGGCGAGATATACAGTTCGGCTTGGCAGGTCTTCGTGGTCTTGCCTGAATCGTGCTCACCGGTGTTTCGTCAGATAAAAACTACCGATTGTATAGATGCTACCGCGCTATTCATTTTCGAAAGCGATGAATGGATTACGAGGGCTTGGACATACCAGGAAACAGTTAACAGCCGAGCTTTGTATTTTATCGGACAAAACGATGAGGGCTTGATTGTATCAGGGACCGATTTTCTGAACATAGTCTTGACGGCGAATGATAAGTGCAGGGAAACGCATGGAATCGACATTTTTACTTGGAACGAACAACATCCCAATCTGGACAACCTCGAAATCCTGATCGCAGACTATCGTATTGCAGCGTATTCCGAGCGATCGGCATACCAAGTAATGGTGGCGATGCATCCAAGGCTTGCGGAGAGAGATGACGATTATTTTTACGCAATGATCGGAGCAATCACAAAAACGACTTTGGATATTGATGGAGTTGAACGCCTTTCGCCGTCCGAATATTTCATGAGGGTTTGCGAGGCGAAGGGCGACTATTCATTTATCTACAATATCGCGCGACGCAATGAGGCGCTTGGAAAGCGTTGGCGGCCGATTGAAGGCAGGTTCCAGCCCGTAGTACCTGACCTGCTTATCTTTGGGGATGGTCAGTCTGGATGTGTGAAGCCTACACACATCCAGTTGGAAAATATGTGTCGATTAGGAACTTGCACTATGAGTCCAGACGGCCTGAAGGCAACATTGGCGTACTTACCGAAGGACAGGAATTTCTCATCATCTCATGACATCGCGGAAGCAATTCTTGATCGGCTAAGAAAGAAAGGTTTTTCTGGGTGCGGCGAATATTTGGAGCTTGAAAGCGGTTTATTCTTTCCTCAGTCTATGCCTGTTCGTTCAGAAGGTGTTTTTGTTGCTCTATCCCCCGACGTGCGGTGGAATGGCGGCTGCCCGGGCCTGTTGCTTTGCTCAAACGGTGCGGATATTGATGACTTTCTCTGTGTCGGTGCTTTTGTAGGTCGAGTTCCAAAAAAAGGTGAGGAATCAATTTGTGTAGGATAGGTTGTCCTAGCTTTGCCCATTTCTAGCTGGACGCGGCGCAGTTCGTTGTTTATGCTCCGAGTGGCCAGCCGCTCACCTTTACGTTGAGCGGCCGCTTTCCCAGTCGGGCTACTTCCGCTTAGGGTTGTGACGATTCTGGATTTTTGAAAGCAGGCACTCGCGCCACTTCCTGATCTCACGCATTTCGAAAAATCCGAATGGCGGCTGTGGCCGTATTGTGTTGAAAAACTCTGTAGCCCCAACTCAAAAGCGATTTTCTGGGGTCTTCTAACCCTTGCACGGCTGACGATCGTCGATTGTGGGCGATCCTGAGATGTCGCGTTTTTGCCCTCCTCTCCAGCAGCCACAGTAACTGAGTTTTTCAACACAATAGCCGACAACTGGACCGTCGTCGTGATTCCCATGACGATCTGTTCCTGACACACGGCTGAGACTATCCACCTCCAAGTAGGTGCGTCCTGCCTGGCGCACCAAGAAAAAGCCCCGGTCCGCATGGCTAACCAGGGCTGGATGCGGAATTAGGGTAGTGCGTTATTTTTTAACGCCGTTCACCGTAGCTTTCAATGTGGCACCGGCTTTAAAGGCGGGCTGCTTGGAGGCTTTAATCTTGATGGCTGCGCCGGTCGATGGGTTGCGTCCGTTGCGTGCAGCGCGCTTGCGAACTTCGAATGTCCCGAAACCGACCAGCGCAACGTTGTCGCCTTTTTTTAGCGTGGTCGAGATGATCTCAATCAGTGCACCAATGCTGCGGTCAGCATCTGCTTTGCTGCTACCTGTCTTGTCTGCCAGTGCATTGATCAGTTCTTTGCGGTTCATGCGCGAGTCTCCCGTTGAGAGTTGAATGTGAGTTTGCATTGTTATGTATCCGCCCGCAGTTGGCAATGGACCCTGATCACTTAGGCTGGCTGGCGCGCAAAACCATGATTTATCGTAATTCGAACAACAGCGGAAAAGTAATCCCATCGTAAAACGCAAAAGCTGCCCCACCGCAATGCGATGGGGCACGAACAGCCAGATCGAAACATCAAGACGCTGGCAAACCACTTACTTCGGCAAAGCGCCAGGCAGGCAGATCGCCGCTGTATTTATCGACCAGCCGGAAAAACTCCGGGTGCCGTTCCTGCGGGAACAGGACGACCGCCCTCTCCTGTCCATACCATTGCTCGACCCTCGGCTCCAGTCCGAGCTGGCGCACGTCGGCGACGATGGCATGGGTGACGTTTACGCGCAGCTCAGCCGACCACCATCCGTTCTGCAGGTAGGCCTGTCCGTCGATCAGGCGCCGGATACGACGGATATAGGCTTCCGGGGTGCAGCAGCGGCCGTAGGGTTGGAGGCTACCGCCTTCGCAGGCGCCGGCGTAATAGACGGCTTGCTTCAATACCTGTTCCGCAGTCCCGATCATGCAGGCGTCCCACGAGCGTGCCCGCTTTCCGGTTTTGGCGTGGCGCACGTTATTGTCGCCACCCTCGATGGCGACGATGAAGCGGTCTGCGGTCAGCCCGAGCGCATCCGCCGGAACGTGGAACGCGCCCCATTGATACTCCAGACGATAACTCATGCTGCCTCCGCGATCAGTGTGAACAGGTCGGACTGCGCCGATGGTGTTTTGGCAGAAGGCGTCCGTGATGGATCGACCGACTTGAGCACGATGGACGTGTCCGATCCCTCGCATTGACCTGTGGAAGACAGGAAGGACTCCAGATAGAACGCATCGCGTGCGGCATGCGTCAGTCTCAGATCGAGTTCGATGCGAAAGCATCGGCCGTCGTCCAGATATTCGATCCGGTCGCGATGCGCCGCCTCGAAGTCATCGAAGGTCTCGAACGGCGAACTGCTCCAGGATTTGCGTTTGCCGCGCAGTCCATCAAATTGTCCGCCCAGCACCGCGTAAGCGGCGTAACCATAGCGTTCGGTGAACCGGGGCGGCGTCAGCGGCTGGCCGATGGCGGTCCGCCACAGCCCCAGATAGCGCTCGGGCGTGATGGTTTCGCCGTTCGCACGCAGCGCGCCGTCCACGGTCCGTATGGCGCGGTCGCCGCACAGCTTCGAGAAAATCTCGTAACCGGCGAGGAACGGCAGGGTGGGACGGGACGCACCGAGAATCTCGTGCGTCACGCCGTCGGCGCTTGCATCGAACGCGACCGCAATGAATCGCTGGCCGCTGTAGAAGGATGTGTCTTCGGGAAGCGCGATGACAACGCGGGCAACCTCGTTGATCGGTTGCGGGTGTTGCGCATCGGGCCTCGATGTCGTGGTGTGCATGACAGGCTCCATAAAAAAAGGACGTCCGCCTGGATGGCGGTACGCCCACAAAAAACTCGCACCACCGATCAGGTGGTGCGAACGGGTTCAGTCTTTGGGTCTTAGGTGACGTAAGTAATCGGTCAGTCCTCATCATCGAAGACCGGCAGGCCGTCGATGACTGCGGCGTCGGCGTCGAACTTCAGCCAGATCAGGTCGGCGCGGATAGCGACATCGAAGATCGCGAGCAGGTCGGTCTCTTCTGGGAGGTTGTCCCCGCGCACGCCGACATGGACGAAGCCGCCATATTCATTCGGATACGAATGAACCGACAGTTGCCCCTCTGCAAGCTTGTGCTGGGAGGCAGGCGTCAGATGGGAGATCGACAGCGATGCCAAAGGCTCCGCCTGCTGCAATAGGGCCGCAACCGGGTCAGCCATGATTGTGCTCCCGTATTGGCGCAGCGGATGGGCTGCGCTGAATCCTCGGGCGGCGCGAGCGGTGGAAATCGATACCGCAATCGCGGCAACGGAACCAGCGCAGGCGTCCGAGACTGCCGAGCAGCAAACCGAAACCCGGGCAGACGGGGCAGCGAGGCGCACTCATCGGGTCGCCTCCGATAAAGGCCGGGCGAGTGTCGCCAGAACGTATGCGGCGACTGGGTCAAGACAGAGAATACGGTCCATCTCATCTCCTTTCAGATAAAAGAGGGACACTGCCTTCCAAGGGCAGTCCCCTCGGGGTCAAAAAACGGGTGGCGCTCAGAGCGGGTAGGCCGCGCGTAATTCCCGGACGGAGCGTCGATCGGTTCGCCTAAAGAAGCCCTCGCTCAGCGAAGGAAAGAATGCCATTGCCGGCGACGACGAAATGATCGACGACCCGCACATCCACCAGGGATAGAGCGGAGGCGAGCTGCTTGGTCAGCAAACAGTCGGCCTGGCTCGGTTCGGGATTACCGCTCGGGTGGTTGTGCGCCAGTATCACCGCGGCAGCATTGCGCGCGAGCGCGGACTTCACCACTTCACGCGGGTAGACCGAGGTCTGCGTCAACGTCCCGCGAAAAATCTCCTCGGCCTCGATCAGGTGGTTGCGCACATCGAGGTGAAGGAGGATGAACACTTCATGCTCGGCGTGGGCACAGTGCAATTTGAGCCAGTCACGCACTGCGGCAGGCGAGCCCAGGATGGGGCTTGATTTCATACGGGCGGTCAAATCGCGCAGGAGGATTTCCCTGGCGATGGACAGCTTGCGGGAAACAAGCGCATCGCACGGGGGCGATGCAGGTGTGTCGCAGGCTGCGACATAGGCGGCCGAGGCATCTGAAACAGCCGGCGATTGCGGCGTGGCGACGAGTTCGCAGACGAGTTCGGCACGCGACATGAATACAGTTTCTCTCATGGCGTTCTCCAAAAGAAAAGCGGGAACGCCGCTCCCGAGGGAACGAGATTCCCGCTCGGGACGCACGCGGGGAAGCGTGCGCTGCTAGGTGGGCAGGTAACGACTGCTACGTCTGACCGTGGTCAGAACCTCCGGACGGAGGGCGTCGATCAAAGGATCGAGATTGCAGTGCCAGTTTTGCATCCGCTGCGGCAAGCCGCAAGAAAATCACGGCATTTGCCATGTCAACGCCGCGCCATAGCGGCGTGTTTCGGTGGCGGTCGCTGGCGGAGAACGGGAACCGGGGGGTTGAGAACGGGCAGGACATTGAGAACATGTGCTTACGCCTGATGAAGGTACACAGAACATGGAGGTTTTATGCGAGACACTTTCCCTCTCGCGCGGATCGTACAAGGCAAGAATCCTCGCGAATATTTCGATCCGCAGGAAATGGCGGAGCTTGAAGAAGGCGTCCGCGCCTACGGTGTGCTGCAATCGATCCTGGTGCGACCCATCGAGGGTTCCGACAAGGTTGAAATTGTCGCCGGTGAGCGGCGTTGGCGTGCAGCCAAAAATGTTTTCGGCGACGACTACGACATGCCGGTGCATATCCTGGAAGTGGGCGACACCGACGCCGAAGCGATTGCGGTGATCGAGAATTTCCACCGCGCTGACGTATCGGTCGCCGAAGAAGCCAGGGCTGCGCAGCGCCAGCTTTACCGAAACCACGGCGACAAGGACGAGACGGCCAAGCAGCTTGGCTGGAATGTAACCCTGCTGGAACGCCGCCTTGCACTGCTCGCTTGTACGCCCGCTGTATTGAAGGCGCTGACCGAGCGGCAGATTCTGCTCGGTCATGCAGAATTGCTCGCCGGGGTGCCGCCCGCCACGCAAGACAAGGTACTGGCGGGCGTCGTTGCGCACATGGTGCCGGTACTCGTATTGAAGAAACAGCTTGGGCAGTTTGCACGACGGCTCGCCGATGCCATCTTCGACACGGCGCAATGCGCAACGTGTATCCACAATTCGGCACGGCAGGCCGGACTGTTCAGCGAATCGCTTGGTGACGGCTATTGCCAGCACCCGACCCATTTTGACGAACTGACGATGCAGGCCCTCGAGGTCAAGGCCACGGCACTCAAGGACGAGTATCAGGTCATCAAGATAGTGAAACCGAGCGATGGCTTCGAACCCGTTCACCTGGTGGCGGCTGGCGAGTTGGGTGTCGGTGCGGAGCAATACACAGCCTGCAAGGGATGCCAGTCGTTCGGATGCGCGGTATCGGCCATGCCGGGGTCGTACGGGCAAGTCACCGGTTCGCTCTGTTTCGATTCGGCCTGCAACACGAAAAAAGTGGCTGCACAGCGCAAGACCGAGCGCGAGGCAGCGCAAGCGGCCAATGAGGCCGTGACCGCGAACCAGACCGGCATCCCTCGGACAGGCAAGCCCGCAAGCAAGGCCGACCAGCCGAAACCGTCGAACCAGACGCCGCCGCGCGTGTTGCAGTACCGCGTCGAGCAATGGCGCAAGTGGGTCGCCAACGTGCTGATGGCCCAGCCGGAACGCAATCAGCGGGTGCTGATCGCGCTGACCTTGGCCAGCCACGGATCGGACTTTCGTGCCGCGCAATACGCCGATGCCGTGGCGAAAATCATCGGCAGCAAGAAGGTCGGCAGCGATCTGTTCAAGGACTCGCTCGAACGCGCGGACGGTTTCTCGGCGGATCATCTGCCCCGCTTGGTGCAGGCGGTCGCCGCTTCTGCGGCGTTTGGCGTGGATGAGGCGAACCTTGCCGCACTGTTGAACTATCTCGAAATCGAGGAAGCGCGGTATTTCCAACTCGACAAGACCTTTCTTGATCTGTTCACGATGAACGAACTGGAGAGTCTGGCCGAAGAAACGGGACTCGGGAAAGCAATGGGCGAGCGCTTCAAGCATGCTCGCGCTGGCAAGAAGGACGCCTTCATCGCCGCGCTGCTGTCGGTCAAGGGCTTCGAGTATCGCGGTGCCGTGCCACGGGTCATGCGTTATCCGCGCAAATCGTTCCGGTACGCCGGGACGGCACAGGAAGCGAGTGCCACGGCAGTCGAGTGCGGATCGGAAAACGCAGGGCCGACGCACGAGCCGGAGGAATCTCTGGCCACAGCGTGAGGACTGGACAAGCAAGGGGGTGCCCTTAGTATGGATTCAGGGGTGTTCCCTCACAAGGAGAATGAACGATGACGATGTTTCGAGAACTGTATGCGTTGGCGATGACCGCCACGCTGACGATGATCGTGAGTGCGGACGAGAAAACCGGAAAGCTCACGATCAGTGTATTGCCGAAGCCCAGGAAGGACGTGGGCGAACCGGCACTGACGAAGGATTTGACACTGACGGCAAGCCCGGAGGATTTCGATGCGGGATTCGTGGAGGCGTTGCAGGGTTATCGGGAAGTACGCGACAGCCTCACGGAACAGGCGGAGGCCACCCGCGAAGTGCTGGAAGCCGCCAAGTCCGTGTCCGCGAAGAAGGCGATCGAGGCGATGACGAAGGCCTCCAAGTCCGCCACCGCCGCGCAGCCTGCACCCTCGCCCACAGCAGTGGATGTGACCGACGACGAGGACGAGCACGGACCTGCGGACGGCGCGGTGGACCGGCAGGCGGCGACGCCTGCGCCGGGCGAATCACTGGCACTGTTTGGTTGAAGGAGCGAACGATGAGCATCGAAGTGAGCGAAGTGAAGCGGTCCTACCGCTACAACGGTATCCATCTGCCCGACGTGCCGGGTCTGAGTCCGCGTGAAGTGCGTGATCTCTACAGCGCGCAGTACCCGGAACTGGTGAGCGCAGAGATCGACGCAGGGGAGATTCACAATGACATTCAAGAAATCACCTTCAAACGGGCAGTCGGCACTAAGGGGTAAAGGCAAGCTCGCCGCGTTCTCGGCCCATGTCGAGGCCGTGGCGAGCGGTCAGACGCCCACGGCCGACGTCGCACTGGTACGTGCCTTGAACAAGCGGGACGTGATGCGATGCTCTCAGCTATGGAAAACATTCTCGCAACAGGTGGACAGCGCCACCGAGCATCAAAGGCCCGCGTTCCGGGTGTTGCCGTCATCGCAGGACTTGCCGCCGCTGCCCTGACCCCGGTGTTGCCCTTGCCCCGTCTGGCCGGCGTCATCCCGCTCGCGGTCGTGCCGCGTCGGCTGGCGGCGGCGAACGCGACCATCGCACGTTTTCTGATTCAGGCCGGAGCGATTCGCGCAGGCGATATTCCGCAGGCATGGGACGACGCGATGCAGGTCTGCCAGGGTGCGCTCGATGCCTGGGTCAAGCGTGCACTCGGCCCGCTGCATTGCTTGGAACCCGCTTTTACGTTGACGGCTTCGGACGGCTCGGACGGCTATTCGATGCCACGCACCAGGGAGCCGGTCTGCTATCGCACAGTGGAGGTCTGCTGGTTCGAGAGCAACGAGCAGCAGTGGGTCGTGGGCGCGGGACTGGAGGCGCTGGAACGGAAACGGACGGGACTGGGGCAGGCCGTGCTGGACATCCTGCGCCGCCAGAGCCGTTTCGTCTATCCGGTGTTTACGCCCGATTTTGCCTGCGACGTGGCGTCCTATGTCTATTGGTGCGGCGAAGAGAACGAAGAAGTGGCGCTCGACATGGAGTGCGGCGAAGACGAAGAAGCCCGAGCGGCGATGCGGGACGAAATGGTGACGCGGCAGAAGCTGGATGAGGCATTCCCGGTGTGGTCGACTTCCTATCCGCTCAAGCGCCTGCCGGTCGCGGCTTTCGAACGACTGGCGGACGGCCTGCACGATCTGACGATGCGCGATATCGCTGCCGACGCGCTGGCCTTGGCCCGCCTGCGCATCAAGGACGAATTCCGCCCGGACGTGGATGGCGAATATCTCGGCTGGGGCGCAGTGCTGTCGTGGCGCGAGGATGACTTGAGCGTGCGCATTTACGACGACCTGCTGCAATTGGCGCATCAGGGCGAATTCTGCGACCGCATGGGGGAGCTGGAAATCGATCTCGATGCGCCGCAGGTAATGCGCGCCTGGCAAGGCGCGATGCACGTCCGGTTCAAGGCCATCCGCCTGATCGACCGCTTGATTCACCGGCTTTCGGAGGGACACTGAAACTGGAGGTCAAAGACATGAACCAAGCGGAATTTCGGATTCGGACACAGACGGACGGCATCCTGCGGCTCGCGCAGGCGGTGCTGATCTACCAGGGCGTATCGGATAGCGCACTGGCAACGGTTCACCAGGTCGAGGAAGTGGACGGTGAGCCGGTCATTCTCGCCGGTCAGGCGATGACGCCGCGCGCGGCGATTCAACTTGCCCGTGCTTTGTCGAAGAGCGTCGCGCATGGCGGATTCCTGCCGGAGACGGTGCTCTACATGGATGGGGATCTGCTGCTGTGGTGGGTGCCACCGGCCAAGCGCCATATCGTTTTCCGCGCACCGGAATTGGGTGCGCCGGAACGTGGTGAGGTCGTGCCGCATCCGGGGCTGGTGTTCGCGGCGTCGAGCCGCATATGGAAGGTGTGGGCGGTCAAGGGGCGGAGCCGCCCTGCTTTGCAGACCCCATTGTTCCAGTCGCCGTATTTCAACGTATGGGAAGGTGGCGACATTTGCCGCGGCAATGTCCAAGTCCCCGAAGGGACGACCACCGAAAAAATCGACGCATGGAACGCCGCCTTCCTGGGCTCGTTTTTCACGCATCCGAATAGCAAGGGAAAGCTGGTTCGGTATCGCGGTGGCGCTTATCCGTTCTGGCGCGACATGTTGGACGGTAAATTCAAGAAATTTCCCGAGCGCGTGTTGATCGATGCCAAGACCACGCTCGGCAAATTGTTAGGAATGGGAGCGCAGGACGATGATTGATCCGCGTGATGTGGCGTTGCAGAGAACGTGTCCGACCTTGGCCGCCCCGCGTTTCGGAGCGCTGCCGGAGATGAAAAATGGTCAACGGGTCGTCGTCGCTGCCAACGGCGTGTTCGTGCAGATGAAGCTCGACTGGCTGGACTGCATCCTGCGCCTTGCGGATGTCGCTTCGGCCCCACCGCTGCCCTATGGGACGATTCAGGAACGCATTGCATTCGCGTTCGGCGTGATCCCGGTGCGCATGTTGGAAGCATTCATCGAGGCAGGACGAGCGCGGCTGCCGAACGAGGCCGCAGGCGGTCTTATCTATTCGCGCCGCACCGGCGGGCTGCGCTTGCAGATGTATGACGCGCTGCAGACCTCGCCTAGCGGTATCGATTACCGGATGCCGAAGTTGGAGGAAGATGAATCCATCGCCATCGACTTGCACACGCATGGCCGGTCACCGGCATTCTGGTCGCCGACCGACAACCGGGACGATAGAGGCGTCAAAGTCGCCGGGGTATTCGGCCATTTGCATCAGGCAAGGCCGAGTGCGGCCTTCCGGCTCGTGGTGAATGGGTATTACCAATCGCTGCGTCATCCCTGGGAAGCGGCAAAGCCACCGGAGGGCGACCTTGAGGCGGGTTCGTGCTGGCCGATACTGAAGTGGTTGGGTTTGGCGCGAGGTGGGCAATGGAACATTTGATCGATGCAAGCCTGCTGGATAAGCGGGTGCAGATTCACTTGATTGGCGTTGGCGGCAATGGTGCGCAAATGGCGGCATGTCTGGCGCGGCTCGATATCGCGATGAAAGCGCTCGGACACCCTTACGGCCTGCACGTCACTGCGTTCGATGGTGACCGCGTGAGTGAGGCGAATGTAGGTCGCCAGCTTTACAGTCCGGTCGATGTGGGGCGTTTCAAATCCGTGGTGACCATCCACCGGCTCAACCAATTCTATGGGCTGGACTGGATTGCTCACCCACATCGATACGAGGATCGCCAGCGCAACAGCCTGCACCGTCCGAGCGCCGATCTGATCGTGAGTTGCGTGGACACGCGAACGGCACGGCAGGCAATCCATGCGCGGGTGTTCGAGGGCAATGGGCATTGCCGCTATTGGCTCGATCTCGGCAATACAGAGGCGACGGCGCAGGTGGTGCTTGGCGAAGCGCCCCGGCGATGGGGACGACACCAGACCGGTCATTCCCCGCGCTTGCCGTGCGTCACAGAGCTTTTTCCGGAACTGCTGGACGAGTCGGTGCCGGATGACGACACGCCCTCCTGCTCGGTGCGCATGTCATTGGCTTCGCAGGGCCTGTTCATCAACGATGTGGCGGTACGGTTTGCGACCCAACTGCTGTATGAACTGTTTTCCAACGGACGGATTCGGCAGCACGGCGTGCTGGTCAATCTCGACTCCAAACGTAGCGGCCCCATCGAGGTGGACGTGGTTGCGTGGCGGCGGTTCGGCTATCAGGTCAACGATGGTGACGGCCAATTGGAACAAGCTGCATGACGTGCGGCAGACACGGCAGAACCGAGGTGCGCTTGACACGGTTCATAAAAAGTGCGTAAATGATGCACAAACAGTTCGTTTTTTGCTTCGGAGCTAACCCCTATGACAATCGCCGCCCATGCCGTTCCAACGTTCAGCAAAAACTTCGAGGGCTTTCTGGATTTCCTCCGCGAGGAGGGGGCAGGTGCCTCGACGCTTTCGCCGAATCGGTTCAGTGAGGTATTGAGCATTGATCTGCAAACGCTGGCCGCACAGGCGCATGTCCACCGCAATACCCTCAGCCGCGCCCCTGCGTCCGAAAGTGTGCAGCGCTTTCTGCGCGAAGCGCTCAGAGTGCTTCGCGCTGCAACCGACCTGTCTGGCGATGTCGACCGCGCCATCTTCTGGTATCGCAATGAACCGCTACCCACCTTCGGCTACAAAACGGCCGAACATTTGGTGACAGATGGACGTACGGAAGACTTGCTGCGCTACATTGAGTCGCTGGAAGCCGGGGCGGCGGGATGATCCTGGCGCGGCTGGACAATGTGACGGCCTACCGAATGCATGCGCCGAAGTGGGCCGTTGCGCCAACCAGCGGAGCGGGTGCCGCGAAGCATGGCGGCCGAGTCAACCGACCTGGCGTGGAAGCCCTCTATTTGGCGCTGGAAGCGGGAACGGCGATTCAGGAGTATCAGCAGATATCTACGCTGTTGCCGCCCGGCACGCTGACCAGCTACAAACTGACGGCGGAGCCGGTTGTCGATTTTCGGCAAGGCTACATCGCGTCGTCCTGGGAGCCGTATTGGGAGGACTTCTACTGCGATTGGCGCGAATTATGGTTCAACCAGCGTATCGAGCCGCCAAGCTGGGTCATCGGCGATGCCGTCGCCGCCGCAGGTGCCAAGGGCATTCTGTTCCCGTCGCAACTGTCCGATGGGGGTACGAACTTGGTTTTATATCCCGAGGCGCTTGCCGACACTGACTCGATTGTCGTTTACGATCCCGGTCAGGCGCTGCCGAAAAATCAGGACTCTTGGGCGTGATGTTGGTGATCCCAACACAAAATTGGCGCTGGCAGCAACAAGTGTGAGTGCAGTCGCACTGTGGTGACACTGAAAAAACAGCGGGACATTTTTTTAAAAAAATCGAGCAACAAGTAAAGACAAGGCCGAGATATTGCGCGAAAATCGTCAGTGCAACAGCATGTTGAGATTGAACGACGATGATCCGCCTCGGAAACCACATTCGACTGACCAGAAAAGAAGTCGAGCGTTTCACGAAGATCACCGGCTTCGAGCCGGTGAACGTGAAAACGCTCGAGAGTCTGGACGCGTACATCGGACAGTGCAAGCAGCACTATTGGGGCGTGTCGAAAGACACCCAATTCCTGCACTGGCTGATGGATCGCGAGCGCTCGCGCTGCTGTGGCGGTAGATAAGCACGCGCACCCCTTCCGCGCTGCATTGCCTTCGCGCCATCAGACGAGTCCATCCTGTTGCCGTTTTGGCAGCGTTTAGGCCAGCGCTGGCACCGGTTCCGCTGCATGTACATCATGCGATGGCTGCACCACCGTCGCCAGCAGCAAGCCATGCGCCGCCGGACCTGCGTTGCCGCACTCCGGCAGCACAAGCTGATCGCCAATCAGGCGGTACAGTTTGAGCAGCAGCCCATCTGCATACGCTCGGTCTTCCATATTCAGCGATGGGCGAAGGGCCAAGACCTCTTCGATCATGATCCTGAGTTCTTGAACGATGGCGCGTTCGGCACGCACTTCGATGGTGTGCAACGCTTGTGTGGCAGGTGTAGACATCAATCATTCCTTTGCGTGTGAGTGCCTGTCCGGTCTGCGATGCGCAAGCTTGGACAGTGCGTGGAATTGGGTGCTGTGAAACCTGCCCAGGTGACGCGAATCGGTATCCACGTAGGGCAGGAAGTCAGAGGACGACGATGGGTCGCCTCGGGATAAGATTCGAGCGGCCAGAAAAGAAGCCGAGCGCTTCACGTGGTCACCGGCTCGAAGCAGGTGGACGTGAAAACGCTCGACGATCTGGACGCGTACAACGGATGCTGCAGGCGTCGCTAGCGGAAGCGCGAAAACCTCCGGTGGCGCACTTGCCGATGGACCAGCCGTGTTCACGCCGCTTTGGCGGCAGGCGGGGACGCAGCAGTCGCTCCTTCGGCGCCTGTCTGCTTGGGAGCTTGTGTCGCAGCCCGACTGTCGAATTCCGATTGCGCTTGTGCGAACTCGGGTTCCTTGGTCAAGCTACGGACACGTCGCGCAGCGGGTTCGCTGGCGACCTCGGGTAGACACTCGACGGCGACTTCGCCGCTTTGACGCAACAACCTCTGGATCGCGATGACCGGCGCCACAAACATGGCACTGGATAGCATGCGAACGAACTGGCCGATGCGTTTGTTGCGCGCCAGCCGTGCCTTTTGCGTGCGCAAAGTTTCCTTGCAGCGCAGATAGAGGGCGAGGTGCGTCCGCTTCATCTCCGGATCGGATTCGAGCTGGTTCATCACTTCAGTGGCGATGGCGGGGTTTCCGACACGGCTGTAGAAGCTGACCCAGGCTTTCTCTTCTTCGAAGTCGACGCCGAAGCGTCGGGAGCGGGAACGATGGATTTTCTCTTGGGACATGGGGTTCTCCGAAAAAAAGGGGAACGCCATCCCCGGTGGGGAAACGGCGAAGTCTCCCCAGGGTTGCGGCGATGTAAAACGCTGATAAACTGACCAGCGTTCACATGGAGGCCATCACGATGCTTCGTTCAGGCAACTCACTACGATTCACGGCCAAGGAGGTCGAAGAACACCAAGGATTCGGTGTCGACCTCGGTGGCGTGAAATCTCCGGACGACTTCGTCAACGCGCTCGTTCCTTGGATCGAGGCGTTGGGCGAAGTACGACCGGATCTCCTGGCCAAGCTGGCTCAGGATCTGGCGAAGGCCAAGGGTGCGAAACTGCCACCGCGACTCAGCGTCGTGCCTTCTTCAGATTATCCCGAGAAATCTTGACCCATTGGCGGGCGATACGCTCGACGTGAACCAAATCGTCGGCTTCGATCTCACCCGACTGCTTCAACTGCTTGATCATCTCCAGAACCAGTTCTGGATCGTCTTTTGCCATCTCGATGACGATGGCTGAAACCCGCCTGCGGTAACGGTCAATCATGGTGATCAACCTCCCACAGCGAGTCGACAGAAGCGACAGACACCGAACCGGATGCATCGCGGTCGGCATATGGCTTGCGTGGCGTCAGCAGTGCGCCGACATCAGGTTTTTGTGGCGCGACGGTCTGGCAAATGCCGGAACCGCCAAGCAAGACCCCGATAGGACGTGCATTGCTGGTCAGACTTGCTACGAACATGGTGTTCTCCTTCAATAAAGAAGGGGAACACCAGTCCCCGGCAGGGAACGATGTTCCCCACATGGGATTTCTCCAGCCGTTGCTGACCGGAGAAGCTCGGTGATGGCACGCCTTGCAGCGCGCAAAAAACAAAAGGCCCACGGTCCTTGCGAACTGGGGCCTTTTCTACTGCGGCGAAACGCGTCTACGCACAAGGCGCAGCCGAGTATTCGACGCACGACACCATCAGACCCGAAGGCCTGCCGGTATGTACAATATTCAGCGGGAGGCTGAATGGATACGAAGCCACTTTCGCGGCTTGACCGGAATTGCTTCCGGTCGCTTCAGGGCGGGTAACGACCGCAACGCCAGCAGTGAATGCCGGACTTCACAGAAGGCCTGAAGACAGGTCCGAGTGAAGGCTGTGTAGGTACGATACCCACAATAAGCGATTCGAGTATTGCACGGTGTGCAGGCACGTTCAAGGGAACGGGAGGCTTCTTGACGCTACGCCACCCGCAAGCCTGCCTTTATCCGCCAGCTTTTGCATGGCGAAGGGGTCGAGGCGCTTACGACAAGCCTGCGTCAGCTTGGCACAGCGTTCATCCCTCGTTGACCGGATCGGCATCACGTTCACGTTGGCGAGCCAGTACGCCACCGAGATAAGCACTCGACGCTCGTTTTCTCGCATGGCCAGCCAATTCCGCAACCTCCTGCCGCGCCGACTTGTCGATTTCCGTTGGCAGCTTCGCGCCGCCACGTACCGGCGCAGCTTGTCCAGTCAGACTCTCGAACTGATCGATCAGTACTTCGTGCCGCAGCCCGTGCGCGGTGACACCCAACGCCTTTTGAGTAATGCCGAATTTCTCCAGTACATAGTTGAATCGGCGTAGAGCTTGTTCCAGCTTGTGCGAAGGATGTCCCATATGGCCATCACGGGCAGAGACCACCGTCCGCGCATGTTCGATCGCAGCAACGCGTTCCGGTGTGTCCAATGCGACGAAGCGCTCGCGACCGCCCTTGCTGCCACCCTTGATGCGCACATACAGGTCGGCTTTCCTTTTGTGGAGCGGCAGTCCGGTAGCTTCGAACGCTACGACGCATACGTGGGGCCGGAACATGATCGCCTCCTTCCTGCGTAAGCCCATTGTTCGAACCAGCCACATCGCCGCACCCACATACGGGTCGAACCGGCACATCTCCCCGAGGAGGCCATCGATATCGATCTGTTGCGCAGACCAACTCTTGTCTCGCTCGGCTACCTCATGGCGCTCATACTCATCGGGTTTCAATCCATAGTCCTGCGGCTGTCTCACCAGCCCGTGTTTCCCGAGCCATTGGGCGAGCCCCCGCAAGAAACTCAGGTAAGTCTGAATCGTCGCCGGTGCGAGCTTTTCTTTTTGCCAAACAGCCACCATCGCTTTGATGTGACGCTCACCCAGATTGCGCGGATCGGGCAGCGTCTTGAATCCGGCCTTATGTTTGAGGTCGCGAAAAAACCGCCGCAGGAAGTCCGCCCGTTCTTGCCGCGTCTTGAATGACACCTCCTTGTGCCTGGCCGTGTGCTGCTTGTTGAAAAGATCGATCAAGAGTTCGAGCACCTTGAGCGGTGGCGTTTTACCGGTCGGGTGGCGCGCAAGGATTTCCTGTGCGCTTAGTCCGTTCCATTCCTGGCGGCGGCGCGGTTGATGGACGAGCGAGGTCGCCGTACGCGAGGTACGGGTGTGAACTGTTGCTTTGGACATGCTGTCCTCCGTTGTCGACCGCCCGCCGCTCGAAAAGCGGGCGGGTCCAGCAAACACGGAATCGAAGGGGTGTCGACCAGGGTGGCTGATTCCATCGCCACACCTGTCCAGCGGTCATTTCAATGCGCAGTGCGCGACCACGAGCGTCGCTGCGCTTACCCATAGATGCGCCAACCCCATGCGTGGGCGAGGGGCTAGCTCGGTCAGTCTTAAAAATGGTTCTGTTGATCCGTCCCGCTTGTGCATTTCTGCGCCGCACGGGGGTGGGGACGCCGCCAGACCTCAAGGGTCATAGCAAGGCATCAGCGTCGAGATCGAGTCTCGCGCTCCTGGGGGATCAGTTCTTGGTAGCCGTTACCCCACCTGCATGGGTCCGCCCCTTACCGATAGTCCGGGGTGGTGTCAGGTGTTCAAGCCAAAACGCGCGGGGAGCCTAAGCAGGCAAGCACAGCCGCGCGCTGCGTGAAACGCGTGCTCAAAATGGGTGACGAGGAATAGTGGTCCGGCATCGGGCACCGGATAAGCCATCTGCTAAGGCCTGACGCTTTCTCGAGGAAAGTCAGCGGTGTGTTGCTGAAGAGTCAAAAGGCGAATTGCACTACGGGGAGTTTCACTGCGCAGCACGACCTCGAGGGTCGCGCCAAAACCGATTCAAGGATCGGACTTGCAAGGGCGGGTAACGACCGCAACGCCTTTTGGTTCCCGCGATGGGAACAGGGCAAGGAGCCTTTCGAGCACGATCAGTTGACCGCATTGCGCAGCGTGCGTCAAGCGCTTTCCGGCGGTTTCGTGTGGCGTCGGATAGGGTGCTTGATGCGCAATTATCTTCCGATAGGAGGCCGCAGCGAGGCTATATGCGGGGTTGACGGGAGGAATAGTCGCCTCTGGTTCCCCATCTCGAGTTGACCGATGTAGCGCGCCCTTGACGTGTGCATTTCTGGTGTGACCGTAGTGATACGCGAAGACGCACCGATCTGCGGCGGTACCCGCTGGTGTGATTCTGACTTGACCTGGATGACACTGTGGGCGCAATAGGCATCGATCTGGTGTCGAAATGCGGTCTGCACCGTGTGCGTTTCGGGTGGAGCGGCGGCATCGAATAGTCGATGCTGGTCGCATTCAATCGACCTGACCGGAGATGACATGGAAACGATCGTTAGAGCAGTAGATGTTGGATTTGGCAACACCAAGTACGTGACCGGTTGTACCGGCAACGAAATCCGTTGCACCACTTTCCCCTCGGTCGCTTATCCGAGCGCGCGGGATCTGTCTGCCGTGCCGGCGGCTGAGCGACGTAAGACCGTAGCAGTACCGATCAACGGGCTGTTTTATGAAGTGGGCCCGGAAGTGAACTTGGCCGCTGACACTTTCCGGGCGACCCAGATGCATGACCGCTACATTGAGACACCCGAGTACGCGGCACTGTTGCGCGGCGCACTCAACCTGATGAAAGTCAACACGATCGATTTGCTGGTGGTCGGGCTGCCGGTTGCAGCATTTGCCGCGAAGAAGGCGGCGCTGGAAAAGGCAATGACCGGCAAGCACGAGGTTGGCGGTGGCCGGACTGTGATGGTACGGAAGGCTCTTGCGGTGGCCCAGCCGCAAGGTGCGTTGGTCTACTACGCATCGCTGCATCAGAAACTCAAGGCGATCGAGAACGAGCAGAGCCTGATCATCGACCCCGGTGCGCGCACGTTCGATTGGCTGGTCACGCGAGGGATGCGCCTCGTTCAAAAAAAGAGCCACTCGATCAATCGTGGCATGTTCGACGTTCTGCAGGCGATCGCTACTGAGATCAGCGACGACATCGGCACGCCATATCGGGATTTCGATGCAATTGATATGGCACTTCGCACCGGCAAGAGTCCGGTGATTTATCAGAAGCCATACGACATGTCCCGCCTGATCCCCATTGCCCGGACGATCGCACAGCAGGCGGTTTCATCGATGATGCAGTGGATCGAGACGTCCTACGGCTTCCAGAACATTATCCTGGTCGGCGGCGGAGCATTCCTGTTCAAGAAGGCGGTCAAGGATGCGTTCCCGAAGCACAAGATTCACGAGATCAAGGATCCGATCTACGCCAACGTGAAAGGCTTCCAGATCGCCGGAATGAACTATGCCCGCAGCACGCTTGAAAAGGATGCGCGTGCCGACGCGGCGGAATCCAAAGTGGATGGAGAGTCAACATGAACGATGGCATGTCGATTCCGCTGGAGTCTATCCGGCTGGTATTTGAGTTGGAGCGCGCCGACAACCCGCGTCTTTACGACGAGCTGATCCGGTTCAAGAAGGGTACCAAGCGGGTGAACCGTCTTCGAACTTTGGCGCAGGAAGGGTTGCTGGCCCAGCACTGGCCGATAGGATTTGCCGGACACATGGCTGAAGCCAAGAGTGAAACGGCGCTTCGCGATAGGGGCGATGCTTCGATCACCAACCAGGTGTTCGACGAACCCATCACCGAATAGCGATGGGACGTGGACACCAAAGTAAAGGGAAAGCGCCAAGGAAATTTTCTCCATGAATAGGAAAACCCGGCAGAAAAAATCGAGAGCCGTGAGCGCGTCCGAGCTGGCGCAGATGGGGGTTTGCGAACGTCTGGTGGTCTTTGAGCACCGATATGGCAAGCGCAGCACCGCATCTCAGCGCGCAGCGATCCGGCACGGATTGAAAGAACACGACCGGTTTTACCGGGACGGAGTCCGGACGTCTGAAAAGAAAGGGCGCTGTTACATCGCGACGCTCACCTTCGGGCCGGGTCGTGAGGTCACCGCGCTCAGAATGTTTCGTGATCGGGTATTGCGTCCCAACGCAACGGGGCGCTGGTTGATCGGGGTGTACTACCGAATGGCGCCCGGGGTGTGCGTGGTACTGGAGCGCTGCCCGTGGCTGCAACCCGTTGTCCGGACGATGCTGAGACCGATTGCGTGGTTGACCGATCGCGCGCTACGTGGCAACGGAGGCGATCATGCCATCTAGCGAACTGCCCTTGTTTGCATTCGCTGTTGTCGTCCTGCTGATCCTTATTCGTTGGAGCCGACATGTTCGTCTCGCCTCTTCGGAGAGAGCGTGGCGCCTCAGAGATCTGCGGGACGCCGAAATAGTTTATGCGGAGCAGGTATTCAGGATGGGAGGGACAGTCCCGATCGTCGCAAAATTAGATCGGGGTTATCGTAATACGAAAGGTATGATCATCTTAGTCGAACTCAAGACGCGACACGCGAATCGCCCCTACCTGTCCGACGTGATCGAGTTGTCGGCACAACGGCTTGCGGTGCAAACGCAAACAGGGGAGCGCGTCGCTGAATACGGTTATGTCCTGATCCAGCGACCCGGAAGCAAGCTTAGGTTTCCTCATCGGGTCAACTTGCTGTCAACAGAGGAAGTGATCGCTGTGGCAAGGAGGCGGGAGGCGATTTTGGGGGGAAAGGCAGTAGCGCAGTACGCTTGCTCACAAGGCTTGTGTTCCCGGTGCGTGTTTAAGCACGAGTGTAAGTCTGCTGCTGACCCATTAGCCTAGTTTCATTTCATGGCAAGACGCGTGTCAGTTGTGCTTATTACGGAACGCAGGTGTTAAGCGGACCATCCAATTAACCGTGCAGGCTTAGGCTGCAGCCTGTGCTAGTGGCACGACGTTCCATGGTCGACCGCTTTCGCAAGCTTCGATAAACGCAGCCCATCTTTCCAGAGCCTGTCTGCGTTCCGGAATTTCTTCGCGCACGTCGTAGATACCTTCCATCCCCGGTAGAACATGATTCAAGGCAATTTCAGAGATCTCCCGTGAAATCCCCATATTTCGCATATGACCCTTCGCGGTACTGCGCGTATCGTGGGGTGTGAAGTGTCGGATTTCGATGTCACCACGCTGGAAGGCTCGGGTGATTGCTGCCCATAACGTTGTGTCGCCGACATGCGTTTCACCAAGCCGCCGACGTCGCCGCTCTGTTCTGGCCGGCAACACCCAGGGGGAGTCGCCCGCAAGATCCTGCAAACCCCGGAACCAGCTAGCTACTGTCGGCGTGATTGGCACTAGGAATCCCTTGCGAGTCTTGACGGAGTCATCAGGAACCCACCAAGTCGCACGGTCAAAGTCGATATGCTCCCATCGCGCCTTGACCAATTCGATTGAGCGGACACACGTCGCCAATAGTATCCGGAAAGCCAAGCCGTTCTCGACGCCTATGTCGTCAATATCAGTAAGCACTGTCCGCAGCTCTTCTTCATTTAGCATTACCCGTTTACGAATGGGAGGACGCGCGCCCATCAGTGCGGTCAGATCGATGCCCGTACAGGGGTTGATGTCTATAAGGCGTTTTCCGCACGCATGGGCGAACAGCAGTTTTGCAGATGTCAGGATGCGCTTGGATATTGTCCAGGACCGCTTAGCCGACTCGAGCATGTGTACGATATCGGCCGGGGTTACTTGCCTGACTTCCATAGAGCCGAGCTTTGGCAAGATGACTTTTTCCATGTCCCACTTGCGGTAGTAGATCGTTCCTTCCGCCAGCGGGGGCGTGGTCAGCTTCTTTTCTTTGTAGTTGGCTATTAAACTGCGCACGGTCCAGGACATATTGGACCGCATCTTTTCAACTTTCTTCTGTGCTGCAGGGTCTTTGCCTTGATCGATCTCGACACGGCGTTCACGCGCCATCTTCCTCGCGGCAGCGAGCGATAGATCTGGATAGTTGCCAATAGTGAGTTCTTTCCGTCGTGCTGCCCCCATGCGATAACGCAGCACCCATGTTGCCGTGCCAGCCTCGGACAGCGTGAATGTCAGGCCATCGCCATCAGAGCGCGCCACAGGTTCGCCCTTGGCGATCCAATGCCGGATATGGATGTCATCAAGTAGATTGCTGCGCTTTGTCATGGAGCCCTCCTAGAGGGTGGGTGGGTAGCTAGCTAAGATTATATATCCTAGCTACCCATTTAGCTACCCAATTTGGCCGCGCTTTTACGATACGTGATGGGACATAAAGAGCTGTAAACCATTATTCTATACGGCTATACAGGGTTGTGATGAGATGCTGCGATACGTCATGAATGTTGAATTGAACTCGCAGGTAGCAATTTTCATGGCTCCCCCTCCATTATGTTTATTGTGCGGCCAAAGCAATTCATGGCTTAACGGCCACCGCCGGGGTCAAGGCCGAAGCCAACGTATTGGCCAGCCGCACATAGTCTGCAACGCCCAGTTCTTCCGCACGCACGGTAGGCGTAATGTCCAAGGCAGCCAAATCGGCTTCGCTAAAGAATTCACGCAAGGTATTGCGCAGCATTTTGCGCCGCTGGCTAAAGGCCGCCGCCACGATACGGGAAAACAGGGCTTCGTCTTTAGCGAGCAAGGATTCCCCTATCGCCATGTCGCCAGCGCCGACTTTTTGCGTGCCGCCAACAACAGGCTTATCGCGCGGAATCAGCCGCACAATGGCTGACATGACTTTGGGCGGTGGCTCAAACGATCCAGGCGGCACGGTGAATAAGCATTCCATGTGATAGTGGTATTGCAGCATCACGGAGAGCCGACCAAAGTCGCCGCTGCCAGGCTCGGCCACCATGCGGTCAACCACCTCCTTTTGCAGCATGAAGTGCATGTCATACACCACCGGCGCGCTGGCCACCAAATGGAACAGAAGCGGGCTGGAAATGTTGTAGGGCAGATTGCCCACGATCTTCAGGCGGCCGTCAGCCTTTAACGCCGCAAAATCAAACGCCAGCGCATCGCCCTCATGCACGGTAAGCCGTCCACCCGGCCAGCGCTGGCGCAAGCGAGCGATCAAATCGCGGTCGATTTCCACCACATGTAAATGATCCATGCGCGAGAGCAATGGCTCGGTCAATGCCCCAAGGCCCGGGCCGATTTCAACCACCGTATCGCCTGCACGCGGGTCAATCGCGTCAATAATTTCCTGAATGATGTCGGTCGCGACTAAAAAGTTTTGTCCAAATCGTTTGCGCGCCACATGGCCGCCGAGATGATCTTTACGCTTGCCTGTTTTGGGCTGGCCTGCGCGCTGGCTGGATGATCTGGCCATCAGTGCTGCCGCCCTGCCATGTCGATTGCCGCATCCACTGCCGCAAACAAGCTGTTCGCCGAGGCGCGGCCCGTGCCCGCCAAACCCAGCGCCGTACCATGATCCACGGAAGTGCGAATAAGCGGCAAGCCGAGGGTGACATTGATGCCCTCATCAAACGCGGCGTATTTCAAGACCGCCAGACCCTGGTCGTGATACATCACCAGTTGCGCATCCGACCCGGCCAAGACATTTTTGGTGAATAGCGTATCCGCTGGCAAGGGCCCCACGACATCCATGCCTTCAGCGCGCAGTTGATTCAACACTGGAATAATTACCTCAATTTCTTCTCGCCCCATATGCCCGCCTTCACCCGCATGGGGGTTTAAACCGGCCACCAGAATGCGTGGCCGGGCTATGCCGAACTTGGTTTGCAAATCCCGCTGCAGGACGCGCAACGTGGCCATGAGGCGCCCTGTTGTAATCGCCGCAGGCACATCCTTTAACGCCAGGTGCGTCGTCGCCAGGGCCACGCGCAAACCAGCACCCGCCAACAGCATCACCACGCACCCTGTGCCCGTATGTTCGGCGAGATACTCCGTGTGCCCGGTAAAGGCAATGCCCGCATCGTTAATCACGCCTTTATGCACGGGCGCTGTCACCATGGCGGAAAACTCCCCGCCGACACAGCCAGCCAAGGCGATATCCAGCATCTGCAAGACATACGGCGCATTGGCCGGATTCAGTTGCCCAGCAACACACGTGGCGGCCAGCGGCACGTGGTGCAGATTGATTTTTGCCACGGCACCTGCGGGCAAGCCAAGCGATCTGGCGCGCGCAAAAAACATCCCGCGGTCGCCCAAAACCACCAAGGGCACAGGCCATGTTCTTGCCGCTAATTGCAGGCAGAGCTCGGGGCCTACCCCTGCTGGCTCGCCTGAGGTGACGACGACCGGCCTGACAATCGACTCAGAGATCTTCGAGCCGGTCTTCAACATACGCACGGTCACGCAACTGCCGAACCCAATCCTGATACACCTCATCGGCCTTGCGCTCACGCAGGACCTGACGTGCCGCCATGCGCTGGCGCTCGATACTCATCTCGCCCGTCCGCCGCTCCAGCACCTGAATCAAATGAAAACCAAAAGGGGATTGCACCGGGTTGCTGATCTGGCTGATGTTCAGCGCATCCATCGCGGCTTCAAACTCGGGCACGGTGTCGCCTGCATACAGCCAGCCTAAATCACCGCCTTTGGATGCGGACAAGTCATTTGAATACTGGCGCGCCAGTTCAGCAAAATCTGCCCCATGATCCAAACGCTCCTTGAGCGATAGCAACTTGTGTTCAGCTTCTGCAGCAGAAACCACCTCATTGACCTTGATCAAAATATGCCGCGCATGCGTTTGCTGCATAGGGGCATTGATTGGCCTGGCTTCGCCACTGCGTTTTTCGACCACCTTCACAATATGAAACCCTGCCGGGCTGCGCACAATATCGCTCACCTCACCTGGCTGCAATTTCCTGGCCAGATCAGCATATAACCCAGGCAGGCGATCTATCGGGCGCAAACCCAGGGAACCGCCTTTTAAACCATCCGGCGCTTCGGAAAAGCTCGCCGCCACCTTGGCAAAATTCTCCCCCGCCTTGATTTGCGAGAGCGCCGTTTGCGCCTTGATGCCAACCCGCATGAGCTGATCCGGCGTTGGGTTTTCAGGGATCAATAACAGAATATGCGACAGATTGACCAACATTTTGTCATTCTGCGCGCCGCTGTCAGGGTTGTTGAGGTAATTGTCAATTTCACCATCCGAGACAGACGTGCGTCGGCTCACCTCCCGCTCGCGTAATCGAGACAGGGTGATTTCACTGCGAATCTCCTCGCGGAATTTATCCCAGTGAATGCCGTCCTTTTCCAAGGCCCGACGAAAATCCGCCATTGAGAACTTGTTGCTTTCGGCAATGCGCCGCAAGGAGTCATCCAGTTCATCATTGGAAACACTCAAGCCACTCTCTTTGGCCTCTTGTAACTGCACCCGATCGGTAATCATGCGCTCCAGCATCTGGCGCTCAATGATATTTTGCGGCGGCAAGGGTACATTCTGCTCGCGCATCTGACGCACTACGCTGGCGATACGGCTTTGCAACTCGCCCAGGGTAATGGCTTCGTCATTAACCACAGCAACAATCCGGTCAACTTCTACCGGACTCACTGCCTGCGCAGAAAAAGACACGGCAAGTAACAAAACGCCTGCAACAAAACCCGCTACGGCACGCATAAAAAGCATTTTCATCGTTTCCATTCTCATCGTTTCATCGACCAATCGGTTCAAACCGAGCCAATCCACGCCACCCGATTCATATGTACCCATCCATAGCCACGGCGCAGCATCGTCATTTTTTTTGGCGTCCAGCTTTAAAAAGCCCACACAGAACCCGCAAAAAAATTTATCGCCGCAGCTGTGCAGTTGCCTTATAGCCCATCTTCCGCATCCCGTTCCTGGTTTATTGGTCCATAACCCGGCACAGCACGTTTTAGCAAGCTCAGCGGATTGGATCCCAAATTGGCAAAACCGTTCAACTCCAGCTGGAACAACAGCGAATTATTCACGCGCGCCGTCTGGGTGGCCAAGCGCTGCATGACAACCCGCCCTACCCAGCAGCCGCCATCATACTCAAAGCCCGCAATGGCCTCGACCAGGCGTTTATCCTTGAGGGAATAGTTATAACGCCCCACGCCATGCCAGCCACCATCAAAAGCCCATTGCCCGGAAAAGTCCACCTGCTGTAATTGGTCACGGGTGTAGCGGTAACCTGCATTCAAAAGCTTGCCAATTTCGGGTTGATAACGACCGGCCAGGTTAAAACGCATCAACTGGCTATCCTGCGTGTTGTATTGCGCACCGGCATCCACATACACCTTGGGCAACACACGTCCGGAAAACGCACCCAATAAATCCGTCTGCCGCCCCGTGCGCAGGGGCTCGCCCGGCAAGCCGACATGCTGCGTCGTGAAATAGACACGCTGGCCAAAAGCAGCCCGCAGGATTTCAGCACCGCTGTCCGCATCCAGCAAGCGCGAAGTCACCATACCGGTGAGCTGGTTTGCGTCGTTAATCCGGTCTCCGCCAACATAGCGGTTTTCAGAGAAAATCTGCGCGAAATTAAAGTCCCCCAGGCCGCTATCGAAATTGGGTATCTGGCTTTGGTCACGCACCGGAATGTACAGGTAATACAAACGGGGCTCCAGCGTCTGGACCAGGGCACGATCAAACCAGCTCACCGATCGTTCAAAAGTCAAACCACTATCCACACTGGCAATCGGCACTGTACGCGTGATGTTGTCCGGTATGCCATCTTTCTGATTTTGCAAGCTGTAGCGCGTGGCATGAACGCCAACTTTAGGCGTGACAAAAAAAGCCGCCGTTTGCAATGGCCATGAAATTTGCGGATACAGCGTCGAGCGCTTGCCCTCTGGCAGGTTATTGGTTTGTGCTGAGGAAGACGTCTGGAAATTCACATACTCACCGTTAAACCCAAACTCAGCCCCAAACGGCAGATCACTGCGGTTGGCCGTCAAATTAAATTGCGGCAAACGCCTGTAAGGGGTGACTACGGGAGGTAAAGCCGGATCCTGCAAGGTCTGATAGCTTTGCGCCAATGCGGTAACCGACCACCAGCTGGCGCCATAACGCAGGCTACCCTGACGCAATAAATTGGTTTGCGCGATGATGGCTGAGTTGCTGCCAAAGTCGCTGAAATATGTGCCATCGGAGGCGTAATTTAAATCGAGCGCGCCCGTAATACCGTAACCAAAGTTTTGCGCATGTTTATAAGAGTAAGCGCTACGCTTTTCTTCGGTAATACCGTCTTTGGAGAGCAAAGTCCCGTTAAAAATACCGCTGAACTCAGGCTCCAGATAGCGATACTCACCCGTCCACATCACACCGCGCTTGGCAATGAGGCGTGGCGCAATGGTGGCATCCATGTTGGGTGCGATATTCCAGTAAAACGGCTGGGTAAACTCGACCCCACCGCGTGAGCTGGAACCCATCGTGGGCGTGAGCAGACCGCTCTTTCGCTCATTATTCAAGGAAAAACTCATCCAGGGCGTATATAAAATCGGCACGTCCTTGAAGTAAATCGTGGCATTGCTGGCAACGCCAACTTGTGCCTCGTAGTCCATGCGCAAGTTGGCCGTGCGTGCAAACCAGTCGGGCGAACTTCCTGGCGCGGGTGTGCAGGTGCTGTACGTTGCATCTGACAAGCGGTATTTGCCCTTGCCTTCAAAATCAATCCGCGCCGCCTCTCCTTGACCGACGGTCAGATCCCCTTCTGGCACTTCCCCTACGGTCCAAATCACCGGTGGCGAACCCACTTTAGGCTGGCTGATTTGATAGGCCGGCTGTTCAAAAAAGCCCGTGTTCTCACCCAGCTTCATGCGCATCCTGGGGCCGACCACATGCGCGCCCTCATTGACAAGATCGACATGCCCTTCGGCTTCCACCTCATCATTTTCTTGCCAGTGCGTGAGCTTATCGCTCTTGAGCACCGCACCGCGACGGCGCAAGTCAACATTCCCCTGCGCCACCATCTGGATGTCCGTCTGGCCGGCCATGTTGTCCGCCGTAATGAATGTGGGCAACACGTCATCCGGCGCAGTCTCATACGCCAAGAGTTGCGGCGATGCTTTAAGCCGGGGCCCAGGCAAAACACCGGCCGCCAAATGTGCAGAATAAGTGGGCGCTAACACCGGCTGGACAGCCACCTCAGGCGGCGCTTGCAAGACACCCGACTGTTTGGCGACTGCCTCCCCAGCCAACAACGCAGGATCAACGGATAAGGCAGGCAAGACCCTCACCTGACCAGGCGCAACAGCCTCACTTGCAGCCGGCACCGCAGTCGTTAGCGCGATGAGTGGCGCTTTAGCTGCATGAGTTGAACCACCTCCCCCCCCGGTTAGCTGAGTTGCAGCGCGTGAAGACCGCTTGCTGGCTTTGCCTGAGGACTTCTTTGAACTCAAGAGGGGCAAAGCGGCAGAAGCACCCGCTGCATTCACGCCACCCGACGCTGACCCGGCATCTCCGGCAATGGCTTGCATCATCACCGAACCCGCTTCTTCGCCCAGGCGAGCTGGCGCACCCTCCCCCAGCAAGGCCGGATCAACACTCAGCGCAGGCAAAGTTTTTACCGCGACTTTTTCGCTGGCCGCAGGGGATGCTGCCGGTGGAACGGATTTCACTGGCGGCGGAATGCGTCGCGTCGTGCGCTGGCCTGTTGTTTGCGCCGCCGCTTGATTTTCATCTCTCACTGCCAGCGCAGGCGCTGCTGCAGTCTGCGCTGGCATTGTTTTTTGTGCGGTGTTTTTTTGTTTCACCGGGACAACCTCTGGCGCCTCAGGCGTCAAAGGCTGTGCCTGCACCGCAGATTCAGCCGCCATAATCGGTGTAGTGGTCTGGGTTGAATTGCTTGCAGCGGCCGCAGCAGATTCGGGGCTCACACCCTGCACACTCGTTTCTGCTGCCGCAGCTGATTCATTTGGCGGGACATCTGGCAACACGCCAGTCGCAGCAGCACCCACCAAAGCCGGATCAACCGCCAGCCTGGGCAAGGCTTCCGCCCCAGCGGATACCCCACCCCATAGACCGGCCGTACCAATCAGAAGGTTAGCCCAATGCCGTTGATGGAAGAAGCCGCGAGTGCGAAAAAGCATGCCGTTTGTTTATCAGGAGGTGGGGCAAGCGGTCAAAAAAAACCGACAACTGACCGATGCTAGAATTTTGGATTCTAACACTGCGCCTTGACTGAAGCCTTCGCAAAAAAGGGATTTCCCCACGACCCAGGCCATGCTTGCCTGTGTCCCTGCCGACCGCCTCCTGAATTTTCCTCAGGCGTCCCAATCTGCATAACACCGGACTTCGCAACGAACCTCTCTTTCACTTATTCAGCTTTCATTTATGAACCGTCAGCAACTCATCACCCAATGGCTCACCAGCTTATGGCCAGACCGTCCCTTTTCCCTGACCCCCGCCTCGGCCGACGCGAGCTTCCGACGCTACTTTCGTGTGGCCTGGGCTGACGGCAGTACAGCGATTATCATGGATGCCCCGCCAGAACTTGAAGATTGCCGCCCCTGGCTACACGTGCAACAACTCTTTCACGCAGCAAGTGCGCATGTGCCTGCGGTGATGGCGCAAGACTTGACCAACGGCTTTTTACTGCTCTCTGACTTGGGCAATGCCACTTATCTGTCCGTGCTCAATCAAGATAACGCCACCGCGCTGTATCAGGATGCGCTCGCCGCACTGGTGCGCATCCAGCGGGCCAGCCGCCCTGGGGTTTTGCCAGAATATGACCACGCGCTCCTCAAAAAGGAACTGGATTTGTTCCCCGACTGGTATCTGGCGCAGCATCATCAAATCACGCTGACCGACGCACAACGCGCAGAATTGGACACCGTATTCGAACGCCTTCTGACGATGAATCTGGCCGAGCCAAAAGTGTTTGTGCACCGCGATTACCACTCGCGCAACTTGATGCACCTGGCGACTAGCGCAAACCCCGGCGCCAACCCCGGCATCATTGATTTCCAGGACGCGGTTTATGGCCCGATGAGCTATGACGTCGTCTCGCTGTTAAAAGATGCCTACATCCAATGGGATGAAGCTGGTGCGCTACTGGGATATGGCCAGACAAGCCGGGCTGCCAATTGCCGCCGATTTTGGCGAGTTCCACCGCCAGTATGAATGGATGGGTTTGCAGCGCCACTTGAAAGTGCTGGGCATTTTCGCCCGTCTGTATCACCGCGATGGCAAGGAGGACTACTTGAAAGACCTGCCGCTGGTCGAACACTACGTGCGCCAGACCTGCGAGCGCTACGCCGGATTCAAACCCATCCTCGCGCTGCTGGACCAGGCGCAAGGCCAGACCAAAGAAGCAGGCTACACCTTTTGATGAAAGCCATGATCCTCGCCGCCGGGCGGGGCGAGCGCATGCGCCCCCTGACCGACACCTGCCCCAAGCCCTTGCTGCACGTCGGCGGCCAGCCGCTCATCGTATGGCATTTGCAGCGGCTGGCGATGGCCGGGTTTCGTGACATCGTGATCAACCACGCCCATTTAGGCACACAAATTGAAGCGGCCTTGGGCGGCGGGGCCGCATGGGGGCTCAAGATTCGCTACTCGCCCGAGCCTGCCGGCGCGCTGGAAACGGCGGGCGGCATTGCCAACGCACTGCCCTTATTGGGTGACGCGCCCTTTCTCGTCATCAACGGCGATATTTTTTGCGACTGGGATGTCGCCCGCGCCCAGGGTTTATTTGCCAACAATCTGGCAGAAAATGATCTTGCGCATTTGGTGCTGGTGGACAACCCCGCACACCACCCGCAAGGTGACTTTGTACTGACTGGCAGCCGAATTTTGCCCGACGGTACAGATCATCGTGCGGATAATCGGTTTACTTTCTCAGGCATAGGCGTGTATCGCCCGGCTTTGTTTAGCACCATCCCGCGCGGCCAGCCTGCCAAACTCGCGCCCCTGTTACGCGCCGCCACCGCCGCTCATCGGGTATCCGGTGAACACCACCCTGGCCGCTGGACGGACGTTGGCACGCCTCAACGACTGGCCGAGCTGGATGCTCAACTCAACGAGCATTCTGATACATAATTATCGACATGAATAACTCAATATCTCCCCAAAACGCTGCCTTCGCGCCGTATCACCAGCGCCGACTTTCCCTGATGCAGCGCATGCAAGCCGCAGGCGGCGGCATCGCCGTCATTCCCACAGCAACGGAAATGGCGCGCAACCGCGACACCACGTTTCCCTTTCGCGCGGACAGCTATTTTCAATACCTCACCGGCTTTAACGAACCCGAAGCGGTTTTAGTGCTCATTTCGCCACCCACAAATTCCGCAACCCAGTCTCCGCAAAGCATGTTGTTTTGCCGCGAAAAAAATCTTGAACGCGAAATCTGGGATGGCTTCCGTTATGGGCCCGACGCGGCCAAGGAAAACTTTGCCTTTGATGCCGCCTATCCCATCAATGCATTCGATCAACAGTTCGCCGAGCAACTGGCCGACCAACCCGCGCTGTGGTATTCGCTGGGCCACGATGCTGCATGGGATGCACGCCTCACCGCTGCGCTCAATACCGTGCGCAGCCAAAGCCGCAGCGGCAAGCGCGCACCGGCCGAAATGCGCGATGTACGCGCAACGCTCGATGCCATGCGCCTGATCAAGGACGAACATGAGCTCGCCACCATGCGCCGCGCGGGCGAGATTGCCGCCCAAGCGCATTGCCGCGCCATGCGCTTTACCCAGCCGGGGCAATATGAATATGAAGTGGAAGCCGAGCTCCTGCACACCTTCCGCCGCCACGGCTGCGAAGCGCCCGCCTACACCTCGATCGTCGCGGGCGGCGCGAACGCCACTGTGCTGCATTATGTGGGCAACGACCAGCGCTTGAACGACGGCGATTTATTGCTGATTGATGCCGCAGGGGAACTCAATGGTTATGCTGCTGACATCACCCGCACCTTTCCCGTCAATGGCCGCTTTTCCCCCGCGCAAGCGGCCATTTACCAGTTGGTGCTGGATGCCCAGCTGGCGGCCATTGCCGCAGTCAAACCCGAGGTGAGCTTTCTAGCCCCCCACGAGGCGGCTTTGCATGTACTGGTACAAGGCCTGCTCGACTCAAAGCTCTTGACCGGCACACTGACTGAAGTGCTGGCCAACGAAAGTTACAAAAAGTTTTTCATGCACCGCACCAGCCACTGGCTGGGCAAGGACGTGCATGACGCGGGCGAATACCGGCAGGGCGAAGCATGGACCACACTGCAACCCGGCATGGTCTTGACCATCGAGCCCGGCTGTTACATCCGCCCGGACAAGGACGTGCCCGAAGCCTTCTGGAACATCGGCGTGCGCATTGAAGACGATGCGGTGGTCTGCGAGATCATCACCGCTGGCGTGCCCAAAACCATCGCCGACATTGAAGCCTTGATGCGCAAGAATTGATCCGCAAGCGCCGCAATCACTGAGATAACCGGACCGTGATACCCAACCTACCTTCTAGCCAAGCCAGCCTGAATGACCACACGCCCAAAGTCGCGATTATCGGCGGCGGCCCGACCGGCATGGCGCTGGCCCTGGCGCTACACGCGCACGGCATTGCCGCCGAGATTTTTGAAGCGCGCACGCGCCAAGAGGTAGCGCAAGACACGCGCGTGCTGGCGCTCTCTGACGGCTCACGGCAAATCCTTGAATGGTTAAACGCCTGGCCATCATCTGCGGCCACGGCAATTGGCCGTATCCACATATCCCACCAGGGCGGCCTGGGGCGCACGCTGTTGCATGCCAGCGAGTTGAAAGTACCCGCGCTCGGCCATGTCTTGCCAGCCAGCGATTTGATCAACACGCTGGATGCTGCCGTTAGCGCAGTGGGCATTGCCTATTTTGAGCAAACGTTTTTTCCCCGTGGCGCCCCCCCCGGCAATCGTCCCGGAATAGTCGGCGCTCGCAAGACGGCGTTAGAGGAAAACGCCACGCCTCATCAGCCTTACGCACTCACCGCCTGGGCCGAAGGTGCTGTGAAAACTGCGGACACCGACACATCTGCTGACCTACCGATCAGCGCACTGCAAACGCATGCCAAAACCCAGCCTGAAATAAAGACATACGATTACGCGCAACACGCCATCATCTGCCAGGTACACACCGTAGCGCCACACCACCACATGGCGTGGGAGCGCTTTACCGAGCAAGGCCCGGTGGCTTTGTTGCCATTAGGCCTATCTTCAGGCAAAGCTTACGCCGTGGTGCTCACCTGCCCTGCTGCGGACGCTGATCGCATTGCCGCACTGCCCGATGCCGAGTTTCTGGCTTTGCTGCAAGCGCGCTTTGGCACGCGCCACCGCTTTGTGTCCGCCACCCCGCGCGACAGTTTCAGTTTAGGGCTGCGCTATCGCCAAACCACCGTCGGCGGGCGCCAGGTGTGGCTGGGCAATGCGGCACAAACACTGCATCCCGTGGCCGGACAAGGATTTAATCTGGCGCTGCGTGACGTATGGGAACTGGCCCGCACGCTCCAGCACGCGGCTGACCCCGGCAGCACGGATATCCTTGCCGCTTACGCCAAGCGGCGTGCGCTCGACCGGCATGGCGCCATGGGTTTTACGCATGGCTTGATCAACATTTTTTCTTCTGCCTCGCCCATCATGCGGCACGCACGCGGCGCGGGGCTGCTGGCGCTGGATTTGCTCCCCGGCTTGCAGCGTTTTGTCGCCCGCCGCATGATGTATGGCGCACGCGCTTGGTAAAGCCGCAAATCTGGCAGTCAAGAACCTCAATAATTTCGCCTGAAAACCCGCAAAGCACTCGGCAATTGCCGCAAAAAAACACCCAAGCCTTGCCTGACTGCTGTTCAATTTTTGACCGCTTTGCGCTAGAATCCGCACCCCGTTGGCAATACCCCTCCGCACTGACAACCCATCGAACCATGGATTTCCTCGGCTTTCATTTGAGCAACAACCTGTTTGTCGCCCCCATGGCCGGCGTGACGGACAGGCCGTTTCG